>ERZ780195.1422-NODE-1422-length-19522-cov-16.166281_pt1 | contig 19522 bp, 19 predicted proteins | sample MGYA00511017_ERZ780195 | MGnify/ENA primary metagenome ERZ780195 (study PRJEB29588, sample SAMEA2159974) | human gut metagenome | biome: human gut; feature: human-associated habitat; material: faeces | place: Denmark | collected 2008/2010 ...
GCGTGGTCAGCGTTACAATGCGTCAACTTTCGGACGGCACGATACGCGTGTCTCTGCGCTCCGAATGCGACTTCAACGTTGCCGATGTTGCGGCTTGCTTCGGCGGAGGCGGCCATGTACGCGCCGCGGGCTGTTCGCTTGACGGTGAACCCGCGGAAGCAATAGAAAGAATAGTTTCCGTCATCTCGGAAAAGTGGAACAAAACGGAAAAATGATATTTGTGATAGATAAGCCGTCGGGCATGACGTCCCACGACGTTGTGTGGCGCATGAAACGCGCGCTCGGACGGAAAGTCAAGATAGGACATACGGGAACGCTTGACCCGATGTGTACGGGGGTGCTTCCCGTGCTGACAGGCAACGATACAAAACTTTCGGACTTGCTCGGCGGCGACAAGGAATATGTGGCAACGATGCGGCTCGGACTTGTGACGGACACACAGGATATAACGGGAGAAGTTCTGGAAACGCACGGAACGGACGGAATCGGAGAAGATGACGTCAGACGCGTGCTTGCTTCTTTTGTCGGAGAAACGGAACAACTTCCGCCGATGTATTCTTCCGTCAAGGTTGACGGCAAAAAACTTTACGAACTTGCCAGAGAGGGTAAGACCGTAGAGAGAAAAACGCGGAAAATAACGGTTTACGAAACAGAATATCTTGGAACGGCTGCCGAAAATGAGTATAAATTCCGTATTGCCTGTTCAAAAGGAACGTATATCCGAACGATTATAGACGACGCGGGACGTGCGCTCGGCTGCGGCGCGTGCATGACCTCTCTTCGCCGTACAAAAGCAAACGGTTTTTCGCTTGCAGATGCCGTGCCGCTTGAAGAAGCGGAAAAACTTGCAAAAGAGGGACATATCGCATCGGTCTGCCGCAGCAGCGAGGGGTGCTTTGAAAATCTCGGACGTTGTACCGTTCCCGAAAACGGCTTGAAGTTTTATCTTAACGGCGGGTCGATAGGTGAAAAAAGACTTTCCGATGTGACCGAAAGAACGGAACTGATGAGGGCGTATTCCGAGAACGGAACGTTTTTGGGGCTTTGCCGCCTTGAAGAGGGCGAAGTCAAAGCCGTTTGGAAGAGAATATGAAAAACGTAGTTATAACGGGAAACTTCGACGGTGTGCATCTGGGACATCGCCGTGTTGTTGAAACCGCAAAAAAAATTGCGGACGAGCAAGGCTTTTCGACCGTCGCATTCACATTTTCTAATCATCCCCGAAATTTTTTCAGACCGCAAGACCCCCTTTATTTTATAACGTCGCCCTCCGAAAAGGAGCGGCTTTTGCTTGCCTGCGGCGTTGCGCGGGTCGAAACGGTTGATTTTAATGCCGCATTTGCGGCGATAAGCGCGGAAGATTTTCTTGCGCTGTTGAAAGAAAAATATGACTGTGCCGCCGTGGTCTGCGGAAAGAACACAACGTTCGGCAGATTCGGCGAGGGCAACGCCGACAATGTTGCGTCTCTTGCAGAAAAGCAGGGAATGCAGGCTGTTGTCTGCGACCTGAAAACGCTTGACGCGGACGGGGAGCAGATAAGTTCTTCCGCCGTGCGGCGTTATGTATCGGACGGGAATATGCAAAAAGCGTCCATGATGTTGGGCAGACTGTTTTCTCTTTCGGGACAGACCGTTCACGGCAAAGGCTTGGGCTCGGGCTGGGGCTTTCCTACGGTCAACACCCGTTTTGAGCCGCTTCAACTGTTGCCGAAACGCGGCGTTTATGCAACTTGCGCAAAGGTCGGAAACGACCTGTTCCTTTCCGTGACAAATGTCGGAAAACGTCCTACCGTCGGCAATTCCGACGAAATCACCGTTGAAACCAACATTATTTCGCGCCTTGACGGCGAAAACCTTCCGTCGCTCGACCTTTACGGCGAAGATGTCAGAGTAGGCTTTCTTGAATTTTTGCGGGAAGAAAAGAAGTTTTCATCTGTCGAAGAGTTGAAAACGGAAATAGAAAAGAACAGAGCGTATACGGTCGAAAAATACGGTTCGCAATTCAGTAAAATTGTGAAATTTTAATATTCTATTTTTAAATTTTAGTACAACTTTTATAAAAGCACTTGATTTTTGCACATATTTATAGTAAACTATATAAGCAATAGTACCAAACATTACGGATCGGAGTAATTTTCGAAATGTCAAGCAAGTTATATCAGAACGTTATCCAACAAATGAAAGATACGACGGACAGAGTTGTCGGTATTCTTGACGAGTCGGGTTCCGTCGCGGTTTGCAGCGATCCCGCGCTTGTCGGAAAAAGCATGGGCAACAGCCTTTCCGATATTATGGGAATGAACGACCTTGTGTTTGCCGACGGGTATACATACAGAGTTATCGGTTCCCGCATTAAAATGGATAATGTCGTTTTTGTAAAGGGAACGGACGAATTGGCGCAGAACATCGCCGCCGTGCTTTCCGTTTCTTTGAACACGATGAAAGACTTTTACGACGAAAAATACGATAAATCCAACTTTATCAAAAACATAATGCTCGAAAATATTCTGCCGGGCGATATTTACGCGAAGTCGAAAGAACTTCATTTCAGCGGCGACGTTCCCCGCGTCGTTCTGCTTGTTCGCCTTATCGACAGAACCGAGGTCTTTGCTTACGATATAGTTCAGAGCCTTTTCCCCGATAAGACGAAGGATTTCGTTATCAATATCGGCGAAAACGATATCGCGCTTGTCAAAGAGGTAAAACCGAACACCGAATCACGCGACCTTGAAAAACTTGCCCGTTCCATAGTTGACACGCTGAACAGCGAGTTCTACACCCGTGCCGTTATCGGCATAGGCACCGTGGTCAATTCTCTGCGCGACCTTTCCCGTTCGTTCAAAGAGGCGCAGGTCTCGATAGAGATAGGCAAGGTCTTTGACGTTGAAAAAATAATTATGTCGTATGACAATCTCGGCATAGGCAGACTTATTTATTATCTTCCCACAACGCTTTGCGAGGCTTTTTTGCAGGAAGTCTTCAAAAAGGGTTCGATAGACGCGCTTGACCACGAAACGCTCTTCACCATACAGAAATTTTTCGAAAACAACCTGAACGTGTCCGAAACCTCCCGTAAGCTGTTTGTCCACCGCAACACGCTGGTGTACCGTCTTGAGAAGATCAAGAAGCTGACGGGACTTGATTTGCGTGAGTTCGACCACGCCATCATCTTCAAGGTGGCGCTCATGGTCAAAAAATACCTGAACTCTCAGAACGGGGAATACTGATCCCCGGCTCTGACGCGGAGATTGATTTATGGTACTTCTCAAGGATGTCAAAATGAAATACCCCGGAAGCCGTGCGGAGACGCTGCGGGACATTGATCTCACCATTCAGGACGGTGAGTTCGTGTTCCTTGTCGGCCCGTCCGGCTCTGGGAAAACCACGATCATCAAGCTGCTGACCGGCGAGATCCGCGCCACCGGCGGCCAGATCGAGGTCAACGGCTTTGATCTGCGCACGATGAAACGGCGAAACCTGCCCAAGCTGCGCCGCTCGCTCGGCGTTATCTTCCAGGACTACCGGCTCATCAAGGATATGACGGTGTATGAAAACGTCGCGTTTGCGATGCGCGTGATCGGTGCTTCCAACCGCGAGATCAAAAAACGCGTGCCGTATGTGCTCGACCTTGTCGATCTTTCGGGCCGCGAGGACCGCTACCCGCGGGAGCTCTCCGGCGGCGAGCAGCAGCGCGTGGCGATTGCAAGGGCACTTGTTTCTGGCAGCCGGATCATTCTTGCAGATGAGCCCACAGGCAACCTTGACAGCGAAAACGGCATGATCATGGCCGACGAGCCGACCGGCAACCTCGACCCCGCCAGAAGTCTCGAGATCATGCTGCTCTTCCAGAAGATCAACGAGCTGGGAACGACGGTGCTGATCGTGACGCACGAAAAGGAGCTTGTCAACGCCTTTTCCAAGCGCGTTGTGTCGCTGAGCGACGGTTGCCTCATCAGCGACGGAATGGATGGGTATTACGGCTATGAGTCTTAACAGAATCACATATCTCTTCAAGGAAGGATTGCGCGGCGTATTCTCGCACGGCTTCCGCTCGTTCGCTTCCGTCACGGTCATTGCCGCGTGCCTCATCATCATGGGGAGCTTCGGCCTTGTGGCGGTGAACGTGGATAATCTCATCGGCAATATGGAAGAAGACAGCCAGATCCTCGCCTTTGTGGATGAGTCTCTCTCCGACAGCGACGCGCTTTCTATCGAAGGCGCGATCCGCAGCATCCCCAACGTCCGGGACGTGCAGTTCATCTCCCGTGAAGAAGCCATGGAAAATTACAAAAACACCTATGGCGACAGCACGGTGTTTGAAAATCTGGACGCGAGCGTGTTCCGCAACCGCTATGTGATCCGGCTGAACGACATTACGCTCATGCGTGACACCGCTGCGACGGTTGACGCGGTCAACGGTGTGGCGGAAGTCAACGCTCCTGTCTCGATCGCGGAGGGCTTTATCGCGGTGCGAAACGTTGTGAGCGTTATTACGGCGATCCTGATCGTCATTCTGCTCGTGGTTTCCGTTTTCATGATGTCCAACACCATCAAGCTCGCAACGTTCACGCGGCGCGATGAGATCGCTGTTATGAAAATGGTCGGAGCAAGCAACAGCTTCATCCGTACGCCGTTTGTTGTGGAAGGCCTGATCCTCGGCCTGCTCGGCTCGGGCATTGCGTTCCTGCTGCAGTGGGCGGTGTACAACTTCATTGCGCAGAAGATCTCGGTATCCATCGCAGCAAGTCTCATCCAGGTCATGCCGTTCTCTCTGCTGATGACGCCGCTGCTGATCGTGTTTCTTGCCATCGGCATTCTCGTCGGCGCGTTCGGCGGAGCCATGGCGATCCGCAACTATCTGAAGGTTTGATCCTTCCCGGACTTTTGTACTTACTATGAAAAACATCAAGAAATCCCTTCGTTCTGTTTTCTGCGCTCTTCTCGCCGCGGCGGCTCTTGCCGCATCGCTGCCGGCGCATGCCGTTTCCCAGGCGGAGATCGACGATCTCCAGAAAAAGCTTGACGCTCTTGAGCAGCAGGCGCAGGAACAGCAGGACGTCATCAACGATCTCACCAGCCAGAAGGCCCGCTTCATCACCCGCAAGCTCGCGCTCGATAACAAAATCGAGATCAACCGCCAGATGATCGAGCTGATCGGCGAACAGATCGAGATCTACGATGAGATTATCGCCGAAAAACAGGCGGAGCTTGACAAGGCTCTCGAAAAAGAAACGGCGCAGACCGAGCTTCTCCGTTCCCGCATCCGCGCCATGGAGGAGAACAGCACCTATTCCTACGCGAGCTTTATCTTTGATTCCTCCAGCGTGACCGAGCTTCTTTCCCGCATCGGCGATGTCAACGACATCATGCACTACGACAAAACTCTGGAAGAGGAGTACATGGCGGCGCGCGAGGATGTTGAGTCCATCAAGAAGAGCTACGAGGAGGCCCGTCACGAGCAGGAGCTCCTCCAGAAGGAACTGGACACCAAGCAGGCCGAGCTGGATGCGCAGGTAGAAGCGGCATACACCATGATCGCCGATATCGAGACCCTTTCCGACGACGCGCAGGCGGAATACGACGCCATCGCGCTGGCCATGACGGCGCTGGAGCAGGCCAACACCATTCTGGAGACACGGTTCTCCCCGGCGCTGGGCGCCCGGGCGGCGGAGATCTTCTCCGCCCTCACCGGTGGGAAATACGACAAGGTGCTGCTGAGCCGCGACCTGACCCTGTCCGCCGAGGCCGCCGGCGATCCCATGAGCCGCAGCATCCAGCTGCTGAGCCAGGGCGCCGCCGACCAGCTGTATCTGGCGGTACGGCTGGCCATCTGTGACATGGTGCTGCCCGCCGAAAAGCACGTTCCCCTCATCCTCGATGACGCGCTTGTGTCGTTTGACGACACCCGCCTCCGGGCGGCGCTGGACTATCTGCTGGCCGAGAGCGCGCAGCGGCAGATCCTGCTGTTCACCTGCCAGGGCCGGGAGCGGAACTATCTGGCGGACCGGGAAAATGTGAACGTCCTTGCGTTGTGACCTTGCAAAGCGGGCATAACAGTGATATACCTTATATAGAAAAGCACTCTCTGCGGCCACGTCTATACCGCGGAGGATCAACTGTAACGAATAAAGGAGAAGCAACTATGAGCGATTGCACCCACGATTGCAGCACCTGCGGTGAGAGCTGCGCGGATCGTAAGAATGAGAGCCCCTTCCAGATCAAGCCCCTGCGGCCCGGCTGCCGGGTGGGCAAGGTCTACGGCGTGGTGTCCGGCAAGGGCGGCGTCGGCAAATCCATGGTCACCAGCCAGCTGGCGGTAGCTGTCCGCCGGGAGGGCTACAATGTCGCCATTCTGGACGCCGACGTCACCGGTCCCTCCATCCCCAAGGCCTTCGGCATCCATGGCCGCGCCATGGCCGAGGGCGACGCCATTGTGCCCGTCACCACTGCCACCGGCATCCAGCTGATGTCCGTGAACCTGCTGCTGGAGCACGAGACGGACCCCGTCATCTGGCGCGGCCCCGTCATCGGCGGTGTGGTGCAGCAGTTCTGGGGCGATGTGCTGTGGAACGACGTGGACTATATGTTCGTGGATATGCCTCCCGGCACCGGCGATGTGGCCCTCAACGTGTTCCAGACCCTGCCGGTGGACGGCGTCATCATCGTGGCCTCTCCCCAGGAGCTGGTGTCCATGGTGGTGCAGAAGGCCGTGAAGATGGCCCAGATGATGCACATTCCCATCGTGGGTCTGGTGGAGAATATGAGCTATGTCCAGTGTCCCGACTGCGGCAAAAAGCTCTATATCTTCGGCGAGGGCAAGACGGAGGAGGCCGCCAAGGAGTACGGCCTGCCCCTGCTGGCCAAGATGCCCATCGACCCCCAGCTGGCCAAGCTGACGGACGACGGCGCCATCGAGCAGTTCCAGGGCCACTGGCTGGACGGCGTGGTGGACGCTATCCTGCAAAAATAACGTGTGTTCGTGTGCATGATGATGCGCATGATGAAAGAAATTCCCCTCATCATGAAGAATGAGGGGAATTTCTTTGCACTTTTTCAGACCTTCAGATCCTGACCGGCGGCGCGGGTATGCTCCCGCATGGCCTGGCGGGCCGAATCCGCGTCCTGCCGCCGGATGGCAGACAGGATCTCCCGGTGCCGCTCCAGAATACGGCGGGCCAGCGCCCGCCGGTCCTCGGCGGAGATGGTCAGCATCTTCTTCAGCAGCGTCTGCTGCTCCACGCTGCCCAGCACGTCCGTGACGATGACGGCCACCTGATTGCCGGTGGCACGGGACAGCAGGCTGTGAAACTCCACGTCCAGCTCCACGAAGCGGCGGTAGTCGCCCAGCGACTCCTCCGCCTGGGCAAGGCACCGCTCCAGCGCGGCGATGTCCTCGTCGGTGCGGCGCTGCGCCGCCCAGCCGGCGATGGTGCTGTCGTTGACCTCCCGGTACTCGCCCAGCTCCTCCAGCGAGATCTGGTTGAGCTGGATCATCTCCGTCAGGGGCTGCTCCACGCCGTCCAGCGTCAGCTCCTGCACCACCGCGCCGCTGGCGCCGTGGGTGGAGGACACATAGCCCCCCTGCTCCAGCATGCGCAGCGCCTCCCGGATGGTGGGGCGGCTGCGGCCCAGCTGCTGCATCATGGCCCGCTCGGAGGGCAGGCGGTCGCCGGGCTTCAGACGCCCGGAGGTGATCTGCTGGCGCAGCTGCTCGTAAATGGCCTCACTGGCGCGCTTGCCCTCGATGGGCTGCCAGTCGATGTGTACGGACATGCACCGTCCCTCCTTTCCGCAAAACCAGGGTGCATTATACCGGAAAACCCGGAAAACCGCAAGTGCTGCTTTTTCACGCCCCGCACCCACAGCAAACGCCCGGGGGACAGGCCCTCGGGCGTCTGCTGTTGTGGGGAGGGGAAAAGGTTATTTCTTCAGCGCCTTCATTTCCTCGATCATCAGCGGCACGACCTTGAACAGGTCGCCGCAGATGCCGTAGTCCGCCACCTCGAAGATGGGGGCCACGTCGCTCTTGTTGACGGCGATGATGCACTCGGAATCCTGCATGCCGGCCTTGTGCTGGATGGCACCGGAGATGCCCAGCGCCACATAGATGCGGGGATGGACGGTCTTGCCGGTCTGACCCACCTGATGATCGGCGGTCATCCAGCCGGAGTCCACCACGGCGCGGGACGCGCCTACCACGCCGCCCATAAGGGCGGCCAGCTCCTCGGCCAGGGCGATGCCCTTGTCCACGTCCTTGGCGATGCCGCGGCCCACGGAGACCACCACCTCGGCGCCGGTGAGATCCACCATGGCCCGGGCGGCCTTGACGATCTCCAGCACCTTGGTCTTGATGTCGGCCTCGGTCAGGGTGAACTCGGGATGGAGGATCTCCACCTTCTCCACGCCGGAGGCGTCAAACTCGCGCTTCTTCATGACGCCGGGGCGCACGGTAGCCATAGCAGGACGGAAGCGGGGGCACACGATGGTGGCCATCAGGTGGCCGCCGAAGGCCGGACGGGTCATCTTCAGGTTGGTGTTGACGTCGAACAGCTTCGTCTCGAAGTTCATGGAGTCCACGTCCAGGGAGGATCCGGTGCGCAGGAAGTTGATGTAGCCGTTGAGGTCCACGTCCAGATGGGTGCAGTCGGCGCACAGGCCGGTGTGGAGGCGGGCGGCGCAGCGGGGAGCCAGATCGCGGCCGATGTGGCTGGCGCCGAACAGCAGGATCTCGGGCTTGAAGGCGTGCACCGCGTCGGTGATGACCTTGGTATAGGCGTCGGTGGTGTAGTCCTTCAGCAGGGGGCTGTTGTAGACGTAGACCTTGTCCGCGCCGTAGCCGCCCAGCTCCGCGGCGATGCCGTCCACGTTGTCGCCCAGCAGGATGCCGGACAGCTGGACGCCCAGCTCGTCGGCCAGCTTGCGGCCCTCGGAGATCAGCTCGAAGGTGGTGGGCATCATCACGCCCTGACGCTGCTCACAAAAGACCCACACGCCGGAGAACGCCTTGGGGTCGGTATTCATAAAAGTAGACATATCGTTTCTCCCTTCTCAGATGATGTGCTTGGTGGACAGGATGCCGAACAGCTGCTCCACGGCCTCCTTGCCGCTGCCGTCCAGCATCATGCCGACGCCCTTCTGGGGAGGCGTGAAGCTCTTGTAGATGTTGGTGGGAGAGCCCTTCAGGCCGATGGTGTCCACCTCGATGAGGGGATCGTCCTTCAGCGCGTTGTAATCCAGCACGGTGACAGGCTCGTTGTCGCAGTCCAGGATACCCCGGATGGTCATGTAGCGGGGGGTGTTCAGCTCCTTGATGCAGGTCAGCAGGCAGGGAGTCTGCACCTGCACGGTCATATAGCCATCCTCCAGCATGCGCCGGACGGTGAGGGTATTGCCCTCCTTCTGAATGTCGGCCACATAGGACACCTGGGGGATCTCCAGCTTCTCGGCGATCTGGGGGCCCACCTGGGCGGTGTCGCCGTCGATGGCCTGACGGCCGCAGAAGATGATGTCATCGGCGTCCACGCCCAGATTCTTGATGGCAGCCGCCAGGATCTGGGAGGTGGCAAAGGTGTCGGAACCGCCGAACTCGCGGGCGGACACCAGCACGGCCTTATCCACGCCCATGGCCTTCAGCTCCAGCAGCATGCCGGCGGCGGGAGGGGGACCCATGGACACGGCGATGACGGGGCAGCCCAGCTGATCCTTCAGGGTCAGGGCGGCCTCGATGGCGTTCATATCGTCGGGGTTGATAATGGTCTGCATGGACGCACGATCCAGCGTGCCGTCGGCGTTGACGGCCACCTTGCCGGAGGTATCGGGGACCTGCTTGACACAAACGATGATCTTCATATGTTCGTTGCTCCTTTCCTCTTCACTTCAGCAGATTGCCGGAAATGACCATCTGCTGGACCTGAGAGGTGCCCTCATAGATGGTGAACACGCGGCAGTCGCGGTACTTGCGCTCCACGGGATACTCCTTGATATACCCGTAGCCGCCGTGGATCTGCACGGCCTTGGCCGCGATCTCGTTGCAGGTCTCGGAGGCGAAGTACTTGGCCATGGAGCAGTACATGGAGGCGTTGGGGTCGTTCCTGTCCTTCATCTGGGCGGCCATGTAGACCAGCTCCTTGGCGGCGGTGAGCTTGGTGGCCATATCCGCCAGCATGAAGGCGATGGCCTGGTTCTTGCAGATGGGCTTGCCGAACTGCACACGCTCCTTGGAGTACTTGATGGCCTCGTCCAGGCAGCCCTGGGCCAAACCGATGGACTGGGCGGACACGCCCAGACGACCGCCGTCCAGCGTCTTCATGGCGTTGATGAAACCCATGTTCTCCTTGCCCAGCATGTCGCTCTTGTGGACGCGGACATCCTCCAGCACCACGTCGGAGGTGGCGTAGCCCACCAGCCCCATCTTGGCCTCGTGCTTGCCGCAGGAGACGCCGGGGGCCTTCATGTCCACGATGAAGGCGGAGATGCCCTTGTTGCCGCGCTTCATGTCGGTCTTGGCGTAGACGATGCAGTAGTCGGCCAGAGGCGCACCGGAGATGAAGCACTTGCGGCCGTTGAGGATGTAGTAATCGCCGTCCTTCACAGCGGTGGTGACCATGCTGCTGGCATCGGAGCCGGCGCCCGGCTCGGTGAGGCCGAACACGATCTTCACCTTGTTCTCCACGGAGGGACGAAGGTATTTCTCCAGCTGCTCGGGGGTGCCCGCCTGCATCAGGGGGCCGCCGCCCAGGGAGTTGGGGGTGTTGGCGTACAGGCTGGCCACGGCGGAGACACGGGCGATCTCCTCGATCATGATGATGTAGGCCAGGGTATCGGCGCCGGCGCCGCCGTATTCCCGGGGGATCTTCAGGCCCAGGAAGCCGCACTTGGCCATCTTGTCCACGATCTCCTCGGGGAACTCACCGGTCTCCTCCACCTTGTCGAGGATCTCGGTGGTCAGCTCGGTCTCGGCAAACTGGCGCACCAGCTTGCGGATCATTTCATGCTTTGCGTCGAAAATCATAGTTTTCCTCCTGTTCAGTTTGGGTCGCGCTGTTGGTTCAGCAGGGGATCTCGTGACTGGATTTGCCCGCAGTCAGGATCTCATAGATGCTGTTGATGCCGCACTCGGCCATCTGCTGGGCGGCCTCGGCGGTGAAGAACGCCATGTGGGGCGTGTGGTACACGTTGACGAAGGAGCGCAGGTACTTCAGCTTGAAGTAGGGCATGCCGGGGGTGCGGATGATGTCCTCGTCGTGGGGCACATGGATGATGCCGGTCTCGCCGGGGAAGGCGTCCATGAACAATGCGCCGAACTTGCCGGACTCCACAGCCTCGGTAACGGCGTCGATATCCACCAGCTCGCCCCGGGCGTTGTCGATGAACACCACGCCGTCCTTCATCTTGGCGATGGCCTCGCGGTTGATCATGCCGGTGGTCTCCGGCAGCAGTGGGGTGTGGATGGTGATGATGTCGGACTCCCGGTACAGGGTGTCCAGATCCACATACTCGGCGTACTGGCGGACGGCGTCGTTCTGGTACACGTCATTGGCCAGGATGCGGCAGCCGAAGCCGCTGAGGCACTTGATGACGGTGAAGCCGATCTTGCCGGTGCCCATGACGCCCACGGTCATGGTGCGCAGCTCGCGGCCCATCTTGCCCTTCAGGGTAAAGTCGTTGTCGTTGGTGTTGTACAGCGCCTTCTTGAACTTGCGGATGCACATCAGGATGGCCATGACGGTGTACTCCGCCACGCCGTTGGGGGCGTAGGCGCCGTTGCACAGGCGGAAGCCCAAGGAGCGGGCGTAGTCGCAGTTCATGTGGTTGTAGCCCACGCAGCGGCTGGCCAGCACCTTGACGCCGTAGCCCTTCAGCTCATCCAGCACCTCGCTGCAGTAGTCGCTCTGGCCCAGGGTGGTGACGCCGTCGCAGCCGGCGGCCATGTTTGCGGTGGTCTTATCCAGATTGGCGGGGGTGGAGATCAGCTCGATGCCATATTGCTTGCACAGGTTCTCGATAACGGGCTTTTCGTCGGGACGTACCTCATATGCGGCGATCTTCATGGTCATATTCTCCTCTCTATTTTTCGGGAGGGGCGGCCCGCCTCCTCAAACGGACCGCGCCCTGTCTTTCAGCTTCTCCTCAAATCGTGCGGGACAGCTCAGTCCTTCAGCTTGGGATCCATGGGCACCGCCTCGCCGGCGGCGATCATGGCGGCTACCTGCTCGTCAGAGTAGCCCAGATCCTTCAGGATCTTCTCGGTCTGCTCGCCCAGATACGGGCCGCGGTTGTAGGGGGGCAGCTCCGTCTCCTCGAAGATGACGGGGGGCCGCACCATGGTGCGCTTGTTGCCGTTGGAATACGCCATCTCGTAGAAGCAGCCGGAGGCCCATGCCTGCTTATCCACCAGCAGCTGGTCCCAGGTCTGGGCCACGGCGTAGGGCAGGTCGTTGGCGTCCATCAGCTTGCACCACTCGTCCAGCGTGCGGGTGGCCATCTCGGCCACCAGGAAGTCATAGAACTCCTCGATGTTGGCCTGCAGCGCCGCCTGGGGATAGTAGCGGGGATCGTCGGCCATTTCGGGGTGACCGATGGCCTTCATGAAAATGGGATAGTGCCGGTCGTACTGGGGCATGGCGATCTGGAGCCACTTGTTGTCCTTGGTCTTGTGGCACACCACCAGCGGGTTGGGCAGCGTCCGGCGGGACAGGGGGTACTTGGTGCACTCGGCGCCGTACTGGCTGGCCTGCAGCAGCAGGGACACGTCCCAGATGGCGCTGTGGAACAGAGACACCACCACGCGGTCGCCCTGGCCGGTCTCACGGGCGCGGTACAGCGCCGCCAGAATGCCGCTGGCCAGATACATGCCCACCTGATGGTCGCCGAAGCCGGCGATGGTCAGCATGGGCAGGGCGTCCCGGTCAAACAGGGTACCCAGGATGCCGCCGCGGGCGAAGAACGCCGTAAAGTCAAAGCCGGGCAGGTCCTTGTCGGGGCCCTTCTCGCCGTACCCGGACACGAAGCCGTACACCAGCTTGGGGTAGCGGGCGTGCAGCGTGTCATAGTCCAGCGCCGCCTTCTTCAGGGGGTTCTGGCGCCAGTTGGTGATGAAGATGTCGGCCTCGGAGATCAGCTTCTCCAGCGCTTCACGGCCGGCGGGGGTCTTGGTGTTCAGGCACACGCAGGTCTTGCCCGCGTTCTCCAGATCGTAGGAGGTGTTCTCCTTCTGATCCAGGGGACGGCCCTCGTTGACGGCGGTGTAGCGCAGGGGATCGCCGGCGGGAGCCTCGACCTTGATGACCTCGGCGCCCAGGTCAGCCAGGAAACGGGCGCAGCAGGGAGCGGCGATGAACGTGGCCAGCTCCACGACCTTCACTCCCTCAAGGGGGCGTTTTACTTCACTCATGTTGTTCCTCCTGTATGTCTATTTGCCATTACTTACATCATCAGCAGATCGCGGAAGGTCTCCAGATTGGTGCGCACCTGCTCGAAGTGCACCATTTGGCGATCCACCTCCACCAGCGTCAGGGGCAGGTCGGCGGCCTCGCAGGCCTTCTTGATCATCACATAATCGAACTCCTCCGGGTCGCAGAACTTGGTGAGCACCACCAGAACACCCTTGGCGTTTCTCGCCTTGGCGGTGTCCACGATCCACTTGACGCGGTTCTTGCCCTGATCGTACAGCACGGAGCAGTTGCCCATGGCGGCGAACTTCTCCGCCAGCGCGTTGAGGGCGTCGGCACGCTCCGGCGCGTCGGTGCGGTACTGGCGGGACTGGGCGGCCACGTCGTCAGCCACGATGTGCAGGCCCATCTCGTCGATGATGGCGTTCAGCGCCGGGGCGTCCGTCAGGATGCCGGAGATGACGATGGGCAGCTGCTCCGCGGCGGGGGCGGCGGCCTCCAGCTGGGCGATGAGGGCCTCCACCAGCTTGGTGTGCTCCTCCTTGGTCATGAAGAAGGCGCTCTTGAAGATGTCGCTGCGCTGGGCGGCGGTGATCTCCGGGTGCTTGGCCAGCACCTCGTCCAACTTCCGCATGGCGGCGTTGTGACGGTTATAGACCTTGATGGAGGCCAGCAGCTTCTCCTCGGAGAACGTGCCGCCCAGCTTCTCCAGGTCGCGGATGACCCGCTCGTACCCGGCCTTGGTATAGGCCACGCCGTAGGCGGGCTTGCGGTTCTGGGGATAGGTCATGGGGATGAATGGGATGGACGGCACGGCGTACTTCCAGTTCTCGCCCACGGTCTTGAGGGTGTCGCACAGGGAGGGGATGACGATGGCGCTGGCGCCCTCGTAAGCACCGGCGATGCCCAGCTCCAGCAGGGACTGGACGATGGAGCACAGGAACGCGGGACAGTACTCCTTGGCCCGGTTCAGCTCCACATCGGCGCCCCACGCGCCCATGGGGACGAAGCCCATGGAATGGATGATCTCCTCCGGGGTGTAGACGGGAGCGCACAGCACGATCTTTCTGCCCTGGGCCAGATAGCCGTCCATCTGCGCCCTGGGGGACGCTGCCGCTTCATGCAGCTTGTTGAGGATGTCGTTCATGCCTTACACTCCTTTCGCAGCCTTGTTGGCTTCCATGATCTCCGTCAGACCCTGCACGCGGGTGTCGTACTGGGCTTCGGAGAAGTTCCGCGGGTCGGCCTGGTCGCCGTCGAAGCTGACCACGGGGATGCCGCAGGCGTCGCCGATCTGGCGGCTCATCTCATACATGAAGCCGCTCCACAGCTTGCAGGAGCGGTTGGTATGCACCAGCATACCCTCCACATGGTTGTCCTTGCAGAGCTTGATGCGCTTGTCGCGGCTCATCTCCAGATTGATGGCGTTGGGCACCTTGCAGTAGGCGCGGATCATCTCGTCAAAGGTGTTGTAGTCGAAGCCGAAGGCATCGGCGTAGATGGTGGTGACCATGTTGATGCCCCGGGACTTCAGGCCGGTGCTGGTGGCGCGGAGGTAGGGCCAGCAGGCGATGCCCTCGAACATGATGCGGTACTTCTCCTCCGTGCGGAAGGTGGAGGTGCCGTTCTTGTGGTTCTCCTCGTACTCCTTCAGCAGCGTCTCCATGGCGTCGGCGGCGGTGGACTTGCCCCGGGCCGTGACCATGACGGCCATGTGGTTCAGCAGGTCGAAGCCGTTGAAGGGAGAGGGCACATACTTGGCGCAGCCGGTGGCCGCCAGCCATGCGCGGCTGGAGCGGCAGGAGAAGCCGGTGACTTCCTTGAACTTCTCGTCAGACCACTTCTTGCCGGTGATCTCCTCCAGCTGATGGACGGCATCCCAGAACTGGCCGGTGACGTAGGCCACCTCGGCATCGGACACCTCGTAGTCGGGGTTGAAGGGGATATCCAGCAGGATCATGGGGATGTTCAGCTCGCGGGCCAGATTCTCGTACCACTTGATCATGCAGGAGCAGATGTTGCTGCAGCACAGCAGTACGTCGGGCATGGCCACGTCCTGCTCGGGACAGGACTTCAGCTTGGCATAGGCCAGAGACACGCGGGCGTAGGCGCAGATGTCGTTGGAGTAGCCCTCGGACTCCGCCACCTCGCACATGCGGGTACCGGCGCCGCGGGCGGCGATGCCGGCGGCCTGATTCTCGGGGTACACGGTGGCGATGCCCATGGTCTCCGGGATCTCCACGGGGAAGTTGCTGGACACCCATGCCACCTTCTCGCCCCGCTTCTTGGCCTCGATGGCGTCCACATAGGCGTCCGCCGCGATCTTGCCCAGCTTATACTTGGCGGAGTTCACATCCACCGGCTTCGGGGCCTTCTTCACTTCTTCTGCCATTTCATTTCCTCCTTGTTCCGCAATATCTAAACTCTTTACTTGTTTGCTTCCTTATATGCCCAGAGGGCCGCGCCGATGGCGCCGAAATACTGGGCCAGCGGGTCAAAGCTCACCGGAACGCCCAGCTCCTCGCTGATGGCCTGCCGCACGGCGCTGTTTTTCGCCACGCCGCCGGACATGCACACGCGCTCCGTCACACCGGCGCGCCGGGCCAGCGCCGCCACGCGGCTGGCCACGCTGCGGCAGATGCCCGCCACCAGATCGGGCCGTTTGACGCCGGCGGCCATCTGGCTGATGACCTCGCTCTCGGCGAACACCGTGCAGGTGCTGGAGATGGCGGCGGGAGCCGTGGCCTGCGCGGCGCAGTCCCCCAGCTCGTCCACGTCCATCCGGAGGATGGACGCCATCACGTCCAGAAACCGGCCGGTGCCGGCGGCGCACTTGTCGTTCATCACAAAGTTGGACATCTTGCCGGAGGGGGTCAGGGCGATGACCTTGGCGTCCTGCCCGCCGATGTCGATGACCGTCCGCAGGTCGGGGAACACGAACCGGCCGCCCAGCGCGTGGGCCGTCAGCTCGCTGATCTCGCTGTCCGCGCCCTCATAGTTCTTCCGGCCATAGCCGGTGACCACGGTGCGGGCCATGTCCGCCTGGGTCAGGCCGCAGGTGCGCCACAGCTCCGCCAGCGCCTCCGCCGGGCCGTCGGTGCCCAGTCCGCCCCGCTGCAGGCTCCTGCCCGCCAGCTCCGTTCCGTCTTTGATCACGGCGCACTTGGATGTGGTGCTGCCGATGTCGATGCCAAGGGTATACATAGTGCCTCCTGCCCTTCGTAGGGTCCTTTTTGGCGCGAAAACGCGCCAACTGGTCTTACCAGTTTATTTGTATTATACAAGTTTGTGAAAAATGCGTCAATTGTGGGAGTTGCTAAAAAAATAACAATTATATGTGCATTGTCACGAGCTGCGCTTTAAATGGCCAAAGTATCCCGGATTTTTTCCGCGCAAAAGTTCCCTTTTTCCGGCAAAGCACAGGCGGCGTCCGCTTTTTCGGACGCCGCCTGCGCGCTTACGGGAGGTCCTCGATCTCCGGCTTGCCCAGGTGCATGTCCCGCCAGCCGCGGGGCAGCCCCGGACCGATCAGCGGGAACAGATGCTCCGTGTCGCTGGTGGGCTGGATGTTGTAGGTGCCATACATATTCACCAGATCGAAGCAGCTCTCCGGCACGCCCCGGAACTGATGGACGTCCGGCGTGGCGTCGTAGGGAAAGCCGCTGCTCTTTTTGGGCATGAAAAATCACCTCCGGCCTTAGTATGGCCGGAGGCGATGGGTTTCTTTCTATATTATATAATGTGGCGTTCAGCGGTAGACCTCGGCGTCGAAGTCCCGGACGATCTCGCCGCGCTGCTCGTCCCGGACGTAGACGAGATTCGTCTCGTCGAAGGCCAGACGCATGGCAAAGTCCTTGGCCTCATAGATGTCGTTGGTCTCGAAAAAGTCGCGATAGGCCGACTCCGGCTCGTGGCTCTTGCGCCAGACAACGTGAAATCGCATGGGTGCTCCTCCTGCAGAAATACCATCGGTTAACAAGGGCAAACACGCCTGCCCTTGTCAACCGATGGTAGGGGTGTATTTTTTAGTATACCCCCGCATGTGTCAAATTGCAACGGTGGGTTTTGCCAAAAAAGAACGAATAAGTTCGGCTATTTTTCCCTGCGAAAAAGTGGGATTTTTTCTTTCCCGCAGACACAGGATGTTGTATAATGAGTCGAGTTTTTGAGTAAACGGGGGATACGGAGATGAAGATCGGTTTTGACAACGACAAATACCTGCAGCTGCAGGCGGAGCACATCACGGCGCGGCGCGCCCAGTTCGGCGGCAAGCTGTATCTGGAGTTCGGCGGCAAGCTGTTCGACGACTACCACGCGTCCCGGGTGCTGCCGGGCTTCCAGCCGGACAGCAAGATCCGGATGCTGCGGACGCTGAAGGACGACGTGGAGATCGTGGTGGCCATCTGCGCCGGCGACATCGAAAAGAACAAGATGCGGGGCGACCTGGGCATCAGCTACGACGCCGACGTGCTGCGGCTCATCGACGTGTTCCGGGATCTGGGGTTCTATGTAGGCTCCGTGGTCATCACCCAGTACGCCGGGCAGCCGGCGGCGGACGCCTTCATCAAGCGGCTGGACACGCTGGGCGTCAAGAGCTACCGGCACTATCCCATCGCCGGGTATCCCTCCGACGTGGCCCACATCGTCTCCGACGAGGGACTGGGCCGCAACGACTATATCGAGACGACCCGTCCCCTCATCGTGGTGACGGCTCCCGGCCCCGGCAGCGGCAAGATGGCCACCTGTCTGAGCCAGCTGTACCACGACAACCGCCGGGGCATCCCCGCGGGCTACGCCAAGTATGAGACGTTCCCCATCTGGAACCTGCCCCTGAAGCATCCGGTGAACCTGGCCTACGAGGCCGCCACCGCCGATCTCAACGACGTGAACATGATCGATCCGTTCCACCTGGAGGCCTACGGCGTCACCACCGTCAACTACAACCGGGACGTGGAGATCTTCCCCGTGCTGGCCGCCATGTTCCGGAAGATCCAGGGCGAGTGCCCCTACAAGTCCCCCACGGACATGGGCGTGAACATGGCGGGCTTCGCCATCGTGGACGACGACGCCTGTCAGGAGGCCAGCCGCATGGAGATCCTGCGCCGCTACTACGCCGGGTGCGTGGAGCGGGCCAAGGGACAGGCCGACGAGTGCGTGGTGCGGAAGCTGGAGCTGGTGATGCAGCAGGCCGGCGTGACGCCGGAGCTGTGCCCCGCCGTGGGCGCTTCGCTGGAGAAGGCGGAGCTGACCGGCAAGCCCGCCGGCGCCATGGTGCTGCCGGACGGCTGCGTCGTTACCGGCAAGACCTCCCCCCTGCTGGGCGCGTCGGCGGCGCTGCTGCTCAACGCCCTGAAGCACATGGCGGGCATCGACCACAAGCTGGACCTCATCCCCTCCTCCGTTATCGAGCCTATCAGCGCCATGAAAACCGACTATCTGGGCCACCGCAACCCCCGGCTCCACTCCGACGAGGTGCTGATCGCGCTGGCCATCTCGGGCCTGACCAACCCGCTGGCCGCCATGGTGCAGGAACAGCTGAAAAAGCTGCGGGGCTGCGACGCTCACTTCTCCGTCATCATCTCGGAAGAGGACGCCAAGCTGTACAAGCGGCTGGGCATCAATGTCAGCTGTGAGCCGAAATACGAGGTCAAGTCCCTGTACCACAAGAAGTGAGGGCAGATCGCAAATACATACGGAAGCTATCCCTTTTGCCCGCGCTGTGCGCGGGCAAAGCTGTCTGAAAGGAGCCTTTATGCAGACCATTCCCCAGATACTGGCCAAGGAGCTGGGCAAGCCCCAGCAGTACATTGAAAACGTCATCGCCCTGCTGGACGAGGGCAACACCATCCCGTTCATCGCCCGCTACCGCAAGGAGCAGCACGGCTCCATGGACGACACCGCCCTGCGGAAGCTGGAGGACCGGCTGCGCTATCTGCGGAATCTGGAGACGCGGCGGCAGGAGGTGAAGTCCGCCATCGACGGGCAGGGCAAGCTGACGGAGGAGCTGTCCGCCGCCATCGACAACGCCGCCACGCTGGCGGAGGTGGAGGATCTGTACCGCCCCCACAAGCAGAAGCGGCGCACCCGTGCCACCATCGCCCGGGAGAAGGGGCTGGAACCCCTGGCCCGGC
>ERZ780195.1424-NODE-1424-length-19507-cov-5.657259_pt1 | contig 19507 bp, 14 predicted proteins | sample MGYA00511017_ERZ780195 | MGnify/ENA primary metagenome ERZ780195 (study PRJEB29588, sample SAMEA2159974) | human gut metagenome | biome: human gut; feature: human-associated habitat; material: faeces | place: Denmark | collected 2008/2010 ...
CAGCCAAAGCCTGTCGGCTTTGCCAGCTCCCCCGAAGGGGGAGCCAACGCATCTGACAGGTTCGCAGCTTCTGTTTTGCTGAATTATGTCTGAAAGCTGCAATGACGGAGAGGGCGAGGATTACAACAATGCAAGAAGAAACCATCGACCCCCGTGAGCTGAACCCGCTGGCGCTGGCCTTTGTGGGGGACAGCGTGCTGGAACTGCTGGTGCGCACCCGTCTGGCACGGCACCACCGGATGTCCGCAGGCAAGCTCAATGTGGAAAAGGTCAAGTATGTCTCGGCCCGGGCACAGTTCCGGGAGGAGCAGCTGCTGGAGCCGCTCTTCACAGAGGAGGAGCTGGCCGTGTTCAAACGGGGCCGCAACGCCAGCAAGGCCAGTGTGGCCAAGCACGCTTCCCCCGAGGAATACCGCGCTTCCACCGGCTTTGAGTGCCTGCTGGGCTGGCTTTACCTCACCGGGCAGATGGCCCGTGTGGAAGAGCTGTTCGATGCCCTGTGGCAGCAGTTTGACCCGAACCAGAAATAAAACGCGAAAGCCCGCTGCTTTCCGCACTGGAAAACAGTGCAGGGAAGGCAGCGGGCTTTCTTATGCGGTGTTACTTCTTGTTCTTGGCACCTTCGTCATCAGCACCCTTGGTATACTGGTTGGGGTGCTTGTGCTCGTTGGTGGTCTGATTGGTGGTGCGGTTCTGGCTCTGGTTCTTGCAGTTGTTCGTGCGGTTTTCGGTGCGATTCTCGCTGTGGTCCTTCATGGTTCGTTACTCCTTTCGTGAGGGGGCTTTCCCTCACAGCCTTAGTTTTGCCGCGAACGGCGGCTTTATTCATGGGAGGATAAGCTTTCATGCCTACGGAATATTTTGAGCGCCGGGAGCGCGCTCTGCTGGGCGACCGGTTCGATGCTCTCTATGCCGCCCCGCAGGAGACTGTTGCCCGGGGCGTGACGGTCTCGGCCCTGCGTGCTGCGCCGGAGCAGTTTGCCGCGCAGGCAGATTTTCCGGTGGAGCCCTCGCCCTTCTGCAAGGCGGGCTTTGTGGTGCAGGACCCCGCCTTCAAGCCCGGGCGGCACCCCTACCACCATGCGGGCGTGTTCTACTCGCAGGAGCCTTCCGCTTCCAGTGCCGCGCCCCTGCTGGGGGTCCGGCCCGGGATGCGGGTGCTGGATACCTGCGCGGCCCCCGGCGGCAAGAGCAGCCAGCTGGCAGCGGCTTTGCAGGGGCGGGGCGTGCTGGTGAGCAACGAATATGTGGCGGCCCGCGCCGAGATCCTGAAAAGCAATCTGGAACGCATGGGCGTGCCCAACGCGGTGGTGCTCAACGAGACGCCTGCCCGCATCGCGGAGGCCCTGCCGGAGTTTTTCGACCGGGTGCTGGTGGATGCCCCCTGTTCCGGCGAGGGAATGTTCCGCAAGGAGCCGGTGGCCCGGCAGCAGCACTGTGAAGCGCTGGTAAAGCAGTGCGCTGAGCTGGGTGCACAGATCCTGGACTGCGCCGCCGCTGCGCTGGCCCCCGGCGGGCAGCTGGTGTATTCCACCTGTACCTTTGCGCCGGAAGAGGACGAGGGGCAGGTGGCGGCCTTTCTGCAGCGGCACCCGGAATTCGAGCTGGCCGACGCGCTGGGCAATGTGGACTACACCTTTGGCAGCGAGGGCGAGGCCAACCGCACCGGCGGCCTGCCGCTGGATGTGAACAAAGTGCGCCGGATCTGGCCCTGTCAGGGCGGCGAGGGGCATTTTATTGCCCGTCTGGTCAAAACTGGCACGCCGCGGGCGCTGCCTGCCCCCGGAACCTATACGGCAGAGGAAGAGCTCTGGCTGGCTGCTGCCGCAGAGCAGAGCAAAAAGCAGAAGGGAAGCAGGGGCGGCAAGCCTGCCAAGGCCCCGGATGCCCGCAGTGCCCGCCGGGAGAACAGCCGTGCCCTGCGGGAGGCGGTGCAGGGCCGCAGCACCCGCAACCGGGATGCCGGGGCAGGGGAGGCCACCCCGGCCCAGAGCCTTGCTGCCTGGCAGGAGTTTGCCCGGCAGTATTTCCCGGCGCTGGCGGACCGCCCTGCCGTGGTGCATGGCGGCAGCGTTCTGCTGCCCGTACCCTTTCCGCAGACGGGACTGCATGTCCTGCGGGCGGGGGTATTCGTGGGCAGCGTGCAGAAGGGCCGCTTCGTGCCGGAGCACCACCTGTTTACGGCATTCGGCGCGCTCTGCACCAACCGCGAAGCACTGACCCTTGCCGACCCGCGGGTAACGGAGTACCTTTCCGGCCGTGAGATCGCCGCGGACACTGCCGCCGATGGCTGGTGCTGCGTGACCGTGGATGGCTGCCCCATGGGCGGTGGCAAGGTGTCGGGCGGACGGGTCAAAAACCATTACCCCAAGGCCCTGCGGCTGCTGTAAACCGGCCTGAAAAGCCGGTTTTCCAACACGAACAAGCGAAAAACACGCCCGGAGCCCTTGAATGGGATTCGTGATTGTGCTACAATAATAGAGTTAGATTTTGTGTGCTGCCACAATGCGGGCGACCACAGCCCGTCTGCCCGCAGGCGGAGATCTCGATAAAATTTAGGAGGCTCATTCCCATGTCCGGACATAGCAAATGGAACAACATCAAGCGCAAGAAGGAAAAGACCGACGGCGCACGCGCAAAGGTCTTTACCAAGATCGGCCGTGAAATCAGCGTTGCCGTGCGTATGGGCGGCCCGAACCCCGCTTCCAACAGCAAGCTGGCAGACCTGATCGCCAAGGCAAAGCGTATGAGCGTGCCCAACGACAACATCCAGCGCATCATCAAGAAGGCTGAGGGCGGCGACAAGACCGAGTACGAGGCAATCACCTACGAGGGTTACGGCCCCGGCGGCGTGGCTGTCATGGTGGAGACCCTGACCGACAACCGCAACCGTACCGCTGCCGACCTGCGCCACTACTTCGACAAGAACGGCGGCAACCTGGGCGCTATGGGCTGTGTGGCCTTCCTGTTCAGCCAGAAGGGTGTCATCGACATCTCTCTGGAGGACAAGGACGCCGACGAGGCCATGATGGATGCTCTGGACGCCGGTGCCGAGGACTTCGACGCCAGCGAGGACGCTGCCGAGATCACCACCGATCCCGAGAACTACTCCGCTGTGGTCAAGGCTCTGGAGGAGAAGGGCTACGAGATCCTGTCCGACGACCTGGCCATGGTGCCCATGACCACCACTCGTCTGACCGACCCCGACCAGCTGAAGGCCATGGGCAAGCTGCTGGACGCTCTGGAGGAGAACGACGACGTGCAGAACGTCTGGCACAGCCTGGAGAACGAAGAGGACCTGCCGGAATAACCGGGAGCGCTTCGGAATAAGAACGGAAAAAGCTGCTTTTTGCGTGCACTGCACGGGAAGGGCAGCTTTTTTGTTTGCAGTGCCGGTGATTGAATTGAATGGTGCTTCGTGATATAATAAAAGAACAGAAGGAAGGTGCAGATGATGAGCAACCGAGAATATGCCCACACATTATTGGATCGCATCCCGGAAAGCAGACTGGCCTACATTGTTTATTATCTGGAAGGTGCAGCGGTCCCGGATGAAGCTGAAACACCGAATGCGGAAACGCAGGAAGCCTTTGAGGAACTGGACAACGGCGGCGGTCATGCCTACAACGGACCGGTCGAAAATCTGATCAGCTCGCTGCTGGAGGACGAAAGTGCTTGAAGTAAAATACTCCACCCGGTTCAAAAAGGACCTGAAGGTATGCCAGAAGCGGCATTACGACATGAACCTGCTGCAGCAGGTCATCAACGTGCTGGCAGTCCCGGCGGCACTTCAGCCCCAAAACAAGGACCACAGCCTGACGGGCAGCTATATCCCGCATCGGGAATGCCACATTCAGCCGGATTGGCTGTTGATCTATTACCAGACGGATACCGAACTCTATCTGTATCGCACGGGAACGCATGCAGACCTGTTTGGATTGTAAGGCAGCACCCTGCCGCTCGATTGGAGCGGCAGGGTGCATTGTTTTAGGGCGGCAAAGCGGCGTTTCCAGAAACTTTCATGAAAAAACACCGGACGTGACGCATTTTCAGGCGTTGAATTTGTGCGAAAACCATATCCTTTTGCGGGGGCCTGTGGTATACTTCAGGAGAGAGGAACCAGAAAAAGGACAAGCGTGGAGGAAGTGCGGATGAGTGAACAGGAGCGGATCATGAACGTTGCCCTGCTGTGGGGCGGCTGTTTCTGCCTGACGGCGGCGTTCTGCCTGTCCATGGGAAATGACCACAACCGGGAAAAACGCAACTGGCTGCTCTGGATGGAGCTTTCGGCGGCTGCGCTGCTGTGCTGCGATGCGGCCGCCTGGTTCGTGCAGGGCACGCCGGGGGAAGCAAGCCACCTCATCATGGTCGCCACCAACTTTGTGGTGTATGCGGGGCTGTATCTGGTGCTGTTCCTCTTCAACCACTATGTGGGCTGCTACCTGCGGGAGGACGGTCGTCTTTGCGCTCCGAAACGCAGCCGGGCGGTGGACATTACCTGCGCCGTGGGCATCGGGCTGGTGTTCGTGTCCCAGTTCAGCCCACTGCTCTACTACATCGACGCCCAGAACATCTACCACCGCAGCGATGCCTTCCCGCTGTCCATGGTGCTGCTGCTCATCGGCATGGGCACAGAGACCACCATGATGGCCCAGTTTTACCAGAAACTCACGATGGGACGCCGCATCGCCATGTTCGGCTGTGTGGTCCTGCCGCTGTCGGTGGCAGCGTGTCAGGTGTTCCAGGACGACATTTCCCTCATCAGCCTGTCGGTGGGGGCATCCATGATCCTGCTGTTCGTGGTGGCCACCAGCGCCCAGAACCGGGAGCTGGCCGTTTCAGAGCGGACCAAGGAGCAGATCCGCCAGCGTCTGGAGATCGCCACCATGCTGAACAGCTGCGTGGGCAAGCTGAACTCCGACACCGACATCGACGTGGGCATCAACAATCTGCTGGCCACTGTGAACGACTATTTTCAGGCCGACCGCACCTATGTGTTTGAGATCGACCCGGACCGGGACGTGCTCATCAACACCTTTGAGTACATCTGCGGGCAGGAGGTAAGTGCCCAGATGGACAATCTGCAGGAGGTGCCTGTTTCGGTCATCGAGGTCTGGATGCAGAACTTCCGGCAGGGCCGTTCCTATTATATGTCCGATCTGGAGCAGGAGCGGGGCCAGCCCAGCTATGAGATGCTGAAGGCGCAGCAGGTGTGGCGCCTGCTGGCCGTGCCGTTGATGAAAGGCGGAGCCATGGTGGGCTTTCTGGGTGTGGACAACCCCCGCGCGCACTACGATGACGCGACCCTGCTGGCGTCCATCCAGTTCTTTGTGACCAACAGTCTGGACCGCAAAAAGCAGCAGGCCTATCTGGAAAAGCTCAGCTACCGCGACATGCTCACCGGCCTGTACAACCGCAACCGATACATCGAGCGGCTGGAAGCCTACAAGCAGGTGCAGGATCAGCAGATCGGTGCCATCTACATCGACCTGAACGGCCTGAAAAAGGTGAATGACGAGCAGGGCCACCGCGCCGGTGACGAGCTGATCGTGCGGGCGGCGGGCACCATTGCGGGCATTTTTGCCGAGGACGCCTACCGGGTGGGCGGTGACGAGTTCGTGGTGATCCTGCTGGATGTGAGCCGCGAGGATTTTGCCCGCAAGACCGAGCAGCTGCGCCGCCAGATGCAGGAAAACGGCGTGGATGCGTCCATCGGCGGGGTATGGCAGGCCAGCACCGAGAACCTGGAGAACCTGCTGCGCCGGGCCGATGAGAACATGTACAGGGAAAAGAAGCGCTACTACAGCCAGGCCGATGCCGCCCGGAAACCGGAAAGCTGACCGGCCTGCACGGACAAAGGATGAAGAAATCCGACAAAAGTATTCTATTCTACTCATGCTTTGCTATAGAAGGGTGAATGATTTTCATCTAAATTGACAAATTTCAACCGGATTACTATAATTAAAAAAGTGTTTCTCGGTTATGGACGATGGTGTTTATGCAGCCGCAAGATGCCATCGTTTTTCTATTCGCTTTTTCTGTCCGTGTGCCAAGGACAGACGTCTGCACTGTGAGACGCAGATGCGGGAAAGTGCCTGGCTCAGACCGGGAACGCCAAAATAGTATTTCATTGATAGGAATGGAGTGGCATCAAACGATGGCAAAGTACATCATCAAGCGTGTCGCAATGGGCATCTTCAGCATCTTCATTGTGGCCACGGTTACCTTTTTTGTCATGAACTTGGTCCCCGGCGGCCCGTTCGTGGCAGAAAAGTCCATCAGTGCGGCTGCTCAGCAGGCCCTGGCCGAGAAATACGGCCTGGACAAGCCGCTGGGTGTGCAGTACGTCAATTACATGAAGAGCCTGCTGCACGGCGACCTGGGCCTGAGCCTGCGTCAGCGTGGCCGCACGGTCAACGAGATCATCGCCAGCAAGCTGCCGGTGTCCTGCCGCCTGGCAGGCGTGGCGGTGCTGGTGGCCCTGTGCATCGGCATCCCGCTGGGCTGTATCTCGGCTTACAACCGCGGCAAGTGGCTGGACAACACCATCATCGTGTTCGCAACCTGCGGCATTGCGATCCCGAGCTTTATTTCCAGCGTGCTGCTGCTGTATGAGTTCGGTATGAACCTCAAGCTGCTGCCCACCGTGGGCCTGAACAGCGCTGCAGCGTATATCATGCCGGTCACCGCACTGGCGATCTACCCCTCTGCATACATCACCCGCCTGATGCGTTCCAGCCTGCTGGACGTCATGGGTCAGGACTACATGCGCACCGCCCGTGCCAAGGGCGTGTCCCAGTTCATGATCCTGTTCAAGCATGCGCTGCGCAATGCCATCCTGCCGGTCATCACCTACGTCGGCCCCATGCTGGCCAGCCTGATGACGGGCTCCTTCGTGGTGGAGAAGATCTTCTCCGTGCCCGGCCTGGGCCGCGACTTCGTGTCTGCCATCACCAACCGTGACTATACCCTGATCATGGGCACCACCATCCTGCTGTCCAGCATGGTCATTATCGCCAACGTGGTCGTTGATATCCTTTATAAGATCATCGACCCGCGCATCAAGCTGCAGTAAAAAAGGAGGAACGCGTTATGGAAAACATCAAAAAGAATCCTCTCAGCCTGCAGCTGAACGCTGACGACTTTCTGCCTGCCAGCAACGAGGAAAAGCAGAGCCTTGTGATCATGCGCGAGAGCGTCAACTTCTGGAAGGACGGTCTGCGCCGCCTGAAGAAGAACAAGATCGCCATGGTCAGCTTTGTGTTCATCATCGCCATTGCCATTTTTGCCTACCTGCTGCCTGCCGTGTGGCCCTACAGCTACGCCGAGCAGGTGAAGGGCAGCAACAATCTGGCACCGTTCGAGTACTCTGCCTCTGAGCAGGCCCGCATCGACGCCGGCGAAAAGGTATTCCCGCACATTCTGGGCACCGACCGTATGGGTCGTGACTTTGCGGTGCGTATCATGATGGGCACCCGCGTGTCCCTGTCCGTCGGCCTGATCGCCTCGGTGCTGGTGCTGATCATCGGTGCCACCTACGGTGCTGTGTCGGCCTTTGCCGGCGGCTGGGTGGACAACATCATGATGCGTATCACGGATATCCTGTACACCATCCCGGATATCCTGCTGATCATCCTGCTGGGCATGGCCCTGAAGGAGCCCCTGGAAAGTCTGGCCACCAAGCCCGGCTTCAAGTGGATGCAGACCCTGGGCCCCAACATGATCTCCATCTTCATCATCTTCGCTCTGCTGTACTGGGTGGGCATGGCGCGTATCGTGCGCAGCCAGATCCTGATCCTGAAGGAGAGCGAGTACGTCACCGCTGCCCGCGCACTGGGCGCTTCCAGCGGCCGTATCATCAAGAAGCACCTGCTGACCAACTGCATCGGCACCCTGATCGTGACCACCACCCTGCAGATCCCGGCTTCCATCTTCACCGAGAGCTACCTGAGCTTCATCGGTCTGGGTGTTGCAGCCCCGCTGCCGTCTCTGGGTTCTCTGGCCACCGATGCCGTCAAGGGCATGAACACCTACCCCCACCTGCTGATCGCCCCCGCAGTGATGATCAGTGTGATGATCCTGGTGTTCAACCTGTTTGGCGACGGCCTGCGGGATGCTTTCGACCCGAAGCTGAAGAATTGATGAGGTGAACGAAGATGAGCGAAAAAATTCTTGATATCAAGGAAGAGCGCCTTTCCTTCTTCACCCCTGCCGGTGAGGTCAAGGCACTGAACGGCGTTTCCTTTGCGATGAACCAGGGCGACGTGCTGGGCATCGTGGGCGAGTCCGGTTCCGGCAAGTCCGTTACCGCTTACTCGGTCATGGGCCTGACCGCCTACCCCGGCAAGCTGGTGGGCGGCACCGTGTGGTTCAACGGCCACGAGATCGAGAAGATGAAGGAGAAGGACTTCCGCAAGATCCGCGGCAACGAAGTCTCCATCATCTTCCAGGACCCCATGACCAGCCTGAACCCGGTGTACACCATCGGCAACCAGATCGTGGAGGTCATCCGCCTGCACACCAAAAAGAACAAGCAGGAAGCCTGGGCACGCGCCGAGGAGCTGCTGGAGCTGGTCGGCATCAACGAGCCGGAAAAGCGCCTGAAGCAGTACCCCCACGAGCTGTCCGGCGGTATGCGCCAGCGCGTGATGATCGCCATCGCCCTGGCCTGTGAGCCCAAGCTGCTGATCGCAGACGAGCCCACCACCGCGCTGGACGTGACCATCCAGGCACAGATCCTGGAGCTGATGCAGGAGCTGCGCAAGAAGCTGGGCATGAGCATCATCATGATCACGCACGACCTGGGCGTCGTGGCTTCCATGTGCGAAAAGATCGCCGTCATGTACGCCGGCCACATCGTGGAGTACGGCACCACCGACGAGATCTTCTACCAGCCGGGCCACGAGTACACCAAGGGCCTGATCAACTCCATCCCCAAGCTGAACACCGAGGTGCGTGAGCGTCTGGTGCCCATTGAGGGTACCCCTGTGGACCTGCTGAATCCGCCGGCCGGCTGCCCCTTTGCACCCCGCTGCAAGAACTGCATGAAGATCTGTCTGAGCAAGATGCCTCCGCGCACCGAGCTCAGCGACACCCACTATACCTACTGCTGGCTGCAGCAGAAGGCTGCATTTGAGAAAGGGGAAAAGGCAGAATGAGTGAACACAAGACGCTGGTTGAAGTCCAGCACCTGCAGCAGTATTTCCCCGCCGGCGGTGTGGGCAAGAACCGCAAGTACGTTCAGGCTGTGGATGACGTGAGCTTTGCCATCCGCAAGGGCGAGACCCTGGGTCTGGTGGGCGAGTCCGGCTGCGGCAAGACCACCACCGGCCGCACCCTGCTGCGCCTGTACGAGCCCACCGGCGGTAAGATCTACTATGACGGCAACCTGCTGTTTGATAAGGAAAAGAATATCGCAGTGGATATGCTGCCCTACCGCCGCCGGATGCAGATCGTGTTCCAGGACCCCTACGCAAGCCTGGACCCCCGCATGACCATCGGTGACATCGTGGGTGAGGGCATCGACATCCATCACCTGGCCGAGAACGACAAGGATCGCCACGATAAGATCATCGCCCTGCTGGAGCGCGTGGGCCTGAACAGCGAGCACGCAAACCGCTACTGCCACGAGTTCTCCGGCGGCCAGCGTCAGCGCGTGGGCATTGCCCGTGCACTGGCCGTGAACCCCGAGTTCATCGTCTGCGACGAGCCGGTCTCCGCACTGGACGTGTCCATTCAGGCACAGGTCGTGAATATGTTCGAGGACCTGCAGCAGGAAATGGGCCTGACCTACCTGTTCATCGCCCATGACCTGAGCGTGGTCAAGCACATCTCCAACCGCATCGGCGTCATGTACCTGGGCAAGCTGGTGGAGCTGGCCGACAGCTACGAGCTGATCGCCCACAGCATCCACCCCTACACCCGGAGCCTGATCTCTGCCATCCCGGTGGCAGACCCCATCACGGCACGCCAGTCCAAGCGCATCGTGCTGCAGGGCGATGTGCCCAGCCCCCTGAACCCGCCGTCCGGCTGCCGCTTCCGCACCCGCTGCCCCTACGCAGACGAGCGGTGCGCAGCCGAGGTGCCGGAGTTCAAGGAGGTCACCTCCGGCCACTGGGCAGCCTGCCATCATCTGGACAAGGTGAAGTAAAAACACTTCATTCTCCTGAAAGATGAATACATCTCATCTTCCGGCTGAAATATTGTAACGAAATGGTTACAGACACCCGTTGGGGCTTGTAACCGGTGCGAGAACGCATTATACTATTCGTGTTCCTCCGGAGGACAGGCTGTTTTGGCAGACCGTGCTCCGGATCGAATATAGAGGCGGCTGGGGGAACCTGGCACACTCAATTTGATTTAAGGGAAGGATAATTATTATGAAACGCATTTCTCGTCGTAATTTCCTCAAGGTTGCAGGCGTGGGTGCCGCTGCTCTGGGTCTGGCAGCCTGTGGCGGCAGCAAGTCCGGTTCTACCGCAACCTCCGGTTCTGCTTCTTCTGCTGCTGGTTCTTCTACCGGCAGTGTCAACACCGCTGGCTTCACCGTCCAGTACGGCCCCAACCCCGAGACCCTGGATCCGGCTCTGAACTCCGCTATTGATGCCTCTAACACCATCATCACCATCTTCGAGCCCCTGCTGCTGATCAACGAGAACAACGAAGTGATTGGCGGCCAGGCTGAGAGCTGGGAAGCAAGCGAGGACGGCCTGACCTGGACCTTCACCATGCGTGACGGCCTGAAGTGGAGCGACGGCACCGACCTGACTGCGAAGGACTTCGAGTACAGCTTCAAGCGTATGGCTAACCCTGATACCGCAGCTCCCTACGCAGCAACCTGCCTGGGCATGATCGATGGTTTTGACGCAGCACAGGCCGGTGATACCGATGCTCTGAACGTCAAGGCAAGCGACGACGGCAAGACCCTGACCATCGTTCTGGCTTATCCCTGCTCCTACTTCGACAAGATGGCTGCTTTCGCAGCTATGAGCCCTGTGCAGCAGGCAACTGTTGAGGCAAACGGCGACAGCTGGTGCACCTCCGCTGAGACCTTCGTCTCCAACGGCCCCTACATGATCACCGACTGGACCCCGTCCGAGCGCATCGTGCTGACCAAGAACCCCAACTACGTTGGCGGCTGGGATAACTCCAAGATCGTCTCCGACACCATCACCCTGCTGCTGCTGGAGGACTCTTCCGCTGCCTTCGCTGCTTACAACAGCGGTGAGGCTGTCCTGATCAAGGACGTGCCCACCGACGAGATCCCCAGCCTGACCAAGGCAGAGGATGGCGGCGACTTCTATGTTGACACCATTCTGGGCACCTACTACATCAGCATGAATCTGCAGCATGATGCCTTCAAGGAGGCCAAGGTCCGCAAGGCTCTGGCTCTGGCTATCGACCGCGACTACATTGCCAACACCATCATGCAGGGCACCTACTCTGCTGCTTCCAACATTGTCGGCCCTGGCATCGTGGACGAGAACGGTTACTTCTACGACAACGCAAACGGCGGCTCTCCCTACATTGCGGATGACTACGAGGCAAATCTGGCCGAGGCTAAGAAGCTGCTGGAAGAGGCTGGCTACCCCAATGGCGAGGGCTACCCCACCATCGAGTACAGCACCAACGATGCCGGCTACCATGTGCCTCTGGCAGAGTACCTGCAGCAGGCTTGGGGCGATCTGGGCATCACCCTGACCATCAACAAGATGGAGTGGTCCTCCTTCACCCCCGCTCGTCGTGCAGGCGAGTACGATGTTGCCCGTAACGGCTGGGTCATGGACTACAACGATCCTTCCAACATGGTCGAGCTGTTCTGCACCGACAACGGCAACAACGATGGTAAGTACTCCAACCCCGACTTCGATGCTGCAATCGAGGGCTCCAAGGTTGCTGATGCTGCCGAGCACTTTGCACAGCTGCATAAGGCTGAGGACATCCTCATGGAGGATATGGGCTGCATCCCCGTTGCTTACTACAACGACTTCTGGCTGCAGAGCCCCGCTCTGAAGGGCACCTGGCACAGCCCCTACGGCTACTGGTACCTGCAGTACGGCTACATCGAGGGCTAATCGCCCCGGTGCGGCGTACAGCGTGAGCTGAACCGTAAATCACAGGCACCCCGCTTACCGGAAACGGCAGGCGGGGTGCCTTTTTGCGTGCAGGACCGAAAAACGGACGTCTTGCACACCCCGGTGGGCTATGATACAATAAAAGATGATCAAAGCACAAAGGGGAGAGAAGAATGGAGCAAAAACGCCTGTGTCCGTACTGCATGGGGGAGCTGCCCCCCGCCGCCGACAGCTGTGTGCACTGCGGCAAGGTGTTTGCGGGGCGCAACCCCGCCGGCTGCCTGCCCGTGGGCACGGTGCTGGCCGGGCGCTACACCGTGGGCGAGATGCGGAGCCTGGACGGGGAGGGCATCCTGTACCGGGGCGTGGAGAACCTGGGCTGCTTCCGGGTGACCATTAAGGAATATCTGCCGGTGACCCTGTCTGCCGAGCGGGGCGCGGACTGCATCCTGCAGCCCAAGACCGGCAGCGAGGTGCTGTTCAAGACCACCCGCATGGACTTTGCCGACCTGTACCGGGCGCTGGAGCGCATCACCCCGGCCACCGGGCTGGAAGCCGTGCTGGACGTGGTGGAGGCCAACAACACCGTGTATGCGGTGATGGAGAATCTGGGCGGCACCCCGCTGGACCAGTGGCTGGAAGCGCAGGGCGCGCCGCTGCGCCCGGACGACGCCTGTGCCATGCTGCAGCCGGTGTTTGAGGGCGTGGCCGCCATGCACAAGATCGGGCTGGTGCACCGGGGCATCTGCCCGGAGAACCTCCGGGTGATGGCCGACGGCCGGTGCCGTCTGGCGGGTTACGCCACGGTGGGCCTGCGCACCGCCGGAAGCGGCCTGCGCGAGCAGCTGTACGAGGGGTATTCGGCCCCGGAGCAGTATTCCACCGCCGAGTTTGAGGGCCGCTACACCGACGAATACGGCCTTGCAGCGGTGTTCTACCGCATGGTGTGCGGGCAGGCCCCGGTGCCGGCCGCCCAGCGTATGGTGTCGGACTCCAACCCCCGCGCCCGCACCGTGAACAGCGCCGTGCCGGGCTATGTGTCGGACGTGCTGCAGATGGGCCTGCGGCTCAAGCCCATGGAGCGCATCCAGACCGTGCCGCAGCTGGTGCAGGCGCTCTCCTCCAAAGAGTACACCGAGGAGCTGGGCCGCACCATGAAGCCCGAGACCCCGGTGGGCCAACCGGAAGAAAAGGCCCATCTGCTCAGCATCAAGGGCCTGCTGGCGGGCATCCTGATCCTGCTGGCCATTCTGCTGGTGCTCATGGTGTGGACCATGGTGAGCCACAGCCTGCCCTCGGCGTCATCGGGATCGGTGGAGCCGGAACCGGCCAGCAGCGAGGTGCTGGAACCCCAGAATCTGGTGCCCAGCTTCATCGGCATGGATTATGCCCAGGTGCAGAACAACCGGGAGTACACCGGCATGTACCTGTTCTACGTCACCGAGGAGTACAGCGACACCGTCCCGGCCGGGCAGATCATGACCCAGGAACCGGCGGCGGACACGGTGCTCAAGGCAGGGGAGACCATTCGTCTGGTGGTCAGCAAGGGCCCGCAGAAGGTGGAGATGCCCAGCATCATCGGTTTCAGCCAGGACGCCGCCGTGCAGACGCTGCAGAGCCGCGGCCTGCTGGCCAGCTGCTTTATGGTGGTGAACGACGGCTCCTATGCCGCCGGATGCGTGGTGTCGGCCAGTGAACCGGCGGGCGCACAGGTGGACGTGGGCACGGTGATCACCGTGTATATCGCGGCGGACCCCAGCGTGGAGATCACCACCCCGCCCGAGGAACCGGCAGCCACCGAACCCACCACGACCCCGGCTGACCCGGAGACCCCCGCAGACGGTGGGGACCCTGCCGCCGACCCGGAGCAGGGGACCAAGTGAGCACGGAATAAATCTGCAAATCCGGCAGGGCTGCGGCCTTGCCGGGTTTGTTTTTTGCCGGAGGGGAGCGCCGTTGCTGCGGCAGGCAAAACGGTTTCTGCGGGCAGAACGGGCGGCGGCCCCGGTGCTCCCCATAGTTCCGGGGTGGGAAACTGCGGCGGGCCATTTGTCCGCTTTTTTGTGTTTGCAGTGCAACAAAAACGTTCCCGTCCGCAACAAATGCGCAATTCAAAAACTGCGAAAATCGTTCATTTTTTCGTGCAATTTTGCCATTTTGGGGCCGGTCTGTCCGTCAATCAGCCGAAATTTCCGTGCAGGCTTTTTTTCGTGCAATTTACCCCCTTGAAATTTTTGGAAAACGTATATAATATAGGTTTATAAGGACTGCCCAGCGGGCGTCTATTTTGTGCTGTAGTTTCTGAAAAGTTGTGCGAGAAACACAGTATCGAGTGAAGTGAGGATGACGATTATGAGAAAAAAGTCCAAGAAGAAGCAGATCGTTGCGATGACCCTGGCCCTTTCGGTGCTCAGCAGCTCGGTTGGCATGTGCGGTGCCTCCGCAGCCGAAGCCCTGCCCGACACGGATGACTCCGGCCTGCAGGTGACTGTTGTCCCGCTGGCCGACAGCAATGCGGACACCGACACCCCTGCGGATGACACTAAGACCGAAAAACAGCCTGTCGCTTCCACCGGTGACAACACCGACCAGCCCACCGACGGCGAGGGCGACGGTGACAATACCTCTTCTGACGACAAACCCACCATTGAGCGCCCGGAGCAGTCCGACACCGTTGAGACCCTGCCCGGCACCGCCGAGGACAACAAGGACCACATCAAGGGCGAGGACAAGGACGAAACCGAAGATAAGGGCGATTCCGGCGAGGAGACCCCCGGCACCGGCGATACTGACACCGGCGATACTGAGGAAAAGGGCGAGGAAGGTTCCGGCTCTGAGGAGACCCCGGAGGAAAAGCCCGAAGAGAAGCCCGAGGAGAAGCCTGAGGAAGATTTGGACTACTCCGTTGCCTATGACCAGGACACCGGCCACTTCAAGGTCACCTTCAATATCAAGGAAGATGCCGAGGGCGACCAGACCATCGAACTGAGCAAGGTGCAGGAAGTCGTGGAGAAATACGGCGAGAAGCAGTTCGACGAGTGGCTTCAGACTGATACGGGTGCCAAGTGGATGGATGACGCCCTGTGGTACGCACAGTACGGCGAGTCCAGCAAAAAGACCGTTGATTTTAACGGTGCATCTTACACGCTCTATGTCTACTACGATGAGGAAACCGGTTCGGTTGCTCAGCGTGTTGCCCTCTACAACGAGCCTGGTTGCACGACCATGTTTGATATTTCCCTGTCCAACGGCTCCAAGCATACTTATGTGTACAAGGACAACAGCCTGACTGTTGCCACCCCTGACCAGACCGGCAAGGGAAATACCGGAATTGAGGGCTTTGATGGGCAGGAGCTGCCGAAGGAATATGCTGGCAATACGAACCTTGAGCTGAAGTACGATAAAAACGCTGCGTCCGGCTGCATGGAGGACTTGGTGGATGCTGCACTGAAGGAGTACGGCGGCAACCATGATCAGAACCAGTTCCTTGATTCGGAAGGAAAGCTGACCACTCAGTCTACCAGAACGGATGTGCCTGCTGGTACCGAGGTGGAACTGTTCGGCGGTAGGTATTATGTGAAATCCGGCGATCATTACTACGGCGGCTTCAGCAAGAGCGATGTTCAGACCACCGAAGATGGAAAGACTGTTCTGAACAAAGACAAAAACACTTCCACCCTTGCCTACAAAAAGACCAAGAACGGCAAGAATGTTGAAAAGGATTATTACAATGGTCCCTTTACCCACTCCAGCGGTGCCCTGATGAACCAAGATATCCAGGATGCTCTGGAGCAGTATATGCCTGCCAAGGGTTATAAGACCTACGACGACTACATTCTGGACTACTACCGGAAACCCGATGGCTCCAAGTATGACAGCGTAAGTGAACTGCTGAAAAATGATTCCAAGGCTCTGAAGGAGCTGAGCCGTTCCGGTTCTTCTATGCCCAACGACCCCAATACCGGAAACAACACTGTTAAGATGGACCCCTCCACCCTTTACGACAACTTCTACAAAAACGTTCTCAGCTTCAAGGTCGGCAATCAGGATACTGTGGATTCTGAGGCAGGCGGCAATGTGGATCACAACCACAGCCACGGCCAGTGGGCTACCGACGGCACCCAGGAGACCATCGGCGATTACATGGCCGACAAACTGAACGAGACCCCCGGTGCATGGGACAAAGCCAACGCCTACTTCAACACCCTGCTGGCCAGCGGCCTGACCGAGGACGAAGCCACCTGGGCTGCATTCGCCATGGCCACCAACATCGACTTCCAGAACGCAGGCAACGACTACCAGAACACCGCATGGAACTGGTACGCCTCCATGGTGCTGCATCAGGCCGACGGCACGCTGGATCTGACCAAGACCGACAAGGACACCGGCGAGATCATCGGTGACGACGAGGGCGAGGGCCAGACCAGCTTCTACCTGTGGAAGTACGAGACCGACAAGGAAACCGGTAAAAAGGACACCATGTACTGCACCTATGTGGAGCCCACCTACACCACCAACAAGGATGGCGAACAGGTGCTGGAGAAGGACGGCTTCTACTGCTGGGTCAAGTACGACCCCACCAAGGACAAGCTGACCTACACCGTCACCACCACCAACGGCAAGCTGAATATCGACTATGCCCTGCTGGAAAATGTGGTGTACTACCTGCAGGAAGCCATCGCCCCTGACGGCTACGACACCGACCCGGAGATCTACGTCATCTGCGATGAGGAGTCCTACAAGGAGCTGGAGGGCACCGAGGTGACCAACCCCGCCACCGGCGCTACCAGCAAGGTGACCGAGTCCAGCTGGCTCGGCTCCATCCTCGGCGGCAAGACCCTGTCCATCAACTTCATGAACACGGCCACCGTGGTACCTGACCCCGATCCGGAACCCACGCCGGATCCGGATCCCGTGCCGCCCGTTGATCCGGATATCCCCGTGGACCCCGCCAACCCGGACAATCCCCCGGTGAAGGACGCTGACCCGGATGAGACCCCTGTGACCCCGGAGAACCCCCAGAACCCCGCCGTGCAGGACACCACCCCGGACGCCGCCGCCCTGCCCCAGACCGGCACCACCAGCTGGATGGCCGGTGTGCTGGCAAGCCTGGGCTCCCTGCTGCTGGCCTGCGGATGGTTCTTCACCCGCAAACAGGTTTCCCCCAAGCACTGAGCAGCCCTGAACCGCAGGAATCTCCGCACTGACGCATAAGAACCGCCGCATCCTGTGCCTTGCAAAAGGCCGCCGGGTGCGGCGGTTTTGGTTGTATGCCGCGCACAGCTGCGGGGGTTCGCGGCGTTTCGCACAAGAAGCGGTGCAAAGCGGCTGTTATATTTGGCGCAGCTGTCACTTGAACATTTTTCAGTACAGGGTATAATAAAGCTATCGGAACAAAGGCGTTCCGCAGGGGCATCGTCTGCCCTTGCGGGGCGCTTTTTTTCGTTTTCCGGGGTGCGGAGGGTGCCGCGCCCGGCAGAGCACAATCTGGAGTGTCAAAAGGATGGGAAAGACTATGCAAAACTTTACAGAGCAAACGCACACCCTTGGCCTGTACGATCCACAGTTTGAGCACGATGCCTGCGGCATCGGCGCTGTGGTGGACATCAAGGGCCGCAAGAGCCACCAGACCGTGGACGACGCTTTGCGCATCGTGGAGCGGCTGGAGCACCGCGCCGGTAAGGACGCCGAGGGCAAGACCGGTGACGGCGTGGGCATTCTGCTGCAGATCAGCCATAAATTTTTCTCCAAGGTGGCCGATGAACTCAACATCCGCCTTGGCAACGAGCGGGAATACGGCGTGGGCATGTTCTTCTTCCCCCAGAACGAGCACATGCGCGCCCAGGCCATGAAGCTGTTTGAGGTGGTGACCCGTAAGGAGGGCCTGGAGTTTTTAGCCTGGCGGCAGGTGCCGGTGGACCCGGACGCCGTGGGCCAGAAGGCCCGGGATTGTATGCCTGCCATCTGGCAGTGCTTTATCAAAAAGCCTGCCAAGGTCAGCAAGGGCATCGACTTTGACCGCAAACTGTATGTGGTGCGCCGCGTGTTCGAGCAGGCCAGCAACGGCACCTATGTGCCCAGCCTGTCCAGCCGCACCATCGTCTACAAGGGCATGTTCCTGGTGCACGATCTGCGCCTGTTCTACCTTGACCTGCAGGACGAGGATTACGAATCCGCCATCGGCATGGTGCACAGCCGCTTCTCCACCAACACCAACCCCAGCTGGATGCGTGCACACCCCAACCGGTTCATCCTGCACAACGGCGAGATCAACACCATCAAGGGCAACACGGACGCCATGCTGGCCCGCGAGGAGAGCATCTCCAGCCCCATCCTGCAGGACGACATGAACAAGATCCTGCCCATCATCAACACCTCCGGCTCGGACTCCGCCATGCTGGACAACGCGCTGGAGTTCATGGTGATGAACGGCATGGATCTGCCTCTGGCGGTGATGATCACCATCCCCGAGCCCTGGGAGAACAACAAGAACATCAGCCAGAAAAAGCGCGATTTCTACCAGTATTACGCCACCATGCTGGAGCCCTGGGACGGCCCCGCCGCCATCCTCTTCTCCGACGGCGACGTGGTGGGCGCGGTGCTGGACCGCAACGGTCTGCGCCCCAGCCGCTACTATATCACCAAAGACGGCCGCCTGATCCTTTCCAGTGAGGTCGGCGTGCTGGATATTCCCGCCGAAGAAATCGTGCGCAAGGACCGCCTGCGCCCCGGCAAAATGCTGTTGGTGGATACCGCCAGGGGTGAGCTGGTGGACGACGAAAGCCTGAAAGCCGATTACGCCAGCCGCGAGCCTTACGGCGAATGGCTGGACCGCAACCTGGTCAACCTGCGCGATCTGAAGGTCCCCAACAAGAAGGTGCCTGACCATACCAAAGAGGAACTGGTGCAGCTGCAAAAGGCCTTCGGCTATCGGTACGAGGATGTGTCCTCTATCATCCTGCCGATGGCCAAAAACGGCGGTGAGCCTGCCGGTGCCATGGGCAGCGACACCCCGCTGGCCGTGCTGAGCCACACCCATCCCCTGCTGTTTGAGTACTTTAAGCAGATGTTTGCCCAGGTTACCAACCCTCCCATCGACGCCCTGCGCGAGAAGGTCGTCACCTCCACCACCGTCTATGTCGGTGCCCAGGGCAACCTGCTGGAGGAGGATGCCGAGAACTGCAAGGTACTTAAGATCGAGAACCCCATCCTGACCGATACCGATCTTTTGAAGATCAAAGCCATGGACGTGCCCGGCTTCAAGATCGAGACTCTCTCCATCTGCTACTACAAAAATACCGATCTGGAGAAGGCCATCGACCGCCTGTTTGTGGATGTCGACCGCGCCTACCGCGACGGTGCCAACATACTGATTTTGTCCGACCGCGATATTGACGAGTACCACGTCGCCATCCCCAGCCTGCTGGCGGTGG
>ERZ780195.1437-NODE-1437-length-19356-cov-3.768250_pt1 | contig 19356 bp, 18 predicted proteins | sample MGYA00511017_ERZ780195 | MGnify/ENA primary metagenome ERZ780195 (study PRJEB29588, sample SAMEA2159974) | human gut metagenome | biome: human gut; feature: human-associated habitat; material: faeces | place: Denmark | collected 2008/2010 ...
TTTCTGATTATATAGGCAGGAGGCTGTTTTGTCAATAGTGAATCATTATAGTAAAACTTATTACTGGGAACGGAGTGAACAGTAACGAACGGAGTGAACAGTAACGAACGTAGTGCGTGAATAGTAACTAAAACTTTTCTAACACTATTGTATGAAAACGATAAATATTATATAATAAACAGAAATAAACTATCTTTATTCTGGAAATGGATATGCCAGAGTACACAACATGTCTTGTATGTATGGATATGGATAATTCTTAAAACACAGAAATGGAGGATACTATCATGATTAAAAGAATAGGTATGCTTACCAGTGGCGGTGACTGTCAGGCTCTTAACGCTACCATGCGAGGAGTAGTAAAGGGACTGAGTAACAATTTGGATGAACTGGAAGTTTATGGATTTGATGATGGATATAAAGGACTGATCTATGGTAAATACCGTATGCTCACATCCAAAGATTTTTCCGGAATCCTTACACAGGGCGGCACAATCCTCGGAACATCCAGACAGCCATTCAAACTGATGCGTGTCCCGGATGAGAATGGCCTGGACAAGGTTGAAGCAATGAAGCAGACTTATTATAAACTCTGCCTGGACTGCCTTGTGATCCTTGGCGGAAATGGTACACAGAAGACAGCAAACCTTCTGAGAGAAGAAGGACTGAACATTATCCATCTTCCAAAGACTATTGATAATGACATCTATGGCACAGACATGACCTTTGGTTTCCAGAGTGCGGTAAACATTGCCACAAATGCCATTGACTGTATCCATACGACAGCATCTTCACATGGACGTGTATTTATCGTAGAGATCATGGGACACAAGGTAGGAAGTCTGACACTTCATGCAGGTGTTGCAGGCGGTGCGGATATCATCCTGATTCCTGAGATCCCATATGATATCAAAAAAGTTACCGCAGCGATCCAGAAACGTGCCAAAGCAGGCAAGCGTTTCACAATCCTTGCAGTTGCAGAAGGTGCGATTTCCAAAGAAGACGCAGAACTTCCTAAAAAGAAATACAAAGAGAAACTGGAAGCCCGAGCAAAGAAATATCCGTCCGTTTCCTATGAGATTGCTGACCAGATCTACAAAGAGATCGGAAGCGAAGTCCGCGTTACAGTTCCGGGACATACACAGAGAGGCGGAGAACCATGTCCGTATGACCGCGTTCTTTCCACAAGAATCGGTGCAGGTGCAGCGCAGGCGATCATGGATGGTGAATATGGCATCATGATCGGCGTGGTAAACGGCAAAATTAAACGTGTACCTCTTGAAGAGTGTGCAGGTAAGCTTAAGATGGTATCACCGAAAGATCAGCTTGTAGTTGCTGCCAAACAGATCGGTATCAGCTTTGGTGACTGATTAAGTGAAACAGTACTTGACTGACAGATACTTTTTCATATAAGATATGGATGTAAAAAAGACCGCCGCGGGAATTTTTTCCGCGGCGGCTGTGATAATAAGATAGAGATAACTATTTGGCGCGCTGCTGACAGTGGGGGTGCTGAATAGTTACGATAGGAGTTTACTCATGAGTTACACTGCTCTTTACAGAAAGTTCAGACCGGATAATTTCGCGGATGTCAAAGGTCAGGATCACATAGTGACTACTCTGACAAATCAGATTAAGCATAACCGTATCGGCCATGCGTATCTGTTCTGCGGCACCAGAGGAACCGGTAAAACAACAGTAGCCAAAATTCTGGCGAAGGCAGTCAACTGTGAGCATCCCGTAAATGGCAGCCCCTGTAATGAATGTGCCATGTGCAAGGCAATCCAGGCAGGAACTGCAATGAATGTGATCGAGATCGATGCTGCATCCAACAATGGTGTGGATAATATACGTGAGATCAGAGAAGAGGTTTCTTACCGCCCTACAGAAGGTAAATATAAAGTATATATTATTGATGAGGTTCATATGCTTTCCACAGGTGCCTTCAATGCCCTGCTGAAAACACTGGAGGAACCACCGTCTTATGTTATGTTTATCCTGGCAACTACAGAGGCGCACAAGATTCCGATTACGATTTTATCCAGATGCCAGAGATATGATTTCCACAGAATCACCATAGACACTATCGCGGCCAGACTGGATGAACTGCTCAAAGTTGAAGGTGTAGAAGCTGAGGAAAAAGCAGTCCGATATGTAGCGAAAGCGGGAGATGGTTCCATGCGAGATGCGCTCAGCCTTCTCGACCAGTGTATTGCTTTTTATCTTGGACAGGAACTTACCTATGATAAAGTTCTGGAGGTTCTGGGAGCCGTTGACACCGAAGTGTTTAGCAAGCTTTTGCGAAAAGTGATCCGGGGAGATGTGACAGGTTCCATTCATATCCTGGAGGAACTGATCGTAGGAGGCAGGGAACTGAGCCAGTTTGTGGGAGATTTTACCTGGTATATGAGAAATCTTCTTCTCGTTAAGACTTCTGAGAATCCGGAGGAAGCGATCGATGTCTCATCCGACAACATGAAGCTTCTGAAAGAAGAGAGCACCATGCTGGATGTGGAGACGCTGATGCGGTATATCCGTATTTTTTCGGATTTGTCCAACCAGATCCGATATGCAACCCAGAAAAGGGTTCTCGTGGAGATTGCACTGATCAAGCTGTGCCGTCCTGCAATGGAGACTAATCTGGATTCTGTTCTGGACAGACTGCGTGTGCTGGAACAGCGGATGGATGAACGTCCGGTACAGCAGGTGATCGTGCAGCAGGGTTCAGGGAAAATGCCGGCAGAAACCGGGGCAGTTCAGGAGCCGGCGGGAAACAAAGCACCGGCGAAAGCGGCACCGGAAGATTTGCAGAAGATCGTGGCAGGCTGGAGAGTGATCACAGGACAGACAACAGGGATGTTCAAACAGATGCTTCAGAAATCTGTTCCGAAGTATAACAGTGAGACAGGAGAACCTGTCCTTTATGTGGAATTTCAGGATTTCCTTGGGCAGTCCTATGTGGACAATCCGGAAGCGAAGAAAGAGCTTCAGGACATCATCACTGCCCAGACAGGAAAAACAGTAGAGATCCAGATGCTGGTGGCGGATAAGCATCAGCATACAAATCTGGCAAATATCACAGTGGACCAGGCGATAAAGAATAATATCCACATGGATGTTGTGATAGAGGAAGATCCTGATGAGGAAAAAGGAGAATAAATATTGTTACTGTTCACACACCACTATCCCGCGAGGTGTTTTGGCATGAATATGCCAAAATCCCGAGACATACAAGCCAAAATTCCATTGCCGCAGGCAATCTGGAATGAATTTTGGCTACGTTACTGTGAACGGAGTGAACAGTAACTAAATATTCTCCGGACAGGAAAAGGCAGTAAATAATAAGGCAATAAATAGCAAGGAGGACATCACAAATGGCAAAACGTGGAGGATTCCCGGGAATGGGTATGCCGGGAAATATGAATAATCTTATGAAACAGGCGCAGAAAATGCAGCGCCAGATGGAAGAGAACCAGAAAGCTCTGGAAGAGAAAGAATTTACGGCTACTGCAGGAGGTGGAGCTGTAGAGGTAACTATCTCCGGTAAGAGAGAGGTGACAAAAGTAAAGCTTCAGGAGGAAGTTGTAGATCCGGATGACATCGAAATGCTGGAAGATCTCATCGTTGCAGCTACAAACGAAGCACTTCGCAAAGTGGAAGAAGAATCTACAGCTGTTATGTCTAAACTGACAGGTGGTCTGGGCGGACTTGGCGGAGGTCTTCCATTCTGATGGAATACTACAGCAGTCATATCAATAAGCTGATCGAGCAGCTTTCCCATCTTCCGGGAATCGGTGCGAAATCAGCACAGAGACTGGCATTTCACATCATGAATATGCCAAAGGATCAGGTAGAGCAGCTTACCTCTTCCATTACCGGTGCCAGAGAGAATGTACAGTATTGCAAGTGCTGCTGTACTCTGACAGACAGAGAGATCTGTCCCATCTGCAGCAATGATAAGCGTGATCATTCAGTGATCATGGTGGTAGAGAATACAAGAGATCTTGCAGCTTATGAAAAAACAGGCAAGTTTGATGGCGTTTATCATGTTCTTCATGGTGCAATCTCTCCAATGCTTGGAATCGGGCCGGATGATATCAAACTGAAAGAACTCATGCAGCGTCTGGCAAAGGATGAGGTAAAGGAAGTGATTATTGCTACCAATTCCAGTCTGGAGGGGGAAACAACGGCAATGTATATCAGTAAGCTGATCAAACCTACCGGGATCAAAGTCAGCAGGATCGCAAGCGGAGTTCCGGTAGGAGGAGATCTGGAATATATTGACGAAGTGACTCTTTTACGTGCTCTTGAGGGGCGTGTGGAGCTTTAAGGTTACTGTTCTGATAAAAGATTTCGGAAAAGGAGGCATCACTTTGTCTAAAAAGAAAGCAACTTCTTCTGACGTGGCAAAGAGGGCAGGAGTCTCCCAGGCAACTGTTTCCATGGTCCTGAATAAGAAATATAATGTTTCTTTTTCCAGAGAAACAGTGGAGAAGGTAGAGCAGGCAGCCAGAGAATTAGGCTATCATCTTCCCGGACGAAAGAACAGAAAAGAAAGCCGGAAAGAGAAGCTGATCGTTGTTTTTTGCCCTACGCTTACAAGCCCGTATTATGTATTGCTTCTGCAAGGGATTGAAGCAGTGGCGAACAAGCAGGGATATGGTGTCTTTATCTGTAATACACAGAGAGATCCCCGTCTGGAGGAGAAGTATCTGCGCATGATGGGTACAATAGAGCCGCTTGGCATTATCTACTGCTGTAATCCAAATCCGGATTTTCAGCAGCAGGTAGAGGAACTGGCGCAGACAATCCCACTGGTTATCATCAGTAATAAAGAGAAAACTACAACTATAGATGCCATTAATCAGGATAATACAGTTGTGGGAAGGATGATGGCAAGACATCTGCTTGATCTGGGGCACAGAGATGTAGCGTTTATCACTCCGCCCCTGACAAGGAGACAATGGCAGAGAACGAAACGTGTAAATGGTTTTGTGAAAGAGTTTGAGAAAGAAGGCCTGAAGGATCATGTGATCATTAAGGCTGCGGATGAAGCTATCGATATGCAGATCCCACGGATGGATTCGGAATATTCGATGGGTTATGAGCTTACTATGGAGCTTCTGGATGAAGGCAGGGAATTTACAGCTATTGCAGGCCAGAATGATATGATGGCTATTGGTGCGCTGGATGCTCTCCATGAAGCAAGGATTCATGTACCCAAGGATGTATCGGTGATTGGGTGCGATAATATCTTTTATTCGGGAATACGGAAGATCTCTCTTACTACGATCGATCATTTCGTAGCCCTTAAAGGCAGAGATGCCTGTGATATTATACTGCGCAAAATCGATGAGCAGGACCGTTTTCTCACAGATTCTGCTCCTGTCAGTCTCTATAATATTGAATATACCCCCAAGCTGATAGCGAGACGCACTACGGGGTATGTCAGAACCAAAAAAAATAATTAAATACGTCGAATGAAAATTATTAATAATAATTTATCGAAACTGCAGAACAGTTATTTGGTATAGAGCTGTGTGGCGAGGTAGATTGCGAATATCTACCCGGCAGGCATTTTCTGGAAACGTACCAAAATTTCAGGATGTGCGGCTGAAATCCGATATCAGAAATGATTTCTGACGGAGGTTTCCTGCAACAGCAAAGACAGCGAACAGTTACGAAAAGAAATGGTTATAAAACATATTGTATATTGCATGTTGATAACAACGAATATATGCTTTGACTGAAAAATAAAGAATTAATAAGACATGCGATTATTAATAAAGAAATTATTAATAATATTTTGCCACGCTTGACCTGAATGTAAATTCTGTTATAATGAAACCATCAGATCAATGAACGATTATGACAAGCAAAAATCAGGAGGGTTAAGAACATGAAATTTTTTATTGACACAGCAAAAGTAGAAGATATTAAGGCAGCTAATGATATGGGTGTAATCTGTGGTGTTACCACAAATCCGTCTCTTATCGCAAAAGAAGGAAGAGATTTCAAGGAAGTAATCAAAGAGATCACATCTATCGTAGACGGACCGATCAGCGGTGAAGTAAAAGCTACTACAACAGATGCAGAAGGAATGATCAAAGAGGGACGTGAGATTGCAGCCATTCATCCGAATATGATTGTTAAAATTCCTATGACAGTAGAAGGTCTGAAAGCAGTTAAGGTTCTTCATGCAGAAGGAATCAAGACAAACGTTACTCTGATCTTCACTGCTAACCAGGCACTTCTGGCTGCAAGAGCAGGTGCTACTTATGTATCTCCGTTTCTTGGAAGACTGGATGACATTTCTACAAGAGGTGTTGATCTGATCCGCGAGATCGCTGAGATTTTTGAAGTGGCAGGAATCGAGACAGAAATCATCGCAGCAAGCGTAAGAAATCCGATCCATGTAACAGACTGTGCACTTGCAGGTGCTGACATTGCAACTGTTCCGTACAATGTAATCGTACAGATGACAAAACATCCTCTGACAGATGCAGGTATTGAGAAATTCCAGAAAGATTATAAAGCAGTATTCGGCGAATAAGGAGAATTTACCACAATGGAAAAATTAGAACTTCAGAAAATTGCAAACGAAGTCCGTAAAGACATCGTTACTGCATTACATTCTGCAAAAGCAGGACATCCGGGCGGATCTCTGTCTGCAGCAGATGTATTCACTTATTTATATTTTGAAGAAATGAATATTGATCCAAAGGATCCTAAGAAGGCTGATCGTGACCGTTTCGTACTTTCCAAAGGCCACACAGCACCGGGATACTACTCTGCACTTGCAGAAAGAGGCTTTTTCCCAAAAGAAGATCTGAAGACTCTTCGTCATCTGGGTTCCTATTTACAGGGACATCCGGATATGAAACATATCCCGGGTGTTGATATGTCCAGCGGTTCTCTGGGACAGGGAATCTCTGCAGCAGTTGGTATGGCGCTTTCTGCCAAATTAAGCAATGAAAGCTATCGTGTATACACCTTATTAGGCGACGGCGAAATTCAGGAAGGCCAGGTTTGGGAAGCTGCTATGTTTGCAGGCTTCAGAAAACTGGACAATCTTGTAGTGATCGTGGATAATAATGGACTTCAGATCGACGGTAAGGTTGATGAAGTATGTTCTCCATACCCGATTGATAAGAAATTTGAGGCATTTAACTTCCATGTGATTAACGTTGCAGACGGAAATGATATGGATCAGTTAAGAGCTGCTTTTGATGAAGCAAAAGCTACTAAGGGAATGCCTACAGCTATCATTATGAAAACTGTAAAAGGAAAAGGTGTTTCCTTTATGGAAAATCAGGTTGGATGGCATGGAAAAGCTCCGAATGACGAGCAGTATGCACAGGCAATGGAAGAGTTAGAAAAGGCAGGTGAAGCATTATGTCAGAAGTAAAGAAGATCGCAACAAGAGCAAGCTACGGTGCTGCGCTGGTTGAATTAGGTAAGAAACATGAGAACCTGGTCGTTCTGGACGCTGACCTTGCTGCAGCTACTCAGACTGGCGTATTCAAAAAAGAATTTCCGGAGCGTCATATTGACTGTGGTATTGCCGAGTGTAATATGATGGGCATTGCCGCAGGTCTGGCTACTACAGGAAAAGTTCCATTTGCCAGCACATTTGCAATGTTTGCAGCAGGACGTGCTTTTGAGCAGGTTCGTAACTCTATTGCATATCCGAAGATCAATGTAAAAATTGGCGCTACTCATGGCGGAATTTCTGTAGGTGAAGATGGTGCTACCCATCAGTGTTGTGAGGATTTTGCTCTTATGAGAGTAATTCCGGGAATGGTTGTTGCCTGCCCTTCTGATGATATTGAAGCAAAAGCTATGGTAGAAGCAGCTTATGAGCATGTTGGTCCTGTATATATGAGATTTGGACGTCTGGCAGTTCCGGTTATCAATGACAGACCGGACTATAAATTTGAATTAGGCAAAGGTATTGTCCTTCGTGAAGGAAAAGACCTTACGATCATTGCAAACGGTCTCTGCGTAGCTCCTGCTCTTGAAGCTGCAGAGAAGCTTGCGGCAGACGGCGTAGATGCAAAAGTAATCAATATCCATACGATTAAGCCTCTGGATGAAGAACTTGTAGTTGCAGCAGCCAAAGAAACAGGCAAGGTTGTAACTGTAGAAGAGCATTCAGTAATCGGCGGACTTGGCGGAGCAGTATGCGAATGCCTGTCTGAGAAAGCACCTGTACCTGTAAAACGTATCGGTGTAAATGATGTATTCGGAGAATCCGGTCCTGCCACAGCTCTTCTTGAGAAATATGGTCTTGATGCAGAAGGCATCTACAAACAGATCAAAGAATTTGTATAATTTACGATTCCCTGTGTGATGGTATCTGCCAGAGAGATTACCGTAGACAGGCGGGTAGTCTGAAGGGTTAGCTGTTCCAGTACACCTGCAATGTTTACAATCCCTGTGATATGGATATCACCAACAGGAGGAAGTTCTTTCTGAACTGCAGCACCTGGGTAAAGTGCACCATCTGCGATGGTCACATACCCCAGGTGCTTTTTTTGTCCAAGGGAGGCATCCACTGCAATAACCAGACCTTCGGGATGCAGAATTTTGATCTGGCGGGAAATTCTGGAAAGATTTAAAGCATGTACGGGGCTTTTCAGGGTACCGTAAACATAAACGCCATGAGTGTCCGTATTCAGATGTTCAAGTAACTGGTGTCCGATATAGGGACCGAGACAGTCTCCTGTCACGCGGTCACTTCCGATACACAGAAAAACCAGTTCCGACCATCTGCCGGGATATTGAAGAATACATTTATTTAAAAGAAAAGCGATTTCCTCAGCAGAACTGCTTTTCTGTGAGTCCACATAAAATACCATAAAACCTCCCTGATCGTATTTATGTACTCGCAGAGTCTCTATTGTACCTGCACAAAAAGATTTCGAGAGCACATTATTGATTATATCTTTTAATTGCTATAGTCCCTTTGCTTCATAACAACAAGCTGCGAAGAGGCTTCTGATAACATCATATCCTTACCGGGATAAAAATATGCACTGTGCAAAATCTGTCGCCAAATTCTGGTAAATTCCTCTTACAATGTGATAAAATCTGCAATTTATCTGTGTTATCCTGATACCCGAAGGGGTGATGAGAGATGATAGAAGTAATCTATAAGGACGAATCTCAGGAAGGACAAAATGGTGAGGAACCGTTTGGATTACCCAGAAATATACGCCAGATCGGCCTGGCAGCCGAAGATTACAGGATTTATATGGAGGACTATGTGTACACATTTCTGGTAAGACTTGCCAGAACGGAAGACTCTCTGGGAGAAGCAAAAACCAGAGTGGCAGTTCTTACAGGAAATCTTAAATGGCGTTCTCAGACAGCTTATCTGTTTATCAAAGGTGCTATTATAGCGGAGGAGATGGAGGCAGCACCTGATCATATCGATTTTTCGGAAAATCAATGGAAGCAGATACAGGAAGCCCAGAAGGAGTACTTCGAAGATCAGGAGATTGTGGGATGGTTCTTTTCACAGCCTCAGCTTCTCCTGAAGGTATCGGAAGTGATGTCAAAAGTACACATGAAACATTTTGGAGGAGAAAAAGTCCTGATGCTTATGGAACCTCAGGAAAGGGAAGATGCTTTCTTCCGTTATGAAAACAATGAAATGGTGCGTCTGGGAGGGTATTATCTTTATTATGAAAAAAATCCCGGTATGCAGACGTATATGATCGACAAAAATGAAGAACTTCAGCCGGAACCTCAGGAAAAATATGAAGATCAGGCTGTGAAGGATTTTCGCAAAATAATTGCAGATAAAAAGGAAACCAGGAAGGAGCCGGCAGCTCCTTCTGTTTTTTCATATGGATTAACTGCATGTCTGGCAATTGCAGTACTGACAGTGGGTGTTAATTTTTACAGAAGTTACCAGAATGTAAAACAGAACGAAAAGGAGAGCGCGACGGTTTCTTCGGTGATCGTTGAGGAGATAACGCCGTCTCCTGTTGTCGGGACTTCGAACAATGAAGCTGTCAGGCAGCATAAACAATACCGGACAGATACTATACAAAATGATGCAGGGAAGAATAAAAAGAATAATGAAGAGAATGATGAAGAGAATAATCAAAGCACCAGTGAAGAAAATTCTGAAAAGAAAAACAATACTTCAGAGAAAAAAACATCAGCAGAGCAGACAGATACAGAACAAAAATCGGACAAAACAGAACAGCTTCCGGATGTAAAGACAGAAAAAGCAGATAAAACCGAACAAATCTACCAGCAGGAAGCAGATGAACGTAAAGCACAGAAACGTGTCAGGGAAGCTGTGCAGAAGGAAAACAGCGAAGCAGCGGGAAAAGCCCATGAGTCATATGTGATTCAGCCCGGCGATACTCTTTTTCAGATAAGTATGGACAGATACGGAAGTATCGAAGCCATAAGTCAGATCTGCAAATTGAATGGGATGTCAGCGGACGAAATCATTTATCCGGGACAAGTAATTGTATTACCTTAGAAAACTGTGCTATAATAAATGGCAAAAACTGAAACCTGATAATCAACAAAATGAAAGTGAGAAATAAGGTAAAGGCTAAAATGGCAAATACATTTAAGAAAATAATAAAAAAACATAAAAAGAAAAAGCTTCAGGCAGAGAGAAACAGAAAAGCGAAAGCCCGGGAGAGAGCTGAAGAGGAATATGCAGATGATTATGAGCGCAGATTGTCCCGCCACAAAAGAAGTGTAGTGAAAAAGACAGTTATTACAGTGGTGGCGATAGCTGCTGCTGTGGGATTTTACATAGAGAAGAGAAGCTATCATACTTATAAAGTAGTCCAGACAAGTGAGCAGGAGGATATTGTTTCTACAAATTATGTTGAAATGGACGGAAATATCCTTCGATACAGTCCGGATGGAGTTTCGCTTGTTTCTGATAAGATGAGTACATTATGGAGTGAAACCTATCAGATGCAGAATCCTGTGGCAGATGTCAATGGAACTCGTGCGGTGATTGCGGATAAAGATGGAACAACTTTGGAGATTTATGATAAATCCGGAAAAACAGGCAGTGTAACTACTTCTTACAGTATTGTCAAAGCAAAAGTATCCAAAAGCGGTCTTGTTGCGGCAATCCTGGATGGCGGAGATGATACATGGATTGATTTTTATGGTACAGATGGAAGTCTGATTGCTGAAAATCAGACGAAGATAGATGATCCGGGATATCCCCTTGATATTGCTGTATCTGAAGACGGAGTGATCATGATGGTAACCTATCAGTTCGTAGATGGAAGTGATACGACCAGTTATGTGGCATTTTACAATTTTGGAGATGTAGGACAGAACGAGGATGACAGAATTGTCAGTGGATATAAGTATGAAGGTGTGGTAGTTCCGCAGATCCAGTATCTTGATAATAACCGGTCTGTAGCACTTAAAGATAATGGATTTACAATTTATCATGGAAGCCAGATTCCGAAGGAAGTAAAAACAGTAAAAGTAGATAAAGAAATTGTGTATTACTTCAAACTATATAAAGTTTTTGAAGTTAAAGATTATTTCTATTTGTATATAAATCAAGACTATGCACTAATGCTTGATAAAAAAGGTTTTAAAATGGGTACAGTTGATGAATTTAGAAATTTTATAAAGAAAAAATGTTTGTTTAAATACAAATCCCTCTGAATTGTCAGAGGGTATTTTATATTCATAATAACATTGGCTGAATTTGTTCTCCCTCTAGTGCTTCTTCAATTGTCTTTATTAGATATGCTGGGTCAAAAACAATTGAACGAGGTTTAGTTATTGGATTATCCTGTCTAAAAGGTACAAAATAATAATGTTTTCTATTAAAAAGTTTCCCTATGTTCTCCCCTGCTCCTGAAAGTCCATTATTGGTTGATATTGCTATAACTACCGGTCTCTCTCTCCTTAAGTGGCTTTTAACTGCCATTGTTGCAGGACCATCTATTATATCATTTGCCAATTTAGCCATAGTATTCCCTGTTGCTGGAGCTACTACTAATATATCTAGCATATTTTTGGGACCTATTGGTTCTACTTCTTGAATAGTGTGTAAAATTTTATTTTCTGTAATTCCTTCAATTTCGTCTATAAAATCTTTTGCCCTACCAAATTTAGTATCCATAGTATAACTATTTTCCGACATTATAGGAACTACATTAGCTTTTAGTTCAACAATTTTCTTTAATTCATCTATGGTCTTTTTGAATGTGCAAAAAGAACCTGTCATTACAAAACCTATCTTTTTTCCTTCTATATTCACTTTTTTCCTCCTTTCTCTATATAATATGAATAAAAATTATTTTTTGTCGGTATAATATTTTAAAAGCTCTAATAAATATTCATTTAATAGAGCTTTTAAATATTATTAATTTATCTATGCCAAAAGACTACTTTCTAAATAACATATAATAACACACATAAAACATGTAAAATATTTCCTAAAAATACACATAAATGGAAAATAGAATGCATGTATTTATGTTTTTTTCCTACACCATATAAAATCGCTCCAATTGTATAAATTATTCCACCAGCTACAAGTAAAACAAAACCTGGCATTCCTAATAGTGAAGGCAATAAATTAACTTTTATTATTATACACCATCCCATTGCTAAATAACAAATCATTGAGAAAACTTTATATTTTTTTAAGTCTATTGCATTTAACGTAATTCCTAGTATTGCAAATGCCCAGATAACTCCAAATATTGTCCAACCAAGTGCTGTACTATATTCTCTTAAGGTGCATAGTGCAAAAGGTGTATATGAACCTGCAATTAACACAAATATCGCACAATGGTCTAATACTTGTAAAACTTTTTTTGACTCTAATTTTGGGTTCAATCCATGATATATACTTGACATTGTATATAAAAATAACATTGAAACTCCAAAAATCACTCCACTAACAACTCCATAGGTATTATGTCTAATTCCTGCAAATACACTACATAACACTATTGTGGCAATTCCTGCAACACCTCCAACAATATGTGAAACCATATTGAAAATTTCTTCTCCTTTTGTATAAGTTGGTAATATTCTATCAGCTAATTTTGTTCTTTTCATAATTAAACCACCTTTCCGTTATTTAAAAATATAACACCTAGTATTAAATACTAGATGTTATTATATTATATCTTTTTTTATTTGTCTACTACTTTCTTTAAAAAATATCTTAAGATTTTTATAAATTAGTAAATTCTTCGACAATATTTTCTATAGAAATTTGTGTTTGCGTTTTTTCTTGCATATTTCTAACAGTAATATTATTATTTTTTAATTCGTCTTCTCCTAAAATAAATACATAAGGAATATGTTCTGCATTTGCATAGTCTAAAGCTTTTCTCATTTTTCTATTTTTCATTTCTACTTCTGTTTTATATCCAGCATTTCTTAAAGTTTGAGCAATTTTTAAACATTCTATTTCTGTTCCCATAGGAATTATATAAATGTTTGTTAATGCTTTTTCGGCAAATTCTTCTCTATCCTTTAAGATTTCATATATAACATTTAATCCAAAACTTACTCCTACTGCAGGGTATTTAGTGCCATTACCAATAAAATCTGTTATCATTTTATCATAACGGCCTCCACCACCTATACTTGAAGTAATACTTCCATCTTTAACATATACTTCAAAAACAGTTCCTGTATAATATTCTTGCCCTCTTGCTAATGATGGTGAGAATTGAACATAATCTATTAGTCCCAATTTTTCAATATATTCCTTTAATGTATTTAGCTCATTTATTCCTTCTGACAAAACTTCATTTTTACTTTCAATATTAATAAGTTGACTTGCATCCATGTTTAAATATGTAAACAATTTTTCAATTTGTTCATTATTTAATCCAATTTTAGCAAATTCTTTTTCAAGTTCTTGTCTTGTCATTTTTTCGAATTTATCAATAATAGTTATTGTATCAGTTACAAGCTCTTTTGCAATTCCTGCTTCTATTATTATTCCTGATAAAAATTTTCTATTATTATATTTTATAACAATATCAATATTTAATTTATTATATGCTTCAACATATAATGCTACAAATTCTGCTTCTGTTAACTGTCCTTCAATTCCAACACTATCAACATCACATTGAATAAATTCTCTATCTCTTCCAAGTTTTACTGGACCATTTCTGAATACTTCTCCAATTTCATATCTTTTAAATGGCATTTTCGTATTTGGATTCATTGCTATATATTTAGCAAATGGAACTGTTAAATCATATCTTAAAGCTAAGTTTCTATTTCCTTGGTCTGTTACTTTATAAACTTCTTTTAAAATGTCATTTTCTTTATCATACTTTAATGCTAATAAATCATAATAACATAATAATGGTGTTTGTAATGGCTTAAAACCATATTTTTCAAATACTTTTTTTAATGTATCTGAAATATAATTTCTAATATATTGTTCTCTTGGTGAATAATCTACACATCCTTTTACATTTCTTAGTTCTATCTCTTTCATATTTAATTTCATCCTTCCTCAAGGCATAAATCTTGCCACTTTTTTCTAATAACGATAGTACTATTATATCATTTATAAGTAGATAAGTAAAGAAAAATATGAACAAATATTTCTATGATACTTTTTCTGCAAATGAATTATTAACAATTTTATCATATGGTGCTTTCGTTGTAAGCTCTCCTGCCTCTGACATAATTTCTTGTAGTTTATCAAATGCAGATTCTTTTAAAACAGGAGTATCTCTCCAAGCATCAATATCTTTGTATTTTTGAACTGAATTTTCCAAAGAAGCTAGTGTTGTATCTGGGAAAAACTCCTGAATTTTTTCTGCAATTTCTCTTGCAGTATGTTCTTTAACCCATTGTTCACCATTATATGTTGCTTTAGTAAATTCTTCAATAATCTTAGAATTATTTTTTATATAGCTTTTTTTTGCACAATATGCAGTATATGGAACTTCTCCTGCCGCTTCACCAACTGATGCAACAATATATCCTTTTCCAGCATCTTGAGTCATAGACGCAGTCGGTTCAAAAAGTGTTACATACTGTGCATTACCTCCTGTAAAAGCACCTGCCATTAAATCAAACTTGATACTATCATCCAGTGTTAAATCAGTTTGTGGATTCAATCCATTTTTCTTCAATACATACTCTAAAGTCATATATGGTACTCCACCTTTTCTTCCAGGTATTACAGTTTTGCCCTTTAAATCTTGCCACGAAAAGTTGTTTGTTGCTTCTTTGCTTACCAAAAATGAACCATCTTTTTGTGTTAACTGTGCAAATACTTCTATATAGTCTTCTTTTCCTTCGTTGTAAACATATATTGCCGCTTCCGGTCCACATAAGCCTATGTCACTTTGACCTGCTAATATTGCAGTCATTACCTTATCTGCACCTTGCCCTGTTGTAATTTCCAACTTCAAGCCTTCTTGTTCAAAAAAACCATTTGCAATTGCAACATATTGTGGCGCATAAAAAACAGAACGAGTTACTTCATTTAATTGAATTGTTGTTAGTTCAGAAGTATTAGTTGATTTTGGATTTAATAAATTATGCACACCAAATATTATAGCAATTACAATTAAAGTAATTAAAATACCACTTATAATTTTTTTCATACCTTACCTCCTTCTACATTATTTTATGAAATAAATGCAAAAGAGTTCATGTTTCGTGTTATGTTGACCCAATTGGATAAATATGGTATAATTAAATAGAGAGGGGGCTCGTATATGAAAAAAATATTTATATTGATATTAGCAATTTCTTGCACTTTAACATTTTTTTCAACATTTTCTAATGCAAGCAGTAAAACAATAGAAAAATATGTATATGCCCAAGACTGGAATTATAATATAAAATGGCAAGATACCCCAGCCAAATTTGAAAATGATATATATACAAATACTAATTTAGATAAATTATTAAAAACATGTAAAAGTGATTATATATTAGCGAATTTAAAATCAACTTACCCATATTTAGCTTGGGATAACTTTGAAAATGTACAAATATATGAATCAGAACTTGAAAATTCTGAAGATATAGCAATGTATTTAAAAAGTAAAAACATAATAATAGTTAATAAACCTGTTTTTACTAAAAATGATTATATTGCACAATATAATTGCATTTTACATGAATTAGCACATAGTTTAACATTATCTAATAATTCTATACTATCAGGAGGTTTTAATGAACCTGTTGCAGAATTTATGGCATATAAAGTTTGTGAAAATCAAAATCTATATTTTGATTTTTCTTATAAAGATGTTTCAAAACTATATATGCTTATATCTAATGCATATGGAGATGATAAACTTATATATGATTTTTATAATGGTTTACTAATAGAAAATCTAAATCAAATTACTGATAATAATGCTAACCAATTAGCTTCAATATTATATTTTTTGGAACACCCTACTAAACGTCAAGAACTTCCATTTTCATATGACTATCTAATTATGATGGCTCAAGATATTGCAATACATGCTAATATAAATAAACAAAAATCACTTAAAAACTTTTCTGAACATCTTATTATTAATAATGACTATTTTTCAAATTTAATATCCAGAAACTTATAAAGAGGCAATTATATGCCTCTTCTATTTTACTATTTTCTTTTCTAATATAACTATACTTTCATACATTAAAGCTGCAACAACCGCAAGAATAATAACACTGGTCATAACTAAATCTAGTTGGAATACTTGACCTCCATAAACTATCAAATATCCTAATCCCCCTTTAGAAACTAGAAATTCTCCTGAAATTACACCTACTAAAGAAAGCCCTATATTTACTTTTAATGTATTAAAAAATGTTGGTATATTTGATGGAATTACAATTTTAGTTAATACTTGAATTTTATTTGCATTAAATGTTTTTACCATTTTTATCTTTTCTTTATCTGTATGTAAAAATCCATTTAATATATCAAGTATTGTTACTATTAAAGAAATTGCAAACCTAATCTGCTGACAACATTTTTATCTTTTTTATTGGCTGTCTCTTCAAACATATCTGAGAACAGCCTTTTATCATTTTGTGATATCTTAGTATTTAAAATGTCTACTTCAACATTTTGACCACTTCCTTGCATATCTTCTATTAGTATCCTTAATATATCTTTTTTTGATTTTATATCTAAATAATTAAATGTTTTAAAACAATTATTTATAATATCCAAAATTAATTCTGCCATTTTGCTTTCTTCATCTCTGAAATTTTCTTCAGTTTCTTTATTTGTTTTTAATTTAATAACTTCATCTTCTAATTCTTTATTTTCCTGCTTTAACCTTTTTAATTCTGAATTTATTAAATCTATTACTTCAATATCCATATATTTAAGTTTATCTATTAAGTTTTTCATAGCTTCATCATTTGTTTTTACTTTTTTATTTAATTCCTCTACTTTAGTATCCAATTCTATTCTATCTTTTTTTATTGTTAATTTTGAAAGTTCTTGATATACTTCTGATGTCGGAACAAATATTTTTTCTAATTTTTTCATCATTAACTCATCAAGAGCTCTTCCATTTATATTCTTACTATGACATCTCATACCTCTGCTTTTCTCTTTTAATTCGCATATGTAGTAAAATCTTTCTCCCTGTGCAATTTTAGGTCTCATATATGAACCACATTCTGAGCATCTTAATATCCCAGAGAATAAAAAGTCGTGTTTACAATCAGCCCTATATCTTTTTTCCTTATTTTTTTCTAATAGTTCTTGAATCTTTACCCACACTATGCCTTCTTTAAAGGCTGGCTGATGAAATCCAACTGAAACAATCCAATCTTTAATATTTCTATCTTTCTTTCCATCTTTTTTTCCATATCCTATTAATCCGTATTTTCCATCAAAATTAGCTCTATCTCCATCTGCATAAATTGTTACACCATTTTTATTAAAATATTCTAATACATCTTTGTCATTTGGTGCATATACTGGATTAACTAATATTCTTCTTAATGTACTCACAGAAAAATCCAAATTATTTTTAGTAGCAATTTTATTTTTTACAAAATATGCTTCTAATTTTGTTAATGACTTTAATTCCAAAAATTTATAGCCTATCTCTTGTATCAGTTCCAATTCTTCATCTATGCTTATAAGTTTAGTTGCTTTTTTCTTCTTTTTTTCTAAGACACTATCTTCACTTTGTTCATATACATCTACAAGTTCTATTCTTTCGGATTTATATCCTGTTGGTGTTTTTCCTCCTAGCCATCTTCCTGTTTTAGCAAGTTCGATCATATTATCTCTAATTCTTTCTGCAATTACTTCTCTTTCTAATTGAGCAAAAACAGAAGCAATATACATCATTGCGCGTCCCATAGGTGTTTTGGTGTCGAATTGTTCTTTTATTGAAACAAAGTTAGTTCCTAAATTAGTTATATAATTCATCAAATTTGAAAAATGAGCTATATTCCTACTAATTCTGTCCAATCTATAACATATAAGTATATCAAATGGTTTTTTATTTTCCTCTGTTAAAAATTCTTTGAATTTAGGTCTGTCTATATTTCCTCCCGAGAATCCATCATCTTCATAAATTATACTTTCTACATCATATTCACTACTTGGATAATGTTGTGTAATATATTTCATTGCTATTTCTACTTGATTACCTACAGAATCACCCTTATCTGAATATTTAGATTTTCTAGAATATATTGCAATTTTTACTTTTTCCATAAAAAACTCCTTTTTTGTTGTGATTTTAACTCTGTTTCCCTCTTAGTTCAAGCTCTTTCAGGATTTTTTTCCTTAATTCTTCTTTTCTCCTATAACTAATATTTAATTTTTCTATGTTAAATTTTATAAACAAAGCATTGATAAAGGCTAGATTATGGACACTTTCTTCTCCATAAGAGAAGTTTATATTAATATCCATTTTTCCCTCCTACTTAAATATATGATAATCTTAAATTTGTATTACCATTTAATTCTTCTTGGAATATCTTTTGAAACATTTATATTGTTTTTCAACTTGTATGATTTAGTTTTTCTATCATATCTATAAATTGATGTATTCCAGTTTCTAAATGCCCTATTACTAATATATTTCTTTCCACCTGAAAGCTCTTTTGATGCTTCTATATGTTGCTTTTTTAAAATAGCATATTCGTCTTGCATTTTTTTTCTTTTTTTTAAAATACTTTCTGTTTTCTTTCTATTATGCCTATTAATAGATTCTTGTTTTCTTTTTTCTTTTTCTTCTTCATACCTTGTATCTTTTGTTACTACTCTCGAAACTATATATTTAGATATGTTTAGTTCTTTCGCAATTTCTTTTTGCTTCATTTTTTTTATAAAATACAATTCAATAATAAATTCGTTTCTATTCA
>ERZ780195.1452-NODE-1452-length-19200-cov-3.605223_pt1 | contig 19200 bp, 17 predicted proteins | sample MGYA00511017_ERZ780195 | MGnify/ENA primary metagenome ERZ780195 (study PRJEB29588, sample SAMEA2159974) | human gut metagenome | biome: human gut; feature: human-associated habitat; material: faeces | place: Denmark | collected 2008/2010 ...
CCGCGCGTCGACGGAGCGGCGATGGATGCGCAGCTCCGTGATTTTATCCGGAGCAAGGCGCAGCGCCTTTGCCGCCGCGCGGAGCAGCGCCTCCCGGCTGTCCGCTCCGGGGGTGAACGTCAGATTCTGAATTCGGATCATGCGTCCTCCCCGCCCTTCCCGAGCTTACCAGCGACATATCCGCTCGACCATGCCCATTGCAGGTTGAATCCGCCGCAGTCCCCGTCGATGTCCAGCACCTCGCCCGCCGCGAACACGCCGGGCGCGATCCGGCTCTCGAGCGTATCCGCCCGGAACTCCGAAACCAGCACACCGCCCACCGTCACCTGCGCATTGTCGAAGCCCTTCACGCCCGTGACATTGAGCGGAAACGCCTTTACGAGTTTACATAAGTCATCTATTTGTGCATCGCCGACGCTGCCGAGCGGCTCCGCCATCGCAATGCCAGCCCGCTTGAGCACCGTCTTTCCAAGACGCGACTGCAAACTCCCGGAAAACAGCTCCTCCGCCGGGAGCTGCGGGAACCGTTCGCGCCGCTCCCGCAAAAACGCCGCCAGGGCCTCCGCCGGATAGTCCCGGAAGAGGTCAAGCACGAGCGTCAGCCCTTCCCCGCCGGTCGACGCGGCGCGCGAGAGTTCAAACGCAACCGGCCCGCTCACGCCAAACTCCGTGAATTGCAGCTCTCCCGCTGTCTCCTGGATCACGCGCCCGCCGCGCCGCAGCGCGAGCCGGTGCCGCAGCTGGTTGAGGACAAGAATCCGGAGCTTGAGCCGGTCGTGATATACCGCCGCGCCGAGCAGCAGGAGAAGTCCGCGCCGAAGGCCGCGGATAAGCGCCAGCCGGTCAAGACCCCTGCCGTGCAGTACGGCGTGAACGTCGAGCGCGAGCGCAAGATTGCCGAGAAGATACGCCGCCGCAAGCGCCGCCCAGTGATAGTCATTCTGACGCTTTGCGCGCTGCTTGTCGTCGCGGCGCTGATAGTCAACGCGATGCAGAAGGATAGAACCCCCTCGCCCACGCCGAGTCCGGCAGCGCCGTCGGCAGCTCCTGTCGAGACTGCGCCCGTGCAGCCCGAACAGTCTGCCGAACCGGAAGTCACTCCCGAGCCGGAGCAGCCGAAGGAATCCACCTATCAGGTCTTTGTTGAGGACATCAGTTGGACCGACGCGCGCGCCAAGTGCGAGGCGCTGGGCGGGCATCTCGTCGTTATCAGCGACGAGGCGGAGTTTGCCAAGGTCGTTGAGCTGGCGCGCAATTCCGGCGCGAACAAGTTCTAGATCGGCTGCCACCGCGTGGACGGCACCCTCGTGTGGGAAACCACCGAGGAGGTCAGCTATTATCCCTGGGCGTCCGGCGAGCCGTCGTATTTCGACAGCTATGACGGCGTCAGCGAGAACTACGTCATGCTCTGGTACGCTGACGGCTGGGTGTATAACGACAGCCGCAACGACCCCGTAGCGGATTACCCCGGCGCGTACAGCGGCACGATAGGTTATATCTGCGAGTTCGAGGGATAAGAAATGAGCAGAGTGCTTTTGATAAACGGCAGCCCGAACGAGTTCGGCTGTACCTATACCGCGCTGAGCGAAGTGAAAAAGTCGCTTGAGAAAAACGGCGTTGCTGCCGAGATATATTATCTCGGCAAGCCGGCGATCCACGGCTGTACGGGCTGCGACGCATGTTCAAAACTCGACAGGTGCGTGTATGACGACGCGGTCAACGCTGTCGCCGCGCGGCTTGACGAGTTTGACGGCATCGTCGTCGGCTCGCCGGTGCATTACAGCGGCCCCAGCGCGCAGGTCTGCGCGTTTATGGACAGGCTGTTCTGTTCCGCGGGTGAGCGGCTGCAGTATAAGCTCGCTGCGGCGGTAGTGTCCTGCCGCCGCGCAGGCTCCACCGCCTCGCTCGACCGGCTGATAAAGTACTTCACGATCAATAATATGCCGCTTGTCAGCTCCCAGTATTGGGCGCAGGTTCACGGGACGAACCCGGACGAGGTGCGGCAGGACGCGGAAGGCATGCAGACGATGCGCACGCTGGGCGAAAATATGGCGTGGCTGCTACGCTGCATCGAGGCCGGTAAGGCCGCCGGCGTCCCCGCTCCGGCACGTGAGCCGCGCGTGATGACGAATTTCATGCGGTGATTGAAAATCGAAAAAAGTTATCCCCCATGGCAGGAGAAATCCGCCATGGGGGATAGTTTTTGTTGGGGGATGTAGATGATGCCCCTCTCGGCGCCAAATGAACCGCTGGAAAACAGAGATTGCCAATAGGGAAAAGACAAGGCGATGTGAGAGTACCTATATTGTTCTCCCTAAAGAGAATAGACTTTTATATGACCCTCACGCGGAGGACATTATCCATTGCGCGGATGCTGTCCGCGATGTCCTCGCCGATGCTCGCGCCGAGGTCGACGATCGTATACGCATACTTGTCGCGCGGCTTATTTATCATGTGCTCGACGTTTATGTTCCGGTCGCTGATGAAATCAAGGATTCGCGTGATCATGCGCGGGACGTTGCGGTGTATGACGCACAGGCGGCACACGCCCATGCGGCTGAGCGAAGTGTCCGGCAGGTTGACGGAATTCTTGATGTTGCCGTTGAGCAGGTAGTCATACAGCTGATTTGCCGCCATGACCGCGCAGCGATCCTCACTTTCCGGCGTGCACGCGCCGAGATGAGGCATGGCGATGACGTTCGGCGCTTTCAGGATCACTTCGTTCGGGAAGTCGGTCACGTACTTTGCGACGGCTCCGCTCTCAAGAGCGGCGGTCATCGCTTCGTCGTCCACGACCTCCGCGCGTGACTCGTTGACGATACGTACGCCGCGCTTCATCTTCGCGAAAGCCTCGGCATTGAGCATATGGTGTGTCTGCTCCGTATACGGGACGTTGATGCTTATATAATCGCTGTTGCGGAAGATGTCATCCACGGAGTCGGCGCGCAGGACCTCGCGCGACAGCCGCCACGCCGCATCGACCGACATGAACGGGTCGTAACCGTAGACCGTCATGCCCAGCTCAAGCGCGATATTCGCAACCAGCGCGCCGACCGCGCCGAGCCCGATAACGCCGAGCGTCTTGCCCAGAAGCTCCGGCCCCGCAAAAGCGGATTTGCCCTTCTCGACGAGCTTCGGAATGGCCGCGCCCTCACCGGATATACCGCGCACCCAGCCGATGCTGCCCAGCACGTCACGCGACGCCATCACGAGAGAGCACAGCTCCAGCTCCTTGACGGCCTCCGCATTTGCGCCGGGGCTGTTGAACACGACTATGCCGTGCTCGGTGCAGTCCGGAATGGGGATGTTGTTGTACCCCGCGCCCGCGCGGCCTATAGCCAGAAGCTCCGGGTTAAATTCATAGCCATGCAGCTCTGCACTGCGCAGGAGCATTGCCTCCGGGCGCTTCTCGTCCGCGCTGACGGCGCAGCCGTGTACATTGAGCGCTTCAATCCCAGCCGGGGATATGCTGTTCATGGTTTTTATTCTAAACATTGCCGTGACCTCTCGATAGGTGTTTTAATATTGTGAAGCCTATGATACATCAAACGATTTAATTCGTCAAATTATTTCTCCGAAAAGTGCCTCGTCCTGCGCAAGCTTTATTGAAACGGGGCATATTTTACCGCGCAGCGCCTCGCCGCGCGCCTTGACAAGAATATACGTGTCGCTGTGTCCGGTCCAGACGCCGTCGTGCTCCGTCTCAAACAGCACGGGTAGAGTCTGCCCGATGCTGCCGCGCATGAAATCGCGGTGCATCTCGTCGGCGACCTTCTGCGCCTCGTGCGCGCGGCGGGACTTCACCGCGTTCTCGCACTGGCCGGGCATCTTGTCCGCGGGCGTGCCGGGGCGGCGGGAGTAGGGGAAAATGTGCATGTCCGCGAAGCCGCACTTCCGGATGAACTCCAGCGTCGCGGCGTGATCCTCCTCCGTCTCGCCGGGGAAGCCGCAGATCAGATCGGCTGTCAGCGCGCAGCCGGGGAAGTATTCACGCAGCAGCTCCACCGCGCGGTAGAATCCCGCAGTGTCGTATTTGCGGTTCATGGCCTTCAGCGTCCGGTCGCAGCCGGATTGCAGCGAGAGGTGGAAGTGACGGCAGAGCCTGCCCGTCGCGGCGAGGCGGCGGCAGAAATCCTCAGTTATCACGGTCGGCTCCAGCGAGCCGAGGCGTATGCGCATGTCGGGCGCGGCGGAAGCAACGGTCTCGATAACGTCGGCAAGGCCGGGCTTGCCCGGCAGATCGACACCGTAGGACGCGACCTCGATGCCGGTCAGCACGATCTCGCGGTAGCCATCGGCGTCGATGCGCGCGGTCTCCGCCGCGGCGGCGTCCAGCGGCAGGCTGCGCAGGCGGCCTCGGGTGTAGGGGATGATGCAGTAGGTACAGAAATTGACGCAGCCGTCCTGAATCTTCAGCATGGCGCGAGTGCGCCCCGCGACGGCTCCGGCGGGGAGCTGCTCGAACACGCGGCGCTTGAACGGCTCGTCGATGCTGGTGCTGTGCTCGCCCGTGCCGAGCGCGTTCTCGAGCGCGGCCACCATGCCCGCATGGTCGTTCGAGCCGAATATTACATCCGCGCCGGTTTTTGCGACGGCGTCCGGGTCAAGCTGCGAATAGCAGCCGCAGACAGCGATGACCGCGCCGGGGTTCTCGTCGCGCAGTCGGCGGATGGTCTGGCGCGATTTGCGCCCGCTCTCGGCAGTGACGGCGCAGGTGTTGACGATGACGGCGTCGGCAATCTCGCCGGGGGCGGCAGGCTCGTGGCCGTGCTCTAGCAGCATTGTTTCCATGGCCTGCGTCTCATACTGGTTGACCTTACAGCCAAGAGTGGATATAATATATTTCATATTCGGCTCCTGATATAAAGAATAAGGAAGTTTTTCAGATGGAAGCTATACACGAACATTATCTTGATAACGCCGCGACAACGATGGTGTGCGCCGAGGCGGCGGCTGCCGCGGCCGACGCGATGCTGCGCTGCTACGGCAACCCGAGCTCCACGCACACTAAAGGACGCGAGGCAAAGAAGCTGCTGGACAAATGTCGCAAGCAGGTCGCGGACGCGCTTGGCTGTGCCCCCGCAGAGGTCTATTTCACGTCCTGCGGCTCCGAGAGCGACAACTGGGCGCTCTTGTCCGGCGCGGAGTATATGAAGCGGCGCGGCAAGCATATAATCAGCTCGACCGTCGAGCACGACGCTATACGCAAGTCGCTCGACGAGCTTGAGAAGCGCGGCTTTGAGGTGACGCGGCTGAAGCCGGACGCGAGCGGCGCGATACCGGTGCAGTCGGTCGTCGATGCGCTCCGTGATGATACTATACTCGTTTCGCTGATGATGGTCAATAACGAAACCGGCGCAGTGACGGATATTTCCGCCGTTTCGCGCGAATTGAAGTGCGCAGGCTCGCAGGCGCTGCTGCATACGGACGCTGTGCAGGGCTTCATGAAGGTACCATTCCGCGCGAAAACGCTGGGCGCGGACATGATAAGCATTAGCGGGCACAAGATCCACGCCCCGAAGGGCATCGGCGCGCTGTACATACGCGCGGGGCTGAAGCTGAAGCCGTTCATCGTGGGCGGCAGCCAGGAGAGCGGGATGCGTGCGGGGACTGAGGCTATGCCGCAGATCGCGGCTTTCGGCGCGGCGAGTGAGATAGCGTACGCCGGAATGAAGGAGAATATCGCGCGCATGTCGGCGCTGCGCGAGCGCGCGGTGAGCCGTCTGGAGCGGGATATTCCGGAACTGCGGGTCATATCCTCGGCGGACAGCGCACCGCATATTCTGAGCATATCGCTGCCCGGCTGGCGCAGCGAGGTGATAATGAACTTTCTCGAAGCCGAAAGCATCTATGTTTCAAGAAGCTCGGCCTGCAAAAAGGGCGGGCGCAGTCATGTGCTCGAGGCTATGCACCTCCCGGCGCAGGTAATCGACGGCGCGATCAGGATAAGCTTTTCGCGATACAGCACCGAGGCCGATGTTCTTGCCCTGTGCTCGGCACTAAAGCGCGCGCACGACACTCTTGCGCACAGATAAATTCAAAATTTCAAGGCTGCACTTAAACCGTGCAGCCTTGTTTTTTTACTTCTTATTTTCCTGCTTTGCTTCGGTTCTTTCGGCAGGCTTTACTCTGCGCTTCGGAACAAGCTCCAGAGTTTCGGGGTCGATATAGTCAAGGTTCATATACGACTCGGCGTCAATCGGAAGATCGTGCTTTTTGAGCTTGCGGTTGACGACCATTTCAAGCGCCGTGTAAATAATGACAAAGGCCGGAACGCCAAGCAGCATGCCCCAGAAGCCGAAAATGCCGCCGAAGATAACGATTGAAAACAGCACCCAGAAGCCGTTTATGCCGATGGAGGTCCCGAGTATCTTCGGGCCGATGACGTTGCCGTCAAGCTGCTGGAGGATGAACACGAAGATAACAAACCACAGGCACATTTTCGGATCGACCAGCAGTATCAGCAGCGCCGAGGGGATCGCGCCGATAAACGGGCCGAAGAACGGGATGATGTTCGTAACGCCGACGATGACCGAAATAAGCAGTGCATACGGCATTTTCAGTATCACACAGCCTATGTAGCACAGCACGCCGATTATCGCGCTGTCGAGCAGCTTGCCGCTTATAAAGCCCATGAACGTTTTGTCTGCAAAGCGCAGAGCCGACATGATGCGCTTTGCGCGCGCCGGGGAAAAGATGCTGTAAAGTATCTTTCTGTAGTGGGCTATGAAAGGCTCCTTATTATAAAGTATATACACCGAAACTATTATGCCGATAACGACATTGTAAAGTCCCTTGAGGACATAGAAAACGCCGCTTGTTATGTTCGTTACGACGCTCTCCATGCTCGGCAGCAGCGTGTTCGTCGTCCATTTTGTCAGCGCATCGGTCAGGTTTCCGAAAATCTTCGTCGCGTACTGCTCGATCTCGGGATAGTCCTTGAGGAGATTGTCTATCGCCGAATACGCCGAGTCAAAATACGACGGGCTGTTTGTTATGATGGCCGATATGCTGTCGTAAACCTGCGGAACGATGAGGTAAAACAGCGCGGCAATAAGCAGCAGCATGACGATCTCGGCGAGGATGAGTGCAAGCACGCGCGGAAGCTTTGTTCCGGTTTTAAGGCGCGGCTTTGTTTTGTTTATGCGCGCAACAAGAGGCTTAAAAAGCTTGCGCTCATAAAGCGTCATCGACGGGATGAGAAGATAGGATATGACAAGACCCCATATAAACGGGCTTAGTATGCTCAGCAGCTTACCCAAGGCATCTATGAGCTTTCCCATATAGTCAATGCCGAAATAAAACAGCACTCCGGCAGCGATCACCGCAAAAGCCGTAACGCCCCAGCCGATGTATTGGGAATATTTATTTTTTCTGTCCAATTCCCCACCCCCCTGTTCGGTAGCTTTGTGTTTCTTTTTCAATATTACTATCTCTTTTCCTCAGCGTCAATATCTGCTCGAAATTTTTACGTTATGTTAACCTTTTTACCGAATATACCTCTGTTTTAAATGTTGAAAACTATGTTGAAAATGTTCAAAACCCTTGATATACAATGCATTTTTCAATCTCAGACGTGCCGATGAGCATTCACATTTTGTCGAATAAAGCATAATCGTGCAACCTGCGCATTATTTTTGAGCACGAGCATAGGCTTTTAGCGGAGGGATGAGCTATGAAAAAACTTCTGTGTGCTGCGCTGTGCATCGTCATGCTGACGAGTCCGGTATATGCGATAAATACGCTTACAGACGATGATATTGACATCTCCGCCCCGTCTGCAATACTCATGGAAAAGGTCACGGGCGAAGTGATATACGAGAAGAATTCTCACGAGCGCCTGCCGCCGGCAAGCGTTACGAAGGTCATGACCATGCTGCTGATCGTCGAGGCCGTCGAGCGCGGCGATATAAGCCTTGACGACACGGTCATAGCCTCGGAGCGCGCAGCATCCTTCGGCGGAAGCTGCGTTTTTCTCGAGGAGGGCGAAAAGATGAGCGTTCACGAAATGCTCAAGTGCATCTGCGTCGTTTCGGCAAACGACTGCGCCGTTGCGATGGCGGAGCACCTTTGCGGCTCGGAGCAGGCCTTCGTTGCGCGCATGAACGACCGCGCCCGCGAGCTTGGACTCAAGGATACCAATTTCAAAAACTGCACCGGCCTTTTCGAGGACGATGAGCACTACACCAGCGCATATGATATCGCCGTCATGAGCCGCGAGCTTATCCGGCACGACATGATAAAGGACTATACGACGATATGGATGGATACGATACGCGGCGGCGAGTTCGGCCTTTCAAACACCAACAAGCTCGTTTACTACTACGACGGCTGCACGGGGCTGAAAACCGGCTTCACGGAAAAGGCCATGTACTGCCTTTCGGCCACCGCCGAGCGCGAGGGCGTGGAATATATAGCCGTTATCATGCACGCGGACACCATAGATAAGCGCAACAACGACGCAAAGGTTCTGTTGAGCTACGGCTTTGCAAACTACCGGCTCATGCCGCTGCGCAGCCCCGATGTCCTGCCGCCGGTGCGCGTTACGCTCGGCAGTGCCGACAGCGTCCAGCCTGTTTATGACGGTGCGGAGGCCGCGCTTGTTCCCAAAAACGGCATAGGTGAGGTATCCTATGAGCTTGACCTGCCCGACACGCTGCCGGCGCCGGTCGAAAAGGGGCAGCAGATCGGCACTCTCCGCGTAGTATCCGACGGTAAAGAGATTTACACCGTCAAGCTTCTTGCCGACTCCTCCGTCGGCCGGGCCTCGTTCGGGCGGACGCTGCTGGAGCTTGTCAAAAGCTACGTCGGATTGGGTTGATCGCCCCACTCATCCGCAAAATTTGCGTCAAATCAAGCTTGCAGCCACCACCTCGACACATTATCCTTGCTTTTTTATGCCTCCGGTGTATAATATAAGATTATAAATTTATCACACGGAGGGGTAATCATGGTCAAGGTTGATTTAACGGGAACTTCCGCGTTTTTCGATCCTGCGGAGCTTGATTTTGCGGCAGCCGCGGCGGCGCACAGAATGCTCGGCGACAAGTCCGGCGCAGGCAGCGAGTTTACCGGCTGGCTGGAGCTTCCCGAACGCATACGCGACGGTGAGCTGAAGGCGATACTCTCGGCGGCGCAGCGCATACGCAGCCGCTCAAAGGCGCTTGTCGTTATCGGCATAGGCGGATCTTATCTCGGCGCGCGCGGAGCGATCGAGCTTCTGCGCCCCATCCCCTCGGAAAACGACCCGAAGATATTCTTCATCGGCAACGGTCTTTCGCCCGACGCTCTGAACGATACTCTCACCCAGCTCGGTGATATGGATTTCGATATAAACGTCATATCCAAATCCGGCACGACCCTTGAGCCGGCGCTTGCTTTCCGCGTTTTCAGAAAGCTTGCGCGCGAAAAATACGGCTCGGCCGCCAAAAAGCATATATTCGCGACCACGGACGCGCACCGCGGCGCGCTTAAGTCCCTCGCGGATGCCGAGGGCTGGGAGTGCTTCGTCGTTCCCGATGACGTCGGCGGACGATACAGCGTTCTGTCGGCCGTCGGTCTGCTTCCTATGGCGGTTGCCGGCATCGATATAAAGGCGGTCATAACCTCCGCCATATGTGCATTCAAGGAGCTTGACCTGCGCTCGCCCGAGAATCCGGCATGGCAGTACGCCGCAGCAAGGCAGTATCTCTACGGTCACGGCCGCAGCATAGAGATCCTCGGCTGCTATGAGCCGTCGTTCCGCTTCATGGCCGAGTGGTGGAAGCAGCTTTACGGCGAGAGCGAGGGCAAAAACGGCATAGGCATCTTCCCTGCCTCCGTTGAATTCACCGCCGACCTGCACTCGATGGGTCAGTATATTCAGGACGGCCCGAGAACGCTGATGGAGACCGTTGTCAGCTTTGACAAGCCGCGCAGCAGCGTTGCCGTTCCGTTTGAAATGGGCGATCCGGACGGGCTTAACTACCTTGCGGGCAGGGACTATGCGGATATCTGCCGCACGGCGCGCGACGCGGTGAAGGCAGCGCACATATCCGGTGGAGTTCCCAACATCGGCATAAGCGTTCCGGCGCGCGACGAAGCAGGCTTTGCCGACCTCGTATGCTTCTTTGAGCTTGCCTGCGCGATATCCGGCTACATGTCCGGGGTCAATCCCTTTGACCAGCCCGGCGTTGAGGCTTACAAAAAGAATATGTTCAAGATGCTCGGCAAGCCCGGCACATGACGATAAAGAGCACGGATTTTTCCGTGCTCTTTTCCATACTCTATTTATTATATTTTAATTCACACTTTTGCTCTTGCTTTGTATGCGGAAAAATGTTAATCTAAGCTCAAAGGAAAACTTCAACTTATAACTGAAAAGGAGAGTGGACAAAATGGTTAAGTTGATCATGGGTCTGAAGGGCAGCGGCAAGACAAAGCGTCTGGTCGAGCTCGTCCGCGAAGCTGTCGCAATGGAAAACGGCGACGTAGTCTGCATCGAAAAGGAAAAGAAGCTTACTTACGATATTCCTTATCAGGCTCGTCTTATCGAGGCCGGCTCTTATGACATCGGCTCATATGAATTCATAAAGGGCTTTATCTGCGGCCTTCATTCCGGCAACTATGACATAACCCATGTTTTTGTCGATAATTTCTATAAGATCGTCAGCAATAAGGATCCCGTTATGTTCGGCGAATTTCTCGATTGGCTCGAGGCCTTTTCCGAGAAAGAAAACATTGAATTTGTAATAAGTGTCACAACCGACCCCGATACGGTCGGTGAAGCGATCAAAAAATATATGATTTGAACAAAAATCGGGCCGAGTCGTATGACTTTGCCCGTTTTTTTCGTCATTATTCGCTCTTGACTTAGCTATATGGCCTGATTAGAATTTAACTTAGAATAGGCATAATAAATTCAGAATTTTTGTAATTGAGGTGTTTTACCATGATCATGGATTGCGAAAAGTACGTCGGCAAATGCGTCTGCGGCAGAGACCATGAGCTTGAAACGAAAAAGGTCGTCGTCGAATACGGCGCGATAAACAATTTCGAGCAGTACATGGCCGATGTCGGCCTTGCCGGCAAAAAGCGCGCCGTTATCTACGATACGGTCATCTACAAGCTCACCGAGGGCAAGCATGTCGCCGCCGATCAGGAGATCGTGCTTGAGGCAAACGGCCTGCGCGCCGAGGATACGGTCATCGAGGAAATGATGAAAAAGCTCGATAACCCCGAGGTCATCGTCGCCTACGGCGCCGGAACCATTATGGACTTCGGCCGCTACCCGGCATACAAGCTCGGCATCCCCTTCGTCGCCATCCCGACGCTCGCTTCCTCCGACGGCTTCACGGCCAATATCTGCTCGGCCATTCTCAACGGTCAGAAGAAGTCCACACCGATGTGCGCTCCCGTCCTCGTCGTTGCCGACCTTGACATTATAAAGGGCGCTCCGGCACGCCTTGTTGCAAGCGGCATAAACGATATCCTTTCGAAATACATCTCTCTGTTCGACTGGAAGGTATCCCACCTCGTTGCCGGCGAATATTACTGCCCGATGGTAGCCGATCTTGCACAGGAAGCTTTGGACATCATGCGCGAAGCTGCCGATAAATACGCCGCCACCGGCGTTGCCGACCACGAGGCAATGACCATGGCGCAGATGAAGAGCGGCCTTACCATGCAGCTGCTCAACCACTCAAGAGCCGCTTCCGGCGCAGAGCACCTGATGGCTCACCTTGTTGAGATGCAGCCGCCGCGCTTTGAAAACGCAGAGGGCATCCACGGCGAGTGCGTCGGTGTCGGCACCTTCGCCTGCATCAAGGAGTATCACCACCTCGCCTCCCTGCCCACACCCAAGGCAAAGCCCTTCGAGCCGCTGAGCGAAGAGTGGATAAGAGAAAAGTTCGGCGACAGGCTCGCACCGGGAATCATCAAGGAAAACGAGAACGACGTTCTCGCAACCTTCGATCCGCAGAATATCGTCGATCACTGGGACGAGATCCGCGCCATGATAAACGAGATCCCCTCAGTCGATGAAATGGAGGCTCTGTACAAGGGCTGCAACGCAAAGTATCTGCCCGAGCACATCGGCATCGACCCCTCGCTCGAGCAGGAGATGCTCCCCATCTCGGCGGCCATCCGCAACAGGCTCACCCTCGTGCGCATGCTGCGTGTTCTCGACTTCGGAGAATAAGGCCAATATAAACAAAAAACTGCACCGTCTGTTGGCGGTGCAGTTTTTTTGTGCGTAAGATCAGAATATGATCTTGAGGAGCAGCCAAATAAGAGCGGCCTTGCCGATCTGGTCATAGGGGATTTCGGGCATAACTGCCATATTGTCTTCCATATTTGTTCTCCTTTCATTAGTAAGAAATTCCTTACTTTCCTTAACTATATTATATGCTGAAAATAATAAAAAATCAAGAAATTTTATAATTCTTGATTTTTTTTAGTTATGAATAATCTATTAACTATATTTTTACAACAAAAAAAGTTCTTTTTCAAGAACTTTTTTTATTTATTATTTATCAATCTTAGTAACAATACCAGCACCAACTGTTCTACCACCTTCACGAATAGAGAACTTAGTTCCTTCTTCAAGAGCGATAGGAGCAATTAATTCAACGTGCATTTTAACATTGTCACCTGGCATAACCATTTCAGTTCCTTCTGGTAATGTAACAACACCTGTTACGTCAGTAGTTCTGAAATAGAATTGTGGACGATAATTTGTGAAGAATGGAGTATGTCTTCCGCCTTCTTCTTTACTTAATACATATACTTCGCATTCGAAAGTAGTATGTGGAGTAACTGAACCTGGTTTAGCAAGTACTTGTCCTCTTTGTACTTCTTCTCTTGAGATACCACGTAATAATACACCTGCGTTATCTCCTGCTTCAGCATAGTCTAATTGTTTACGGAACATTTCAATTCCTGTAACAACTGTTTTCTTAGTATCATGTAAACCAACGATTTCAACTTCGTCGTTAAGTTTTAATTGACCTCTTTCAACACGTCCTGTAACAACTGTTCCACGACCAGTAATAGTGAATACATCTTCAATACTCATTAAGAATGGTTTGTCAGTATCTCTTTCTGGAGTTGGAATATATTCGTCAACAGCGTTTAATAATTCATCAATCTTTTCTTCATACTTTGGATCTCCTTCAAGAGCTTTTAAAGCTGAACCGAAGATAAATGGAGTATTGTCTCCATCAAATCCATATTGAGTTAATAGGTCTCTAACATCCATTTCTACTAATTCAAGCATTTCTGGATCATCAACCATATCACATTTATTGATGAATACAACGATTCTTGGAACACCAACTTGACGAGCAAGTAAGATATGTTCTCTTGTTTGAGCCATAGCTCCGTCTGTAGCAGCTATAACTAGGATAGCACCATCCATTTGTGCAGCACCAGTGATCATGTTTTTAACGTAATCAGCGTGACCTGGACAGTCAACGTGTGCATAATGACGTTTATCTGTTTCATATTCAACGTGTGCTGTATTGATTGTAATACCACGTTCTCTTTCTTCTGGAGCTTTATCTATATCAGCATAAGCTTCAAATTTAGCTAATCCTTTATCTGCTTGTCTTTTAGTAATAGCAGCAGTTAAAGTAGTTTTACCATGGTCTACGTGTCCAATTGTACCAATGTTAACATGTGGTTTTCCACGATTAAATTTTTCTTTTGCCATTTAAATTTCCTCCTTTTTTAATGTACAAAACTATTGTATCTAATTCTTGAAAAAATATCAAGTATTATTCTTATTTAAATCCTAATTTTTACCCATTTTTTTAATAATTTCTTCAGTAATATTCTTAGGAACTTCTTCATAGTGATCAAATGTCATTGTAAAGTTTCCTCTACCTTGTGTATTTGATCTTAATGTTGTAACATAACCAAACATTTCAGCAAGTGGAACCATTGCTTCAATAGCAAGAGCATTTCCTCTAGCTTCTTGTCCCATAGGACGTCCTCTTCTTGCTGTAACGTCACCCATTACGTTACCTAAATATTCTTCTGGAACGATTATTTGAACGTTCATTATTGGTTCTAGAAGAACTGGTTTACATTTATTTCTAGCTTCTTTTAAAGCAAGTGAAGCTGCAACTTTAAATGCCATTTCGTTTGAGTCAACATCATGGTAGGATCCATCAAATAATGTTGCTTTAACATCTATCATTGGGAATCCTGCTAAAATACCAGATTCCATAGCTTCTTGTAATCCTTTATCAGTTACTGGAATATATTCTCTTGGAACTACACCACCAACAACTGCATCAACGAATTCATATCCTTTACCTGGATTTGGTTCAAATTTAACCCATACGTGACCATATTGTCCACGACCACCAGATTGTTTGATAAATTTACCTTCACAATCAGCAGCTTGAGTTATTGTTTCACGATAAGCAACTTGTGGAGCACCAACAGCTGCTTCAACATTAAATTCTCTCTTCATTCTATCAACGATTATATCTAGATGAAGTTCACCCATACCAGCAATTATAGTTTGACCTGTTTCTGGGTTTGTAGAAGCTCTAAATGTTGGGTCTTCTTCTGCTAATTTTTGAAGTGCAATTCCCATTTTTTCTTGGTCAGCTTTTGACTTTGGTTCAACAGTTAATTCAATAACTGGTTCTGGGAATTCCATAGATTCAAGAATACAAGCATGTTTTTCATCACATAAAGTGTTACCTGTAGTAGTATTCTTAAGTCCTACTGCTGCAGCTATATCACCTGTGTATACATCTGTGATTTCTTGTCTATTATTAGCATGCATTTGTAATATACGTCCAACTCTTTCTTTTACATTCTTAGTTGAGTTAAGTACATATGAACCACTTGATAAGTGTCCAGAGTATACTCTGAAGAATGTTAATTTACCAACGAATGGGTCAGTCATAACTTTAAATGCTAATGCTGAGAATGGTTCTGAATCAGATGGATGTCTAACGATTTCTTCTCCGTCCATATCAGTTCCTTTTATAGATGCTATATCAGTTGGTGCTGGTAAATAATCAATAACAGCATCAAGTAATAATTTAACACCTGTATTTTTGTATGCAGATCCGCACATAACTGGGAAGAATTCAGCAGCAAGTGTACCTTTTCTAATACAAGCTTTAATTTCTTCAACAGTTGGTTCTTCACCTTCAAGATATTTTTCCATTATTGCTTCATCAAATTCAACAACTGTATCAATTAAATCAGCACGTCTTTCTTCAACTAAATCTTTTAATTCAGCTGGGATTTCGATTATTTCTGGATTTTCTTCAGGTTTTTCATCATATTTATAAGCTGTTCTAGTGATTAAATCAATAATACCAGTTAGCTCATCACCTGCTCCTATTGGCCATTCAATAGGTTTAGCAAGTACACCAAGTCTATCCTTAATTGTTTTTAAACTATATTCGAAGTCTGCACCTGTTTTATCCATCTTATTTGCAAAAATAATACGAGGAACTTTAAATTCAGTTGCTTGTCTCCAAACTGTTTCTGTTTGTGGTTCAACACCTGCTTGTGCATCAATAAGTGCAACAGCACCATCTAATACACGAAGTGATCTAGATACTTCAACTGTAAAGTCAACGTGACCTGGAGTATCTATTATGTTATATCTATATCCTTTCCAGTATGCTGTTGTAGCAGCTGAAGTAATAGTTATACCACGTTCTTGTTCTTGTTCCATCCAGTCCATTTGTGAAGCACCATCATGAGTTTCACCAATTTTATGGATTTTGTGAGTATGGAATAATATACGTTCTGTTGTTGTTGTTTTACCAGCATCAATATGAGCCATTATTCCAAAGTTTCTTGTTTTTTCTAACGAATATTCACGAGCCATATTCTATTCCTTTCCTACCATCTATAATGAGCAAATGCTTTATTAGCTTCTGCCATTCTATGAGTATCATCTTTTTTCTTATATGCTGCTCCTGTTTGATTTGAAGCATCAATTATTTCACTAGCTAATTTTTCAGCCATTGATTTACCACTTCTACTTCTTGAAGCATTAACTAACCAACGAAGTGCTAAAGCTTGTGCTCTATCTGCTCTAACTTCAACTGGAACAGAGTAGTTAGCACCACCAACTCTTCTTGATTTAACTTCTAGAACTGGAGTAATATTTTCTAAAGCTTTATTAAATATGTCCATAGGATTTTCATTTGTTCTTTCTTGGATCATATCAAATGCTTTATATACGATTGTTTGAGCTTTTCCTCTCTTACCATCAAGCATAATTTGATTGATAAGTTTTGTTATAACTTTTGAGTTATAAATTGGATCTGCTAAAACATCTCTTTTTACTGCACGTCTTTTTCTCATTGTGTTCTCCTTTCTATTTATTTATTATTTCTTTGCTTTTGGTTTCTTAGCACCGTATTTTGAACGACCTTGTTTTCTATCAGTAACACCTGCTGTATCTAAAGTACCACGGATAATGTGATAACGAACACCGATAAGGTCCTTAACACGTCCTCCACGAACTAAAACAACACTATGTTCTTGTAAATTATGTCCTTCACCTGGGATATATGCATCGATTTCTTTACCATTTGATAATCTTACACGAGCATACTTACGTAAAGCTGAGTTTGGTTTCTTTGGAGTCTTAGTTCCAACACGAGTACAAACTCCTCTTTTTTGAGGTGATGCAGTTTCAGTAGATTTTTTAGTTAAACTATTTAATCTTACTCCTAAAACTGGTGATTTACTCTTTCTAGTCTTTTTAGTACGATTTTTTCTTACTAATTGATTAATTGTAGCCATTTTACTACTCCTTTCTTTTACACACAACCTGGTGTATCAAATTTGTTTTAAATTAAAGTTTTGTAAATAATACAAAACTCTAATTAATAGCATTAATAATATAACACTTTTTACATAAAAATGTCAATACCAATTGCATTATTTGCTCTTTTAATTATATGAGAAAAGGAAGATTACATTTCTTCCTTTTTATCATTTATTTCTTTTTCTAATTCTTCTTTATTTAATTTGCTATAACCTTTAATTCCAAGTTCTTTTGCTTCTTCTTTTAATTCTTTTAAAGTTGCATCTATTTCTTTAGAATCCTCTTCTGGCATTTTACCATATTTTACTAAATAATCAATTTGTTCTTTAGTAATTGTTTCATGTTCTAATAAGGCATTTGCAATTAGATTAAGTAAATCCATATTTTCAGAAATAATCTTTTTAGTAACTTCATATTGTTCAGAAATTATTTTTCTAACTTCTTGGTCTATTTCAAGTGCTACTGCATCTGAGAAGTTTTTACTCTTATTATAATCTCTTCCTAAGAATACGCTTGATTCTTGATGTTCTAATTGAACAGGTCCAAGTGAACTCATTCCATATTCTGTTACCATTGATCTAGCTATTTTTGTTGCTTTTTCAAAATCGTTATGTGCACCTGTTGTAACTTCATTAAATACAATTTCTTCTGCAACTCTTCCACCTAAGAATCCACTAATTGTTTCAAGTAATTCTTTCTTAGTAGACATATATGTTTCTTCTTTAGGAAGCATTAAGTTATATCCACCAGCCATACCACGAGGTATGATTGTTATTTTTTGAACATCATTTGCTCCATCTAGTTTAATACCAACAACAGCGTGTCCTGCTTCATGGAATGCTACTACCTTCTTTTCATGTTCAGTATATTTATGAGATTTTTTAGCTGGTCCAGCAATTACTCTATCATGTGCTTCATCAATTTCTGCCATAGTAATTGAATCTTTATTTCTTCTTACAGCAAGAAGTGCAGCTTCATTAAGTAAGTTCTCTAAGTCTGCACCTGAGAAACCTACAGTTCTTTTTGCAATGTTTGCTAAATTAACATCACTTGCAAGTATTTTATCTTTGGCATGTACTTCAAGTATTTCTTCTCTCCCTTTTGCATCTGGAAGTGAAACAGTAATTTGTCTATCAAATCTTCCTGGTCTTAATAATGCTGGATCAAGAACATCAGGTCTATTAGTAGCAGCAATGATTATGATTCCTTCATTTCTTCCAAAACCATCCATTTCAGTTAGTAATTGATTTAATGTTTGCTCTCTTTCATCGTGTCCACCACCAACACCTGCTCCTCTTTGTCTACCAACAGCATCTATTTCATCTATGAATATTAAACATGGTGCTGTTTGTTTTGCTTGTCTAAACATATCACGAACTCTTGATGCACCAATACCTACAAATAATTCAACGAAATCTGAACCACTTATAAAATAAAATGGTGCATTTGCTTCACCAGCAACGGCTTTAGCAAGTAATGTTTTACCTGTTCCTGGAGGACCTACTAAAAGTACACCTTTTGGAATTCTTGCTCCCATTTTTGTAAATTTTTTAGGTTCTTTTAGGAATTCAATTAATTCTTCTAATTCTTCTTTTTCTTCTGATAAACCTGCAACATCTTTAAATGTTACTTTATCTTTATCTTCTTGAAGTTTTGCTCTACTTTTTCCAAAGTCCATAGACTTACTATTGCTACTACTTATACTATTTAATTGTCTTATAAGGAAAAAACCACTTACACCAATTATTAATAAATATGGTAGCATGTTTAAAAATTTAACTAGTAAACTAGATGCTGGATCTGCTGATACAACTAAATCAAAATTATTTTTATCTTTCATAGAATTAATATAATTTAATGTATCATCACTTAAAGGTGCTACTACGTAAAAATATTCGTTTTTCTTTGAACTTTTTAAAGTACCTTTAATATCATATGTAGATCCTTCTGAATTAGGTGAAATTGTAATTTCTTCAACCTTATTCTCTTTTAAATATTTTTGAAATTCTGAGTATGTTAAATTCTTTGTACTTGTTCCAAAGCCACCAGTAACAAAATACATAACTAACATTATGAATACTAGTGCTATATATGGACTAACATTTCTTTTTATATTTTTATTCATTATTTTCCTCCTTTGTACACCATACTATTATATCATACTTTCCCATCTTTAATCTATCATATTTAGATTTTTTTATTCCAGGAATCCATAAAATTGTATCATTACTGTCAACAAGTATAGGATAACTGTTTCTATCTTCCTTATTTATTTTCTCATCTATAAAAATATCTTTAACTTTTTTCTTACCATTAAGGCCTAGAACTTCAATAAAATCTCCCTTTTTTCTATTTCTAATATATAATGGTAATTTTATTTCATTACTATTTAATAATATACATGA
>ERZ780195.1455-NODE-1455-length-19186-cov-4.895092_pt1 | contig 19186 bp, 17 predicted proteins | sample MGYA00511017_ERZ780195 | MGnify/ENA primary metagenome ERZ780195 (study PRJEB29588, sample SAMEA2159974) | human gut metagenome | biome: human gut; feature: human-associated habitat; material: faeces | place: Denmark | collected 2008/2010 ...
TACCTTCATCAGCAGCCTGCTGAATAGAAACAGCAACAGCAACTGTAGCACCAACCATTGGGTTGTTACCCATACCGATAAGACCCATCATCTCAACGTGTGCGGGAACTGAAGAAGAACCTGCGAACTGAGCGTCAGAGTGCATACGACCCATTGTATCTGTCATACCGTATGAAGCAGGGCCTGCAGCCATGTTATCGGGGTGGAGTGTACGACCTGTACCGCCGCCTGATGCAACTGAGAAGTACTTCTTGCCCTTTTCAACACATTCCTTCTTGTATGTGCCTGCAACGGGGTGCTGGAAACGTGTGGGGTTAGTTGAGTTACCTGTGATAGAAACATCAACGCCTTCCTTCCACATGATTGCAACGCCTTCTGTTACGTCGTTAGCGCCGTAGCAGTTTACTTTTGCTCTTAAGCCTTCAGAGTAGGACTTTCTCCACAGTTCTTTTACTTCGCCTGTGTAGTAATCCATCTCAGTTTCAACATATGTAAATCCGTTGATACGGGAGATGATCTGTGCAGCGTCTTTTCCAAGACCGTTCAGGATAACACGCAGTGGTTTCTGACGAACCTTGTTTGCCTTCTCAGCGATACCGATTGCACCCTCAGCAGCTGCAAATGACTCATGTCCAGCTAAGAAACAGAAGCACTCTGTCTCCTCCTCAAGGAGCATCTTACCAAGGTTACCATGTCCTAAACCTACTTTACGATGATCTGCAACAGATCCAGGAATACAGAATGCCTGAAGTCCTTCACCGATTGCTGCTGCTGCATCTGCTGCTTTCTTGCATCCTTTTTTGATTGCGATTGCAGCACCTACTGTATATGCCCAGCAAGCGTTCTCGAAACAGATTGGCTGAATGCCTTTGATCTGATCGTATACATTAAGACCTGCGTCTTTTGTGATTTTCTCAGCTTCTTCGATAGAAGCAATGCCATAGCTGTTTAAAACAGAATTGATCTTGTCAATTCGTCTCTCATATGATTCAAATAAAGCCATTTCCTGTTACCTCCTAAATTATTCTTTTCTTGGGTCGATAATTTTAACAGCGTCTGCAACACGGCCATACTGACCTTTTGCTTTTTTGCGTGCGCCGTCACGGCGTCAAAAAGCGGAGCAGACATTTTTCACCTCAGAGTTTAGCTTCGTTGAGCATTATTCCGCCGGGCACGATATCGATCATGCCGTAGTGCCCGTCGCGTATGCTGCCGGGATTCATGATATAGAGCCCGTCGTCATAGCAAGTAACACCCGTGTGGGTATGGCCGTATAATACTATGTCGGCGCCTTCCTGCCTTGCGCGGAGAAGGAGCTCGTCCGTACCGTATTTTACATGCTCGGCGTGACCGTGGGTGCAGTATATCTTTTTCCCGCCGAGGGTCACCACGCGCAGAAGCGGCAGACTGGAAGAAAAATCGCAGTTGCCCGCGACCTTTATTACATTCGGCAGGCTATGATAATAACTTTCGACCGTGTCGAGATCCCGCTCGCCGTCGCCGAGAAAAATCAGCGCCTCTGCTTCGGGATGCGCTTCGACCGCGTCGAGTATGCGCGAGGGCATACCGTGGGAATCGGAAAGAACAAGTATTCGCATTATTTCGCCCCGTTTTCAGGTCATAGACCCGTATAATGCCTGCGCGCCCGACAGGTTCTATGCGGGGAGCGCGTGCATAAGTTTATTATATATGAAAAAAGGTGGTTTTGCAATGAGCAATATTAACAGTCCCGGAAACATGACGCCCGAACAACTGATGAAGCTCGCCGCATCGTTCGGCGGCAAGGACGCCGCAGATCCCGAAAAGGCGATAAATGCGGTATCGAAGCAGCTCAGCGACGAGAAACGGCAGAAATTGAACGAAGTTCTCAGCGACAAATCGGCTCTCGAAAAGCTGCTTCAGAGCCCCGAAGCACAGCGGCTGATGAAGAAATTCGGAGTGGATAACAAGGGGTAAGCTATGGACAACATCGGCGACATACTCTCCTCTTTAAGCGACGAGGACATGAAGGCTCTCGGCGACGCGGCGCGCAGCCTGCTCGGCTCATCGGAGCAGGAGCAGGGTCAAAATGACAACGACCGGGGCTTTTCCATGGATCCGGCGACGATGGCAAAGATAGCGCAGATAATGAGCGCGATGAACCGCCATGACAGCCGCTGCGACCTCATCGCCGCTTTGCGTCCCCTGCTCAGCGAGCCGCGCCGCCGCAGGGCGGACGACGCGATGCAGCTGATAAAGCTCATTGACCTTTTGCCGATGATAGAGGATCTCGGGAGGAAATAGGTATGCCCGCATATACGGAAAACGAGCTTGCGAGAATGCGCGAAAGGGCGATAGCGAGCGCCAGAGAGATGCAGAGGCGCGCGGCGATAAAGGGCGGCGAGCAGAGGCAGTGTAATCGTCCCAATCCTCCGCCAACCCGTCCCGAGCCGCCTCCAAAGCCGCCTGAGCGACCGCCGAAGCCGCCCGATAAGCCGAAGTCGCAAAGACCGCCCGTTGACAACGACAGGCTGCTGATAATCGCGCTGATAATAATTCTCTCGGCGGACGGGGCGGATATGCTGACGATATTCGCGCTGATGTATATCCTGATGTAATATATGTATTTGCCGCGGCGCATCTTGAAAAAAGCTCCGTTTTGGTTTAGAATAGAGGAAGTATGACGAAAACGGAGGAATGAACATGACATATTCATATACCACTCACGGCACCTGCTCAAGGCGAATCGACTTTGATCTCGACGACGACAACACCGTTCACAATGTCCATTTCACGGGCGGCTGCAACGGCAACCTCGCGGGAATATCCTCGATAGTTGAGGGAATGGATGCGGAGGAAATCATCGACAGATTCGACGGCATCCGCTGCGGCTTCAAGCAGACCTCATGCCCCGACCAGTTCGCGGAGGCTCTGCGCGAGGCTCTTGAAAAGAAGAACAGCAAATAAAATAAGAAACGAACGGGAGCGCATCGGATATCCGGTGCGCTCCCGCCGTCATTTGGAAAGGCAATAACTATTTTGGAGGATAGTATTGAGTGGTCGTCTAATCAATAAAGCCGACAGACTTGGCAGAATTTGTAAGGAATAAGGGAAAAGATGGAAAAGAGGGCCTGCCGCGTCCGTCGGTCTTTGGCTATATTATAACCGCCTTTTTCATTTTTTCAAACGGTCAAAAATTCAGTTTTGTGCCAAAAAATCTCACCTTTTGGAGAGTGTCGCATTTTTGGACACTTTTTGGGTTTTGTCCAAAAGCAAAAGACTGCGAACAGCAATCCACTGTCCGCAGTCTTTTATTATTGAATCTTATTTCTTAAATATCTTTTTGTACCACGGGAGCGACTCGGTGGTGTCGGTCGTGGCGGTCGAAGCGCTGCTGCTCGAAGCGATAGGCGCGGTCTGATAGATGAACATGACGTTCGACTCGGTGCCCGCAGTCTTCTCGGTGTAGATATCATACGATGCACCGTAAGAAATCATCGACTGAAGCTTCGCGATAAGATCGTCGGCATCCTCGGCGAGCACGCCGTACTTCTGGAGCTTGCCTGCATAGTCACCGGAATCGATGCTGTCGATGAGGTCATTGAGCTTCTGGACATTCTCCTTGCTCATGAGCTTTGCGAGTCCGTCTATGAGCTCCTGATTGTCGTCAATGGTCTTCTGTATCTCGGAAAGCTGTTCGAGGGTCTTGGGCAGGTTGTTTATTGCCTTCTGAACCTCGGGGTCGGACATATCCTTTGAGAACTCCTGAATAAGAGGCAGGACATCGTTCATGTTTTCCGCTATCTCGGGCAGGTTCTTGAAGAACTTCTGGAGCACTGGGTTGTTGAGCAGGGTTATGACTTCCTTGAGCTCATTGGGGTCAAGGCTGTTGAAGAGCTTCTTGAACTTTGCGATGTTCTCTTCGGTCATATACTTGGGCAGAATCTCGAAGAGGACGCGGTTGTTCTGATAGAGCTCAACCGCCTCGTTCATCGTGTTGACAAGCTCGTTTATCTTCGTCCTGTTGGTCATAAGGTTCGTTATGACCTTGTTGGGATCCATGGAGTTGAGAGCCTTTTCAAGCTCCTTGAGCTGGCCGAGAGTGGTCTGGAGATCGTTCAGGCTGTTGGGCAGCTGAATCTCGCTGCCGAGCATGGAGATCGGCACTGCCGCGAAGTACATATTGCCGAGCGAGAAGTTCTCAACTTCGGCGGAGAGGGTGAACTCCGTGGCGAAGTTCAGATCCTCGATATTGAGCTTGTCGAGTCCGAGAGTTTCGTTCATGCCGGGCATGCTGACAATAAGAGCGATTTCCTTTGTGCCGTCGCCGACGAGCTTGCCGTTTGTGAGAGTCATGTTCTGGAACTGACCCTCGGGAAGAATCATGCCTCCGACAACCGCGATGGGATTGTAGATCTTGACCTGCTTGCCGTTTATCTTCTCGGTCTTGTAGAGATTGTTTTCAACGGAGATCTTTATCTCGACCTTGCCGCTCTTGCCGGAAATCTTCTTGGCGGACATCTCTTTGCCGTCGAGGAAGTATTTGATGTTGATTTTTACAGGCAGCTCTTTGTTGCTCTTGCCGCTGTAATAGAGGTCGGTCGTGTCCATATGCCAGGTGATGCCGCCGTTTTCGCTGACGGGCTTGATGTTGCTCTTGACATTGGTGATGTTTTTCAGCGAGCTGGTGTCGCTGACCTTGACCTGACCCTTGTCGGTGTGGAGCCAGTCGGTGACGGTGATATCCTTGACATCGCCGCTGTTGTCCATGTTGACATACACGGTCTCGCTCTTCTTCACGGAGCCGGGCACATCGGTGTAATATACAGGCGCGGCCTGCTCATCGCCGGACGCCGAGGTAGTGTCGCCGTTGTCGCCGGTGCTCTTGCAGGCGCCCATGGTGAGTATGCTCGCCGCGAGAGTGAGGCAGAGCGCCGATTTGAGAATAAAGTTTTTCTTCATTTTATTGCCCTCCTTGTTCAAGCCTTTGCCTTGCGGCTCTTGCGCTCCTTTTTAACGCGGGGAACGCGCCAGCCGATGGATGTTTTATTGATAGCGCCTTCGCAGATGGCGAGGATGCCGGGAAGCATAACCATGATAACGAGTGCGCTGATAACGGAACCTCTTGCAAGCATGAGGCAGACACCCTTGACTATATCTATATCGCAGATACAGTAGACGCCGAATGTTGCGCTGAAGAACACGAGTGCGCTCTGGAATATCGAGCGGCTCGACTCCTTCGCGGCTATCTTGATAGCCTTGAGCTTATCGCCGCACTTCTGGAGTTCTTCTCTGAATCTCGTTGTCATGAGTATTGCGTAGTCGACCGTTGCACCCAGCTGCACGCAGCTGATGATAGTCGGCGCGATAAAGCATATCGTAGTGCCCGTCAGGGTCGAGATACTGATGTTGACCCAAATTGCAAGCTCTATCGACGCGACGAGTATCAGCGGTATCAACAGGGACTTGAAGACTATCGCGACAAGAATGAATATCGCGAGCATAGAGATAGCTCCGGTGACGACGAAGTCCTTTTCGGCGACGGTTATCAGGTCCTTGGTCAGGACTCCTTCGCCCGTCAGTATTCCGCCCTCATCGTACTTCTTGACTATCGAGGTTATCTTTTCAATCTGCGCGTTCTCCTCGTCGGTCGCAGCCGAGTAAGAGGAGTTGAGCATCATGAGCTGTTTACCGTCCTGAACGCATATCTCTTTTATTGAATCCGGGAGCATTGCGCTCGGGATTGCCGTGCCGATGAAGCTGTTGAGCGAGAGGACATTCGTGACGCCCTCGACATTGTTGAGTTCGCTCGTCAGCGCGTTTATATTCGCTTCGGTTATCTTATCGTCAAGGATGATGAAGTGGGTCGTTGCCATGTTGAAGTCTTTCTTCATCGTATTGAGAGCGGATATTGACGGCAGATCCTGCGGGATCGCCTTATCCATGTTGTAATACTTCTTGACGTTGTTCTGCAGGAAATAGGACGGGATGAAGAGCACGAGGAAGATTATCGCTATAACTCTTCTGTGTTTTATCGCGAAGTCGCTTATCTTATTGAACTTCGGCGCGAGGCTCTTATGTCTTGTCTTTTCAATGACATTGTCGAGCATGAGTATCAGCGAGGGCAGGAAGGTAACGACGGTGATAACGCCGAGGATAACGCCCTTTGCCATGACAAGACCCATATCCTTGCCGAGCGTGAAGCTCATGAAGCACAGCGCAAGGAAGCCGAAAACGGTGGTCAGCGAGCTGCCCATAAGGGAGAGGAAGGTCGAATCGATTGCCGCAGCCATGGCGTCCTTCTTCGTGTCATGGTGTTTCTTCTCCTCCTCGAATCTGTCCATAAGGAAGACGGAGTAGTCGACCGTAACGCCGAGCTGGAGTATAGCGGCGATACTCTTCGTTATGAACGAAATCTCGCCGAAGATTATATTCGTGCCCATGTTGTATATGACCGCGGTGCCGAGCGCCGCAAGAAGCACGAACGGGAGCACCCACGAGGTCATCGTGAACGACAGTGCTATAAGTGCGAGGGCGATGGCGATTACGACATAGAGCGGAGCCTGGCTGTTTGTCAGGTCTTTTGTATCAACGGTTATCGCCGAAAGACCGCTCAGGAGCATATTCTTGTTCATTATCTTGCGTATGGAGGCGATAGCGTCCATAGTCACCTGAGACGAGCCGGAGTTCTTATACTGAACCATTATCAGCGTCGAGCTGCCGTCCTGCGAATAGAAGACGTTGGTCAGAACCTCGGGTAGAATCTCTTTCGGTATCGTCACATCCGCGATATCAGTGGCGCCGATAACATTGCTGACGCCCTCGACCTGGCGGATCTGATCTTCGAGCTTCTGGATATCCTTGGGCTCGGTGTCTTTTACTATAATAAATGAACTCGCCGAATTGTGGAAAGTTTCATCGAGTATCTGCTCGCCCTGAACGGATTCAAGGTTCTCCGGCAGATATGACAGAATGTCATAGTTGACGCCCGTCAGGAAATATCCGATTATCGACGGGATTATCAGGATAAGACAAACTATCAGAACAGTTTTGGGATGGTAGGCTATCCACTTTGCTAACTTTTTAGATATCATATCCCTTTCCTCCTTATTATGCTAAAAGTTTGTTTGTCAGGCGCTGCATTCCGCTCTTTATTTCATCGAGATTATACGGTTCGCCCTGGATCGCGCTGTCGCAGCTGACGGGCGCGAGCATCGAGACTAACATATATATGTTCATCTCGCTCTCGTATTCCGTGAAGCCGTGGCGCAGGAACAGCTTTACGAGGCTGTCGTATGCTTCCTTGAGCTCCGCTTCCCTGCCCTTGAGCATCAGGCGGTAGCACGAGGAGACGCGGTCTCTGATGAGGGGCAGGAACGCTTTGTTTTCATCGATATACATAAAAACGTTATCGAGAAAGGCGTTCACGCGCTCGGCGTCTTCAACCTGCCTGCCGGCGAGCTGCTGCCGTGTTTTAAAGAGCGCGGAATTGACGCACTCGGCGAGCTTTTTCAAAAAGAGCTGATCCATAAGGTCATATTTATCTTTGAAGTACAGATAAAAAGTACCTTTGGCAACACCCGCCATTTTGACGACCTCATCTATCGTCGGAGGCTTGAGCGCGCTGCCGCTCGTAAAGAGCGAATGAGCCGCTTCCATAAGCTTCGACCGCTTCTCGGTCTTGTTTTCTTCAACCGTCGCCATGTGTTCACCTCCGAACTGACTGCCGGTCACTTTCTTTTGCGTGAGATACTTTACTACAAAAATGACCGTTAGTCAATCCCCGGAAGCAAATCTTAATTTTTTGTTCACAAATCTCTACTTCTTGATTATTATAGCCAAATTCAAAAGCCGTAATTTATGCACTTTGCACTAAAAGTTAGCCCGCTATGCAATATAACGGAGCTGAACGGTTAATTACTCCGTAATCTGAAAATCGCCGTGCGGTAAAAGTCTTTCGGCTTTCGCTGCGCGGCGAAATTATAATATATTATTTGTCGAAGAAGACGACCTTGTTCTCGTTTCCGCTCTCAAAAATGGCGTCAACAAGCTTGAGCAGTCTGCGCTGCTGGTCGTGCGTTATCAGCTGCTCTTCTTCTCCTCTGAGAGCAGCGAAAACATTCTCATAGAACTGAGTCCAGCTCGAATCGACCTTGGGCAGCGGATAGTGCTTGATAGTATCGTCGGTTCTCGGAGCCATAGTCTTTGTCAGTCCGACGCCCGCGAGGATCGGCACTGCGTCGCGGTTCTCCCAATCGGAGACCTTGACTATCTCGCCGTTGAGATCCCAGTCATTTATAACGGCGGAGCCGTTCTCGCCGAGGATATACCAACGCGGAAGCTCGATGAAGTTGCTCGTGGTAACCTCGACATACATCGAGAGGTCGCCCTCAAAGATAAGCGTAACTCTGAAGCCGTCGTCGCATTCCTCGTTGGTGACATTTGTCAGCTCTGCATAGACGGAGATGAGCTTTCTGCCCTCGCCGATGCGCAGCGCCTGGTCGAGCAGGTGGATGCCCCAATCGAGCACCATGCCGCCACCGTGCGCCTTCTGGTTGCGCCAGTCGCCGGGGATGCCGCGCGAGCCCTGAACGCGGGACTCGATGCGGAACACCTTGCCGAGTTCGTTGTCCGCGAGGATCTTCTGGACGCACTTGAAGTCCGGATCCCAGCGTCTGTTCTGATGGACGGTGAAGAGCTTGCCGTACTTTTTGGACGCGGCTATCATCTCCTCAAGCTCCTCTTGGCTCAGCGCCACGGGCTTCTCGGAGATAACATTCTTGCCCGCCGCCATGGCGGCTATGGCTATTTCTTTATGTACATCGTTGGGCGTTGCAACGGTGACGAGGTCGATTCTCTCGTCGGCGAGCAGTTCCTCGCGCGAAGAGAAAGCGTGGATGCCCTCAGCCTCGGCAGCCGCGCGCCTCTCGGGCTTGATATCATAGATGCCTATGAGTTCAGCCGTGTCTTTGAAATCATCCGCGCAGGTCGACGCATGCCAGCTGCCCATTCCGCCGTAGCCTATAACGGCAAAACCTATCTTCTTATTCTTATCCATTGTTTTGTATACTCCCGATATAAATTTGTTTCGCGAAAAGTTTTATCACACCCACCACATATCGCCGGTGTTCTGGGTGATAAGGACATCCTTGAGGAAGTCGACTGCCTTTGAAAGGCCCTCGTCCTGGCTCATGAGGGAATCCTCATGCTCTATGCTGATAGCGTAGTCATAGCCGACCATGCGTAGGTTCGAGATCATATCCTTCCAATATGCGAAGTCGTTGCCGTAGCCGACGGAGCGGAATATCCACGAGCGGTGAATCTCGTCTGCATAGGGCTTGGTGTCAAGCACGCCATTGACGGCGGTGTTGTACTTGTCGATTTTAGTATCCTTGGCATGGAAGTGGAATATCGCATCGCCGAGCGCTCTGATGCAGGCGACGGGATCCATGCCCTGCCAGATAAGATGGCTCGGGTCGAAGTTCGCGCCGAGTTCGGGACCGACTGCCTTGCGTATCTTGAGCATGCTCTCGGTGTTGTAGACGCAGAAGCCAGGATGAAGCTCGAAGGCTATCTTGTCGACGCCGTGCTCCTTGGCGAAAGCGACGGTCTTAGTCCAATAGGGAATGAGTACTTCGTTCCACTGCCACTCGAGTATCTCGGAGAAGTCGTTCGGCCAGGGGCAGACGACCCAGTTGGGATACTTCGCGTTCTCCTGGTCGCCGGGGCAGCCGGAGAAGGTGTTGATCTGATGAATACCGAGCTTCTCGGCGAGAAGGATGGTGTTCTTTATCGTCTTGTCGAACTCGGCGGCAATAGCCTTGTTCGGATGGACGGGGTTGCCGTGGCAGCTGAGCGCGCTTATCTCAAGGCCGCTGTCCGCGACGGTGGATTTGAAGGTGCTCAGAGCCGCAGGATCGGCGAGCAGGGTGTCGGGGTCGGCATGGGAGTTGCCGGGATAACCGCCGCAGCCTATCTCGACCATCTCAATGCCCTTGGATTTGAAATACTTGAGAGCCTCTTCGAGCGGAAGGTTGCCCAAAAGGCAGGTAAATACGCCTAACTTCATTTTTTATCTCTCCTTTAAAAATCAGATGATGGATTTAAGATATTTTATGCTCCTGCCGATGTCGTCAAGACCGTTCGGCACGGGATCATCATTTTCAACTATCAGCCACTCGATGCCGATATCTTTTGCCGCGCGAACGACCTCGGGGATATCGCAGTTGCCCTCGCCGAGAGCCTTGGGAGTGTGGCCTATTCCGTCCTTGACATGGAGCTGAGCTATCCTGTCGCGGTTTTCGGTGATGAGCTTGTAGTTATCCTGACCGGCGACGAAGCTCCAATAGGTGTCTATCTCGAGATGAGCGGCTTTCTTCAGCTCATCAAACGGAATAACGCCGTCGGAAATCGGCTCGAACTCCGAGCAGTGGTTGTGATAATAGACGCTCATGCCGATTTTTGCCGCCCGCTCGTCCGCCGCTTTCAGCTCGGCGCAGGTCGCCTTGAGCTCCTCGGGGGTCTCGTGGTCGGCGCCGCCCATGCCCATGGTTTTCATGCCGAGAGTGCGGCAGAACTCCGCTGTTTCGTCGAAGTTTTCGGGCGAGTAGCTCTCAATGGCGATGTGTGTACCGACGGCGACGAGCCCGGCGGAGTCGAGCGCCGCGCGCAGGGTCGCCGCGTCAACGCCGAAATATCCGGCGAACTCAACACCGTCATAGCCGAGAGCCTTGACGCGCGGAAGAATGGCGAGAAGATTTTCGCCGCTGCCTTTTATAATGTCGCGCAGGCTGTAAAGCTGAACTGCAATTTTCATGTTTCTTCTCCTGTTTGAGATAAAATTTAAAGTGTAAATTCACATTGGCACTGCTGTTCCGCGTGGGGCGCAGTGTATGTAGATACTCAAGCCCTACGCGGGGCAGTCAATGTGCGTGATATGATACAAATATATTTTGAATAGATTGCGTGCAGTGTGAGTTTTTTGCGACCGCCGCGTATCGAGATACGCAAAGGAGCAAAAGGCTCACAATGTGCGTGATATGACACAACGTATTTTGAGTAAGATTGCGTGCAGTGTGAGTTTTTTGCGACTGCCGCGTATCGAGATACGCAAAGGAGCAAAAGGCTCACAATGTGCGTAATATTACTCAAAATAAAAAGGTTTGCCCTGCTTGGCGGATTCATATATTCCTTCGAGTATCTGCGTTACAACGAGTGCCTGCTCGGGCTTGGTGCTGACCTCGGTGTCATTGATAATGGCGTTGATGAAGGCACGGGCTTCAAGCTCGGAGGGGTCGCTGGTCGCGCCCTCAAAGAATGCGGCTCCGCCGGCTTCAAAGTTCGGGGTCTCGATGCACTGGCGGCCGTATTTGACATAGTTCAAATGAAGTCCGCCGCGCATATCCGCGCCCGCCTTGTCGCCGCAGAGATATGTAACAGCCTCGTTGGGGTCGGCGATATTGAGCGCCCAGCTCGCTTCGACGGAGATGGTCGCGCCGTTCTCCATGGTGACGAAGCCGAAAGCCGAATCCTCGACGGTATACTGTGCGGGATCCCAATCGCCCCAGGCATTGCCGGAACGCTCCTGATTGCCGAGCTTCTTATAGACATTGCCGACGACCATTTTGGGCTTGTAGTTGTTCATCATCCAGAGCGTGAGGTCGAGCGCGTGAGTGCCGATATCGATAAGCGGACCGCCGCCCTGCTCATACTCGTTGAGGAAAACGCCCCATGTCGGAACAGCTCTGCGGCGCAGCGCGATGGCGCGGCCGTAATAGATATCGCCGAGGTCGCCGTTGTCGCACGCCTCCTTGAGATAGAGCGAATCAGCTCTCCAGCGCTGCTGATAGCCGATAGTCAGCTTCTTGCCGGTGCGCTGCGCGGTCTCGTACATTTTCTTTGCCTCGGCATAGGTCTTTGCCATGGGCTTTTCGCACATAACGTGCTTGCCCGCCTCGAGCGCATCCACCGTTATAAACGAATGCGAGCGATTGGGGGTGCAGACATGGACGCTCTCTATGCTCTCATCCTCGAGCAGCTCTCTGTAATCGGTATAGACCTTTGCGCCCTCGACGCCGAACTCCTTTGCGGCCTTTACCGCTCTCTCCTCGATGATATCGCAGAAAGCGACCATCTCGGCCTCTTCGATTTTTTTAAGTGCGGGCATATGCTTGCCGTTGGCGATGCCGCCGCAGCCGATAATGCCTATTCTTACCTTTCTTTCCATATTGCCTCTCCTGTCCTTTATTCCGTATATTTAAGGTATATTAATATATCCCTTCTTTATCAGTTTAATTATAAACAATTGGATAAATAGTTCAAGGATAACCGCCGATTCTTTCGCCGCGAGAATGACGAAATTTCAGCCGCATATTTGGGCAAAGTACACAAAAGACAAAAAACACTTTCCGGGAAAATGTCGCACGGGGCTAAACTCTTAACAAAAACAATTTTGATTATTAAGACTCTGTTCACAGGGGCTTAACAAAACTCAGATATCATATAGTTGCACACAAGGGCAGGGAGCCGCACCCTGCAGTGTGCGGTGCCTGAGTTCGTCAGGCATCACCCCTCCTCAAACCAGATGCTAAAAGTTGCATCGAACCCCTCATTACGGAAGGACGTTCACCGAAAGGTGGGCGTCTTTTCGTTTTTTTTTATATTTTTCATAAATTTTGCCTTGCGCATAAAGCGCGGCGGCGCGGTCAAAAATAGGAATGAAAAAACACCGTGACACCGCACGCGGAGAAACGAGGCAGATATGATAGACAATTCATTCAACAAAAAGAGCTTTTTCAGATCGAAGGGAATATACATTCTCGCAGCGCTCTGCATTCTTGCGGCGGGTGCGGGAGTATGGGGCGCGATGCGCGTGGCAAAAACGCCGACGGACAATAATTCGACGGAGCATTCTTCGAGGCAGTACAATATAGACTACTCCGTGCCGCAGGAGACGCTGACGCAGGCGAACAACCCCGTGAAGAATGTCCCCGACGACAGAACGACTGCGCCCGCGCAGACGACAAAAGAAAATGACAGCAAAAACACGCCATATACCGGCAGCTACGCTCTGCCGATGGGCACGGACATCCGCAAGGACTATAGCGCGGACGAAATGGTGAAAAACAAGACGACGAACGACTGGCGGGTTCACAACGGTATCGACTTCGGCGGCGCACAGGGCAACGATGTTATCGCGATACAGAACGGGCGCGTGGCAAAGGTCTACTCCGACCCGCTTTGGGGCAACGTGGTCGAAATCGACCACGGTAAGGGGCTCGTTGCACGATACTGCGGACTCTCGGACAAGAATCTGCCGAAAGCGGGAGACGAGGTCGAGCAGTTCGACCATATCGGCACACTCGACACAGTCCCGGTTGAAGCGGCGGACGGCGCCCACCTCCATTTCACCGTCGCGATAAACGGCAAGACCGTTGACCCGCTCGAAGCGATGAACAAATTGGGTCAGGGGGACAGCCAGAAAACAGAGACGACTTCCGGCGAATAAATTCTGCCGTAAAAAACGCAAGCCACAGCAAAAAATTTTTTTCAAACAGTGCTGCTGAAAGCGGCATAGGGTTGTCGAGGTCGCCAACCCCTACGAGATTAAATCAAAAATCGGCATTATTCTTACGCTTATTGAAAATTCAACCTGCAAACTGCCGGGTCTGCGCATATATGCGGACCCGGTTTGTCTATTCTAACTCAAAAATGCACATAAAAATTATGACTTTTGCAGATTGATTTTTGGCTATATTAGTTATATAATAATTAGGCTTTAATATGTTGCTCATACTGAGAAAAGAAAGGATTGATTAAAGAGTCATGAGTAAGAAAATCAAGGCTTTGCTCGCCGTTGTGCTCTGCGCGGCGATGCTTATGGCCGCGGCGTCGCCCGCTTTTGCGGCAGTCGACGACAACGGTATTCTGCGCTTCAACAAGGACGGAAAGCTCAAGATAATGCAGATTTCCGACACGCAGGATATCGACATACCGAGAGAAGCCATGATAATGTTCATGGAAAAAGCTCTCGACGCAGAGAAGCCCGACCTCGTCGTATTTACAGGCGACCAGATAGCGGGCGGCAAAATCAAGACCGCAGAGGGAGTCTATGCCGGAATAAAGGCGATACTCAAGCCCGTTACGGACAGAGGTATCCCCTTCACCTTCGTTTTCGGCAACCACGATACCGATGAGGGCTGCCCCGTCAGCCGCGACGATCAGCTTGCCTATTATCAGACGCTCCCCGGCTGCCTCGCTTATGACGCAGACCCCGAGCTTTACGGCAGCGGCACGCACAACCTGCCCATCTACGCCTCCAAGGGAAACGACATAAAGTTCAACCTTTGGCTCTTTGATTCGAACGACTATGACAGAGAAAACGGCGGCTACGACTATGTCCATCAGGATCAGATAGACTGGTATGTAAAAACCAGCGAGGAGCTCGAGAAAAAGGCGGGTCATCCCGTTCCCTCCATCGCGTTCCAGCATATTATAGTTCCCGAGGTTGCGGAGCTCCTCGTTGACTCCCCGTTCAAGGGCGAGACCGCGATAACCAAGAAGCTCAACGGACAGAACAAGCTCCTCATGCTCAAGCCCGGCAAAACCACCGGCACGATGCTCGAGTTCCCCTGCCCGTCGAACACCAATTCCGGCCAGTTTGCGGCATGGAAATCGCGCGGCGACGTCATTGCGGCGTCCTTCGGCCACGACCACATCAACAACTTCATCGGCAACGTTGACGGCATCGACCTTATCATGTGCCCCGGCATCACCTTCGAGTCCTACGGCAGATACATATCGAGAGCCGTGCGTATCTTCGAGCTCGACGAGAACGATCCGTGGAGCTACAACACCCACCTCTACAAGTACACCGACGCTTTCGGCTGGGGACTTTACAGCTGGTACATCGGCGCGAAGTACGGCAAGTCGCCCGCCATGTGGATTCCGATCGCCCTTGCAGGCGTGCTCGGAGTTGCCGCAGGCGTCGGCACCATAGTGATGATAAACAACATCGTTATCGGCGCAACGGTCACAGCGGGAGTTATAGCGCTGATTTATTTCATAACGCATTCTCAGCAATAACGCCGTAATAATTTAAACAGACAGTCCCCCGCAGAGCGAATCTGCGGGGGACTTTTTCATCGCGGTTCTGCGCGTCTCAAAATTTCTTTGTTGCAAATATACAAATCAAATTATGTATTTTTGTAATTTGTAACAAAAATACATAATGTTCTCATAAAGCATTATAATGTTGGCAATTTGTGTTAGCATTGTGTTGCGATAAGTTCTCAGCTAAAACTTTTATAAAAAATATCATTTCTGCACAGGAGGAGATTCCGATGGTTTAGTTTAGGGAGGCAAAACTTATAGAACACATAATTAGAACACATAATATAGTAACACAGAAGGAGACTCGGTGTTATGAAAAGATTGATAAGCTTAGCTCTTTGCCTCGTCCTTATAATGTCCCTCGCCGCCTGCGGCTCGAACAAAATGCGCTCCGATTACATATTGAATTTCGACACAGGCGACTCCTACGCCTTTACAAGCAAATATCCGGATTTTCATGTATTTCGCGGCGACATAAAGCTCAAAAGTAAATACGGGGATGTTTCGATAACCCTTTGCTACTACAACGACATGGGATTCAACATAACATACTCCCTCAAAACGACAACGACTCAAGCCGATGAAATCGAGGCAATGGCAAACGACGAAAATCACAGCCTGTATGCCAAAGTTACTCTCGGCAAAAAGGAATTGCCTATAGGCAGCTACGCGTATTTTATTCGTGAGAAGAGAGCTCCTTATCCTTATCCCAATCCCAACGGCGGTCCCGTCACATTTGACCTTAACTCAAGCTACAGCTACACCAAAAGGGTAAAGGCGGACAAAATACACTTTGAGTTTCTTGATGTTTCAACGGATATTCCGCTCTCCACAGTCAAGGGAGAACCCATTGACTCCGAGCGCGGTCAGGAATACTTAGAGCAGATGACCTCGCCGCATATATCAACGCTACCGTGGAAATAAGCGACTCTCTGCCGAAAATATAAACCGAATAGATAGAAAACGCCGCCGCAGATATTCTCTGCGGCGGCGCTGTTGTTGTTATTTTATTTCGCTTTTTCAAGCTCGCTTGCGGGGATTATTGCACCCTCGCCGGCGTTGAAGCGAATCGTGACAGTGTCGTTTCTGTTGAGGATAACGGCGGTTGTCGACTTGGAAGCGGCTATCGAATAATAGACGTCGCCGCCCTCGAGCTTGATATAATAATATGTCTCGCCCGAGATGACCTGGGTGCGGATATCGGCTATCTTACCGTTGACGGTCTGCGCCTTCGGCTCGGAATCGCCCTGCGCATCGGGGTTATCCGCAGGATCTACGACCTGGTTCGCGTCGATATCGACATTGATGCCGTTCGCCTTGAGCTGGTCAACATACTTTGCAAGGCACTCGGCAAGGGTCTTGCCGTAAACCTTTATCTTCGTGTACTGCTTGACGTTGATGAGCGCGTAGCTCTGAATGATCTGAGAGCCGTCGTCTCTGACATCCTTGAGAGCCATGAAGTAGGTCGGCTCGCCGTCGATATTGAGCAGCAGCGGGAACGTTGCCGTGTAGCCTGCCGCCTTTATCTCATCAAGACCCTCTGCGGAAGCCTGCGCCGACTGCTCCTTTGCGCCCGCGACCGAATAATAAACAGCCTCTTTGGTGCGCTGGTTTATCATTATAAAGCCGGTTATCGACTGGTCGTTGGTGACTGATGTAACGCCAGTGTACATATAGACATCGTCGTTCTGGGCGATGTAGCTGTAATCCTCGGTGGTGACGTAGACATCTTCCTGGCCGAGAATCGAGTTCCAGAAGCCCTTCTGATATCTGCCGTAGTAGTTATACTGCTCGACGAGAAGGTCTGAGTCATAGACTCTGTCGATCCACTGATACTTGGCGTCGCTCTTGACGGTCTCTATAGGCACATATTCGCACTTGCCGTCAATTGCGTTGACTATCACGATTCCCTTGACATCGGTTCCGCCGAACAGGCCGATGGTCTTATCGACTCTCGCGCAGATCCAATAGGGATTGCCCTCATCGTCGATTTCAAACGAGCTCGAGCCGAACATATAGGTCGGATACTGCATTCTCAGGTGACGCTTGAGAAGTCTGCCGAAGTGCTCGGCAGGCGAATACTTGATACCCGAATCGAGCTCCTTGAAAGTGGTGACTTCGTTCGCCATATCGATTACGATATATCCGGGGAGACCCTCGGTGCGGTTGGTGAGCCACTTGATGATATTTGAATACTGGAGCGGAACGACCCTGACGGGCGTGCCCTTGTAGTTTATCTGCGTATAGAGCGGATAGACCGAGAACTGCGAGACATAGCCTTTTTCCGCGAGTTTACCGAGCGCTCTGGGAGCGAGGGTAGCCGCGACGCCCTCATCGAGCTTCGGGATGTTGCTGAAGGACTCAGCATCCTGCTTGTCAATCTCATCGGCGAAGTTGCTGTCCGTGCGGACATCGATTATCCTGCTGTAAGCCGAGGCTCTGAAGAACGGGCTCGAGACGAGATAGCCGATACCGACTGTGAGCGCGATGACGCCGACGATAACGCCGGGGACTATCATCTGACGCTTGAAATAGGGCAGATATTCGGGCTTCGAAAACACGCCGGTGAAAATCGCCGAGAACAGCGCATATGACGCGACGATTATCGCGAGGAAGCCGTAGAACTCATACGCCTTGAAGTTGAGCGGCGGCAGCATTATATAAAATGCAATGACCGCGGTTACCAGCGAGCAAAGCACGCTCAAAACTATCTTGAGCGCCGCTTTATCGGGAGGTATCACTATCTCCTTGGGGCCGCCTTTTTTTGAAAAATCCACTTTAATGGGATCCATTGATTCATCTCCTTTTAATAAAAGTGTTACATTAAATCATTATACAGTATTATTGACATAAATACAAGAACTATTTTGACTCATTCCGTCTTTTTGCATAAATCGACAATATTATTCCCTTTAGCTTTGACTTTAACTGCTGTAAATGGTATTATTAGGTTAATCTTTGTCCGATTTTTTTCAAGAGGAGGAAATCACAATGTACCCTGATTTTTTTGACAGCGCCAAGCTCGTCGCACAGTATGACCCGGAAGTGGCGGACGCCATGGATCTCGAGCTCGGCAGACAGAGACGCAACATCGAGCTTATCGCCTCGGAGAACTTCGTCAGCGATCAGGTGATGGAGGCCATGGGCTCGGTGCTTACGAACAAGTACGCCGAGGGCTATCCCGCAGCGCGTTATTACGGCGGCTGCGAATATGTTGACATCGTTGAAAATCTTGCTATCGAGCGCGCAAAAGAGCTCTTCGGCGCGGACTGCGCCAACGTTCAGCCGCACTCTGGTGCGCAGGCTAACATGGCGGCATATTCCGCGCTCATAAATCCCGGCGACACAGTCATGGGCATGAGCCTCGCCCACGGCGGACATCTGACCCACGGCTCGCCCGTCAACGCAAGCGGCAAACTCTACAAGTTCGTGCCCTACGGCGTGAACGACGACGGCTATATCGACTATGACGAGCTTGAAAAGACCGCCAAGGAGGTCTGCCCGAAGCTTATCGTCGCGGGTGCATCCGCTTATCCGCGTGTTATCGACTTCGAGCGCATCGGCGCTATAGCAAAATCGGTCGGCGCATATTTCATGGTAGACATGGCTCACATCGCGGGACTCGTCGCGGCGGGACTTCATCCCTCGCCCGTGCCCTATGCCGACGTTGTCACAACAACCACGCACAAGACCCTCAGAGGTCCCCGCGGCGGACTCATCCTCTCCAAGGCTGAGCTCGGCGCAGCTATAAACAAGGCTATTTTCCCCGGCAACCAGGGCGGTCCGCTCATGCACGTTATCGCGGGTAAGGCGGTCTGCTTCGGCGAGGCTCTCAAGCCCGAGTTCAAGGACTATCAGCAGAGACTTCTCAACAACTGCAAGGCTCTTGCCGAGTCTCTGGCAAAGCGCGGAGTCAACCTCGTCTCCGGCGGCACCGACAACCACCTCATACTCCTCGACCTGCGCTCGCTCGGCGTAACGGGCAAGGATCTCGAGAAGAGACTCGACGAAGTCAACATCACCGCGAACAAGAACGCCATACCCAACGACCCCGAGACCCCGTTTGTCACAAGCGGTCTGCGCCTCGGAACGGCGG
>ERZ780195.1456-NODE-1456-length-19182-cov-3.013593_pt1 | contig 19182 bp, 17 predicted proteins | sample MGYA00511017_ERZ780195 | MGnify/ENA primary metagenome ERZ780195 (study PRJEB29588, sample SAMEA2159974) | human gut metagenome | biome: human gut; feature: human-associated habitat; material: faeces | place: Denmark | collected 2008/2010 ...
GCGGAGGGAAAGGTAAAAACGATAAAAAGGGCATGAGCAGCAAATGCAGTGAATATATGGAAAGTCAAAGGGTTTGGCTTTCCTTTTTTTTGCGAAAATGATATGATAGGGTATATGGGCGAAAGAGGGAAAATAGCGTGAAGTTTTTGAATACCGGGTATCATTCCATTGTATTATCGGACTATTTGATCATAGATTATTTGATGAAAATGCCGGCAGAACAGGTGAAGGCGTTTATATATTTGAAAACTCTGGCGGAACAGGGCACGGATCGGGAGATCGAGGACATCGCAAAGGACTTAGGTCTGGAATTGCCCCAACTGGTGGGGATGCTGGACGATTTGATCCAAAAAAAACTGTTGGTGCGCAAAAAAGACGGTTCTTACCAATTGTGTGACCCAGCGCCTAAGGCTCCGCCAGCCCATCTGCCCTATGAAAATTCCACAGTATACGCGGATCGGGAGTTCAATAAGATTTTGCAGGTGCTGTTTGGCGGAAGAACACTGACCCTTGAAGAATACCAGACCATTTACGATTTAATCGATGTGTTTCATTTGCCAAAAGAGGTAGTGATTGTGCTCATCGAGCACTGCATTAAGGTCAACAGCAAGGGCACGCGGGTATCCATGCAGTACATTAAAAAGGCGGCAGTGGACTGGGCAGAAAAGGGCATAGACACCATCGATAAGGCCGAAATGGAAATGGCCCGCCACGAGATGCTCACCAGCAACGTGATGAAGGTGCTAAAGGCCCTCTCCATCTATCGGCTGCCCACCAAAGCGGAATTTGAGCTATACAAGAAGTGGACAAAGACTTGGGGGTTTACCCTGGACGGGATCATGATGGCCATGAAGCAGACGTCCAAAGCCAGAGAGCCCAGCATGAAGTATTTAGATTCTATTTTAAAGAACCTGTATGAGCAGAACAAAATCACAGCAGGCGCTATCGATGGGCACTTTGAAAGACAGGAGGACATGGATCGCCCCATTAAACGGGTGCTAGAGCGACTTTCCTATGTATCGCTAAAAGTGTCTCCCGAGCACAGAAGTCAGTATTTAGCGTGGGTCAAGCTGGGCTTTGGCCAAGAGGAGATTCTCTATGCCTGCTCACTGGCCATCCTCAATGGGAAAAAATCCTTTGGCTACGTGAACAAAATACTGGAAAACTGGGCGGCGCATCACAAATACACGCTGAAGGACATCAAAGCCTGGGAGAAAGAGAAAAAGAAGCAAAAAGATTTGGCATGGCAAATGCTCACGGCCTTAGGCAGTCAGCGGCAGGTGAGTAACCTGGATGTGGAGCGGTATGAGAAGTTTTCTGGGGAGTACGGGTTTTCCCATGAGCTGATCCTGTTGGCGGCAGAAAAGAGCAGAGACGCCAAAAATCCAGCTCAGTATATGCATCGGATTTTAAAGAACTGGAAGCAGGATGGAATCACTACCTTAGAGCAGGCCCAAGAGACGTTCCAAAAGCGCTCGAACACAACAAAACAGGCTTTTGACTATGACCAGAGAAGCTATGCCCCTGGCGAGCTCAATGAACTAGTAGACGATGTCTCAGAGGATATTGAAATGTAACACACTAAGTGCCTGTTGGCAAGCAGCCCTTTGAGAGCGAGAGATAGATATGTGTTAGGAAGCTGGGCACAAGGATTCCCGGCAAAATGAGAACGAACAGACCACAAGGAGAACGGATATGCAAAAATCCTTCGAGGATATTTTGGCTCAATACGATTTACTCAAACAAAGACATATGTTGCAGGAGGAAAGGCGGCATCGGCAGCTGCTCTCCCTCTCTCCTAAATTGCGAGAACTGGAGGAGCAGAGGATTGACTGCAATTTGCAGTTGCTGGCCGCCGGCATTTATCCTACCCAAAATGCCGATAAGAGGGAAATTGAGGGCCAAATCCAGAAGCTGGCAGGGGAAATCCAGCAGGAGCGAAACCGATTGGAAGAGGAATACCCCTATGACCCCCAATATGTCTGCCCTGTCTGTGGGGATACCGGCATGGTGATGGTACAGGGAGAAAAGCAGTTCTGCCAGTGCATGAAGGACAAAATCTACCAGCAGCTCTATGGGGGCAGGGATGTTTCCGGGCTCAAGGGGAGCTTTGAGGCGTTTGATGAGACGCTATTTTCCGATCTGCCGGTGAAAAATAAACCGATGTCTCAAAGACAACATACGTTGAAAGTAAAGCGGCTGTTTTTGAAGTTCGCACACAAATACCCGGAGGTAGCCAAACGGGATATTTTGCTCTATGGAAACGCAGGTTTGGGCAAGACGTTTTTGCTGGAAGCTCTGGCAAAGGAGCTGTTTGCACGGGAAAAAGACATACTGTTTTTATCCGCCTATAACCTATTTGACGTTTTTCACAGCCATCGAATGGGGGAACTGGAGTTGATCTGGCCCATTTTTGAGGTGCCCATCCTGCTCATTGACGATCTGGGCACAGAGCCTATGACCAAAAACGTCACAGTGGAGTACCTTTTTCGGCTGCTCAACGAGCGGCTTCTCCACCAAAAGACCACCATCATCGGCACGAATTTGACGCTAGATGGGCTAATGGAGCGGTATGGGGAGCGCATTTTGTCCAGGTTGGCGGAAAAGACCAGGGTGCATATTTTTCAGCTCTATGGGAAGGACATTCGCATGGTAAGAGGCTCTCTGTCAAAAGAACCGGAGGAGAGCGAGTCATAAACACTTGTAAGAGGCATGGGAAATACTAAAAACTTAGCCCCAAAGAAATACAAGAGCTATCAAAAGGGAGCTTCTCTAATGATGGGAGGTTCCTTTTTACGTCTGATTTCGCAGGTTGAATCCAAATGCCAGAGTAGTAACCAGTACCCTCTGGCGCCTAAGAATAAAAAAGCAGCGATTTTACACATTCGCTGCACATGATCAAATAAAATGGAATCTCATTTGGAGAGCCAAACTCATGCCGACTTTGGAATTTTATTTGAAGGGCAGAACTCATGCCGGCTCTTCAAAAGGCAAGTAGGGAAAGACAATTTTATTGGTACGGAAATCCTTTTGATCTAAATACTCTAAAAAGTGGTTTTTGCCCGTCTCAAAGAGCAACCGATATCCCCAAAGGGCGGGGTAAAAATGGCCAGCTCCTTATTGCGCTTGGCATTTCCATACTGCTGATCCCCTAAAATGGGGTTGCCAATGTCCTGCATAAATACGTAAATTTGCCCTGCATAGTCGGTAACAGGCTCGATTTGCACCAAGCTAAACCCATCGCCGGGTTTTACGACCTGATATCGCACGGCAGCATGCACACTGCCCCGCACCAATGAAGGATGTAGGCAAGCTTTGGTAGAGCCATTTTGCGGGGTGAGGTGGGCGGTAAGCTCGTCCTCTGGTGGACTGGGAGTGCCATCCACTAAAGCGTAATAGAATTTGCGGATGCGGCGCTGGGCCAGTGCTTCACGGATGAAGCGGTAGACATCATCGTTTTTGGAGATAATCACCAATCCGCCAATGAGAGGATCCACAAAGTTGCAAAATAGCGGCATACATCCCGTGGCAGGGGAGTACTCCCCGCTCTCCCGCAGATATGCCTCACAGAGTGTCTGGATGGTGGGATTCTGGCCTTGCTGCTCATAGACAGAAATGCCCGGATGTTTATTGACGATAATCAAATTCTTATCCTCATAGATGATATCCAAAGTATGTTGATATTCTTCATAGGAAAAGGGCAGGTAGATTTCAATTAAATCGCCGCAGTACACAGGGCATATTTTCTTTTGCCGTTGACCATTTAGCCGCACCTCGCCTCTGCTGAGACATTTTTTGATGACAGAGAGGGGCACGTCTCCAAGCATTTCAAAAATACATTCGTCTATTTTGCTGAGTCCTAAATCATCTGGTACGCTGAATTTAATCATGAAACCTCATCATTCCTTGCACGAAATTTAGTGAGGGCCAAACCTTGGGATTTTTCCAAGACGGTTTAATAAGGCCCTAAAAACATCATTGGGGTAAAATATCCGCTGCCTTTTTGCAGTCGCCACAGTGGCTGGCAAACACCAGATTATCCTTGAGCAGCGCCATGGAAACCATGTGATCTGGCGTTTCACTCTGCCGCTCAAAGCCAAATTTGGCAAATACCTGCTCTAAGTGTGCGGGGCATTCAATGGCCACTTGGTTGGCAAAGGTAAAGGCCTTGTAGAGAAGTAGGCGAATGAGAAGGTCGCCCACAGCCTGTCTGCGAAATGCCTCTTTTACACCGATTTTGTCGATGACAAAGCAGGAGCCATTGTGGTAAATCCTCCCCACAGCACAGGGGATTTCATCGTCAAATAGGACAAGATACATGGCGCCACTATCGTAAGCGTCGCCAGCTGAGCCAAAGATTTCTTTTTGAATGGATAGGGGCAAGGTGAGATCCTGATTGCCTGTAATCCATGTATTTGTGATCATGTTAAGTCTCCCTTCTTCGTTTCACACTTAGCAGTTGATACGATACTGCACGTCAAAGGCCGGATGAGTAACAGAGGGATCAGATGTGTCCGCGCAGGCGTGCAAGTTTGCCTCCGTGCGCCAGGCCAAAGCCCCTTTATGCTCCTGATCTAGATGATAGATGCGCACCACGGTAAAGAGGATAACAGCGAGCAAAATGACAATGATCACTACCCCCACAATGGTTTTCCACAACTTCATATTCCGCTTCTCCTTTGCCTCTTATACATTAAATTTAAAGAGCACAATATCTCCATCCTGCATGACGTACTCTTTTCCCTCTTGGCGGACCAGGCCTTTCTCCTTGGCAGTCTGCATATCCCCCACTTCTTTTAGTGTGTCAAATGCGATGACTTCCGCCTTGATAAAGCCTCGCTCGAAGTCCGAGTGGATTTTTCCGGCAGCAGCAGGTGCCTTTGTGCCCTGCTTAATCGTCCAAGCCCGCACTTCCGGCTCGCCAGCTGTAAGATAGCTAATAAGGCCCAAAAGGGCATAGGATTTCTGGATGAGCAGATCTAAGCTGGAGCAGGGAAGTCCTAACTCCTCTAAGAACAGTTGCCGTTCCTCGTCCTCCAGTGTGGCCAGCTCCTCCTCTACTTTGGCACATACGACCATCACTTGGGACGCTTCTTTATCTGCCAATTCCATCAGTTGTTTCACCAGGGGAATCTCCTCCGGGGCTTTGCCGATGTCCGCCTCGGCGATATTTGCCGCATAGAGGATGGGCTTTGCTGTGAGCAAAAACAGATCGCGCAGTAGCTCTTTTTGCTCGTCCTCCAAGGGAATATTGCGAGCAGCGACACCCTTTTCCAGCTCGTCCAATACATAGTGGTAAGTATCCGCCTCAAAGGCGTATTTCTTATCTCCGGTTTTTTTCATCTTTTCGGATCTGGCCAGCCGTTTTTGTACAGTATCCATATCGGCAAAGATGAGCTCAAAGTTGATGGTCTCCACATCCCGAATGGGGTCTACGCTGCCATCCACATGGGTGATGTTGCTGTCCTCAAAGCAGCGAACCACGTGTACAATGGCATCTACCTCCCGAATGTGAGAGAGAAATTTATTTCCCAGGCCTTCTCCCTTGCTGGCCCCTTTGACTAATCCTGCGATATCCACAAATTCGATGGTGGCAGGGGTATACTTTTGGGGATGATACATATCCCTCAGGTAATCCAGCCGTTTATCCGGTACAGAGACAATACCCACATTGGGCTCTATGGTACAAAAAGGATAGTTGGCGCTGGCAGCTCCTGCTTTGGTCAGCGCGTTAAATAGCGTACTCTTGCCCACATTGGGTAGTCCCACAACTCCTAATTTCATGTGAAAGCTTCCCTTCATTTCGATAAAAATTTGCCATAACTGGCATGACTGCAAATAATATTATATACGAAAGTATCGGGTAAGACAAGCAACTCAAAGTGCCTTCTCCTTGAGAAAAAGGGAAATGAGGTAAGTGGGCAGAGCCTTAATGCATGAACGCCTGCGCTTTCGAATATGATTTAAATATTAGATAGGTCAGGTTGTATGCCCTCTTGGGAATATGGTATAATGCTAAAATAGGCAAAAAATAGTTAAGGAGTAATTAAGATACGATGGAGTTTATTGAGATATTAAAAGCGATATTCTTTGGAATCGTGCAGGGCATTACCGAATGGCTCCCGATCAGCAGCACTGGCCATATGATTTTGCTGGACGAATTTATCAAGATGGACGTATCCAAGGAATTTATGGATCTTTTCTTGGTGGTCGTGCAGTTAGGATCCATCTTGGCAGTGGTGGTACTCTTCTTTCACAAGCTCAATCCCTTCTCGACCAAAAAGACGGTACAAGAGCGCAGAGATACCCTCTCCCTATGGGGAAAGGTGATAGTGGCGGCCATACCCGCAGGTATCATCGGACTGTTGTTCGGGGATGAAATCCAAGCTAGCTGCTACAATTTCCCGGTGGTAGCTGTAGCGCTCATCGTATACGGCATTGCGTTTATCCTCATTGAGAATAAAAATAGAAATCGCCGGCCGTTGGTGAAAGACTTTAACAAGCTCAACTACCGAGTGGCGCTAGTGATCGGCATCTTTCAAATTTTGGCGCTGATTCCCGGGACGTCTCGCTCTGGCTCCACCATATTAGGTGCGATTCTCATCGGATGCTCCAGGTATGTGGCGGCAGAATTCTCCTTCTTCCTGGCCATCCCCATGATGCTGGGAGCCAGTGGGCTGGAACTGATCAAAGCGGGCTTTGATTTTACCAGCTCAGAATGGGTGATCTTGATCGTCGGCATGGTAGTGGCCTTTGTGGTCTCACTTTTCGCCATCAAGTTCCTCATGAACTTTATCAAGAAGCATAACTTCAAGGTGTTTGGCTATTATCGAATTATATTGGGTGCGATTTTGCTCATATACTTTGTCTTTACGCTGATATAGAGCGGCGAAGAAAATGGAACATGAAGTTTAAAAAATAAAAGCTGACGAAGACCACTTCTTCGCTGGCTTTTTTTATGGATGTTTGGAGCAAGGAGTAAATAGTCTAGACAAGAAAAAGTCGCCTTCCCCAAAGCCCCAGGGGAGGCGACGCATAGCCATTAATGATATAATTTGATGATCTCATCCACTGTGCCAGAGGCTACAATCTTGCCCTGTTTCAGATAAATAGCAGAAGTGCAGAAGTCCTGTATGGCCTTGGTGGAGTGGCTCACAAATAGCACGGTGGCGCCTTGCTTGATAATCTCCGAGACTTTATTTTTGCATTTAGCGCTAAAGGAAGCATCTCCTACACTCAGTGCCTCGTCAATCACGAGAATATCCGGGTTGGAATTGGCGTTGATGGCAAAGCCGAGGCGCGCCTTCATACCGCTGGAATACATGCGCACTGGCTGATCAATGAAGTCCCCAATTTCTGCAAAATCGATGATCTTATCCTCTAGCTTGCGGATTTCCTGCTCGGAGAGTCCCAGGATATACCCCTTTAAATAGATGTTCTCCCGGCCAGTCATCTCCATATCAAAGCCCGCTGTCAGCTCTAGCAGGGCCGCTACCTGTCCAAACACCTCGATCTTCCCCTTCGTGGGAAAAGTAACGCCTGTGATAAGTTTTAAAAGTGTGGATTTTCCCGCGCCATTTTTGCCCACAATGCCAATACTCTGACCCTTGTGCACTTCAAAAGAGACGTCATCGATGGCTTTGAATACTTTGCACTTGATTTTCTTTTTCAAAAACAGCGCCAAAAACCGCTGTTTATCGCTTTTATACAGTTTATATGTTTTCGTTACATGTTGAAACCGGATCACAACATCGCTTTTGTTTTCCATAATTCACCTTCTCTTACAACACGTCGGGGATGGTCTTGCGCAGCTTGTGATAAGTGCGTGCACCTAATACCATGACCAGGATTAGAATAATGAAAAAGGCAATAGTCTCATATGGGGTCTCAAAAAACCATTTTTCGTATAAAAAAGTATTGCGATACCCATTGGCAAAATAGTTGACTGGGTTGAGCATGATGATCCGCCGAAGGGTCTCGCTCTCTAGGGAAAATGGATCCCACATGATGCCGGATAGCCAGAAAATAGCGGTGAGGATGGACTTCACCACATTTTCAAAGTCTCTGCTGATGGCGCTTAAGGGCGCCGTAATCCATGCCAGGCAGGTGAAGAAGATGTACATCAGCGGCATGTAGAGGAAAAATTGCAGATTATAGATGGACGGCTGTATGCCCGAAAAGAGCAAAATCACGTACATGATGATGCATAGTCCAAAGTGGATGTACAGCTTGGATAGGGTAGTGTACGTCATGATGGTGGATACGGGGAAGGGCATTTTGGTGACGAAATGCCTGTTTTGCCGAATACACATGGCACCGGAGAGAATCGCCTCACTCATAAAAAACCACGGAATAATCCCCACTAGCATAAAGGTAAAAAAGGGGAATCCGTGGACAGTGCCGTTGCCTCGAAAACCCAGGGCAAAGGCAAACCAGTATACAAAAATAGTGATAGAGGGCTTGACCACTGCCCAAAGAGGGCCTAAGGCAGCGCCCTTATACGTTTTGATGAGTTCGCTTTTTGATAGTTTTAAAATTTGTTTTTTAAATGCTAGATTTTCTTTTAATATCTTTAACACAACTTAACTCCAATTCCATTCATCCTAACCATTATATCAAAAAATTTTCCAAAAGCAATTCATTTTACAAGAAATGACAATAAAAGTTAGAAAGGCAAAGGAAAAATCGGAAGACTTTTTTTGCATGAAAAAAAGCAAAAAAAGGCCACTTGATTTTTCAAGTGGCCCTACTAAAAGGCTATTTTAAAATATAGATCTTTAAGTTGCGCTTTCTACCCCAATTGAGGCAGTCCTGCTTGGTATCCATAAACAGGTCTAATTGGGTATGATCTGCGTGTCTGAACCCACCAGTATCCTCAATTCTGCCATAGCCATAGCCAGGAACGTACACCTTGGTTCCATAAGAGAGGAACTCAGGGTCCGCTGCAATGGTGCCAATTTTAGGCCATGTGCCTGTAGCCGTGCGATTGCCCGTATGGGTGTAGGCCGTTACTTGGTCGATGACAATTGCCTTTTTGATGATACTCGCAGAAGGTTTGGGCTGATTTTTGTGCTCATATAGAGTATCCGAATAGATGTCGCTGGTCTTGGGCACTTCGTCCATCTCGCCATTGATATCAATGGAGTACTCCTTATCCTTGTTGCTGTCCTTCTTGCTGTCATTTTTGTCATTGTTTTTGCTGCTGTCCTTCTTGCTGTCATTACTCTCTGGCTTTTCCTCTTTCTTCACTTCCACGTATGTGCCGATATGGGTGATCTTATCCACCGGCTCGCTTACCACTTCGGAGGATACCAGTTCTCTGGAGACTTCTGTGCCATTTTTGTAGACGACTTTAATTTTGTTTTCCTGCAATCCCTCTTTGCCGTCTTGCACTACTTTAGTCTTTCCTTTGGCCAAAGTATCGTCATTTTTAGTGATCTCTTTAAAATAGAGTTTTTCCTGTTCGGTGACGTATTCTACATCTACTTCAATGAGATTGATGGTCATAGAGGGTTTGATATACGTGTCTACCGAGGGGTATATTTCGTCGTCCTCCCCCACATCTAGACCGGACTGCTCGATGGCGTCCTGGACAGTTCCGGCGATCATCTTCACCTCATAGGTGTCATCCCCCTGCACAATGGTAAGGGGCATTGCCCGGCGAATGACGATCTCCATGCCCTCTTCCACAGGGGCCGCGGTAGAGACCTCGATATAGTCTTCATCGCTGACAGTTACGCCGTTTTCCTCCAAAAACTCTCCCACTGTCTCACAGGTGGTCTTCGCCTCGATAATGCGGCCAGCATCGTTGAGCGTAATAGTGCGCTCCTTAGGCAAGATAAACGAAGGCAGTAGAGTAACACAGAGAATTAAAAATGCTGCACACGCTCCAGTAATGGCAAAGAATTTTTTGTTGTCCTCTGGTTTTTCATGAACATATGGGTCTTTTGCTTCTTTGAGTTGATGGGCGGGAAATAATTTTGCCTTGCAAGTTGCGAAGGCATGGGATACTTTTTCCATACCAGAACGCAGCCAAATAGGGCACTTTATGCGCCGCATCTTGGATGCAAAAGTCTTTGTCTCGGTTTTTTTTGGTTTTTTTGGTTTTTGATCCATTAACCCTTTCAGCGGCAACTTCCATGGGTCCTTAGCCGCCGATTTGTTTGGCCTAGTGGTGTATAAAACATTTTTCAGATGCTGTTTCGGGTAAATGTTTAAATCGCTATGATCTCTTTTACCGAATTTCATCGATTACCTCCTTTGTCTACACAATCAGCCATACTACTATTATATTCACAATTTAAGAAAAAGTCAATTTTTGTAACAATTCCGAAATAATTTCCTGGGTAAAATATATCCAAAATGTTTACATTTTATACGCAATGGCAGCTTTGCAAATAGGAAATGATTTTATATAATGTAGATATGTGTAGAATGATAAGAGATTTTGTAAAAAATGCAAGCCAAAAGATCAAAAAGTTTAATGGGACAGGCAGGAGTATGGAAAAAAGAGAGCAAAACCAGGGGAAACAGTGGATAAAACGGCTTACAGCAGCGTTTTTGACTTTACTTTTGATAAGCGCAGGCGTGCTTAGTGGCTGTACTGCCCTCAATATCGGCCTAAATAACAGCGCCAATGACTTTGTGCACCTGATGGAAAGCCAGGATTTTGGGGGGCTTTATGACATTTTATATATTAGTGATCCGAATATGAATGCAGAGGATTTTGAGACACGCTTAAAAAATATCTATTCGGCGATAGGCGTCAGCAAAATCACCATTTCCGATCGGCAGATCAAGCAGGAAGATGAACGCACTTTCATGGAGTACACCATGACCTATGAGACTACCAAGGCGGGCAAACTGACGGACAAGTACACTGTGTATTTCCAGCAGACAGGGGATGGGTATCAACCCATTTGGCAGGACAGCCTGATCTTCCCCCAGATGGATACAGGAGATGTGGTAAGGGTAAAAAACGTTTCGTATAAGCGAGGGGAAATCTTCACCAAAGATGGATACCCTGTGGCTATAAACGACTATGCCCAGACCATCTACCTAGATGCCACTCAGGACATCGATTTGGATACCGCGCTGAGCAGCATTGGGGCAGTTGTGGAGCTAACAGACAAAGAGCTGGAGAAAATTAAAAAAGACTTCAGTTCGGCAAAGGAAAATAACTATGCCACGTGCATTGTCAAGGCGGTGGCAAGGGACTCGCTCACCAGCCAGCAGCAAGAGGCACTACTGGCGATAACAGGAGTGGGGATAGACGAAGATAGCCTCACTCCCATCCGGTACTACCCTTATAAAGAGCTGTACTCTCACATTGCAGGATATTTAAAAGAGCTCACTCAGGAAGATATCACCGACGAGATGAAGGAGCAGGGCTATGAGGCAGGAGACAAAGTGGGGACGATAGGTTTAGAGAAGGAATATGAATCTACTCTCCGGGGTGAGGATGGGTTTCAGATCTATATCGAAGATAACTGCGGGGCCTTTAAACACATGGTCTATGAAAAACCCGTACAAAATGGGCAGGACATCATCCTCAATATTGATCACCAATCACAACTCATCGGCTACTACAAGCTCAACGAGGTGTTAGAGGAAGGGCAAAGCGGTGTGGCTATCGTTATGGATGGAAAGACCGGTGCGGTAGAAACTATGGCGGACTTTCCCTCTTATGACAACAACATCTTCAGCTTTGCTGTGTCAGAGGAGGACTGGCAGAAGATTCAAGATACCAATGCCATGTATCCGTTGGCGACACAGGGGCTCTATCCTCCCGGATCTATTATCAAGCCCTTTACTGTGGTGCCCAGCTTACAGGAGGGGATTGTAGATGAGACTACCGTCTTCCCCGGAAAAATCGTGGACAACAAATGGACGCCAGACCGGGACGACTGGGTGTACCCGCCCATCGGCAGGGTAGATTCGGTCAAGGGAGAACCGAATTTGGAGAACAGCCTCATCTATTCGGATAATATCTTTTTTGCCTGGGCCAACTTACAGCTGGGTGAGGAGAAGTTCATGACGTATATGAAGCGGACGGGCTTTGGAGAGGCGTTTGACTTTGAACTGCCGGTGAGCACTTCTCAGCTGATCAACGAAGATACTCAGATGAACATCAAATACTTGGCGGATATGGCCTATGGACAAGGGGAAATGCTGATCACTCCCATCCAGGCTGCCAGCATGTACACCGCGTTTTTAAACGAGGGAACGATGATCAAGCCCAAGCTCATCGGAGAGCAAAAGGTGGAAGATGGACTCAATTACAACACTGTCTCGGAAATGACGACAGAGGTGTTTTTAGAAGATGTGATCGACCAGGAGTCTCTAGCTACCTTACAGCCGATCTTGAAAAAAGTAGTAGAAGAAGGTACAGCTAGGTCGATTAGCCGCTATAGCGATTCTCTCTATGCAAAGACAGGTACAGCAGAAGTGGGCAGCCAAAAAGAGCGGGTCATCTCTTGGCTGGCCGTCTATTCGGACGATCCAGAAAACACCAAGGTGGTACTAGTGATGGTAGACGTGCCCTCCCAAGGTGGTAACGTAAAATTTGGCGTGGCACAGGAACTATTAAAAAATATCTTTACGGAGGAAGACCAATCTACAGCTCAGCAAGACCCTCAAGAGACTCCAACCTCAGAACCGGAGACTTCCCCAACTCCTCAAGAGAGTAATCCCCCGCAAGAGGAGGAATAAGGCTATTGGTTAGGAAGCAAAAATAGGCTTTGAGGCAGGGCACGGCATTCGTAGACCATCACATCTCCCCGGGAGAGAAAGTGGCGATACGCCTGTTTACAGTCCGCCCCATGGGCGAATACGCCAAAACAGGTGCTGCCGCTGCCGCTCATAAATGCACCAAGGGCCCCTGCTTTTTTTAAATCCTCTAAAATGGGTTTGATCTGGCTGCAAAGGGACATAGCCGGTTCCAACAGGCTGTTTCCGGTTGCCTTACAGAAGGCCGGTAAATTGCCTTGGGATAGCGCTAGGATACACTGGTCGATAACGGGTGGAGCAGAGTGAGGCATTTTTGCATATAGGGCAAAGGCCTCATTTGTCTTCACCCCTTTTTTCGGCTTTACCAAAAGAAAGTGGGCTTTGAGCTGGTTTGGAATAGGAGATAGCATTTCTCCTACCCCTTGAGCCCGCTGGCAGCCGCCGTCAAAGAAAAAGGGTACGTCCGCGCCTAATGTCAATCCAAGTTCTTTGAGCTGCTCCATGGAAAAGGGCTTGCCATATAGATGGTTGAGGCCCAGCAATACGCCGGCGCAATCGCTGCTGCCGCCTCCCAGGCCGGCTTGAGAGGGAATGCGCTTTTTGAGCACGATGTCCACACCGTCGTTGCTCCCCAGTGCTTTAAAAAACACCTGTGCCGCCCGATAGGCGATGTTTCTCTCGTCGGTGGGGATGTATTTGAAATTGCAGGAGATGGAGATCTGAGAGCTGGGTTGGAGCATCACATAGTCGTATAGGGAGACGGACTGCATGAGCATGTCCAGCTCGTGGTACCCATCTGGACGTTTGCCCACGATGGAGAGGGCTAGATTTATTTTCGCGCTGCATTTTATCTGTAACATAGCATATTACCTCGGTTGAAAGCCCCGGCAGAAAATGGTCAGCGATGGTAAAATCGCAAGTCAAGGCTGGGTTTGGATAGAATTATATCATAAAAATGTTTCCTGTAAAGCAGGAGAAAAGGGAAATCGCCAGTTTAGAGTTTATTTCTTTGGCCATTTCCTTTATAATAAGGAAATTAGAAGAATATTAAGGGAGAAAAAACATGTTTCTGGCAGATGAGATACGGGAATATACGATTTTAGACACAGGGGATGGGATGAAGCTGGAAAACTGGAATGGCATCGTGCTGGCCCGTCCGGACCCACAGGTGATTTGGGAAAAGCAGTTTCCAGACCTTTGGAGAAAGGCTCACGGGGTGTACCATCGCAGCTCCTCTGGGGGCGGCAGTTGGGAGTTCCAAAAAAAGCTGCCAGAGAGATGGACGGTTGCGTTTCGAAACCTGAAGTTCTACGTGCGGCCCACCAATTTCAAACACACCGGTCTGTTTCCAGAGCAGTCTGCCAACTGGGCCTTTTTGATGGATCAAATTTCCAAATCGGGAAGAAAGCCAAAAGTGCTCAACCTCTTTGCCTACTCAGGGGCGGCCAGCGCGGCCTGTGCGTCCTGTGGGGCGCAAGTTACCCATGTAGATGCGGCAAAGAGCATGAACGCCTGGGCTAAGGAAAATCTGGCACTTTCTGGCTTAGCAGATCGTCCTGTGCGGTTTTTGGCAGACGACTGTTTGAAATTCGTGTTGCGGGAGCAGAGAAGGGGCAACCGATACGACGGCATTATCATGGATCCTCCTTCCTATGGACGGGGGTCAGGTGGCAGCGTGTGGAAGATCGAAGACGACTTGTTTGAGCTGGTCAAAGAGGCGGCAAAGTTGCTGTCGGATCAACCGCTGTTTTTCCTCATCAGCTCGTATACCACCGGTCTTTCCAGCGTGGTATGCGCCAACATGCTGCAGTTGACAGTCAAAAGCCAGCATGGGGGCAAGATCACCGGCGGGGATCTGTGCATTCCGGTGAAAAACTCTCAGGTGCTATTGCCCTGTGGCACCAGCACCCGCTGGGTGAAGTAGCGGATAGGACAACGGGATAAAAGATTGGAAAAGAGGGATGACATGATCTGGTGGCAGGCAGGGCAGCAGGGAGACCGGCTTCCCCAAATTGTCTATGAAGACAACCACTTGTTGGTGGCGATCAAGCCCCACAATATGCCTTCTCAAGGGGATATTACGGGAGATGAGGATCTTCTATCCTATCTCAAAGCGTATCGAAAACAGAGGGAAAATAAGCCAGGAGAGGCGTACTTGGGGCTGATGCACCGGCTGGACCGGCCGGCAGCAGGGCTCATGGCGTTTGCCAAAACCTCCAAATGCGCTGCCAGAGTGAGTAGGCAGATCCAAAACGGTCAGTTTCATAAGAGGTACTACGCTGTGCTGGAGGGAGATCTGGAAAGGACAGAGGGGCAGTTGGTGGATTACATGAAAAAAGACCCTAAAAGCAATACCTCCCAAATTGTCTCTCCAGACACGCCGGGGGCAAAAAAGGCAGTGTTGAACTACCAGGTGAGGGCCAGGCGCCAGGGCTTCATTTTGGTGGAGATAGAGCTCATAACCGGGCGCTCCCACCAAATCCGCTTGCAGTTTAGCAGCCGAAAAACGCCGCTGGTGGGAGATCAAAAGTATGGCTCCCGCCCTAGGGGAAATTTGTGCCTGTTCGCCTACTACCTATCCCTCATCCACCCCACCACTAAGAAGTCATTGGAGTTTTGTGCCTCTCCCTATGAGGGCACCTATTTTGACCTGTTTGCCGATCTTGTGAGAGGGCAGGGGGCAAAGCAATCGCCTTTCTGTGGCTAGACGAGGCGTTACAAAACATATTGACAACTATTTTTGCGTTGATTATAATTTCAATTAGATGCGATGAAGAGGATGGGCCTTTGGAGGCATTCTACAGAGAAAAAGGGAAGTTGCTGAAACCCTTTGGATGTGGAAAAGGGCTTGCTGCCTTGGAGTACAGGATGCTGCGCTGGCCAGCGTTATCGGCAGTGAAAGAGGAAGAAACCAGCAGACAAAAATCACAAGAGCTGGTTGTGCTTCAATTTGGGTGGTACCGCGTAAAGCAAGAGGTCTTTTCGTCCCAGAGAGGGAGGAATTGACTTTTTTTTATGAGAGAAATTGGGCTTGGTGCAAGCCTTAAGAGAAGCGCATAGAAGACGACGTGGCAGGGAGCCATGGAAAAGAGAAGGGGGATATATACCGATGAAGGATTTAACGAGTAACGATTTGAGAAAACTGTATTTGGATTTTTTTGCATCTAAGGGACATGCTATCATTCCCAGTGCATCTCTGATCCCAGAAAACGACCCGACTGTGCTGTTCACCACAGCGGGCATGCATCCGCTGGTGCCGTATCTGCTGGGGGAAAAACACCCAAAGGGCACCCGGCTGACAGATGTGCAAAAGTGCATCCGCACAGGCGATATAGATGACGTAGGGGATAGCTCCCACTGCACGTTCTTTGAGATGCTGGGAAACTGGTCGCTGGGAGATTACTTTAAAAAAGAAGCCATCTCCTGGAGCTACGAGTTTTTGACAGATCCCAAATGGCTGGGCATTGACAAGGAAAAGCTGTATTTTACCTGCTTTGCGGGGGATGAGAACTGCCCAAGGGATACCGAGTCCTTTGAGATTTGGAGAAGCCTGGGCGTACCGGAAGATCACATTTTCTTTTTGGATAAGAAGCACAACTGGTGGGGCCCTGCCGGTATGACCGGCCCTTGCGGCCCGGACACGGAGATGTTTATCGACACGGGAAAACCCGCCTGTGGCCCAGACTGTAATCCCTCCTGTAGCTGCGGCAAATACCTGGAAATCTGGAACGACGTGTTTATGCAGTACAATAAGACCAAGGAAGGGACGTATGAGCCACTGGTGCAGAAGAATGTAGATACAGGCATGGGGCTGGATCGGACCATCACCATCCTCCAGGGCAAGAGTTCTGTGTACGAGACGGATGTCTTTGAAAAGATTCTGGGGAAAATCGGGGAGCTCTCGGGTAAGACCTATGACCCAAATGGGGAACAAAAGGATGTAGTGGCCTTCCGCATTGTGGCAGACCACATTCGCTGCGCCACGTTCATCATGGGGGATGAAAGGGGTGTGACTCCCTCCAATGTAGACCAGGGATATGTGCTGCGCCGCCTAATCCGCCGCGCCATTCGCTTTGCCGGTCAGATCGGCATCGAAGAGGGGCACCTGTGTGAGATTGCCCAGGTGGTGATCGACCAGTATAAACACGTATACCCAGAACTGGAAAAGAACCAAAAGAGAATTCTCGGCGCCCTCAAAGGGGAGGAGATGAAGTTCCAAAAGACCATTCATCAGGGCCTCAAGGAGTTTGAAAAATTGGCCGCTAAGCTAGAGGATAAAAAGATCGACGGACAGAGCGCCTTTCATCTGTACGATACCTTTGGCTTTCCCATCGAGTTCACTTTGGAGCTGGCAAAAGAGCAGGGGCTGGAAGTGGATATTCAGGGCTTCCATGAGGCGTTTAAAAAGCACCAAGAGCTCTCCAAGGCCGGTGCAGAGCAGAAGTTCAAAGGGGGCCTTGCAGATACGGGCGAGCAGACGGCCCGGCTGCACACTGCAACCCATCTGATGCTGGCGGGGCTCAAAAAAGTACTGGGGCCGGAGGTCAGCCAAAAGGGCTCCAACATCACGGCGGAGAGATTGCGGTTTGACTTCAACTTCGATAGAAAGGTCACCAGAGAAGAGCTGGATCAGGTAGAGGCATATGTAAACGAGGCGATTTCCAAGGGAATCGATGTGGTGTGCGAAGAGCTCCCATTGGAAGAGGCCAAGAAGCAAGGAGCTACCGGTGTGTTCGACGCCAAATACGCCGATGTGGTCAAGGTGTACACGGTGGACGGATATTCCAAAGAGATCTGTGGTGGCCCTCATGCCAAGAACACCAAAGAGCTGGGTAAATTCAAGATCAAAAAAGAGCAGAGCTCTTCTGCTGGTGTGCGCCGCATCAAGGCGGTGTTGGAACAGCCAGAGGCATAAAAAATATGAAAGTAATGGGCATTCGCGGGCTCTCCAACACCGGGAAGACCACTGTGGTGGAGGCGCTCATAGGGCAACTGGTGAAAATGGGCTTTACCGTGGGTACTGTCAAGGAGATCCACAGCGAGGATTTTTATCCAGATCAGCGAGGCGCAGATACCGACCGGCATAAGAGGGCAGGAGCCTGCCTAGTTACGGCCTTGGGGAAAGAGGGCAACTTTACCCGCTGGGAGGGTGAACTCTCTCTGGAAAAGCTGGACTCCCTGTATGCTACAGACTTTGTCCTCTGGGAAGGATGCTCCCAAATAGGGGTGCCTAAGATCATTACAGGGCGCACGCCGGAGGATGTAAAGCAGAGGCTGGATAGGGACGCGGTGGCGATCTCTGGCATCGTGGCCGAGCAGCTGGAGAGCCTAGAGGGACTGCCGGTGATCCACGGCCAAAAACAGGCAGAGCGCCTGGCAGAGCTGGTTTGCCAGAGGGCATTGGAGCGAAAAACCCAGGAGGAACCCCAGGGGATGCTGGCAGGGGTGCTCTCCCAGGAGGAAAGGCGCTTTTTAGAGCAGCTCGCCCCGGAAAAGTGGGAAAAGTTCCATAATACTGGCTTTACCAGCGGAGATATTCGTCTGCTCATTCAAACGGTGGCTGTCGCCCACTGTGCCAAACTCTCCATTGGGCTGGCCAGCGGTATCCGAGCGGCTGTCCGGTGCTTAGGAGAGCTGGGAGCAGGAAGGGACCAGCGGGAGATACGCTATGCCCAGGTGGAGGGAAATTACTGCTTTGGTCAGGCCATAGAGATCACGTTAGGCCTGCCTGCCATCAAGGGAGATTTGGAGTTTACCCTCACCCACGGAAAGCCGGGGCAGATGCAGGTGTACGGCTGTGGCAAATGCGTTCAAATTCGCATGGCGGACCGGAGCTTTGCAGACGGTATGGAGGTGCTCCAGTGCCCGGATGCAGAGCTGTTTGAACAGGTTGAGGTGCAGTGATCCAGCGGCAATAAAGTGGAAGAGCGAAGGATAGCAAGGAAAGTTCTTCCCCAATAGAAATGAGAAAAAGCCAGGGTGAGTAAAAAATTGCCTTGGCTTTCTTTGTATCGAGAAAACCAAGGCAATGGCGCGTGTCAAGTTGAGATCATAGCTTGGAATAGCCAAAACTGTTCACTAAGGCGTCGATCTTCTGGTGCTCCTTGCAGAAGGGGCAGTCCCGATAAGAGTAGGTCTGATATCCAGGGATGTCCTTGGCCACAAACAGGCTGTTGATCTTTCGATCCATGATGGAATCGATGGCGCTGAAAATGGCGCAGATATCCACTACCCGGCCGTTGTAATAATCAATGCACTCGATCGCCCGCTTGATGGTCTTCCCGGTGGTGACAGAAGCGATAAGCAACAACACATCTAGCCGTTCTACCATGGGTTGGATGTTGTCCCGAAACATCATCTGCCCATTGGAGTTGTACTCGGGTGCAATGACATGGATCCCTTTGCCGGTATTAATGGAGAGCATATCCGGCTTGGCAAGCTCATGGGCCAAAA
>ERZ780195.1457-NODE-1457-length-19177-cov-3.340707_pt1 | contig 19177 bp, 9 predicted proteins | sample MGYA00511017_ERZ780195 | MGnify/ENA primary metagenome ERZ780195 (study PRJEB29588, sample SAMEA2159974) | human gut metagenome | biome: human gut; feature: human-associated habitat; material: faeces | place: Denmark | collected 2008/2010 ...
CCCGCACCGGCCGCACGAGGCACACACCGGCACGGCGGCAGCCCCGGGCACAGGGAATCGGAGATCGCTTCGGAACCGTGCAGACTCGGCTCCGGCAAAAATCATGCAGGCAAACAGGTACTATCCACAGAGATACCGGAAATCCTCCGAATAAGGGAAATACAGCGGATGTTCACAAATTATCATAAAAAAGAGCTGAAAAAAGTTGTATTTTAAAAATCTATGTATAAATTTGCAGTAGGCGTTAATGTTCATACATTATTAAAAATGTTCAACTATTAATCAACCAACCCAAACCACACTAACCTAAACTACTGAACCATGCAACATTTCTATCCAATCATCCATGCCGGCCGGCGACCCCGGCACAGGCTATCGGGCATTATGAGAGGCGGTTTTGTCCTGGTGCTGTCGGCCCTGATGTTGCCGGCGGCGGCAAATGCGGCCGCGGAAAGTTCCGCAACAGCAACTGTCAACCCCCAAAATACAGGGGGGGGGAAATCCGGCGTACGGTATCGGGCATCGTCGAGGACACGCACGGGGCAGCCGTTGCGGGCGCTTCTGTCGTAATAAAAGGATCGTCACGCGGCACGCTGACCGACAACGCGGGACACTACGCACTCGAGGGGGTGGAAGACGGCGACTTGCTGGAAATATCGTTCCTCGGCATGCTGCCGCAGACCGTCAAGGTGGGAGCCGGACGCACTTCGGTGGACGTAGTCCTGTCGGAGGACATGATTGGTCTGGAAGATGTCGTCGTGACGGGCTACACCACGATGAAACGCAAGGACATCACAGGTTCCGTCAGCTCGATCTCGGCAGACCGTATCGAGCGTATCCCGGCCTACAACATCACCACGGCGTTGACCGGCATCGCCGGGATTAGGATGGACGGGGGTTCGATCCGCATACGCGGCACCCGCTCGCGCAATGCCAGCAACGACCCGCTGATCATTCTCGACGGCATTCCCTACTCGGGCGGACTGGCCGACCTCGACCCGAACATCATCGAGAACATGTCGGTGCTGAAAGACGCGTCGGCCGTGGCCATCTACGGTTCGCGCGGCTCGAACGGCGTCATCCTGATCCAGACCAAGCGGGGTTCGCAGGGCGATTTCCATGTCACCTACAAAACGAAGCTCGCCATCGCCGAGCCGATGCAGCGCATCGAAACCATGGGTCCCAACGAGTTCATCCGCCTCAAACAGGACATGGGCCGGCTCAAGAACAATTACAGCGGCGAGCAGCTCGATCCGCTGGTAGGTTCGATTATCAGCGCCAGCGAGAAGGTAAACTACGCCAAGGGCATCACCAACGACTGGCAGGACTACGTCTTCCGCACGGTCTTCACGATGGACCACCAGCTGAGCTTCCAGGGCGGCAACGAGAAGACCACCTATATGGCCTCGGTTTCCTACCTGGACAACCCCGGCGTGGTTTACAATTCGAATTACCAGCGCACGAACGTCTATGCCAGCATCAACCAGAAAATGAACGACTGGCTGTCCGTAGGTCTCACCACGCAGTTCGTGAACCGTGAGACCGGCGGTGCGACGCCGAACCTCGAACATGCCATCAAGCAAAGCCCCTACGGCATCTACAAGGACGAGACCGGCGCCTACTACGAAGAGCCGATGGACTACTCGAACCTGCCCAACCCGATGAAGGACGTCAACGCCGACCAGAAACGCACGGGCCGCAACTTCATGGCCAACGGGTTCCTCGATCTCAAACTTCCGGTCAAAGGGCTCTCTTTCCGGTCGCAGTTCGGCTACAACTACCGCAGCCAGATGAACGGAACCTACTACGGCCGCAACACCGTAACGGGTAAGAAAGTCGACGGCCGCGCCGAGCTGGCCAACAACCACACGACGGACTGGACGTGGGAGAACGTGCTTAAATTCGACCGGAATTTCGGCAAACATCACATCGACTTCACAGGTCTCTTCTCCATGCAGGAGGCCCAGTATACAGCCGCTTCGCAAAGCGGCGAAGGCTTCGTAAACGACGACTCGAGCTTCTACCGGATGGACGGCGCCGAGAACAAGATCGCCATCAGTTCGTCTTTCTGGAAAGAGAACTTCGTTTCGGGCATGTTCCGTGTGAATTACGGCTTCAACAGCAAATACCTTCTGACACTCACCGGACGCGCCGACTCGTTCTCGGCCTTCGCTGAAAACCACAAATGGGCTTTCTTCCCCTCGGCTGCCGTTGCCTGGCATCTCGGCGAGGAGAGCTTCATCAAGGACAACGCCTCTTGGATCGACATGCTGAAGATCCGCCTCTCATACGGCGCCAACGGAAACAACGCCATTTCACGTTATCAGTCGCTCGACCGTCTCTACTCGACCAATGGTGTCAAATATATTTGGGGCGACAACAGCGACGCCGCCAACTCGGCCTACCTGCCGAGCGACGGTATCGGCAATCCCGACCTGCGTTGGGAGACCACCTATACGGCCAACCTCGGTATCGACTTCCAGTTCTTCAACGGCCGTCTGGGCGGTACGATCGACATGTACCTCTCCAACACGCACGACCTGCTGATGTCGCGTACCGTTCCCATTATGAACGGTTACAGCAAGATTCTCTACAACGTCGGCCAGACCCGCAACAAGGGTATCGAACTGACGCTCCATTCGCAGAATATCCGCAAGAAGGATTTCAGGTGGGAGACCGACTTCACCTTCTCGCTCAACCGCGACAAGATCGTCGCGCTGCGCGGCGACGGCAGAGACGACATCAACAACAAGTGGTTCATCGGCCAGCCGCTGTCGGTCTACTACGACTGGAACATGATCGGCATCTGGCAGGAAGGCGACGAGTTCACGTTCATCGACAAGGACGGCAAGGAGGTGGCCCACCAGACCGGAGCCACGCCCGGAGCCGCCAAACTGGAGGATGTCGACGGCAACGGCGTCATCGACTCCAAAGACCGCAAGGTGATCGGCAGCAAACAGCCGAGCTTCACGATGTCGATGGGCAACCGTTTCTCCTACAAGGACCTCTATTTCTCGTTCCTGTTCAACGGCGTCTTCGGCAAGTGGATGACGGACAACGTGGCCAACATCTCCTCGTATACGTTCGGTTCGGGCAACTACATCCACGGCGTGAAATACTGGACGCCGGAGACCCCCGACGCAGAGGTCGTTTCGCCGGGTTACCAGGCCTCCTTCAGCCACGGCTACTACAAGAAGCTCAACTACGTGCAGCTGCGCAACATCACGCTGGGCTACCGTGTCAACCAGAAATTCGTCCGCCGGATCGGCTTGAGCGCCATCGACGTGAATTTCAGCGTGAACAACGTCTGCGCCTTCTCCAACATGCGCCAGATGCTGAACTACGACAACACCTGGTTCGCATCGTTCCCGACCGCCCGTTCCTACGTACTGGGATTAACCTTAACCTTCTAATCAAGACCTGACTATGAAAACGATGAATTATATCAAGATCGGCATCGCGAGTTCGATCCTCTCGATAGCTGCGGGCTGCACCTCCTTCCTGGAAGAGGATCTGAAAAGTTCGCTGGCCCCCGACAACACTTACACCAGTTCACTGGGCTTCGAGGTGGGAGCCACGGGGCTCTACGCCATCGCCCGCTCGGAATACAACACCTGGGGTGAAAACGGCGCTTTCATGCACAACGGCGCCTGCGCCTACGAGGTGCTCCAGATTTCGACCGACCTCTGCCGCATGGGAACCGTCCGCGACGGTTCGCTGGTTCCGTTCGCCGAAATGACGCTCAACCCGTCGACGCTTTTCGTCGGCTCGTACTGGAACTGGGCTTACAACCTGATCGCTTCGGCCAACGAACTGCTGATCTATTCCGAAAAGAACGACAACTGGGACTATCCCACCGACAAACAGCTTTACCAGGCCGAAGCCCGTTTCTTCCGGGCTTACGCCTACCGCACGCTGGTCTACCTCTACGGCGACGTGCCCTGGGTCGAAACCATCCAGAAGCCCTTCCTGCTCTCGTTCTCGCGCGATCCCAAGATCGAGGTGCAGGGCAACATCATCAAAGACCTGGAATTTGCCAAGACGTACCTTCCCGACAATCCCGACAACGTGAAGGAGGGCAAGCTTACGACGTGGGCCGCACGCCACCTGCTGAGCGAAATGTACCTGCTGCGCGGCGCCGAAGGCGACTATAAGCTGGCCGAGGAGAATGCCCAGGACGTGATCGACTGCCCGTATTACAGTCTGATGAAAAGCCGCTTCGGCAACGCCAAGAACGATCCCGGCGACTATTTCAGCGACATGTTCGTCGAAAACAATCAGAACCGTTCGGCCGGCAACACCGAGGGTATCTGGGTCATGCAGTTTCAGTACAACACGGTCGGCGGCGGCACGAATTCCGACGACTGGACCCGCCGCGCCTGGAATCCCCAGTACCACGCCATCGACGGATTCGCACTGGCCGACTCGCTCGGCGGCCGCGGCCTGGCGCAGATCTATCCGCTGAAGTGGTGGATCGGCGTCAAGGGAACCAACGCCACGACGGCCGGAGAAAAGGAGGGGTTCCCCGATATTCAGGAAAAAGGCATCTTCGAAGACGGCGACATCCGCAACTCGGAGTACAACATCAAGCGCAACTGGTACTACAACAACCCGCTGACGCCCAACAAGCTGGGACAAAAATGCCCCATCGACGACAAATCGTGGTCGCAGGCCCAGCTCTTCCCGGCGCTGAAGAAATTTTTCTTCGGTAAGGAGGAAAACCTCCAGCTTACCGGCGCATACAAGGACCGCATGAAATTCCGCCTGGCCGAGACCTACCTGCTGCTGGCCGAAGCCTACCTGCGTCAGGACATGCCCGATAAGGCCGCCGATGCCGTGAACGAAGTGCGCCGCCGCGCCAAAGTGTCCGACGTTTCCGACGAGGAGATGACGATGGATTTCCTGCTCGACGAGCGCATCCGCGAACTCTACGGCGAAGAGAGCCGCCGCTTCACGCTGATACGCACGGGCAAGCTGCTCGAACGCGTGAGAAAGTACAACCCCGAGGCGCGCGACCTCATCCAGGATTTCCACGTGCTGTGGCCCATTCCGCAGGCTATCCGCGACGCGAATGTCGGCAATTTCCCGCAGAATCCCGGATATGAAGGTTACGAAGGCTAAAAACCTTCGTCCCCGCCTCCGGGCGGATCAGACAAGAATGTGTCCGGCAGATTCCGGACCGTATCAGCAACCACGAAAAAAACAGTTATGAAAAAGATAAAATTTGCATGCAACCTGTCGCTGCTGACCCTTTTCGCACTCGGCCAGTGGGCCTGTGAATGGGACCCGTACGAACACGACAGCGACCCGGTCCGGGAAACTCTGGAGCTGACCGCCTCCGCCTCCCAGATCGCTTTGGACGAAAACGACCTTTCGGCTACGGTACTGACCTTCGACTGGACGCCCGCGCGTCCGATGCCCGACGAGTATCTGGTGTCCTACACGACCAAACTGGACCTGCTGAACAACAACTTCGGTTCGTCCACCGCCATCGTGACGAGCGAAGACGACGGCATCTTCAGCCGGAGCTACACCTCCGAGCAAATCAACAACTGGGCTAACGAGCGCTGGAAAGTGCCCGTAAACAAGACCTTCACGCTGGCGTTCCGCGTCATCGCGGAGTATGCGGGCGGCCCCACATACGAAATGCCCGAAGTGCGCACCGTGGAGGTGACCGTAACCCCGATCAAGGTCGATGTCTTCGATGCCGACAAGGTGTCGCTTTCCGGCACGGCCATCAGCAGCGTGACGGAGATCGAAAAGACGGTCGAGAATGCGAACCTCTATGCCTGGTACGGCGAATTGAGCATCGGCGAGTTGCAGATTCCCGTCGAGCTGGAGGGCCAGACCTACTACATCGTTCCGAGCGACGGCAACGGCGCGCTCCGCGACGGGGAGCTTGTCGACGTGAAGATGACGGAAACCCCCGTTTCGTGGAATATCCCGAGCGCCGGCAACTACCGCCTGCTGATCGACATGGAGAACAAGCAGGTGCGCATCTACTCGTCGGCGACCGACCTGAAGCCGCTGTCCGTCACATTCCACCCGAGCGGTGCGGAAGCCAATCCCGAGGCAACGATCGAAGTGCTCGATCTCTACGCCTACGGAGCAGGTACGGGCTGGGGCGTGCGCAAACTCAACCTGAAGCAGAGCTTTGCCGACCCGCAGATCCTGATCTATGACGCCGAAGAGCACAACGGCACGAAACTTTCCAGCGGCATGAAGTTCTGCGTAGCCAAGAATTTCTCGGTCGGCGATAAGGATTACAACCAGAACAATGCCTATTGCTTCACCTGTCCGCTGACGGCAGAAGGCAAGAGGCAGAACCTCACGCTGACTCTCGGCAAGGTGGGCGAACTGCACGGAGGCGCCGACGGAGAGACGCGCAACTCGTATTACACGATCCCCGCTTCCGACCTGCTGATCTTCGATCTGCGTCACGGAACGATCCTGGCCCGGAACAAATAACGCCGGACCGCACGACTGAAAAATATTGCCGTATCGGAATGGAGACTGGGTTCCGGCCGACAGGAAGATACGGCAATATTCCATTACAACGACAATCAATCGTAAAAACAGCAACATGATACACATGAGAAATCTGATGACCGGCTGTCTTCTGGCAGCATTTCTTTGCGCCGCTTCCTGCGGTTGCTCGAAGGACAACGGCGGCGGCGAAGAAGGCGGCCAAGTTGCCGGTGTGACCGTAAAGCCCGCCTACAACAAGTCGGAAGTGCTGCACAACCCGCTCAACGGCTGGGTGATGTATGTCAGCGCGGACTACGATCCCTCCTATTTCGACAAGGAGATCTACGTACCGCTGCTCGGAAAGAACGTAAGGGTGGCGGACTACGCTTCGGCCTGCTATATCCGCACGAAATGGTCCGTGCTGAATCCCGCAGACGGGCAGTACGCCTGGAAAGACCCCGATTCGAAGGTTTACAAACTGGTTCAGAAAGCCCGGGAGCTGAAACTCCCCATCGCTTTCCGCGTCGTGGTGGACGGACGTGACCAGGGCGCCAATACGCCCCAGTTCGTCTACGATGCCGGAGCCGAATACGCGATGTCGGAGCCGAAATACCCCGACCGCAAGACACCGATGCCGCAGGACCCGATCTTCCAGCGCTACTACGAGAAGTTCGTCGCAGCCCTCGCCGAGGAGTTCAACGATCCGGAATACACCTCGTTCATCGACGGCTACGGCCTCGGCAAGTGGGGCGAGGGCCACAGCGTGGCTTACAACAAGGACGACGTATCGGCTGTCGATGAGAATACGGAAACGGTGAAGCGCGAAGTCCTCGACTGGATCACCAAGCTCTACGCCAAACACTTCACGAAGGTTCCCCTGGTGATCAACTACCACCGCGTACTGGGCCATCCCACGAGCCAGGGCACGGCGAACCCGAACAGCGAAAGCCTCGTGGCCCTGGCCATCAGCAACGGCTACTGCATCCGCTCCGACGCCTTCGGCATGAACAACTCCAGCTGGGGTTACAGCACCTGGGAGAAGGCAATCGCCGCACAATGGCGTTACAAGGTCCCCATCATCATGGAGGGCGGATATATCGTCAGCAGCCACAGCTACTGGAACGACCCGGCCGGCTACCGCCAGGGACACCCCGAAGATGTCCGCCAGGGCGAATTCGACTCCTCGGCCGAAGCCCGCGTCAACATGATGGACTTCCGTGTCGGCCAGGAGACCGAGTCGTGGTTCAACGATGCCTTCAGCCTCGTGCAGCGCTTCGTCTCCGAAGGCGGCTACCGTCTCTATCCCGACCAGGTGATCGTTCCCGACCAGGTGAGCGCAGGCAGCCGTGTCAAGGTCGCTTCGCGCTGGCGCAACATGGGCTGGGGCTATTTCCCGAACAACCTGCCGCAGTGGAACTACAAATACAAGGTGGCCTTCGCTTTGATCGACGCTTCGGACAAGGCGCAGAAGGTCTTCGTCGACAAGGACTGCGAGCCTTCGACCTGGGTCGAGAGCAAGCCCTTCTCCTACACCTTCGAAACGCCGGCCGTCGATCTTCCCGCGGGGAAATACACGTGGGGCATCGCCATCGTTGACACGACGAAGGAGAACCGGCCTGCCATCCAGCTCGCCGTGAACAACGAAAAGACGGCCGAAGGCTGGGTGAAACTGCACGAAGTACAGATCAACTAACGCCTGAAAAACCATGAAGAGGGTTGCATTGCTTTCCGCAGCGCTGCTGCTGTCCGTCACCGCCTCCTTCGGGAGCGGCGTCCTGGTCGAGGCCGAGAGTTTCCGCGACAAGGGCGGGTGGGCCGTGGACCAGCAGTTCATGGACCAGATGGGTTCGCCCTACCTCATCGCGCACGGCATGGGCAAACCCGTGGCGGACGCCGTGACGACGGTCGAATTCCCGGAAACGGGAACCTACCGGGTCTACGTCCGGACGTTCAACTGGGTCGCCCCCTGGTACGACGGGGAAGGTCCCGGAAAGTTCGCCCTCCGGGTCGGCAGCCGGAAACTGTCCGCGACGCTCGGCTGCACGGGCAGCGAGTGGATGTGGCAGTGCGCCGGAAAGGTCTCCGTCCGGAAAGGTCCGGTCAGCGTTTCGCTGACCGACCTTTCCGGATTCGACGGCCGCTGCGACGCCGTCTATTTCACCACCGAAGAGGGCGACGTCCCTCCGTCCGGAAGCGCGGAACTCGCAGCGTTCCGCAAACGGATGCTCGGCATCCCCGCAACGCCGCAAACCGCCGAATCGTTCGATTTCGTCGTCGTGGGCGGCGGCATCGCGGGCATGTGCGCCGCGGCCGCGGCGTCCCGGCTGGGGTGCAGCGTCGCTCTGGTCAACGACCGCCCGGTGCTGGGCGGCAACAACAGCTCCGAAATCCGCGTGCACCTGGGCGGCGTCATCGAGCTTGGCCCCAACGAGGGACTGGGCCGCATGATCCGCGAATTCGGCCACTCGCGCGAAGGCAACGCCCGGCCGGCCGAAAACTACGAGGACGCGAAGAAAAGTGCGTTCATCGCCGGGGAGCAGAACGTGAAGCTGTTCTCCAGCTGCCGCGCCGTAGCGGTGAACAAAGAGGGCGGCCGGATAAAATCCGTAATCGTCCGCCACATCGAAACCGGGGAGGAGACGACGCTCGAAGCGCCGCTTTTCGCCGACTGCACGGGCGACGGAACCGTCGGATTCCTGGCCGGAGCCGACTACCGCATGGGCCGCGAGAGCCGCGACGAATTCGGCGAAACGCTGGCGCCCGAAACCGCCGACCGGATGACGATGGGTTCGTCCGTCCAATGGTATTCGGTCGACACGGGCCGCAAAACCTCGTTCCCGACGTTCAGCTACGGCGTGGAGTTCAACGCCGAAAACTGCGAGCGGGTGACGATGGGCGAATGGAAATGGGAGACGGGCATGAACCTCGACCAGATCCGCGATTTCGAACGCATCCGCGACTACGGCCTGCTGGTGATCTATTCGAACTGGAGCTTTCTCAAGAACGGCCTGAAAGACAATGCCAAGTACCGCAACCGCGAGCTGGGCTGGGTGGCCTATGTGGCCGGCAAACGCGAATCGCGGCGGCTTCTGGGCGACTACGTCCTCAAACAGGACGACATCGACAAGAACGTCTTCCACGAAGACGCCTCGTTCACCGCGACGTGGGACATCGACCTGCATTTTCCCGATTCGCTCAACTCCGTGCGCTTCCCGGGCCGGGAGTTCAAGGCCGCGACCAAACACATCCACATCTATCCCCATGCCGTGCCTTACCGGTGTCTCTACTCCCGCAATGTGGACAACCTGTTCATGGCCGGGCGGAACATCAGCGTGACGCACGTGGCCCTCGGAACGGTGCGGGTGATGCGCACGACGGGCATGATGGGCGAGGTGGTCGGCATGGCAGCCTCGCTGTGCCGCAAATACGACGCTTCGCCCCGCCTGATCTACCAGAAACACCTCGGAGAACTCCGCAGGCTGATGCGCGAAGGCGTCGGCAGAAAAGAGGGGCTTCCCGATAACCAGAAATTCAACACGGGCGGTTCTCTGAAAGCGCCCCGCGCACTGCGCAACGACTGAAAACGACAATGAAAAAACTACTGACACTGCTGCTTGCGCTGCCCCTCGCATGGGGGCATGCCACAGCGCAGGAGAACGCGAAATATACGATCCTCCTCACCGGGGCCTCGTTCGCCTCGCCGCAGAACGGCTGGTTCGAAATCGGATGCCGGCAACTGGACGCCCGGGCTATCAACCGGGCCATCGGCGGCGAGTCGATCGCCGACACGGCCAACCGGATGGCCGAGGGCACGCTCTGGAACGCCGGGGAGCTGGACGAGATGGATGCGCTGGTCATCATGCAGGTCCACAACCGCGACGTCTCGGCCACGGGCGGCCTGAAAGAGAAGTACACCGATTACACGACGCCGTTCGACCGAAGCAACTACGCCGCGGCGTTCGATTACGTCATCAAACGCTACCAAAGCGAGTGTTACGCCCTGAAGGACGACCCGAAATCGAAGTACTACGGCACGAAATCGGGTAAACCCGCCGTCATCGTCCTCTGCACCGACTGGCACGACGCGCGGACGACCTACAACGCCGCCATACGGCGCCTCGCCGCACGGTGGGGCCTGCCGCTCGTGGAGTTCGACAGGAACATCGGCTTCTCGAAAGACACTCCGAACCCGGCCACCGGGACCCAGCAGAGCCTGCTCCACGCCCAGGACACGCAAACCATCGAAGGCGTCGCCTACGGGTGGCATCCCCAGCGGGGCCAAGACAAATACATCCAGCAGCGGATGGCTGCGATCTTTACCGACACGATGCGCAGAATCCTGCCGGCAAAATAGAATCCCGACCATGAAACACACACTCCCGATACTGTTCACGATGCTGCTCTGCGGCACGTCCGCCTTCCCGCAGGAGGGCTGTTACAGCCGTTTGCAGAACGACACCCTGACGATCGGCAACTCCCGGATCGAACGCCGGTTCGTCTGGAACGGCGGCAACCTGATGACGCAGAGCCTGACCGACTTTTCGTCGGGACAGGTGTGGACTTCCCGTTCCCTGACGCCCGACTTCAAGGTCGCGGGCGATACCCGAAGCACCGGCGGACGCTGCTCGACGAAACGGATCGCCGAAACCGACATCCATCCGGCGCGGCTGGAAGTCACCGTGGAATTTTCGCTGGGAACGCTCGACGTGCGGCGGATTTACCGCATCTGCGCCGACACTCCGGCGATCGCCTGCGACACCTACCTCAAAGGCAGCGCCGCACAGCTTCCCGACAGCCGGACGGTCAACGCCGCCGACCGCAAGAACATCGAATCGACCGCCGACATGCAGTCGCAGCCGGTCGCCGCGACCCTCGACCGGTTCAACCCCGGCGGGTTCCACTGGCATACGCGGATCGTGGAGTTCCAGGACGTCACGGACTGGAACAACAACCTGGTCTTCGAAACCGACGTCATTCCCTACCGGAAAAACAGCTACCGGGGCAACCTGCTCTTCGCCCGCAACGCCGAGAACGGCCGCGGGCTCTTCTTCCTGAAGGAAGCCCCCGGTTCGGGCGTGCAACTGGCCTATGGCGGCGGGGACTTCACGGCGGAGTTCGGCGATTTCACGGTGACGGGACTGGGCGTGACGGAGAAGGACCTCCGCGAAGGGGAGTGGGTGAAAGCCTACGGATGCGTCCTCGGAGTCTGGTCGGGCGGAGAACTCGAACAGTTGACGGCCCTGCGGAGCTACCAGAAAAATTTACGGAAGCTGCTTCCCGGACGCGACGAGATGGTGATGATGAACACATGGGGCGACCGCAGCCAGGACACGAAGGTGAACGAACGGTTCTGCCTGGCCGAGGTCCGCAAGGCCGCGCATCTGGGCATCACGCATTTCCAGATCGACGACGGCTGGCAGGTGGGCAAAAGCCCCAACTCCGCCGTGGCGAAGGGGTCGTTCAAAAACATCTGGGACAATCCCGACTACTGGAAACCCGACCCGGAGAAATACCCCCGGGGATTGCACCCTGTCGTGGAGCTGGGCCGGGAACTGGGCGTGGAGATCTGCCTCTGGTTCAACCCGAGCGTACAGGACGGCTATGCCGACTGGGAGAAGGATGCGCAGGCCCTCGTCGGTCTCTACGACGAGTACGGCATCCGCACGTTCAAGATCGACGGACTGGCAATCCCCGACAAACGCTCCGAAAGCAACCTGCGGCGGCTGTTCGACCGCGTGCTGGAGCGGACGGGCGGCCAAGTGGTCTTCAACCTCGACGCTACGGCCGGACGCCGCGGAGGCTACCACATGTTCAACGAGTACGGCAACATCTTCCTCGAAAACCGTTACACCGACTGGCAGAACTACTACCCCTACTGGACGCTGCGCAACCTGTGGATGCTCTCCAAATACGTTCCCGCGGAGAAGCTCCAGATCGAGTTCCTCAACAAATGGCGCAACACGGAAAAATATGCCGGCGACCCGTTCGCCCCGGCCAATTACAGTTTCGAATACCTCTTCGCAACGACCATGGCCGGACAGCCGCTGGCCTGGATGGAGGCGAGCGGACTGCCCGAAGAGGCGCTGGGCATCGGCGCGCTGATCGAACGCTACAAAGAGGTGCAGCACGATTTCCACCGCGGAGTGATCCTCCCCGTGGGCGACGAACCGTCGGGCCGTTCGTGGACCGGATTCCAGTCGGTCGACGGCGAGCGGGGCTACCTAATCTTCTTCCGCGAGCAGAACCCCGACCGGAAGGCCCGGATCGAAACATGGCTCCCCGAGAACTCGAAAGTGCGCCTCACGCCGGTGCTGGGGAGCGGGAAGGCCGCCGTGCAGAAGACCGGACGCCGCGGAACGCTGGAGGTGGAACTTCCCGCGCCCAACGATTACACGATGTACCGCTACGAACTGATCCGCTGACGAACCACAAATCCTGATAACAATGAAAACACCGATAAAATTCATCCTGTCATTTGCTCTGCTGCTGCTCGCGGCGGCCGACATCGCAGCCCAGGAGCTGATCACCAACGTTTACGGACGCGACGTGCAGTCGCTCAACGGAAAGTGGGACGCCATCGTCGATCTCTACGATCAGGGCCGCAAAAACAAGATCTACCTCAACCGCAAGCCGGAGGGAAAGACCGATTTCTACGAATATTCGTTCGACAACGGCCTGCGGCTCGACGTTCCCTCGGACTGGAACTGTCAGATGCCCGAGCTGAAATACTACGAAGGCACGGTGTGGTATGCCCGGCGGTTCGACGCCCCCGAGCAGGCCGGCCGGCGGCAGTTCCTCTATTTCGGAGCCGTCAGCTACCGCTGCCGGGTCTACCTCAACGGCGAGGAGATCGGCGCCCATGAAGGCGGATTCACACCCTTTGAGATCGAGGTGACGGGCCGCCTCAAGCCCGAAGGCAACTTTCTGGCCGTGGAGGTCAACAACACCCGCACCACGGACGCCATCCCGGCGATGGCCTTCGACTGGTGGAACTACGGCGGCATCACGCGCGACGTGATGCTCGTCAGCGTGCCCGACGCCTTTATCCGGGACTATTTCATCCGCCTCGGCAAGGATTCCGACGACCGGATCGACGCCGATGTGCAGCTGGCGGGCGCCGCTGCCGGAACGGCCGTACGGATCGAGATTCCCGAACTGAACGTAGACCGGACCGTCACTGCCGGAGCGACCGGTACGGCCTCGGCGTCGTTCCGGGTCAGGAGACTGCAACGCTGGTCCCCCGCCGATCCGAAACTTTACCGGGTGATCGTCTCCACGGACCGCGACCGGGTGGAGGAGTCGATCGGGTTCCGCAATATCCGCACCGAGGGCGAAGAGATCGTCCTCAACGGCTCGCCCGTGTTCCTCAAGTCGATCTCGTTCCACGAAGAGATCCCCCAGCGCATGGGCCGGGCACACTCCGAGGCCGACGCCGTGATGCTGCTCAGCGAGGCCAAGGCACTCGGCTGCAACATGATCCGTCTGGCGCACTACCCGCAGAACGAACATATCGTCCGGCTGGCCGAAAAGATGGGCTTCCTGCTCTGGGAGGAGATTCCCATCTGGCAGGGCATCGACTTCGCCAACGACCAAACCCGCGAAAAGGCGGGCCGCATGATCCGCGAGATGGTCGCGCGCGACAAGAACCGCTGCGCCCTGACGTTTTGGGGCGTGGCCAACGAGACGCAGCCTTCCGGGCCGCGCAACGCCTTCCTGCGCCACCTGATCGCATGCTGCCGGGAGATCGACGACACGCGCCAGATCGTTGCGGCGTTCGATCTGGTACGTTTCGACCGCCAGCGGCAGCTGTTCGTCATGGACGACCCGTTCATCGGGGAACTGGATGTCGTGGCCATCAACAAATACATGGGCTGGTATCACCCGTGGCCCCTCACGCCCGATAAGGCGGTGTGGGACGTGGCGCGCGGCAAACCGCTGATCATCTCCGAATTCGGCGGCGAGGCGCTCTACGGCCAGCACGGCCCGGCCGATGTGGCCAGCTCGTGGAGCGAGGAGTATCAGGAGGCCCTCTACCGCGACAACCTGCGCATGTTCGAGAACATCCCCAACCTGCGGGGCGTGTCGCCGTGGATTCTGTTCGACTTCCGCTCGCCGTTCCGCTTCCACCCCGCCAACCAGGAGGGCTGGAACCGCAAGGGGCTGGTTTCCGACCAGGGATACCGCAAGAAAGCGTGGTATCTGATGAAAGCCTATTACGACAAACATTAAAAGAAGATGAAGAAATTTTTGACATACACGCTTCTCGGCGTCCTGCTCGCAGGCTGCGCCGGAAGCGGGCGGGAACCGCTGGAGACCGTCGTGGACAAGGCGCTGGCCGGCGCCGAGCGGCAGACGCTGCTGATGGCCGAGAAGTACAGTGCGCGCGAAGGCCGCCTGCCGCGCACGTGGGAGAACGGCGAGGACGTCTCGTCGGATTCGCGCTGGTGGTGCAGCGGCTTTTTCCCGGGCGTGCTGTGGTACGTCTACGAGAACGGCCGCAACCCCCGGGTGCTGGAGTACGCCCGGATGTTCACCGCACGCGTCGAGCGGGAAAAACACACCACCGACAACCATGACGTGGGGTTCATGCTCTATTGCAGTTTCGGCAACGGACTGCGCCTCACGGGAGACAAGTCCTACGAGGAGGTGCTGCTCACCGGGGCGCGCTCGCTGGCGACGCGCTTCAAACCCGAAGTAGGGCTGATCCGCTCGTGGGACCACAACCGCGACAAATGGCAGTATCCGGTCATCATCGACAACATGATGAACCTCGAACTGCTGATGTGGGCCGCCGACCGTTCGGGCGACAAGTCGCTGCGCGACATGGCCGTATCGCATGCTGACAAGACGCTGAAACACCATTTCCGCCCCGACTTCAGCTCCTGCCACCTGGTCTCCTACGACACGATCTCGGGACAGCCCCATCTCAAGCAGACCCATCAGGGCCTCTCCGACTCCTCGGCCTGGAGCCGCGGACAGGCATGGGGACTCTACGGCTACACCTGCATGTACCGCCTCACGGGCGACGCCCGCTACCTCGAACAGGCCCGCGGCATCGCCGGATTCCTCATCAACCACAGGAACATGCCTGCCGACGGGATTCCCTACTGGGATTTCGACGCGCCGGCCCTCGCCTCCACGCCGCGCGACGCATCGGCGGCCGCGATCATGGCCTCGGCGCTGGTCGAGCTGAGCGGCTTCGTGCCCGCAGCCGAAGGGGAGCGGTACATGGCTTTCGCCGAAAAGCAGATCCGCACGCTGGCCTCGCCCGAATACACCGCTCCGGCGGGTGAGAACGGAGGCTTCATTCTCCGGCACAGCACGGGAGCCTATCCCTTCTCCTCGGAGGTCGACGTGCCGCTCACCTACGCCGACTACTATTATCTGGAGGCGCTCACGCGCATCAAACGCCGATTGCAGCCATGACCGCCGTGAAAAAATACGCGCTGCTGTCGCTCTGCGGCCTGACCCTGTTCTGCGCCCGGGCGCAGATGCCCGCGACAAACTACGACGAATCGCAGGTTCCGGCCTACACGCTGCCCGACCCGCTGACAACCATCGCCGGCAAAAAGGTGACTGACGCCGAAACGTGGACTTCGGAACGCCGTCCCGAACTGCTGTCGCTGTTCGAAAGCGAGGTCTACGGAAAAGCTCCCGACCGCCCCGAGGGACTGCATTTCGAGGTCTTGTCCGAAGACCGCTACACGCTGGGCAACATGGCCACCCGCCGGGAGATCGCCGTCTACTTCACCGAGGACGACGCACATTTCATGACCATCCTGCTCTACATCCCCAACAAACGCACCGACGCCGTTCCGGTCTTTCTGGGGCTGAATTTCAAGGGCAACCACACGATCTGCGACGACCCGTTGATTACGGAGTCCGTTTCGCGCATGAAGCCGCGCGAAGAGGGCGGCAGCGAAGTCCGCGCAAAAGGGTTCCCGCGCGCCGCGGCGGCATCGCGGTGGCCGGTCGAGATGCTGATCGCCAACGGCTACGGCCTCGCCACGATTTACCGCGGCGACATCGACCCCGACTACGACGACGGCTTCCAAAACGGCGTTCACCCGCTCTTTTACCGCGAGGGGCAGACCAAACCGGCCCCCGATGAATGGGGCACGATCGCGGCCTGGGCCTGGGGCTTGAGCCGCGCGATGGACTACCTCGAAACCGACGAGGATGTCGATGCCTCCCGCGTGGCGGTCATCGGGCATTCGCGGCACGGCAAAACGGCCCTTTGGGCCGCAGCCGTCGATCCGCGCTTCGCCATGGCCGTGTCGAACGACTCGGGATGCGGCGGCGCGGCGTTGTCGCGGCGTTGTTACGGCGAAACCGTAGCCAGGATCAACAGCCTCTTCCCGCATTGGTTTTGCGGGAACTTCAAACAGTATTCGGGCAACGAGGCGGCTTTGCCCGTCGACCAGCACGAACTGATTGCGCTGATAGCCCCGCGCCCGGTGTATATCGCCAGCGCTGTCGAGGACCGTTGGGCCGATCCGAAAGGCGAGTTCCTCGCGGGGGTCCACGCCACGCCGGTCTACGAGTTGTTCGGCCTGGTGGGACTTTCGGGAACGGAACTGCCCCAAACCGACGCGCCCGTGCTGTCGGGACACATCGGCCACCACGTCCGTTCGGGCGACCACGACATCACGCTCTACGACTGGCGGCAATTCGTGAAATTCGCGGACAAACACCTGAAACGATAATCTAAAACAACACCATACATGAAAAACCGGTTTATAAAACTGCTTCTCGCGGCCGTGCTGTTAGGCTCCCTCTCCCCGGCGGCCGCCCAGACCCGCGAAATGGACCTCTCGGGAGAGTGGAGGTTCCAGACGGACGTGATGGATTTCCGCAGGGGATCGCTTTCGCCGCGCTACAACCACCAACTCCAGGAGACCATCATGCTCCCCGGCATCACCGACGACTACAAAATCGGCTACAAATCACCCTACCGCCATGTCGACCGCCTGACGCGCGTCTACGAGTACATGGGTCCGGCGTGGTATCAGCGCGACATCGAGTTCCCGGCCGACTGGAAGGGCAAGTGCATCTTCCTCTATTTCGAGCGCACCCACTGGCTCAGCTCGGTATGGGTCGACACCAAGGAGGTGAGCCGACTGGACTACATCAGCGTCCCCCACAACCACGACCTGACGGATTTCGTCACCCCGGGCAAGACGCACCGCATCACGGTGTGCATCGACAACCGGTTCCAGTACAACACCCACAAATGGAACCACGCCCACACGGAGTTCACGCAGATCAACTGGAACGGCATCCTCGGCGAAATGAAACTCGTGGCCGTAGACCCCGTTTACATCGACGACATGCAGCTGTATCCCGACCTCGCGACGAACAGCGTCAGGGTGGAGATGGCGATTGAAAACCACACCAAAAAGCCGTTCGAAGGCCGGGCGCAGTTCACCGTCACGGGCAGCGGGCTTGAGCTTACCCGCGAATTTCCCGTGAGCGGCGACGGGGAGAAGGTCAGCCTGAAGGAGACCCTCCAGCTGGGAAAGGAGGCGAAACTCTGGGACGAATTCAACCCGAACCTCTACACCGTGGAGTGCACGCTGCTGACCGGCGCCGGAAAAGAGTCCTTCGAACATAAGAAGTCGGCGACGTTCGGCATGCGCGAAGTGGCGCAGGGCCGCAACCACATCCTGCTCAACGGCCGGCCGCTCCACCTGCGCGGAACCGTCGAGAACGCCGTGTTCCCGAAAACGGGCCACGCCCCGGTCTGCGACGCCGAATGGGAGCGTATCATGCGCATCGTCAAGGACTACGGACTGAACCACATCCGTTTCCACTCGTGGTGCCCTCCCGCCGCGGCGTTCCGCATGGCCGACCGCCACGGCGTCTACCTCGAAGTCGAGATGCCCATGTGGGGCAAGGACGCCGAGCCGGACGAAGCGCGCTACGACTTCTTCCGCCGCGAGATGCGCGCCATCCTCAAGGAGTACGGCAACCACCCCTCGTTCATCCTCTACTGCAACGGCAACGAGATCACCGGCAACTTCGACTTCATCGAGGAGCTGACCGCCGACGGCCGCAAACTCGACACGCGGCATCTGTACAGCGGTTCGACGGCCCGCACGCGCGTCCCGTCCGACCAGTATTACGTCTCGCAGCAGACCAACAAAGGCCCCGTGAAGGTCTACGAGGGACGGCCCTCGACCGACTGGGACCGCAGCAAGGAGTCGGACGTGGACGTTCCGGTAATTTCCCACGAGTCGGGCCAGCGGTGCGTCTATCCCGACTTCCGCGAGATCGGGAAATACACGGGACCGGTCGAGGCCCGAAACTTCGAACTGTGGCGCGAGATGCTCACCGCCAACGGCATGGGCGATCAGGCCCACGATTTCTTCCGGGCCTCGGGCGCGCTGACCGTCGTGGAGTACAAGGCCGTGATCGAGGCGCTGCTCCGCTCGTCCAAATCGGCCGGATTTCAGCTCCTGTCGCTCAACGACTTCCCGGGCCAGGGTTACGCCCCGGTGGGTGTGCTCGATCCGTTCTGGGACTCCAAGGGCCTGGTGACGCCCGAGGATTGGCGGGCCTTCTGCGCGCCGACCGTGGCGCTGCTCCGCTACCCGAAAAGCGCCTGGTTCGAAGACGAAACCTTCACGGCAAAGGCCGAGGTCTACAACTTCGGCGCGGCGGTGCTGCGCGCGGTGGGCGACACGCGGCGGCCGCTGTATTTTCTGAT
>ERZ780195.1458-NODE-1458-length-19159-cov-3.007224_pt1 | contig 19159 bp, 20 predicted proteins | sample MGYA00511017_ERZ780195 | MGnify/ENA primary metagenome ERZ780195 (study PRJEB29588, sample SAMEA2159974) | human gut metagenome | biome: human gut; feature: human-associated habitat; material: faeces | place: Denmark | collected 2008/2010 ...
AGTGCTCCATGCAGAACATGGCGGTGGAAATAACTCTACATTTACCACTCATGTGGTTTCCTCATCGGGGACGGATACCTATTCGGTGATTGCCGCAGCGCTTGGGTCACTCAAGGGGCCGAAACACGGTGGCGCTAACATCAAGGTCGTCAAGATGTTTGAGGACATGAAGCAGAGTATTAGCGACTGGGAGGACGAGGAACAAGTCGCTGTGTATTTAAAGGCGTTGCTAAACAAAGAGGCATTTGATAGGGCAGGCCTCATTTATGGAATGGGCCACGCTGTTTATTCGCTTTCTGACCCCAGAGCAAATATCTTCCGCAAATTTGTAAAGAGCCTCTCTGAGGAAAAGGGGTTACATAGAGAGTATAAGCTGTATTCTCTAGTAGAGCGATTGGCACCTCAGGTTATCGCCCAAGAGAGAAAGATCTACAAAGGCGTCAGCGCCAATGTGGACTTTTACAGTGGCTTTGTATACAGCATGCTGAACCTCCCTCAGGAGCTATATACCCCCATCTTTGCCATTGCGAGGATTGCAGGGTGGAGTGCTCATCGAATTGAAGAACTGATCAACGCAGGCAAAATCATCCGCCCGGCTTACAAAAATGTGGCGCCACATAGGCCATATACCAAGCTGGAAGATAGAAAATAATGGGAAATAGCTGAATTACAATAGATGCCCCGAAATCAAGCCGAAAGAAACGGATTAATAGGTCCTGTATGTGCAGAGACCAGGGGAAATACATAACAAAGAAATGAAATAAAGGGATATTTCCCGCCTAGATGGCAGAAATATCCCTTTTATCGTGAACACAATAAGGTTATAGTGTAGTACACCTGCTGGAGTGAGCGAGTTGGTTTTAACTAAGACTCTCGCAATGCCATTAATCCTCTTCGGCAAAGTTGTTGGCTACTAGTGTGCTCAGGCCATTGATGGCCTGCTTTTCATCCTTACCATTGGCCAACACAAAGATGGACTCTCCTTGTTTGATCTCTAAAGATAGAAGTCCCATAATGCTCTTTGCATTGACTTTTTTGTTGCCAGACTCAATTAAAATTTGGCATGTGTACTGAGATGCTTCGTTGACAAACAGTACAGCTGCACGGGATTTTAACCCCTTTTCGTATTGAATGGTGAGTTCTTTATAAAGCATAGTAGTCCTCCCTTATGATTTTAGCGATTGTGCTATATGGTCTAGTTTTCTAAAACGATGATTAATAGCAGAACGACGGTCGGGCATATCCAAAAGTTCTGCAATTTCGGAAAGCGACGCTTCTGGATTTTCCAGGCGAGCTTGAGCGACTTCCTGTAAAAGAGGGGATAGGCTTTTGAGGCCAACAGTTCGCTCGATGAGCCGGATATTTTCCAACTGACGATAGGCAGCATTGACTGTTTTGGATAAATTCGCCGTTTCGCAGTTTACCTGTCTGTTCACATTGTTGCGCACTTCCTTCATGATGCGAATATCCTCCAGTTGCAGTACCGAGCTGTGAGCGCCGATGAGCGTAAGCAAGGTGATAATGTGGTCAATTCCCTTGAGGTACACCACAAATAACTGTTTGCGTTGGACAATTTTTGCATTAAGAGAATATTCATTTAGAATATTCAATAAAGAGGAGGCTAATTCCTCTGTATTTACTACAAATTCTAGGTGATAAATTTTTTGCGGATTAGAAATAGAGCCACAGGCTAGAAACACACCTCGGATATACGAAGTGCGGCAGCAAGAATGACTCAACATGTGGGCAATGGCCTCTGGATCCGCATGCACACCGCCACTGATGGTGAGTCCCACATCCTCCAGAATGTGAAACACTACTTGTCTACCGGAAATCTTTACGGAGTAAATGTTTTTTTTCTTTAGTTTATTTTCTCTTACAGTGATTTCCGGGTGAACTCCATAGAGCTTTTTGGCAATAGAAAAAAAGCGGCGAATGATGCTGGGATTTTCGCTGCTATATAAAAGGCCGAGACCACTGCTGCTAATGGAAAATATGCCACCCATATGGATCATTCCCCCAAGCTCGGCTTTGAGACAACAGGTTTTTTCAAATGGATTCGAGCAAAGCTCAGTCTTTGTATTATAAGAAAATGACATAGAACTCCTTTTAGCTAGGATGGTATGCTGCTTCCCTTAATGGGTAGAAGCCTCTAATGCAATATCCCGATGCTCCAAATTCACATTATATCCTGCATTTTGCAGACGCAAGAATAGTTCTTCCGCAATGGCCACACTGCGGTGCATTCCGCCAGTACAGCCAATGCCAATCACCAGCTGGTTTTTATCCTGCTTCATAAAGAAGGGAAGCAGATATTTGACCAGATCCTCTATTTTGCTGAGAAAAATTTTCGATTCATCAAAGGAGAGTACGTAGTCGCTTACATCCTTTTCCTTTCCCGTATGGTGTTTGAGCTCTTTAATGTAAAAGGGATTGGGAATAAACCGCATGTCAAATACAAAGTCTGCATCCAAGGGAATCCCTCGCTTAAAGCCAAAGGAGATGACTGAGATGATAAACTCCTCTTTTTCATCAGCACAGTATAATTTTTCAATGACAGAAGCCAACTGGCGTGTGGAGTAGTTGGTGGTGTCAATAATATGGTCCGCCATCTCTTTGATGATTTGCAAGCTATCTCGCTCTTTAAAAATGCCCTCGATGAGTTTGCCGCTTAGAGAAACAGGGTGTTTTCTTCTGGTCTGTTTAAAGCGGCTGATGAGGCAGTTGTCGCTTGCATCTAAAAACAGAATTTCCAACTGCAAATCTAACTTTTTGAGTTCACTGATGGCATTATAGATATCGTCAAACATATCCCCTGTTCGCATGTCAATAACTACCGCTACTCGCTCCAAGGGATTTTGCTTTTTTAGGCACAGTTCGGCAAACTGAGGGACGAGAACTGGAGGAAGATTATCCACGCAGAAAAAACCGATGTCTTCCAGCTTTTTGAGGGCACAAGAACGTCCCGCGCCAGAAAGCCCCGTTACAATTACAAATTTCAAACTGCATTCCTCCCTTATTTCTTGACGATTTTTGCCTTGCTATAGCAGCTAAACTCACTAATATATAGATAACCCAGAAGTAAATCCATTAATCAATTGTACAATCTAAATTTACGATCTGCTCCAGCGGAATTTTGGCCTCTAGGACTTTGTCAAGCGCCTCCTGTACATCTCCCACCCGATGAGGAGAGTGAGCATCGCTGCTGAGGACAAACTCGCAGCCTTGCTTAGCGGCTAAGGCGATGGTCTGGGGCGAGAGATCGTGGTGGGAGCTGTTGAGCTCAAAGTACACCCCATATTTTTTACAAGCCTGTGCAAGGGTGATAATATCCACTGGGATGCCGTACCCTGGGTGAGCGATAATGGTGAGTAGCCCCGTTTTCATGGCTGCGATATAGCCTTGGGTGATGGCTTGTACAAATTTGACAGATGGCTGCTTGCCCTGTAGCCAGTGTTGCGGGTAAAGACGGAAAAAGGCCGGAAATCCTATGGGCAAAATAAACTTGTGGTAGCCGAATATGCGAATATCGTATTGCCGAAGCTTTCGGGGCGAAAGCTCCAGTTTGCCCTCCATGTGGATGAGATTGATCTCGATTCCAGATAGAACCTGTATCTGAGAGCGGTATTTCTCTTTACAGCGGGCAATCTCCTCTAGATACTCTCTCTGTTTTCGTATGCCATATGCCATGTGATAAGGACCATGGTCTGTAATGGCAATGGTCTTAAGTCCAGCGTCGAGGGCGGCGCGAATGTTGTCTTCTACGGTACCGGTACCATGGCTAAATACTGTATGCGTGTGGTAATCGGCAATGAGTTTTGGCATTTAGTCTTCTCCTATGATTTTAACTTCGGGACACAGTTCAACTCCCTGCTTTTGTTTCACCGTATGAATGACATGGGAGATCAGTGCCAGCACTTCTTTGGCTGTAGCATTTCCCCGGTTGATAATAAAGCCAGCGTGCTTTTCGGACACCTGAGCATCTCCAATCGCATATCCTTTGAGGCCGGACTGCTCGATGAGGGCACCCGCATAATGACCAGCGGGACGCTTAAAGGTACTACCGGCACTGGGATACTGGAGAGGCTGCTTTTCTAGGCGTCGATTGTTGAGCTCCTTGGCATATGCCTGTGCCTGAGCAAACTGCGCATCATTTGCCGATTGCAAGGACAATTGGGCGGACAGCACAATATATGGCTTTTGGTGAAGCAAGCTGGTGCGATAGCCAAACGCCATCTCCTGTGCAGCAAGATGAATCTGCTGGAGATTTTCATCCAGTAGGGTAACTTGACGCACCACTTGTGCCAATTCACCACCGTAGGCTCCTGCATTCATGTAGATGCCACCGCCTAGATTGCCTGGAATACCGGCTGCAAATTCTAGGCCAATGAGATGAGATTGGTGTGCAGTGGCTACCAGTTTAGAGAGCTTGGCGCCGCTTTGTGCGATGATGTACTTACCATCTACTGTTATATGGTTAAAGTAACTGTCCAGCTTGAGTACAGCGCCGCGAATACCACCATCTCGCACCAGTAAATTGGAGCCGTTGCCCATGACAAAATGGGGTATGTGGCACTCTTTGAGCAGTTTCAGAGCGTGGATCAACTGATCAACAGTAGCGGGCTGAATGAGCAAATCACAGGGCCCTCCGATTTTAAAGGTGGTGTGATGAGACATAGGCTCGTCTAAGGCCAGTTGATTAGGTGGAATAGCCTCCAAGAGCTTTTCATATATATTCATCAAATTCATAAATTACCTCATAGTGGTTGTTTTTATGACCAGTGTTCTCAAATACTCCAGCAATCACTGCCGAGCATGTAAGAATAAAGGACCAACGAACTATCTTTAGTTTACATGAAAAGAGAATTTTATACAACAGGTGCAGTATAAAATCTTCCTGGTTAACTCAACTGTTCCATAAGAGCTTCCTTGGATAAATTCCCATCAAACACCTGCTGTAATGTCTGAACGTGCTGTGCGAGAAAGTGATAATAGCGAAAGCTGTTGGGGACCATTCCATACATACTAGTGAGAGTATACTGCTCAAAGATCATGGCATCGTTGGCATAGATTTCCTCTAGTGAAATGACAGGAAGCATGTTGTTTTTTTCTAACGTTTGCTGTACAGTGGGGCTGATCAAGTAGCTTATCCACTCGTTTAACATTTCCCGCTTTTTTGCATCCTCTGTCTTGGCGATGGAGACCATTTGCACCAAATCGCTGTAAGGAGTGATAATACAGGCGATGGGAGAAGCTGCAGCGCTATTTTCTGAATCCAGAATTTGTTTGTACTGCCCATAGGGCATGATGCTCATAGCACAGTTTCCCTTGGCAAAGGTGCCGTCGGCTACCATCGTAGTGAGCGGTGGGAGATCGCTTAACTGATAATCGTAATCCTCCTGAGAGACGAATAAGCTGGTATCATCCGAGATAAAATAGGGGAAGATGAGTGAGATGGCGCCCATGGCCTGCTGTGTACCCTCCACGGTAAGGGCATAGTAGGGATTTTCGGTTTGATCCTCCTCTGGGAGCGGCTGAAGATTTTTTAAATTGTAGACAAAATGATTTTGAGAAATTCCGATGTTCTGAGGCGTATCCACCGAATTGGACAAGAAGATGTTTTCATTGCACACTAGAGTGTAAAAGGACGACATATAAGGCAGGGCAAAGGTTTCTCCATGGGCATTCCCACAGGAGGCATAGCAGGGCATGAGAGTAGAAGTATCCACAGATATGGGGTCGAACAGTTTTTCATCTGGGAAATAACCCAGAGGATAGGAGATGATGTCTGGAAATTCTCCCTTTTGAATGCGTGTTGCGGCCTCCGAAGCAGTAATGCTCTCTAGCTCGATAAACACATAGGCATGCTGGTTTTCAAATTTGGAAATGGCAGCATTGAGAAAGGACGAGCCGCTTTCCCCACCTGTTTTAAAGGTCACAACATGCCACATAGTTAAAATCCCCCGATATTGCTGCTCTTTTTCCTGCTGCTCTAGCGAGAATAGATCTTGACTGATTCCCTGTCGGAGCATGGAGGGGGAAAGTGTGATGATTATGGCGAGGAGAACGCAGAATAAAATAATGGACCATTTCTTTTTCATAATGTTATCCCTTCCCTGTGAAATAGAAAAAAGGCATAGGCCTCCTGTAAACAGTATATGGGCAAATGGAATGCAGTATGCGTCAAATAAAAGAGGCCGTTGCTTGGGAAGTGAGGAAGGACGTTCGCATAAAATGGTGGGTAAAAGCCATACTAACAAAAAAACACTGGTGAGCATGAAGGAGTGGAAAACATGAGCGATTATAGAAAAAAAAACCATCAAAGCCAAAATGACACTGACGGATTTCACTACGAAGAAGATCCATTTTACAATTTGGAAAAAGTGGCATCTGATATGGACTGTACCGGCCTAGTGCCCTCTGCTGTGGAAAACGAGGCAGAGTCAGAATCTTATGGTGAGCTGTATGCAATACACCCACCCAAGGCACCTGAGGATGGGGAAGAACTCAGGTCAGAGGAGACCAGCATAAAAAAACAGTGGGCTGTCCAGACAAAAGATGCTGCGTGGCAAGAAAAACAAGAAAAGTAAGTGAAAAAAGTGAGCCTGCTATGATTGGCCTAAAGCCCCGGATCATAGCAGGCTCGTTTTTGGAAACGCCTACAGATTGGGTAGAAACATGCTGTTTTAAATGATCACCCTAGCAGGTTGAGCAGCTTTTCGTCCAACATGCTGGCAGGAGGTGCCCCCATGGTCTTGAGTCGGTAGTTCATGGCCGCTACTTCCATAATGATAGCTACGTTTCTGCCCGGACGGACGGGAATGGTGATTTTAGGGATCTTAATGCCTAGCAAAGTGATATAATCGTCCTTTCGACCAGTACGGTCTATGCCTGTAACATCACCCAGCTCCAAATGCATGGATAGTGTGATGGTCTTTTGAGACATGACGGAACCTGTTCCATAGAGAACGGACACGTCGATGATGCCAATTCCCCGAATTTCCATCATATGGCGGATGATATCTGGAGATTTGCCGATGAGCTTGTTGTCAGAGACTTTGTGAATTTCCACCACATCATCTGCCACCAGACGGTGCCCACGCTTGACTAACTCCAGGGCAGTTTCGCTTTTGCCCACACCGGATTCACCAGTGATGAAAATTCCCACACCGTATACGTCCATCAGTCCACCATGGCGAGCAATGCAGGGAGCTAACTCCCGGTCTAAGTATAGCGTGGTCATATGGCTCAGCTTAGTGGTGGTGATGCCACTCATGAGCACAGGCACGTCGTACTTTTTGGCGCACTCCAAAAAGTCCTCGGGAGGCATGAGGTTGCGGGCGATTAACACTGCGGGAATGGGCTTTTGAAAGTACATCTCCAGGCGCTGTTTTCTCAAAATAGGATCCATATTTTGCAAATATGTCATCTCAGCCATGCCGAACAGTTGCACCCGATTCACGGCAAAATACTCAAAGAACCCGCACATCTGGAGCCCGGGGCGGTTGAGTTCGCTGGTATCAATGGAAATCTCCTTTTTTTGACACTCGTATAGCGCTGTCAATCCCAAATCGTCGATTAGTTTTTGTATTTTAAGACTGCGTTTCATTGAGAAGAACCTCCCTCAATCATGAATTTTTCTATGGTAAATGCTACGCCATCTTGATCGTTAGAAGGTGCGACAAAATCGGCTATATCCTTCACTTCATCAATGGCGTTGCCAACAGCCACTCCAAGGCCGGCGGCACGGATCATGCTGGCGTCAATCTGGCTATCTCCAATGGCAATGGTCTGCCCGATACTAAGCCCTAGGGAATCGCATAACTCTTGCAATGCACGCCCTTTGGTATACGATTTATCGGTAAACTCTAAAAGGGTGGGCTTGGATCGCATCACATTTAAATGGGGAAAGAGTTTTTGTGCTCGCTGTTGAATCTCTAATATCTTATTGGTGTCATCCTCCATCATGAGCACTTTAGGGGATGCTAAATCCTCCCTGGAGAGAAGGTCTGCCCTTTCTTCCCCAGAGCAACCATAGTGGTCGGCATAGAACTGGGCGTATTTGTTATATTTGGGATACCAAATGAGCCCGTCGTGATACACATGGGCGTGTATGCCGTATTCCTGTGCGAGTTCTAGTATTTTTTTGCAGTCGGGCGTGCTCACTGTATGGGTTACAATGGCGTTACCGTCTTTATCCATAATTTGATTGCCCCCAAAGGTAATGGCAGGGCTCTGAATGCCAAAGATGTCGTAAAAGGGCTTGATACCGCTATAAGCTCTACCAGAAGCTAGCACGATAAACTTGCCCATTTTTGCCGCCTTTTGAATGGTGGCAACGGTATGATCCGAAAGGGTTAGATCACTGTGCAGTAATGTATCGTCAATGTCAATTGCAATGAGCTGATAAGGCATACCCATTTGTTAAAATACTCCCATCTTTGGAACTGATTTTTCAAAAAATACCTTAAGGTACTTGTCCCTTTATTATACCGTCTTTTTCATGGGATTGCAAAACAAATTCCAAAGAAAGATATCCAAAATTCAGCTGGGGATGGTATAATAAAAAAAAGATGTTTTGTCATGAGAAAGGACAGGACGGAGAGGAGAAAAAACATGGGATTTACACACTTGCATGTGCATACCGAATACAGCTTGCTGGATGGAGCGGCGAGGATTTCTACTTTGCTGGATAGGGCGCAGGAGCTGGGCATGGATGCGCTGGCCATTACAGACCATGGAAACATGTTTGGTGTGATAGACTTTTATAAACAGGCGCAGAAGAGGGGGATCAAACCCATATTAGGCTGTGAGGTGTATATGGCACAAGGCGGTATGGAGGAAAAGACCAATGAGAGCAGAGAGTACTCCCATCTGATATTGCTGGCCAAAAACAACTGTGGATATCAGAACTTGATGAAGCTGGTATCTCTAGGTTATCTCAAAGGATATTACTATAAGCCACGCATTGACTATAAAACGCTGTTGGCCTATGGAGAAGGGCTCATTTGTCTATCTGCCTGCCTAGCGGGGGATCTGCCAAGATATCTACTAGAAGGGCAGGAGGAAAAGGCAAGGAAGCTTGCTAAGACGCTCAAAGCGGCATTTGGGGAGGACTACTATATCGAGCTGCAAGACCACAATCTGATGGAACAGAAGCAGGTGACGCCCAAGCTGATCGCGCTGGCTAAAGAACTGGACATCCCTGTGGTGGCCACCAATGACGTGCATTATGTGAACAAAGAAGACGCCATGGCCCACGAGGTGCTCATGTGCATCCAGATGAATAAAAAGCTGGCGGACGACAAGCGGCTGACCTTTGAAACCCAGGAGTTTTATCTAAAAAGCGAAGAGGAGATGAATGAGAAGTTCTCCTATGTAAAAGAGGCACTGGAAAATACCAACCAAATTGCGCAAAAGTGCAACGTAAATATAGAGTTTGGCAGAACGTTGTTGCCCAAATTCACCAAAGAGGGACAGGCGGATAATGAGGCGTATCTGAGAGAACTCACCAGACAAGGGGTGGAGAGAAAGTACCCCGAGGTAACAAAAGAAATCCAGGAGCGGATGGAGTATGAGTTGAGTACCATCGTTAATATGGGGTTTGTGGACTACTTTTTGATCGTCTCGGACTTTGTGAGATACGCTAAAGAGCACGGCATAGTGGTAGGGCCCGGAAGAGGAAGTGCAGCAGGAAGCTTAGTGGCCTATGCCCTAGATATCACCGGCATCGATCCATTGGAATACAACCTACTGTTCGAGCGCTTTTTAAACCCGGAGAGAATCTCCATGCCGGATATTGACATCGATTTCTGCTACGAGAGAAGGGGCGAGGTCATCGACTACGTGGTGGAAAAGTATGGGGAAGACAATGTAGCCCAGATCATCACCTTTGGAACGCTGGGTGCGCGGCAGGTAATTCGAGATGTGGCGAGGGCCATGGGCATCAGCGTATTGACAGCGGATACCATCGCCAAGATGGTGCCTTTCGAGCTGAAGATGACCATTGCAAAAGCGCTGGATCAAAATGCAAAGTTGCGAACGCAGTACGAAAACGACCCCCAGATCAAGGAACTTTTGGATACAGCTATGAAATTGGAGGGAATGCCCCGCCATGCTTCAACTCATGCGGCAGGCGTGGTGATTTCCGATAGACCGGTTGTGGAGTACGTTCCCCTCTATAAAAACCCGAAGGATGAGAGCATCGTAACCCAATTTCCCATGACTACCTTGGAAGAGTTGGGTCTGCTGAAGATGGACTTTTTAGGCCTTAGAACGCTTACAGTGATTCGGGATGCGGTGGATATCGTCAAAAAAAATCGGGGGATCACTTTAGATATGGAGAATATCGACATGCAGGACCCAAAAGTCTATCAGCTGATCTCCAGTGGGGAGACGGACGGCATGTTCCAATTGGAAAGCGATGGCATGAAAAACCTCATGCGGGAGCTCAAACCAGAGTCTTTAGGGGACATCATGGTGGGGATTTCCCTGTTTCGACCGGGCCCTATGTCCAAAATTCCAGACTACATTAGGGGAAAGGACAACCCATCTAAAGTGCACTACGACCACCCCATGCTGGAGAAAATTCTCAAGGATACCTATGGTTGCATGGTCTACCAGGAACAAGTGATGGAGATAGTGCGGGATATGGCGGGCTATTCTCTGGGCAGAAGTGACTTGGTGCGCCGTGCCATGTCCAAGAAAAAAGCAGATGTGATGGAAAAGGAGCGGCAAATCTTCCTCTATGGACAGGAGGAAAACGGCGTTGTCACAGTAGAAGGGGCGCTGCGCAGAGGGGTCTCCAAAGAAGTGGCAACTAAAATCTTCGATCAAATGATGGACTTTGCCCAGTATGCCTTTAACAAATCCCATGCCTGTGCCTATGCGGTGATTTCCTACCAGACGGCATACCTAAAGTGCTACTACAAGGTGGAGTTTATGACGGCGCTGCTCAACAGTTTTATCCATAACTCGGATAAGCTGCCGGAATACATGAACTACTTGCGCAAGGAAAATATAGAGATCTTACCGCCGGATATCAACCGCTCCTCCATGCGGTTTGACGTAGAGGGAGAGCAGGTGCGGTTTGGCCTATCCGCCATTCGCAATGTGGGAGATGCAGTAGGAGGCGTAATTGTAGAGAGGGAGAATGGCCCTTATGAGAGCTTAGAGGACTTTATCAACCGCAATATCGACTTGCTCAATAAGAAGCGAGTGGAGAGCCTCATATTGAGTGGATGCTTTGACAGCTTACACCCCAACAGAGCACAGCTCATGGAAGTGTATGAAGAGATCATGAAGCAGTCTACTGCGGCTAAAAAGCGGGAGATGTCTGGCCAGATGAGCTTATTTGACCTATCCGACGACATTTCTCTAGGCAGCAAAATCTCCTATCCACCTATTGAGGAGTACTCCCAACGGGTGAAGCTAGCCTATGAAAAGGAGATGACGGGGGTATACATCTCAGGGCACCCGCTCAAAAGCATGGAGAGAGAGATTGCCGCCCAAAAGGACAACGTCAGCTCCATCCTCCGTAAGGCTCAGGATACCCAAAATGTGGATGTGGTAGATGGGATGACGGTGGATCTCATTTGTATTTTGACATCTGTCAATGTGCGCACCACCAAGGCAAAACAGGTAATGGCCCGGGTGGTATTGGAAGACCTCTACGGCAGCATGAATGGCCTGGTGTTTCCTACGGTGTATCGGGAATACGAAGAGGTGATAAGGCAAGACCAAATCGTAAGAGTGAGCGGCAGAGTTGCCGTGGAAGAGGGCGGCGGATGCGAACTCATCATCAGCAAAGTAGTACCGTATCTGCCCACAGAGCCGGAATACGCCGGCAAGACGCTGTTTTTAAAGGTGCCCAACCGGGAGAATATCCACTTTGGTTATGTGAAAGAGATTTTAGGGCATTATAAAGGTAATAGCGTTATTAAGGTGTTTTTAGAGCAGTCTAACCAGAAATTTTTGATGCAGGGAAAGCTGGGGGTTACTTATACCAAAAAAATGATCGAGCAATTGCGTCAGTATCTGGGAGAGGAGAATGTGAAAATACAGTAGAAAATAGGCCCCAAGAGATATTTTTATTGATAGACTTTTGGAAATATGCTAGAATAATTTATAGAAATGTAAATTTTTAGTTTACATTGTTTTTTTTCCTGAACTTGAATGTGGGCACAGGAGGCAAATGATTGAACGACCAAGAAGATATTAAGAACGATTTTGTAGTGGTAAAGGCTTTGGAGGATGGTGTAAACTTTATTGGCATTACGCGTGGGCAGGATACGAAACTACATCATACGGAAAAACTGGATAAAGGAGAGGTATTTATCGCCCAATTTACGCACAACACCTCGGCAATGAAAATTCGCGGCAAGGCAAAGATCTTTACAAAGTTTGGCGAGGTGGAATCTGGAGAATGAGGGCCACCGGCTCAAAATAGTTAAGGAGGCTTTTTTATGTGGGTAGTTGTCAGCATGGCTAAGAGTAAACAAGCGGCGGACAATATCACGGCCGCACTGAGTGCAGAGGGTATTTTAGTAAAGCAAAAGCCTATTTATAAGAAGGTGGATGAACACAAAAACTATTTTGAAATTTTGGTTTTGGGTTCAGAAGCAGATGCCGCACGGGAAATTATTGTGGAAAAAGGTCTTTAAATTTAAAACAGATTATTAAATAAAGTTTGAGGAGTTAGATGATGAAAAGGATTGGTATTTTAACAAGCGGTGGAGATACACCGGGAATGAATGCGGCCATTAAAGCGGTAGCAGCAGCTGCAAAATACCGTGGCATGACTGTTATGGGAATTCACAAGGGTTATGCAGGCCTTTTGGAGGGTAGAATTTCTGAACTGCGCAATGAAGATTTGGATGGCATTATTGCCAAAGGAGGCACCATCCTCAAGACAGCGCGCTGTGCAGAAATGCGCACCAAAGAGGGACAGGAAAAGGCCGTGAAAGTGCTCAATGCATTTGGCATTGAGGGCTTAGTAGTAATCGGTGGCGACGGTAGCTTTATGGGAGCCAAGATTCTCTCTCATATGGGGATAGCTGCCATTGGGCTTCCGGGGACAATTGATAACGACTTGGCTTATACGGATTATACCATTGGTTTTGACACAGCGGTAAACTGCGTTATCAATGAGATTTCCAGAATTCGCGATACGATGATCTCTCACGAGAGAATTGGCGTGGTAGAAGTTATGGGAAATAAGTGCGGCGATATTGCACTGTACTCTGGTATTGCCAGCGATGCAGAGTTTATTTTACTGCCAGAGCTGGAATTCGACGTAGACGAGATCTGCGAAAAACTGATTACCAGCCGGATCAAGGGCAAGATGACCAGCATCATTGTCATTGCAGAGGGCGCAGGCAAGGGCGAGGCACTTGCTAATTACATCAAAGCGAAGACGAATTTGGATGTAAAGGCGATTGTACTGGGACACGTACAGCGTGGCGGTAATGCCTCTGCATTTGACATTCTTCTCTCCACTAAACTAGGCAACAGGGCTGTAGAGCTGCTCACTGAGGGCATTACAGGCAGAGTTGTGGGCATCAAGAACAACAAGATTGTAGACTACGACATTGACGAGGCGCTGGCCACCAAGATGAAATTCGAAGAAAAGCTCTACAATATGCACGAAGAAATGATGGCACATTGGTTCTAGGAGGATAAGTGCGTGAACGCTATCTCGATGGACATTGTGGTGAGGTATTCGGAGACGGGCGGACTGGGATTTGTAAGTCACTCCAGCATCTACGACTGGTATGACATGATCCAGTACGAATTTTTGCGCAAGCATGGCTTTGAATACGCGCAGATGGAGCAACAGGGGCATATGCTGGTGACCATTGAAAACTCCTGCAAGTTTTTAGCGCCGGCTTACTTGGGGCAAGAACTGAGGATTTCCATGAGTGTGAAGGAGATCACCCCGCTAAAGGTTGTGTTCGAATACGATATCATACGCAAGAAGGATGGTGTTCGCATTGCAAAGGGGCACTCGGTGCATGCCTGTGTAGATCGAAATTTCCGCCCAGTAGTCTTTGAGACACAACTGCCTGGGCTCCATCGGCTACTGAAACAGTTGGCAGAGTAAAAATAATAGAAGTATGGAAAAGAGCTGACATGGATAGTTGGCTCTTTTATATATACGGAGAGAATGGATGTAGAGTCTAAAAACTTAAAGGGTTGAGGAGAGCATATGATGCAAACACGGAGCTTTGGAAAGCTACATAGTGGCCAAATGGCGCAGCTGTTTGTTTTGGAAAATCGCAATCACATGCAGGTGGGGATTACCAACTTTGGAGGAGCAGTGGTTTTCATCAAAGTGCCTGACTGGCAAGGAGAGCCGTTGGATGTGGTACTAGGGTATGATGACGTCCAAGGATATGAGACCAGAGATACGAATTTTGGTGTGCTGGTGGGCCGATATGCCAACCGCATTCAAGGGGGCGAGTTTTCCCTGGATGGCAAAACCTATATCCTAGAGAAAAATGAAGGACAAAACCACCTCCACGGAGGAAGCCAAGGATTTGGTCATAAACTATGGGACTATGAAATACTTTCAGATGGCGTTTTAAAGCTGACGTTAATGAGTCCAGACGGTGAGGGAGGATATCCGGGCAATGTAACGGCTACGGTAACTTATGCGTTAGACGATGAGAACTGCCTTTCTATCGACTATTTGGTCACGACAGATCAAGAGACGATCTGCAATATGACCAATCATTCGTATTTCAATTTAAACGGACAGAGCAGTGGGACGATTTTAAACCACATATTGGAAATCGATGCAGATGCCATTACTGCGATTGATGAGGAAGGGATTCCCACAGGAGAAATTTTGTCCGTGGGAAATACCCCCTTTGACTTTAGACAGCCCAAGCCCATCGGCAGAGATATGTGGACCCCTCACCCCCAACTAGAACATACTAGAGGATACGACCACAACTTTGTGCTCAATGAAAAGGGAGCCTATATGGCAAAAGCGAAGGGAGAGAAGAGCAACTTAGTGATGGAGATGGAGACAACTTGTCCTGGGGTCCAGCTCTATGTGGGAAATTATCTCAACCATGAATTGGGAAAAGAAGGGATAGTATATCCTACCTATGGCGGATTTTGCCTGGAGACGCAGCTGTTCCCAGATTCCATACACCACAGAAGTTTTCCCTCCTGTGTGATTGACAAGGACCATCCTTGGAAGCACAGTACCAAATATCGTTTTTACCTGGAAGAGAAAGTATAAGAGATCATAGCTGAATAGGGATGAGCCGTGCTATCTCAAATGGATGATTGAGGGTGGAGATCCAACCGATTAAAAAGCTCCATGGCATCTTGTCATGGAGCTTTACTAATACCCTTATTTAGCCCTGCTTTGCTATGGTCTACTTTATAGGCAAATAGTTATGCCTTAGTAGCAGGAGGGGCGTTCTTCTTAAGCTTCCTCTTACCTGAGAATATCTTTCCCAATAAGAACACGCATAAATAGATGACGCCGATGACAATGAAGATACCCACCATACCATACAGCATAATTTCCAGAGATTTTAAAAATGTTGGATTCATAATTGACCTCCTTTAACCTACTAATGTGAGGATCAAGCCGCCTGCAATAACTGAGGCAATCTGTCCAGAGACATTAGCGCCAGCAGCGTGCATGAGCAAGAAGTTATGAGGATCTTCTTTAAGCCCCATCTTATTGATGACACGCGCCGACATGGGGAATGCAGAAATACCCGCTGCGCCCACCATGGGGTTGATCTTTTTCTTGGAGAAGAGATTGAGGAGCTTAGCGAATAGCACACCGCCCACAGTATCAAAGATAAATGCCACTAAGCCAAGGCCTAAAATCATCAGAGTCTCTGGGGTGAGGAAGTAATCCCAACGCATTTTAGCAGCAACGGTAATGCCCAGCAGTAAGGTGATTAAATTGGCTAGGACCTTTTGAGCAGTTTCTGACAAGGAGTTCAGAACGCCGCACTCCCGGAGCAGATTGCCAAACATGAGGAAACCAACCAGCGCCACGGATTTGGGAGCGACAATTCCTGCGATCATCGTAACAATGATGGGGAAGAGGATACGTACTGGTTTAGTGATGTTCTTTTGGTTATATGGCATTCTAATTTTGCGCTCTTTTTTGGTGGTGACAGCGCGAATAACCGGCGGTTGGACAATAGGGACTAGTGCCATATACGAGTACGCCGCTACAATGATGGCGCCTATGTACTTCGTATCAAAGTAGTTGGCCACGAAGATGGATGTAGGGCCGTCGGCAGCGCCGATGATGCCAATACTAGCCGCATCAGTAATGGAGAAACCCAAGAGAGATGCCAAGCTGATGGTGAAGAAGATGCCAAATTGGGCGGCTGCTCCAAATAACAGCATTTTCGGATTAGACAGCAATGGGCCGAAGTCAATCATAGCGCCGATCCCGATGAATAATAACAGTGGGAATAGTTCATTTGCCACACCGGAGTTAAACAGGATATCCAGTATTCCCTCTTCTGCACCCTGTGTCACTGCGCCGGACATGGGAAGATTGACGAGTATCGCGCCAAAGCCCATGGGTAATAACAAAGCCGGCTCCATGTCCTTTTTAATCGCCAGGAAGATGAGAATCCCGCCGATTGCCCACATGACCACATGTTGCCAGCTGATGCCTAGAGCATTTCCAAATAGTGCTTCCATTGTAACCTCCTCGAAAGACTTTACACTAATGGTATTTTCAGAATAAAGTCTCGCTTTTTCAAACATGAAGCGGGTAAAAACCGTGCTGACGCCGCATGTTACATTGTGAAACAATGCAAACTACTCCCTTTTTTCTACCTTTACCAGTATAAAGGAAATATAAAAAAATTGCAATAGAGTTACCTTCAGGGTGTGATGGAAAAATTGGGCTTTCATATGGAGAAAACCGTGAGAATATGATATAATATTGAAACTGTATAGAGGAGGGGACCAGATGCACACTTTTACACTGCCTACCATGATGAAAATCGGCAACCACATATTAGATGATCTTTTGTACAGCTCAGGGGCACTTAATAGGGACGATAAAGTACTGTTCATTTTAGATGAGATGATCGATAAGCTGTATGGAGATCGAGTAATGGAGATGTTACTGGGCATCACAGCAGGTGTAAAAAAGAATCATGTGTATAAAGGGTCTCTGCGGGAATCCTTTCTCATGTCTTATTATATAGTAAACAGGGAATTGACAGCTGTTGTGGCCATGGGCGGAGGCAAGGTCTTAGATGTGGCTAAATATGCCGCATATATGAGCAAGGTAAAGTTTATTTCTATTCCTACCGCTATTAGCAATGATGGGGTGGCATCTCCAATTGCGGTATTAAAATGTGATAAAGCTGCGGTAAAGAGCCTTCCATGTAAAATACCGGATTATATCTTTGTAGATTTAGAATTCATAAAAAAAGCACCCAAACAGCTGATTAAAGCCGGCCTAGGAGATATGCTCTCCAACATGACGGCACTCAAAGATTGGAGATTGGCGGAGGAGCGAGGAAAAGAAAAGGTAGATGACTTTGCCTATCTCATCTCCAACACAGCATTTCGAGCAGTTTTAGATTATGAAAACAAAGACATGGAAGACGATAACTTTCTCATTCAACTGGCGGAATCCATTGTGCTCAGCGGTCTAGCCATGAACATGGCAGGTTCCTCACGACCATGCAGCGGAGGGGAGCATTTGATTAGCCATGCCATTGACCGAGACAAAAAGGACAAGAGCACGTTGCATGGCATTCAGGTAGGGTTGGCATCTCTAATCATCTCCTATTTGTATGGGGATAGCATCGACGTGCAGATCAAGTACCTAAAGACCTTTGGCCTGCCCACTACCTTTGAAGAGTTGGGGCTCAGCTATAGCGACTATCTGGATGTGATGAGGAACGCCAGCAGCACTCGGCCTGGGAGATATACCATTTTAGACGAAATCGATTACGATGAAAAAAATCTGAGAAGGATTTATGAAGATGTATTTGTAAACCGCCCATAGATAGGCATCACGACAGGGAGGAGAAATATGAAAGCACAAAAGGGAAAAGTGAACCAGGCAGCAGTGGATTTAAAGGATTTAGAATGCTTTGTGTTCGATATGGACGGCACGATCAATTTGGGTAATACCATTATCGATGGAGCTTTGGAGCTCATAAATACATTGGAAAAAAGAGGCACAAAATTTTTCTTCTTTACCAATAACTCGTCCAAATCTCCTCTGGATTATGTGGGAAAACTCAAAAATCTGGGCTTTCAGCATGTGGGATTAGAGCATATTGTAACATCGGGAGATGTGATGATCCACTATTTAAAACAGCAGTTTGGTGCACATCCTAAAGTCTATTTAAGCGGGACCAAGGAACTGAAACGGCAGTTTATGCAGCAGCAAGTCCGCTTAGGAGAAGTAGGGGACTTTTCTGTGGACGCGCTAGTTGTGGGGTTTGATACGGAATTTGACTATGAACGGGCGGATTTTGCCTGCCAATTAATCGAGGCGGGTAAACCCTTTTTGGCCACAAATATCGATAAAGTATGCCCTCTGGAGGGCGGAAAGTATATGCCGGATTGTGGATCTATTTGTACTATGCTGGAACATGCTACTGGAAGACAAGTAAAGTATGTGGGTAAGCCTTTTGCCGAAACAGTGGAATTTATTTTAGACGTGGCGAAAACGCCTAACGATAAAACGGCAATGGTGGGAGACAGGTTGTATACGGATATCGCCACAGCCGTCAATGGGGGAATCTGTTCGATTGCGGTGCTGTCTGGAGAAATCGATATGGAGGATATATTGCAATCTGATATTCATCCCGATTATATTTTAGATAGCGTAAAGGATATCTATCGGGAGCTCAAAAAGTAGTAAGTATGTTAATTATTCCATGCAAGGTAAGCCACTTTCTGCTATAAAGTGGCTTTTTGCGTTGGTGATTATGGAAACTACTGAAAAAATTTGGAAATAATAGAGGAAAGAAGGAGAAAATGATATTGAAATTAGTAGCTTCGACGGCAATAGGAGAGCAATAATAGATCCCTCGCCATTATACTCGCCTTTGGAAATTGAATTGGGCTCTCACAAAAGAAAAAAAGAGCATCTGACACGAAAGGAGAGAGCGTCAGCGAGGGAAAGAACCGATAA
>ERZ780195.1473-NODE-1473-length-19023-cov-5.304671_pt1 | contig 19023 bp, 13 predicted proteins | sample MGYA00511017_ERZ780195 | MGnify/ENA primary metagenome ERZ780195 (study PRJEB29588, sample SAMEA2159974) | human gut metagenome | biome: human gut; feature: human-associated habitat; material: faeces | place: Denmark | collected 2008/2010 ...
GTCGCAGGCAATGAGTAGGGCTGCATGAGGAATGCAGGGGTGAGATTCCCGTGGGCTGCTGCCAGCAGCCGTCCGTTGGCTCATTTTTTATTTTGTGAAAGGGGGATATTTTTGAAAGAACAAAATTTGATACGTTATAGCATTCAGCTTGCTTTTTTGAAGCAGCTGTTAGAAAGAAAGCTCATAACCGATAGAGAGTATTCCCTTATCAAGCAGCGCTTAATGAAAGATTATCGTGTGGTTTCCGAACTATCCTCTTGATTTTGTGTCGCATTGGCGTTATGATTAACACAATGAAAGGAACACATTCAATAAGGAGGTCAAGCATGAAAGATGTTGAAGTCATTAAAGCGCACAACACGCTCTCGCCACGAGCGCGTACAAACTTTGAAAAAAGGCTACGCGTAGCTGCCTATTGTCGTGTCAGCACTGATACCGAAGATCAGCTGAACAGCTACAAATCGCAGGTCAAATACTATACCGAACTTATAAAAAGTAAGCCGGAATGGTCTTTGGCCGGCATCTATGCTGATGAAGCTATCACGGGTACGCAGGTAAAAAAGCGCGAGGATTTCCAGCGTTTAATCAACGACTGTATGAACGGTGACGTGGATATGGTGATTACCAAATCCATTTCGCGTTTTGCCCGAAATACGCTTGACACTCTGAAATATGTTCGGATGCTCAAAGATAAAGGCGTGGCTGTGTTTTTTGAGGAAGAAAACATCAACACCCTTACTATGGACGGTGAACTGCTCCTTGTAATTTTAAGCTCTGTTGCACAGCAGGAAGTCGAAAATATTTCTGCAAATGTCAAAAAGGGCTTGAAGATGAAGATGCAGCGCGGTGAGCTGGTCGGGTTTCAGGGCTGTTTAGGTTATGACTACAATCCAGCGGACAAAACCATCACCATCAACGAAGAAGAAGCGGCTGTTGTCCGTTACATTTTTCAGCGATACACGGAGGGTGCCGGTGGTTCGGTTATTGCCAAAGAACTTGAAAACTTAGGCTATAAAACCAAACGCGGCAGTCCCAAATGGGCAGACAGTACCGTAATCGGCATTATCAAAAACGAAAAATACAAAGGCGACATTTTGTTAGGAAAGACATTTACCGTTGACCCTATTTCAAAACGGCGTCTGTACAACTTCGGCGAGGAAGATCAATTTTATATTCGTGAGCACCACGAGCCCATTATTTCGGAAGAAGTCTTTGAAGCCGCACAGGAAATTTTGCGGCGGCGTGCAAAGCCCCGCAGCCTTAACGTGGACGGCAAACGTGAAAAGTTCAGCCGGAAATACGCTTTTAGCTGCATGATAGAATGTGGTTTCTGTGGTGGCACCCTGACAAGGAGGAGTTGGCATAGCAGTTCACAGTATAATAAAGCTATCTGGCAATGCGTTGTTTCCACCAAAAAAGGAAAAAAGTTCTGCCCGGAGAGCAAGGGCGTTGACGAAAGAACGATTGAGCGGGCTTTTGTAGAATCTTATCGCCTCTTGTGCCAGAATAACAAGGATGTTCTGGACGAGTTTATGAAACGGACAGAAGAAACTCTTTCTGAAAGCAACGCGGGCAAGCGTCTGGCGAAAGCCGAAAGAGATATTCACGCTCTGGAAGTCAAGAAAAACAAGCTGGTTGATATGCGTCTTGAAGATACCATCGACAAGGAGACCTACGACCGAAAGTATTTGGACCTGTCCAGCCAGATTGAGCAGTTGCAGAAAGAGTGTGAAAGCCTGCAAGATGCAGCCGAAACCGAAACTACCATGCGCAAGCGTGTCGCCATGTTCCGACAGACACTTGAACAGAATGAGGTTCTGGACACCTTTGACCGACATATTTTTGAAAGTATAGTTGAAAAAGTAATCGTGGGCGGTTATGATAGTGATGGGAACAAAGACCCCTACATGATTGTCTTTGTTTACAAGACCGGGTTCAAAAACAGTGTGGACGGCAAGAATTTCAAGCCGCTTCGCAAGAATAGCAAGGAGAACCACTCCCCTGCTGTTTTGTGTTCCCATGCTTCTAACGAGGCTGAATCCATGTGTTCCGATTCTAGCGACGACACATTGCGAGGCGGTTCTCCTTTTGACCAAACTCCATGTCGATCGGCACATCGAAGTGGACGTCAGCATGGATGAACTGGATGTGACCGCTGCAGAAAGCAAGGCGACTTACAACAAGATTCGGGATTATGTGTGGGAACACCATCAGTTGAAGGTATCCAATCTCTATATCGCACAGGTGAAGCAGAAGTACGGCATCATCGAGCGGGAGAATTACCATAAAGCGAAAAATGAAAATGCGAAGCAGCCTAAGTGTCCGAAGGAAAAAGAGGATGCGATTGTGGAGGCATTAAAGCATTTTCAGATGATTTGATTTACAGTATGTCCGTCTGATTTTCAGGCGGGCATTTTCTTTTGTTGGAATCTGGTGTTTCTATTTTTATCGTGGTACAATATCTTAAAGACTTTTTGATTTCGGAGGAAGCCGTCATGATCGATCTTGCAAAACTGGAGCCTGTTTTGGGCGGATACCAGACCTATTTCCCGAAGCATTGGCCTCATGTTGAAGATTTCAAATGGGAAGCCGCGCAGCATTTCCACGACCATTGGAATATTGACGCGGCAGATTTTGGTGAAATGTTCAAGGAAGCCACTGCAAAGGTCTTTTCGCTTCTGGATACCGGCTATGCCTATCCCCGTGCGATGATCCTGAATTTCGCAGCAGCGGACTGTGAAGCAACACGCGCAATGTTCCGCAGCTTGTTTGATGAATCCACCGAACTTTCCCAGCGCATTATTGCATTTCAGGCTGCCACCGAAGAAATACGCACAAAATACAACGACGGCAGTTGGAATAACCACTACCAGAACACCAGTGCCATCAGCGTCTATCTGTGGCTCCGATATCCGGATCAATATTATATCTACCGCTATTCCGTTGCCCGTGACATCTCGGATGCGCTGAACTTCGATGCTCCGCCCAAGCGGGATGGTTCCGTAGAATCGCTGCTAAACAGCTACCGCCTTTATGATGAGCTGCGGGTGGCACTGAGCCAAAATGCTGCCATCACCCAGATGATCCGCAGTGCCATTGAAGCAGCCCCTGCCGGAAAATACTGGCCAGACACACACTGGAATATCGCTGCCATTGATCTGGGCTTTTATCTGAGCCGTTTCTACCTTGCCGAACAAAAGACATCACAGATACAGGCCGGATGGTTTCCTGCTGAAAGTGAGTATGATCCGGGCATTACAACCGCACAGTGGAGTGCTTTGCTGCAAGACACCTCGGTTTTTACCTCGGAGGCTTTGCGGGTGATGAAATGTATGCTGGATTACGGCGGGCAGGCCACCTGCAAACAGCTTGCCATTAAATACGGTGAAACCAGCAACTTCTACATCTCCAACTCCTACCATCTTGCACAGCGGGTGGCAGAAAAGACTGGCTGCCGCTGCATGCCCCGCGACAGCGAAAATATGCGTTGGTGGCCCATTTTATATGTGGGCAAAAATGCCAGCACAAAGGCGGATGGCACTTACATCTGGCGCTTGCGAGATGAGCTTTTACAGGCTCTGAAAAAAGCCGACCTCTCGAAAGTACCGGCTGCCGCTACCGCCTGTGAAGCACCTTCACGCCACTACTGGTGGCTGACTGCCAATCCTAAGATCTGGAGTTATTCCAGTCTGCGGGTCGGCGAAGAGCAGACCTATACGCTGTACAATGACAACGGGAACAAGCGCAGGATTTTCCAGAATTTCCTCGATGCAAAAGCCGGGGATCTTGTGATCGGCTATGAGGCCAATCCGGTAAAGCGGGTGGTAGCTCTGGCCAAGATCACACAGGAAAGCAACGGCAAAGAGATTTATTTTGAAAAGACCGAGAGCCTGACTTCCCCCATTGACTATGCTGTACTGAAGGCTTTCCCTGAGCTGGAGAAAATGGAGTTCTTCGTACAGCCGAACGGAAGCCTGTTCAAGCTCTCGGAGGGTGAGTACAACTTTATTCTGGATCTGATCCGGGATGAAAACCCTGCTCCCGTCCGGCAGGCATCTGCCGACAGCTACACCAGAGTTGATTTTCTGCACGATGTTTTTCTGAGTGAGCAACGCTATGAAGTGTTGGTTTCTTTGCTACGTCACAAGAAAAATATCATTCTGCAGGGTGCACCCGGCGTTGGAAAGACCTATGCTGCCAAACGGCTGGCGTACTCTATAATGGGTCAAGCTGATTCCTCCCGGGTTGAGTTTGTTCCGTTCCACCAGAATTACTCCTACGAGGATATCATGCTGGGCTACCGGCCGGACGGCTCCGGCTTCAAGCTGACAGAGGGTGTATTTTACCGCTTCTGCCAGAAGGCTTCCAACGACCCCGACCGAGAATACTTTTTCCTGATCGATGAGATCAACCGGGGCAACCTGAGCAAGATCTTCGGCGAGCTGATGATGCTAATTGAAAGCGACCATCGGGGCGAAAAGATCACACTGGCCTATAACGGGATGCCCTTCTATGTCCCGGAAAATCTCTACATCATTGGCATGATGAATACTGCCGACCGGAGTCTCGCTATGATCGACTATGCGCTGCGCAGACGGTTCAGTTTCTTTGAAATGGAACCGGCGTTCACCTCCGATGGATTCCAGAAATATCAATCTGCGCTTGACAATGAAACCTTCAATGCTCTGGTGGAACAGATCAAGGCATTGAACCGGGAAATTACCACAGATGCCTCCCTCGGTCCCGGATTTCGTGTTGGACACAGTTACTTTTGTCTGGCCGACCCTGCCGCCTGCACCACTGACTGGATGCGCTCTGTGGTGGAGTTTGACCTTCTGCCTACGCTGGCAGAATACTGGTTCGACGCGCCCGACAAACTGCACCGTTGGGAAAAGAATCTGCGTGGTGTTTTCAATGACGACTGACAAAGGGATCTTTATCCAGAACATCTACTACATGCTCTCCTACGCCTATCAGGTGCTGCAGCAGCAGGATTATCAGTGCATCGCCTCGGAAAAGTTTGAGCGTATCGACGATTTGTTTGCTGCCATCCTTGCAAAGGGTGTTTCCCGGCAGCTGAAGCAGGGGCTCTATCGAGAATATGTTTCCCGAAGCGAGACCCGGTCAGTTTTGCGTGGAAAGCTGGATCTTCCGCAGACCATTAAGACCCGTATCCAGCACAAGCCACAGGTCGCCTGTACCTTTGACGAGCTTTCCGAGGATAACCTGTATAACCAGATTCTGAAAACCACCCTGCATGTGCTGCTTCGGGATAAGAATGTTTCTACTGAGCGCAAAGTGGAATTGAAGAAAGCGCTTCTGTTTCTGGACACGGTTTCTGCACTGCTTCCCTCTCAAATCCCATGGAAGCAGTTACATTATCAGCGGAGCAACCAGAATTACGAGATGCTGTTGAATCTCTGCTATTTCGTGCTGCACGATATGCTGCAGACTACCGAAAACGGCAGCTATAAAATGACAGCATTTTCGGATGAACGCATGGCAAAGCTGTACGAACGCTTTATTCTGGAGTATTACCGACAAAATCATCCCTACCTTACTGAGGTCAAGGCTGCGCAGGTCAAATGGGATCTTGTGGGAGAGCACGATGCTGCCATGCTGCGGTTTCTCCCTGCCATGCAAACCGATATTTTTCTGCGTTTTCGCGAAAAAGTTCTCATTCTGGATGCCAAGTATTACAGCCAGACATTGCAGCAGCAGTTTAATAAAGAGACCCTGCATTCTGCCAACCTCTACCAGATCTACACCTACGTTAAAAATCAGGATGCTGCCCATACTGGAAACGTTTCCGGGCTGCTAGTCTACGCCAAAACGCAGGAAGCCATCACGCCGAATTGTCTCTTCAACTTAGGCGGCAATCAGATCGGTGCACGCACATTGGATCTGAATCAGGATTTTCGGCAAATCACCGCACAGCTGGATGGAATTGCCCAGCAGTTTTTCGGGAAGCATCCGCTTTGATCTTTTCCATGTCGATTTACCCGCCTTCACACCCGCCCGTCTGTTTTTTCAAACTTTCTCCTCCTAAGTGTCCGAAGGAGAAAGAGGATGCGATTGTGGAGGCATTGCGGCATTTTCAGATGATTTGATACGCAATCACCCCAGAGAGAATAGCCTCTTGTGCGTTCTCTCTGGGGTGATTTTTGCGTTATGCTACTTCCGGGTAGCGCATATATACATACTCGTAGATTTTCTTCTGGTAGGTCTGGATATCGCTTACATCATAGCTATTGGGAAGTTCTTGCCAAAGGGTATTGCGAATCAGGTTATCCACAATCGCCTTAGTTTCCTGCTTGTCCGTCCAATGGTCGAGTTTGGCAATCTGCTGTTTGATTTTTGTCAACAAGTCCACAGACACCTTCTTGATCGTTTCAATTTCCTGCTTCGTGAGGTTCTCCGAAAACAGCAAATCGTACACCGAAAGCTCCTCGTCACTGGAAAAGCCCTCACGCACATAGCGCTGCTGCTCCGTGTCCAGTGAACTTGCAAGCTCCATCAGATCCATGAAGGTTTTCTCAATGGTTGCCCGGTTCTGCTCCGCATTGTAGGCATCGATAATCTCCTGATAGCGGTCATAATAATCAATGCGCTGCGGGTTTGCAAACAGCATTTTCGCCAGCTGCTGGTTTACCAGTTCATCCAGATCGCGCAGCAAGAGATTCTTCCGCCGGGTGTGGGCAAACTCCCGGCTCAGCAGCTCAAAATCAATTTTGCTGATGTCAAACTGCCGGGATGGTACAGCCTCCTGATCCGGCTTTTCCACATGGATGTACTCGTTGACGATGCCGTTGATCTGCACCATCAGGTCGGTATTGTCCGCGTGTTTCCGCTTCTGCTGCAAGCCCTCGTAGATGGCGAGAATTGCGTTTTTCCGGGCGCGCACGGCATCGTCCACATCGTCACGGTCTGCGTAGCGGAACAGCCGCGCCAGTTCAGACGCATAGGTCTGGAAGGTTTTCTTGGTTTCCAACGTCTCGCACATTGCGTTGACTGCATCCTGTACAAAGCTCATCTTTTCAAAGTCCTGTGCGTCCACCAATTCCTGCAGCCGGAACCCGTGTTCTGCCAGAAAGCCGTCCGTTTTTCCGATGACCGTGCAAATACGCTGAATCAGCTCCGTTTTGTCCACCGTTGGGTCAATGCCCGCCGGGCTGTTCTTGCTGACCGTATAATCTGCCAGAGCCTTGCGCAGCGCCTTTACGATACCAATATAGTCCACGATCAGGCCGTTGCTCTTGCCCTCCGAAACACGGTTTGCACGAGCAATCGTCTGCATCAGGGTATGGGCTTTCAACGGCTTGTCCAGATACAGACAGGACAGACACTTTACATCAAAGCCCGTCAGCCACATGGCACAGACGAACACCACCCGGAACGGATTCTTGCTGTCCTTGAATTCTTTATCCAGCTCCCGCTTTTCCATTTTGGCACGGTGCGGCAGAATATCCAGCCCCCACTTTTTGAAGGTCTGCACCTCGTTCTGCTCCTGACTGATCACCACTGCCATTTCGGTTTCTTTCATCCATGCCAGTTTGCGGGCAAGCTCCTGTGCTTCCTGCTGGGTCGCTGTGCCCTGCCGGGCTTCCAGCTCCCTGATCTTTGCCTGCCAGCATTCCTGCACATAGTTGTACATCCGCACACAGGTGACCTTATTCAGGCAGACGAACATCGCCTTGCCGCTGGTCCAAAGGTCAGAGTAATGCTCCACAAAGTCCTTTGCAATGGAACGCAGCCGTTCATCTGCGGTGAGAATATGGATCTCCTTGGCAAACTCGCGTTCCAGCTTTTCCTCCTGCGAGGGATCAAGGTCGGCTGCTTCAATGGCATCCAGGATCCGCCCGGTGATCTCCGGCTTGTCCAACTGGGCGATCTTATCCGCACGGTTCTCATAATACAGCGGCACCGTTGCGCCGTCCTCCACCGCCCGCTTGAAATCATACACCGACAGATACCCGCCAAAGGTGCGCTCGGTAATATGGTCATCCGCCAGAAGCGGCGTACCGGTAAAGCCGATGCGGGACGCCGTGGGCAGCAGGTGCATCATGTTGTCTGCAAAAATGCCGTACTGGCTGCGGTGGGCTTCATCCGACAAAATCAGAATGTCGTGATCCGGGTAGATGGGCGGCTCCTTGGGCAGATTGAACTTCTGGATCAGGGTAAACACAAAGCTGGGGTTGCCCTGCAGCTTTTTTACAAGGTCTGTACCGCTGGATGCAATAAACTGCGAAGCCTTGGTTTTGCCCAGCAGACCGCAGTTTTCAAAGGTATCGCTGATCTGCCGGTTCAGCTCGTCACGGTCGGTCAGTACCACAATGGTGGGCGAGCCTGCAAACTTGCGCCGGATCTTCTGCGCCAGAAAGACCATCGAATAACTCTTGCCAGACCCCTGCGTGTGCCAGAACACACCCAGCCTGCCGTCTTTTAACTTGCGGTTCTCGTAAGCACTGACGGCCTCGTTGACGCCGAGATACTGGTGGTTGCGGGCCAGAATCTTGGTGGTGCGCCCACCGGAATGGTCGTAAAGGATGAAGTTTTCCAGCAGATCGAGGAAGGTCTTTTTCTCGCAGATGCCCCGCAGCATGGTTTTCAGTTCCACGCTGCCTGCATCGCTTTCCTTCAGACGCTTCCACTCGTGGAAAAACTCGTACTTGCTGCCAAGCGTACCCACCTTGGCTTCCAATCCATTGGACAGCATGAGAAAGGCATTGTAATAGAACAACTGCGGAATGGTATCGAGGTAATCCCGATAATTGTCTATGTAGGCGTTCTGCACATCCACGGTGGGCTTTTTCAGCTCGATGAACAGCAGCGGAATGCCATTGACAAAGCCCACAATGTCTGTCCGGCGGCGGTACAGCTGCGAGTGGATCTTCATTTCTTTTACGGCGAGGAAGTGGTTGTTTTCCGGGTTTTTGAAGTCGATCACCGCCGCGCTTCGGATTTCGGTGCGGCCATCCGGCCGCTTGACCGTCACCGGGATGCCATCCCGCAGCAGAAAATACTTTTCCTCATTGATCTGCATCAGGGATGCGGTGGAAACGTGTGCCGTGAATTTCTTCTGCACCTCGTCCAGCTGGTTCGGGGTGAGCCACGGGTTCAGCCGCAAAAGCGCCTGCCGAAAATACCGGGTCAGCAGCACTTCCCCATAGCTGGTGCGGCCCAACGTCCCGTCCGGCCCCAGCTTTTCGGAGTTGTAAGCCAGCACCACCTCCCAGCCCAGAACATTTTGCAGCAAGTTGCCTGCGCTGTTCTGGACAAGGACATTTTCGGAGTATTCGCGGCTCATAGAATCACCTCATTTTAATTCAAATATCTTGTTTTCAACTATGATTTTATAGATCAATTCATATACTAGCTTAAAGTTTTTAAAATCAAACTCATTTGGATGTGTCAAAACATATTCTGCAAAATCATTTTTACTACACAGCGCTTTTTCATCCGATATTTTCTCTATATGCTTACAGCCAGCATCAACAATTTGATATGGAAGAATATTTCGATGTGAAAAGCCACTATAAAATAGATTTTTATCTAATGATGTTCCATATTTGTCAAAATCCTTTCCCTGATAAAGATGCCCTTTTCCAGTTTCCTTTTGTATCTCAGCATCCGTATAATAATGTTCAATCGTTATTTTATCTTCCTTTTTTCGTTCATCATTTTCTAGTGCTGGCAGATTAAATCTAAACACATTTTCCCCAATCTTGCTGTAATCTCCATCTTCATTGTGTTTATCCCTATCCAGCATAGCCAAATATGTTATTCCTTTTGTTGGAATTGACGCTAATTTTTTAAGCAATGGTAATAGGTCATCCGCACCCAAAACTTGGTTTTCAAAATTATAGTAAGATATTTTAGGCAAAATCTGATGTGTATCCTCAATCTGTTCAAATGCGACTTTCAGATGTTTGATATCTGTTTTTCCTTCCGACAATATAACAATTTGCTCTGTTGCGCTCTGATACCTTTCTTGTAATTTCTTCAATTCCGAATTCGCCCGTTCCAACTCTTGATCATATTTTTTCTTTTGTTCTGTCAGATACGGTGCTATCAAAGGCATCAATCCAATTTTCCGATTTATTTCATCAACGCTTAAATTCGTATCATATGCTGTTGCTCCAGATTCCTTTTTGCTCACAAAATAGCACTTCGCTGCTTCTCTATTTTTTATCGAATAAATAGCCGGCGAATGCGTTGTAATCAAAAGCTGGCATTTCTTTCGATAGTTATATAGTTCTTCTGCCATTTCATAGCAAAGACTATATTCCACACCATTTTCCGGCTCTTCAAAGCCCCAAATGAAATTGTAGCTCACTGTATTTTTTGCTCGGTTTTCTTCCATGTTCTCTTGCATGAAATTCAAAATAGATGGAATATGTCGTGCCTTAATGCCATCGCCTCGTTGATTTAAATCCACATTTTTCACAAACCTATCTGTAGTTGAAAAAGAAAGATCCTTAAACAGCGTACTCAACTCTCTTGGCATTTGGATGTCAGACTTCATATGCAATACATTTTGCAAATTTTCGCTCAATCCGTGCGTAATTTGTTGTAACTCATTTGAATATTTTTTATTCAAGTCTTTTAATGCACTGTCAGCAACTTCTGTCATAGAATCATATACTTGTGACAGCAAATATTTGAAATAGTCCGCGCTTTTAATTGCGGGGACATACATATACTTGATTCTTCCTAGAAATGTTGTTCCCTTCGTTCCTCTTGTAAACAGCTCATCCAAGTTATCATGATATAAGCCTTCTTTCCGCCATACCTTCGTCCAAGTCTTAACACCGGCATCTTTTAAATGTCGAAGGCATCTGTATGTCCAGTGAAATCGTGATTTCTTTTGCCTGATGGATCGATCTTTTTGCAAATTTAGAATAGTCTGTAGAAAAGTTAAACGGTGTATCATAATCCGTTTTATCGTTGAAGAACAAATTTACAGCTTTCAACACATTTGATTTTCCAGAGTCATTCTTTCCCACAAAAAAGTTGAAATCATCCAGATCAATTGTTGCATCTGAAATCGACCTGAAATTTTTTATATGAATTCTTTTTAGAACCACCATTTTTATATTCCTCTTTTGCATTCATTCTATCACATATGTCGCTTTATACAGCTTCCCCGCTCATCAACTTTGGCAAAAGCAAATCTCGTGCCTTCCTCAGTTGTTCATTTTGCCGTTGCAATGTTTTTATTTTATCAAAGCAAACTTTTGCCTGCTTGTCAAACTTTCCCAGGATTTCATCTTTTGGAATCAACACGTTCATTGCATCCAAAATCTTCGTTGTCATACTAGGAACCGCCGCCCCAATGTTCATTGAGTACATATCAAACGATTTTACAAAGAAATACACAAAAATCGCTGTGTGCGGCTGTTTCATTGTTGCATAGAACATCGTGTCCACTGTCCAGAACGTTTCATCCACATACATAATATTGTTCAAAGAACCTTTGCGTGGAATCAAAACTGCTTCTCCAGAAAACAACGACTTATTACATTTTCTTATCAAACCACCAGAGCCATAAACCGAAACATCACCGCTCTCCGGTGCCTTCTTATGGTCTTTTCCATAATTCACATTGATCAGTTCTTGTAAAAGCCCCCAGTGCCACCCCTCCGGCACCCCATCCACAATTTTCGTGTTTTCATGCCCCGGAAAGCGCAAATCCACAAACCACTCTTTATAAAGCCGCTGGGCTGCTTCTTCCAGTAGTTTGATTTGTTTTTGGTTGTTTTCAATCAGGTCATCATAAGCGGAGAGAATATTTACTATTTGAGTTTGTATGTTTATACCGATCAAAGGGATATCTAGGTTATCCAACATTCTAATAGTTAAAAACTTCGTTGTCGAACCGCTTGACATCGTTTTTAGTAATCGTAATTGCTGATTTAGTGCATAATAAAGATACCTTATATTTAGCTCTTCTTCATTAGCACTCTCAATTATGTATGTTCTTTGATAAGCATTAAACTTGCCTTTATAGTACTTCGCCGTATAATTTCCACTTGCATTATTCCCTGCAAGCAAAACGGCTTCTGTATCATATGCCCATACATCAATTGATAATGTATTTGGGTCACAAGTAAAAAATGGATATCTTCCACCTATAACTGCAGCGTTAGAATCCAGTTTTCCCGTTCTGATGATAGCAATCTTCCCTAATTTTGCAATTTCCCACTTCATACCCCCATCTCCTCCAGATTCTTCGAGATGGTTTCCATCAGGCGGTTGGACTCTGCCTGCAATTCCAGCAGTTCCTTGTGGATCTCCTTCATCCGCTGGGCAAAATCCACGCCGTCATCCTCCACAGGTGCAACGCCCACATAGGCACCGGGCGTCAGGGATGCGCCTTTCTCGTTGAGGATGGTGTCGCGGCTTGCCACCTTGCACAGGCCGGGAATATCCTGATAAACGCCCTCGCCAAATTTTTCGGTGAGCCAGACGGCCTCCTTGGCAACGGTCAGCTTCTCGTTGAGGGCTTCCAGCTCCTTGTCGAACTTTTCCTGCGTAGCTTTGCGCTCTTTGCGGGGTGCTGCCTCCACAGCGGCTTTGGCTTCTTCCCGCTTGGCCTGCACGTTTTGTTCCAGTGCGGCCTGAATCTCTGCAAAGGGGCGGTCGTCTGCCAGCTCTGCGTGATATTCCGCCAAAAGCCCCTCGTACTTGTCCACCTCGCCGCGATAGAGCCAGACAATGGCGTTGAGGTTCTTCAGCTGCCAGTCGCTCCACTCGTTCTGGGTGCGGTCCACCACGGTGTAATAATTGCGGGCGTCGATGAACAATACGGTGTCCAGCAGATGTTCCGACTTGCCCTTATCCAGAAACCACAGCGAACAGGGCAGGCTCTTGGTGTAGAAGAAGTTGTTGCCCACGCTCATCATCACGTCCACATGGCCGGTCTGGATAAGTTTTTCACGGATGTCCTTGTCTTTGCCCTGACTGTCGGTAGCCGAGGACGCCATCACAAAACCCGCACGGCCATGCTCGTTCAGGTAAGAGTAAAAATAGGACACCCACAGATAATTTGCGTTGCCAATTTCCTTGGCCTTGTTCACACCGGGCAGGCCAAAGGGCAACCGCCCGGCACTCTGCGCCGACTCCGACTTGACCTTATCCACGTTAAACGGCGGATTTGCCATCACATAGTCGCAGCAGCCGTTCAGGTTGTGGGCATCGTGATAGAAGGTATTGGCTTCATCGCCGGACTTGATCACGCCAGTCAGGCCATGCACAGCCATATTCATCAGGCAGAGCTTGGCATTGTACTCCACCTTTTCCTGTCCGTAAAAGGTCATGGTGTTGTTGGCGATCATGCCCGCATGGTTTACAAAGTCGCCGGTCTGCACAAACATACCGCCGCTGCCGCAAGCCGGGTCCAGCAGAACGCCGTGGGCAGGCTCCAGCACATTGACGATCATCTTCACCAGCGATTTCGGCGTAAAGAACACGCCGTCATCCTGTGCCACATTCTTGGCAAACTTATTCAAAAAGTACTCGTAGATACGGCCGATCACATCGCCGCCCACATCATCCAACGCATCATTGTTGAAGATGCGCAGCAGTTCCCCCAGCAGTTCATCCGAGAAGATGGTGTAGTCCTTCGGCAGAACGCCCTGCAGCTGCTCGCTCTGCTGCTCCACCAGTTCCATGGCGTTGTTCACCACTTCGCCCAGACTGTTCAGAGGATTGCCCTCGATGCCGGTCAGCCCCTGCTCCGGGATGTTGGCGGGCAAATTGACCAAGTAATTGTACTGTGCCTCTTTGGGCAGAAACAGTGCACTCTTCTCGGCAAAGTCGCTTTGCTCCACCGGCAGCACCCGGCCACCGCGCATGGGACGGTCTTTCAGGATCTCCTGCTCTACCAGTTTGAAGCGGCTGTACGCATACCGCAGAAAAATCAGTCCCAGTACCGGCATACAGTATTGGTTCGAGGTGAGTTTAGAGCCTGCACGCAGCAGATCTGCCGACTCCCACAGGTCAGCTTCCAGTTTTTTGACGTTCACATTATTTGCCACGAGGGGGTTCCTCCTGTTGTTTGGATTTTCATTTTCTATTGTATCACATTTTTCCGTAATGTTCATCTTTAATCATCGCTATTTTCTTTTTTGACTGGAAAAAGTTGTTTACCAATGGCTGACAATGTGTTAGAACCATACGGAAGGAGAACGCACAGGAAAAGCTGGAACGCTTAAAAATTTTAATCGGATAGATCAGAAACATTTCTGAAGGAATCCGCAGGACGTCCTAAGTTCTGCTACAAGGAAATGGAGCCGCCTATTGAATAATTGCCACCGTACAGAAACCGGCCCTTCCTCTTCGGACTGCTCTACGCCCACACTCGATGAATGGAGCGCATTCGCAATCTTTCTAGCTGATGTGATTGAGAAGTACGCATCGGTCTTGGAAATAGGCAACGCGGTATCCTCAACCAACAACGAAAATCAACAAGATGCTGTTGATACCACCATTGCAGCATGATATAATATTCTTGTAATATTTGTCCCAACGCAGTGGTAAGGTTTCCCCTTCCACTGTATTACATACACGGAACGAGGTGCTTAAAATGAATTGTCCAGATGACTCTCCCAATAATTCTATCATCATCTACACCACAGAAGATGGCCTGACCAAAATCGATACTACCTTTGACGGTGACACTGTCTGGCTTTCCATTGACCAGATGGCTGAGTTGTTCCAACGTGACAAATCCACAATTTCCCGTCACATCAAAAACATTTTTGCAGAGGGTGAGCTTGAACGAGATTCAGTTGTTGCAAAATTTGCAACAACTGCCGCAGACGGAAAGACCTATCAGGTCGAATTCTACAATCTTGACGTCATTATTTCTGTTGGTTATCGTGTCAAATCCAAACGAGGCACACAGTTCCGTATCTGGGCAACTGGCATCCTGAAGGAATATATGCGCAAGGGATTTGCGCTGGATGACGAGCGCCTGAAAAATCTGGGTGGCGGTGGATATTTCAAAGAGAAAGAGCTTCGCGCTATGGGGCAGTTGGTTTCCGGTTATCTGGATTTTGCTGAGCGTCAGGCAGAGCGCGAACAGCCCATGACAATGCAGGATTGGGCAAACCACCTTGACCGCATTTTAACCATGAGCGGTGAGCAGCTGCTTGTTGGCAATGGCAGTGTGACCCACAAGCAGGCAGTGGACAAAGCTACTACCGAATATCGGAAATATAAGGCTAAAACCCTCAGCGATGTGGAGCAGGATTATCTGGATTCCATTAAGTTTCTGGAGCAGAAAGCAGACAAGAAATAACTGTTTTGTGTGGTTTTTATGTCACAAGAAAAGACAAAGGTTTACATTTACACCCGTGTTTCCACGACCATGCAGATTGATGGATACTCGCTGGATGCACAGAAAGCTCGTATGAAAGCCTATGCAGACTTCAACGACTACCAGATCGTCGGCGAATATGAGGATGCCGGTAAATCGGGCAAATCCATTGAAGGCCGTGCTTCTTTCTGCCGGATGATGGAGGACATCAAATCCGGCAAGGATGGTGTTGCCTATGTGCTGGTGTTCAAGCTCTCCCGTTTTGGCCGCAATGCTGCCGATGTACTGTCTACCTTGCAGGTAATGCAGGATTTTGGTGTGAACCTGATTTGCGTGGAGGACGGCATTGATTCTTCCAAAGACGCCGGCAAACTGATGATTTCCGTTCTGTCCGCTGTCGCTGAAATCGAGCGTGAGAACATCCGTGTCCAAACCATGGAAGGCCGCATCCAGAAGGCACGGGAAGGTCGCTGGAACGGCGGTTTTGCGCCTTATGGCTATCGTTTGGTTGACGGTGTGCTGCAAATCAATGAGGATGAAGCCCCTGCCATTCGTACGATTTTTGAGCAATATGTAAACACGGACACAGGTGCAAATGGTCTTTCCAAATATCTGGAGACCCACGGCTTTCAGAAACTTGCTCGTCAAAATGGCACCTCTCCCCTTTTCAGCGCAACATTGATTCGTGCCATCCTGAAGAACCCCGTCTACTGCGGAAAAATCGCCTTTGGTCGCCGCAAACTCGAAAAGATCCACGGCACCCGGAACGAATATCATCAGGTTCCACAGGAGAATTATTTGCTGGTGGACGGCCTGCACAAGGGCATCGTATCAGAAGAATTGTGGAACGCTGCACAGGTCAAGCTGTTGGCGCAATCCAAACGATACGAACCAGTCAACCGCAGCAAGACGGAACAGGCGCATTTATTATCCGCCCTTGTCAAGTGCCCCATTTGCGGTGCTGGAATGTACAGCAACAAATGCACCAAACGAAAGAAAGATGGCACACCCTATAAATCTTTCTCTTATTACAGTTGCAAGCATCGCAAGATGCAACGTGAGCAAAAATGCGATTTCAACAAGCAAATTCAGGAAGAAGTTCTGGACAACGCCGTGGTGGAGGTTATCATCAAACTGGTCAGCAATCCAAAGTTTGCCGCCATGATGCAGGAAAAGATCAACAGCAAAGTAGACACCACCGCCATTGAACAGGAAATTGCCGCCGCCGAAAAAATGCTGCGGCAGTATTACTCCGTCAAATCCAAAATCATGGAGGAGATCGATACACTTGATCCGGATGGCCGGCATTACATCATCCGCAAATCTGACCTTGACGAGCGGCTTTACAGGATGTACGATAAAATCGAGGAAGCAGAAAACAACCTGATGGATGCCCGGGCAAAGAAGCAGGCTATCGAAGCGGATAAAATCACGGGCGATAACATTTACAAAGTTCTCATCTGCTTTGAAAAGCTCTACAATGTGATGAATCCCCTTGAACGCAAAAAGCTGATGGAACATCTGATCTCTGAAATTCAAATCTACCCAGAGCGTCAGCCCAACGGTCAGTGGCTCAAATCCATCAAATTCCGACCGCCTATCGTTGAAAGCGATATCGATCTGTGTTTGGACAATGAAAGTCATACCGAGGTTGTGAGTTGTTATACCAAAACGATGTAACAAACGCAACCCTCAAGCCATGTGGAGTGCGTACTCTTGATGTCAAAAGTGCAGTAATATCGTGCGGTGATTCGTTCAATATCGTTCGGACATCATTTTACAGTCTGAACCGTTTTCGTCCAGTGTAGGATTTGGATGCCAGCGAAATACAGACACAAAAATACCCCTCCTGGCCATCATGGTCAGGAGGGTTTTGATTTGTCCTGTTCTTACTTAAAAAGTCGGGTAGTGAAAGCCCACCTCAGAGCTTTAGAAACAGCATTCCAAGCACCACGCCGCCCACCATAAGCGCAGCAGCGGCCAAGTCGTACCAGTGCACCCGGGGCACTGTATAATAGGTACGCGGTGCCTCCCCGCAGAAGCCCTTGGACTCCATGGCCATGGCGATGGACTCCGACCATCGGACGCTGTTGACCAGCATCGTGAAGACCGGCTTCATGGAGAGCGGCCCCATTTTCAGACCACGCACCGCAAAAGCTGTGCGCACCTGCGCATACTCCCGTGCCATCCCCGGCATCAGGTGGAACGCCGCCAAGATGCCATAGGCAAACTTAGGCGGGAGGTGGCACTGGTGGAGCAGGCTCGCAATAAAGAAATCGCCCTCGGTGGAAAGCGCGAACAGGATGCCCAGCCCCGCATAGGCCAGCAGACGGGTCGCCAGCTGCAATGCCGTATACAGGTTCTGGGACATTGCCGCACGCACGCTGTAAGGCATGGCCGACAGACTGCTCATATCTACGGTCTGCGTGCTGCCGCCCCGGGCATAGTAAAGGCCCATTACAAACAAGCCAAATGCCGCGACGCAGGCAGGAAGCAGGATAACGCCGATCTTTTTCAGGCTTACCCGGGAGCAGAACACCAACAGCAGCAGGCAGACGGCCAGTACCAGCAGGTTCAGGCTGACCAGATACTCGAATGAGAGCAGAATGACACAGACCAGCACCGTAAATGCTTTTACGGTAGGGTTCCAGCGTTCCAGCATTTACAGCACCTCCCCGGCGGGTTTTTCCCCCAGCATGGTATCTTCCAGCCGGTAGATTTTATCGGCCCAAGCCGCAGCCAGCTCGGTATCGTGGGTGATGAAGATCACCGTCAGTCCCTCCTGCTCCACTTTCTCCCGCAGATGCTCCATGATCGCGTTCACCGAGCGGGAATCCTGACCATAGGTAGGTTCATCCAGTAAGAGCAGCTCCTGTCCGCCTGCCAACACCGAGAGGACAGCCAGCCGCCGCTGCTGGCCCTGACTGAGCATATAGGGCGAATAGCGCCGCTGCCGTTTCAGGCCGTAGCGGTCCAGCAGTTCCTCGGCACGCTGGCGACAGGCTTCGTCGGAGAGGCCCGGCTCCCAGAGTCGCAGCCCCACACAGACCTCGTCCTCCACATTCTGGGTGACGAATTGGTTCGCAGGGTTCTGGAAAACGATGCCAATATGGCGATACAGCTCTTTGAGCTTCATTTTTTCAATGTCCCGCCCCTGAAACAAGATCTGTCCCGTGTAGGGGTGCTGCCTGAGCACCGAGAGAAACGTGGTGGTCTTTCCGGTGCCGCTGGGGCCAAGAACAGCGGTCATACAGCCCGCCGGGAAATCCGCATCCGTATTCTGCACCAAAAAGGGAGCATCGTACACCGGTCGGCCCCACTTGCGCCGGATGGGCAGCCCCTTGCGGATGCTGACTCCCCGGAACTGCAGCAGCGGTTTGCCCTCTGCCGGGCGGGCCACAGTCCGTTCCGACCGGGAACCCGGGTAAAACAGGCCAAGTCGCTCAAAATCCGCGCGGTGCTCCGGCAGATTCTTGCAGTTGATGCTCCGGGCGGCCACTCTGCCGCCCTCCTCCAGCAGGATGATCTCATCCGCAGCCTCCAGCCAGAGGTCTGCCCTATGGTCGATGGCCAGAATGGTCCGGCCGGAGGCTTTCATTCTGAGCAGCATCTCCAGCAGCTGGATCGCCGCCTCGTGGTCCAGATTTGCAAAGCTTTCGTCCAGCAGGATGCAGCGGCTCTCCATGACATAGAGGCAGGGG
>ERZ780195.1479-NODE-1479-length-18988-cov-3.276449_pt1 | contig 18988 bp, 11 predicted proteins | sample MGYA00511017_ERZ780195 | MGnify/ENA primary metagenome ERZ780195 (study PRJEB29588, sample SAMEA2159974) | human gut metagenome | biome: human gut; feature: human-associated habitat; material: faeces | place: Denmark | collected 2008/2010 ...
GCCCGCTGCGGCGGAGATGGGCCTGCCCTGCCCGCCCCACCCCATACAAAAAAACAGGACAGGTTTCCCTGTCCTGTTTTCCTGCTTTTACTTGTTGATGAGCTTGCTGAAGCGCATGAAGATGGCCGCAGCCTGTGCTCTGGTGGTGGTGCCCTTCGGGTTGAGGCGGTTGCCGCCCACACCGTCGAGGATGCCATTCTGCACAGCCCAGATCATCGCGTTGCGCGCCCAGGTGCTCACGTTCGCGCTGTCCGTGAAGGTCAACGTGCCGTTCACCGCGGGGCTGCCGACGTAGCGATAGAGCATCGCGGCGAGCTGTTCGCGCGTCAGGGAACCCATCGGGTTCGTGCCGTCGGTGATCCCGAGGCCCATGGCCCACTTCTGGCCGACCTCGTACCACGTCACGCTCCGACCCGTGTCCTGACCAGCGATCCGCGCCAGCATCGTCCACGTCTGCGCGCGCGTCGCCGCCGCGTTCGGGCCGAAGGTCGACTTCGTCGTGCCGTTCATCAGGCCGAGGCTGTACGCCCAGTCGATGGCCTCATGATACCAGCGGCTTGCGTCGAGGTCATAGAAGCTCTCGCAGGCGCAGTTGGCATACCCGTTCGCGCAGGTATTGCCGCCGATGATGATGGGCAGGACGGTATCGATGACCGTGACAGCCGGGTTGACCGTCAGCGTGCCGGGGACGAAGCGCAGCGTGTAGCGCGGGACAAAGTCCGTTTTCAGCGTGGCGCTTGCGTTGACGGCGTAGGTGCCAGCGGTCTTGCCGTCAGTGGCGGCGGAGGCCGTGAGGGTCTGGAAGACCTGCGCGGTCGTCTGGCCGCGCTTGAGTCCGGTGACGCTCGCCGTGAAGGACGGGACGGGGTCATTAGCGGTCATGGTGGCGCTGCTGGCCGTGACGGTCAGCGTGGAGGGAACGACCGTCAGGGTGTAGCTGTCCGTGGCGGAGGCATACTCCGCATCCTCCGGAGCGGCTGCGGTGATGATGGTTTCGCCGACATCGAGGATTGTCACGACGCCGCTGCTGCTGTCGACCGTTGCGACGCTCTCATTGCTGCTCGTATACACCGGAGTGGTCTTTGCGTTCTGCACCGGGTTGGTGTAGGTGTCTTCGGCGTAACCGACGATCGGGTTTGCATAGGTGAAGCCGAAGCCGGTCTGGGCATCCTTCGCCGTGACATTGACTGTGACGGTGAACTCATAGCCCTCGTAGTTCGTAGAGGCCGGAACTGTGACTTTGAAGGAGCCGGTATCCCCTGCCTTTGTCGTGTCCTTCAACTTCCAGTTGATCGTGACGACGCCATCCTTGTACTCGGCCACAGCGGACTCGAAAATGCCACCAATGTCGCGCACAGTCCAAGCGCCGTTCGTCAGGCCCTTGTACTGTCCTTCGCTCAGCGTAACCGTGAGCGAGCCGGGCTGACCATATTTGGTTTTGGCGGTCTGGTTGCTGAGCGGCGTGACAGAACTCTTTCCGATTGTCCACGAAACACTCATTTTAAATGCTTCTTTAGACTTTACGAAATTGTGGCGCATGGACGCACTTGCAGTGTAATCGCCGGCATCCGTCCGCGCCAAGCAATCCAAATTGAAATCATCCTCAGTGAAATACGTTTTGAGGAATGCTTTCCGCTTCGCATCCGTTGCCGTCACGTCCCATGTAACATCGCTCTTTTGCGGCTTCTTCGGGGTTGTATCGTAAGTGAAGGTCACCCCGCTCTTCAGCTTGAAGGTCAGGTCGCCCGGCTGAATTTCGTACGGCCAAATTTGCCAACGCTTCTGCACACTGCCGGACAGATTACCATTGGGCTTAGCTGTGACCGTAAGGTAATGTCCGCCTGCATTGGAAGCCTCCACCTCTCCGGTAAGCGTGTAGTCCGTATCCTTCGTCAGCGTAACCTCGCGGCCGCCGTACGTGAAAGAAACCTTGACCATGACACTCTTTTCCGTACCATCGAAGCCCGCGCTGGTTTCGCCGGAGAGCTGGACATCAGCATCTGTAAGCTCATGCGGTTTGACCTTGATTTTCAGGGTGGGCACTTTATTGAATGTATAGTTTTTCCCGAGGGTGGTGAGTGTCCAGTTCGTCACTGTATACTCACCGGCGTTGACCGCATCCGTACCCGTTCTGGACACTTTGTTTTTGCCCGCGTCCTCGATGTCCAGAACGTTCACGTTATACACGGTGCTGAGGTTGACTTCCTTACCGTCGACTGTGACCTTGGCGGTATTCAGCATCGCATAAAGCTCACTGCCGTTTATGCCGTATTCCGCTTGCAGCGTCACATCGAACGGGTCGACCGTCTTCGGGCTGACGACCCATTTTATCTCGGTGCCATTCACAGTAGTCTTGAACTCGGAGATTTCGTAGTTGTTCGAGTTCACAGCCAAAGTGCCCTGTCTCGGGTAATAGTCACCCGCGTTATAGGGGGACTGCACTTCCGCGTTACTCTGCGTGAGCACCATCGAGCCGGTGAAGGACGGCGTTAAGCCAGACGGCAGGTCGCCATTTTTGCCCGCATAATCGAATTCCGTTGTCAGGGCAGTGGTGATCTTATCGTTCTCGCCATATTCAAACGTCTCTGCTTTCGGCGTCACGATGAGCTTGCGCGGGGTGATTGTGCCGGTGAGGCCATCGAGGCTGACGTTGTAGTTGGCGGCGGCGGCGCCGGTCAGGCAGATCTTGCCGGGCACCAGCTCAATCTTGATGCCTGTGCCCGCGTTTTCGCTCGCATATTGGAGGGCGTTCGGGTCGACGGTCAAATCGGCTGGATTCCCTTCAATCGTGAGCGTCACGCTCGACGGGAGGACAAGGCTCTGCGTTCCATCGTATTCCTTCGTGATGGTTCCGCCTGTGACCTTGATCGTAACTTCCTTCGGGGTGATCTTGAAGGGGGTGCTGTCGATGGGATACTCGGTCTTTTTGGCTTCTGCGCCCTCCTGCTTCACGTAGATGAGTTCGATGGTGTAATCACCGGCGTTGGCCTTCGGCGCTTCCGTATAGGTCTTGAACGAGTCGTAAACTTCTTCGCCGTTCTGCTTGACGACGACTTTGACCTTATCGGTTACTTTCTCTCCGGCCTTGCCGTCCTCAGTCCTGATATGGACATCCGGGTAGGCAGCTACGCCCCACTTGGTGCAAACCTCTGCCCATGTCCGTTTGCCATCCTGACCATACGTCCGCTCGTTCGTGTTCATCCACATGTCGACTTTGTAGTCAGCGCCGTCGCTGTTGACAAAGCTCATTTGGGCAAAGTTGAGGGTCAATTCGACTTTATGGCCGGTTGTCGTGCCGCTCTCGGTCAAGGTCAGGACTGCTTTGCCGCCTGCCGACTGCGGATTGATCGTCAGAATCCCGTTATCATATGTCGCGCTATGCACATCTGCGCTGGTGCTGACACGGTCGGTCAGGGCAGTGCCATACTGGTCTTCGACGTCCGAGAGGGTGATGGTGTAGGTTCTGCTGCCGGTGTTCGGCACGATCAGGTTGTAGGAGGCCGTCTCGTCTTTGTCGAGGATCGTGGCTTCCTTCGTAAAGCCTGTTGTGCCATCGCTGGCCGTGCCCGTGACCTTGAGGTGCGCGAGCTTCGAGGCGTCTTTGCGGAGGGTGATGGAGATGGGGATGTTGTCGACTTTGTCGTTCTCGCCGGTTCCGTAGGTGGCCGTCATGGTTGCGGTCAGCGGGATTTCAGTCTTGTCCCCGAAGTACTTTGCTGCGGACGCATTTACGGTGAACAAACCGCTTTCCCCGTCAAACGTAATGTCGCCTGTTTCAATCTGCTTGTTGTTCAGTTTGATGCTGCCCTCGTCCAGGGTATACGTATAGGGATCGCTAACCAGCGTCGTGTTGTACTGATCCTTGATGTCCGCAGACACAGTGATTGTGTTTGCTTTCGTCTCAGTTCCGTATTGATACGGCACTTCAACTGTCGGTGCTGTGGTTCCTGCAGTGCCGCCGGTATAAGATGCCGTGCCCGTATACTCGGATTCGCCGTAAACCAGCTCAAACGGCTCGCTCATGAGTTTCTGGTTCAGGTCAAAGTTTCCAAAACCGTTATCATTGTAGTTATCATCGAATGTGCCAAACTTATATATGCCCGGCTGGACAAGGAGAGTTCCGTCGTTGTCCAGAGAATTCTTGATCGTGGCCGTGACAACGCCCTCTGCGTCCACGCTTCTCTCGGCCGCAGCGCATATCTCATACGCTTCCGGGTTCGTGCTGCTCTGCTTATACAGCGCATATTGGCTGGGCCGGAGGAAGTTCTTGCCCTCCACCTGATAGATCTCGCCGTACTGGTCGATCGCGCAGACCGGTTCAAACTCCAGCACCAGTTCATCGTTCGCGCGGATGCCGGGCAGGGTCGCCTTGCCGTTCGTCACGCCGCTCTTGATCTCGATTTCCGTGCCGTCCTTCGGCTTGCCGGTCGCGCTGTCATACAGCTTCAGCTCCGTCACCACAGACGCGGCTTTTTGCAGCGTGAGCGGCAGCGTACCAAGCTCTTTGCCGTTGAGCGTCGCCTTGACCGTGACCGTGCCCGCCTGAGCCGTCTTGTCGATGACGAGCTTGTTGTCATTGCTGATGGACACGCCTGTATACGTGCCGTCCAGCGCAATGGTCACGTCCGTTGCGGACGGTTCTGTCCCTTCGGGCATCGTCTTGCCGTCCGCCTGACGGAAGTCCTTCACAATGATCGAGAACGTCTTGTTTTCCGTCGTGCCGTAGGGGATATCGATCGTCGTGACCGGCCCACTGGGGAATTCATTGCCGTTCATATCGCCCAGCACGACCGTCGCTCTCGCCGCCTGCGGATATTTGTTGACAATCTGGAACTCAAGCCAATCGCCATATAATTTCGTATTCTCGTCAACAGTGACCACCGCACGCACTCTGCACCAGACGTCCTGTTTCAGCAGACTGCCATACTTCAGGCTGTTGCAGTTCTCGTCGGTAAACTTGACGCTTTCCAGAACATCGCCTGTCGTGATTCGATTCTGATGCTGCGCATCCGAATAAATCTCGAGCTCCGCACTGGTTACGCCATAATTATCTACTTTTTTGCCATAATAGTCGATTGCGCTGGGATTCAGGCTGAGATATTTATATGCTTCTTCCGGTGTTTTATATTCCGGCGCGGAGTACGACTTCTCAAAAGAAGTATCCGTGACATAGTAACCGGCATTCGTTGCAAAGCCAGCTTTCCAAACGCCACGGTCTGCCTTGCTGATCTTGGCCGTGACGGTCGCGGGGGCAGAGATGCTGATGTCCGCGTCCACGGCCTTTGCGCTCTTGACGGTCAGCGAGATGCCGGTCGTGTTGGCCTCGGCGCGCGTTGCAAGCTCGAGCGTCTTTCCATCGTTCAGATAAACGCCGTCCGGAAGTGTCTCCGCCGCCGACACAACAAGGCTTTCCGCGTCCACGTCATAAAGCTTGTTGTCGTTGCCGACGATCTTCATGCGGCTGGCAAGCGGATACTTGTCCTGCTTCGCTTGCATCTGTTCCCACGTCGGGACGGCGAAGGTGTCATCCGTCAGAATGACCGTCGGCAGATTTACGCCCTCCGGGAGGACGATGGCCGTACCCGCGTTCAGCGTGGCATATGCGTCCGTATAGGTGTTCTGCGTGCCGATCGTAAAAACAATATCGTTGCGTTTGGTCGTATCTCTATCTCTGGAAGCGTTGGGAATGATGCTGAGCTGATAAGCACCGCTCTGCGCTCCATCCTTGACTTTTACGCCAATGTAACCTGCCAGATCAGGCTCTTTAATCACACCATCCTCAGCACGTGTGCTAATCGTCTCGCTGGTAACGCCTTTCCCGTTGGCACACGCAAATTTCTGCACAGGATCTTTGCTTTCGCTGGAACCGTAATTGGAATACAGCTTGCCAAAAATCGTGCCGATAGTCTCATCATAATTAACTGAACCGTCTTCATATATCTTCAGCGGGCGCTTGGGGTAGAAACCCGTAACCTCGACTGCGCTCTCATCGCTGCTGACCGCAGCAAGCTGGAATCCCGTAATTGCAAATCCCGGCTCAATTGTCAGTCTGACCGGAACGTATTGTACATCTGTGCTGCCTTGCCGTAACACAACGCTGTCAAGCGACAGCGTCACGGGCTTTTCGCCCTCTACGGGCAGCCGCTCATCTGCCGCCCCGACAACTGCCGCAAACGACAGCAGCATCGCCAGCACCAGCAGCAGCGACGTACCGCGTTTGATGATGTTCTTCATGTCCTTGATTTCCTCCTCAGCTGTTACTTGTGATATAGATGGACTTGATTTATGTCAATGCTTTCAGAATCGCAACTACGTCGCCGACTTCGACCGTGCCATTGCCATTCATATCTGCGGCCTGTTCCACAAATGTTCCATCCTCTTCCGGATGTTCGCTGTTTACAATATATCTCAGAACACGCACCGCGTCAGAAATTTCGACCGTACCATTGCCATTCGCGTCGCCAAGGGTGTAGTTCAGCTTTACGGCGGCGATATTTTCGTCTGTCACCTTGTTGGTGGCCGCGTTCACGCTGATGATGCGGACGACTGCGTTCGTGTAGTTCTGCGGATAGACGCCGAAGCTGACCGAGCCTTTGCCCGCCGTGGCCGTCGCCGCTGCGGTGCCCTGGTCGATGTACTTGATGTTCGAGCTTGTCGGCGTGATCGACAGTTCCACCTTGTCGTCCGTGATCTCCTTCTTGTCGGCCGTCTCCAGCAGGAAGACGATCACCATGTCGCCTTCTTTGAGGGCGCTGTTCGTGTAGGTGACGTTCAGCTTGTCGCCGTCAAATTTCAGTTTGCAGCCGTCCTTCACCAGCGATACGGCGCTGACGCTCTTGGTTGCGTTCGTTTCGCCTTTTCCATAGTCGATTTCTGTCGCCATGGCCGCTGCGCTCAGCGCAAGGGTCAGCGTTAAGATGAGCGCGAGGAGCCTGATCGTTCGTTTCATCTCGTCCTCTCCTTTATGTTGATTTTTATTCTCGCCATTTTTATTTTCCCTCTATGGAGGGAGGGGCTTTCCGCTGCGGCGGGGGGGCGGTGCGGAGCAGAATTGGGGGCCTTAATCCCCTCAGACCTCGCTTCGCTCGGCCAGCTCCCCTTGATGCAATCAAGGGGCGCCTTTGGATCGCTGCGGCGGGTTATTGGGTGGGGAATTTTTCGAGATAGCGCGTGATCATCACGGCGATCTGCGCGCGGGTGGCCGGGGCCTTGGGGGCGAGGGTCGTTCCGGCGGCGAGACTGTCCGTGCCGCACCAGATCTCCTGATAGACCGCCCAATAGACCGCCGCGCGGGCATAGGACGGGACGTCAGCTGCGTCGGTAAATGTGCGGTCGTAGATGCCGGTGAGCATCTGCTCCGTGCCGCTCTCGCTGCCCGCCATGCGGTAGAGGATCGTCGCAAGCTGGGCGCGCGTCACGGAGCCGCCGGGGTTGAATTTTCCATTGCCGACGCCGTTGACCACGCCGTTCTGCTCGGCCCAGGCGATGGCGTCGCGGTAATAGTTGTGTGTCAGGTCGGTAAAGGTCGCAGGCGTCTCCACCTTGGGCGAACCCATTGCCCGGTAGAGGATCGTGACACATTCGCCGCGCGTCATCGCGTCGGCCGGGCGGTATTTGCCCTCGTAGCCGAGGATCAGGCCGAGATCCGCGGCCTCTTCGATCGCGTCTTCGGCGAAGCTGCCGTCGGTGTCGGTGAAGGTTTTATCGCCGGTCTCGCCGGATTTGTCCGGCTGCTGCGAAGTACTGCCGGAGGCGACCGTCACGTCGACTTCTTTTGCGTCTGAGCCGGCGAAGACCGTATCGGTCAGGCGGAAGGACGGCTTTCCATCCGAGATCGCCGTGAATTTCAGCACGCCCAGCGCGCCGTCTGCCTTGACGGGGCTGACGCTTGCGGCTGCAAGCACTGCGCCGTCTTCGCCGCTGGCGTTCGTCGCGCTCAGCGTCCCGCTCAGGATGGAGCCGGTATTACATTCGTCGCAGCGGAGCGATTTCTGGTCGTAGCTGACCGTGAACTGGATCGCGCTCAGGCCGGGGTTGTTCTCGATCACGATGCGAACCTCGAAGCTCTCGCCGGCTTTGACGGTCTCCGGCGTTTCGATGCGGACCGTGGGTGTGCCCGCCGCCCCCGCTGAAAGCGCAAGCGCCAGAACCAGCGCCAACGTCAGCAGGATCGACAAACCTCTGCGGATCATTTGTCGCATCCCTCCTTCAGGATAGAGTAAGCCTATTTTTATGATTTTAAGTATACGCAAGATCCGGCGGGAAGTCAATCCATCGGATGGAAATTTTACCGGACTGTAACATGGGGTGTATCCGAAAAACCGGCGCTCCCAAAACGGGAGCGCCGGGTGAATTCCGGGTGACATGTCAAAAAGAGGTCGTTTGTGATGGGAGGGTCTGTTTTGGGTAGGTGCCGCCGGAATGGAGAGGAAGCGGCAGGGGGTCTCGAGACAGCCGCCGTATTCATCGGTGCGCTTGTTGAACGCCGGGGAGAGGAACTAAGCACCTCTTCATCTGATTTCGATAACATAACAATATTGCGGTTATCTTCCAACAATATTGCAATGTTCATCTTTTCTGACATTATAAGGATTGTGCCGCTTTATCTATAACCTTGTTGCCGTTCTTTATAACGATATTCTTCTGTTCAAAAATATGAAACGCCGGGGAGCCTTTTGGCCCTCCGGCGTTGATTTTGGTCTGTACTATAACAATTTTGCGCTAATCCTGCAACAATCTTGCGCTCCCGGGCTGTTTCCGCGCCCCGGACGCGCCGCGGGCGGCAGGGTGCATTGATGTATGGTATCATGATAAACAACAGGCGCAGCCCGCGCAATCACCATCTTCCCTGTTTTCATAACGATGTTCGCATCAGAAGGAGGTCATGTATGAACCGCGAAATTGTCATCGATAAGAAAGCGAGCCGATCACGCTCGACGAGATGGCCTCGGCCTGCCACACGAGCAAGAGCGAATTCTGTCGTCTGTTTAAGGCGGCCATGCACCAGACGCCGTTTGACTTCCTCCTGCATTACCGCATCCAGAAGAGTCTCCCGCTCCTTTGCAGCACCGATCAGTCCGTCACGGAGATCGCGGGCTGCGTCGGGTTCAGCGGCTCGAGCTATTATTCCGAGGTGTTCCGGAAGTTTATGCAGTGCTCCCCCACCGAATACCGCAGAAATAACGCCGCGCAGACGCAGGCTTGACGCAGCAAAACCCGAAAGGCAGCCATCATGGTTGCCTTTCGGGTTTTATATTCCCGCTGCGGCGGGGGTTGCGTTCAAAGGCTGGCGAAGACCGGCTCGATTGTATCGAGGTCGTAGGGTGTCGCCTGATAGACGAAATAGTTCAGCCAGTTCTGATAGAGCAGATTGGCGTGGCTGCGCCAGGTGACGCGCGGCGGCTGCGTGTCGTCGTCATCCGGGAAGTAATTCTCCGGCACATGGATCGGCAGACCTGCGTTCTTGTCGCGCAGATATTCCTTTTGCAGCGTCCCGGCGTCGTATTCCGAGTGGCCGGTAATGAAGATCTGCCGCCCGCCCTCGGTCGAGAGCGCGTAGATGCCCGCCTTTGGCGAGGATGCCAGAATTTTCAGTTCGCCGCACGCCTACACTTCCTCGCGGCGGATCGTGGTGTGCCGTGAATGCGGCACCATGAACGTGTCGTCAAAGCCGCGCATGAACATCGAACTCCGACGTGCCACCATGTGCGGGAACACGCCGAAGAGCTTTTCCTGCAGGTCGTGCTTGTGAATACCATCATGATAATAGAGTCCCGCCTGTGCGCCCCAGCAGATGTGAAACGTGGAATAGACGTATGTCTTCGTTTCAATCTTCATCGGCATCAGGGTTCAAAACCAGAATCTGCAGCGGTCGGATGTCCTGTGTCACGGTGCGCGTCTCCTCCTTCACGGAGACGTTTTCGCCGGCAATCCGTTCGGTATTTTGATCGGTATCGGGGTTCCTCCTCATTTTTTCACAGTCAGACAAAGAAAGGCGGTCATGGACAACGCACCCATGACCGCCTTTGGAAATTTGTTCGAGCAGCTCTCAGAACAAACCAAAGACGGTCTTGCCCATCATCATAACCATACCGATATTCATGCTGCGCACCGTCCTTTCGTCTGAATTCCTTGGGGATATTGTAACGTGTTCTGCAGGACTTGTCAAGAAAAGCGCTTACAGGAGCCGATACGTCCAGCCCATATCATCGGCAACCGTCCCGGTTTGCATGCCGTAGAGCGTATCATAGAGCTTCTGCGCCACAGGACCGACCGTCCCATCCGCGACCTGAACATCCGTGCCCATCACATTTAGCCAGCCGATCGGCGAGATGACCGCTGCGGTGCCGCTGGCGAAGATCTCCTGCAGGCTGCCGTCCTTCGACGCGGCAACGACCTCGTCGATCGAGAGCTTCCGCTCCGAGACCTTCGCGCCCCACTTTTTCAGCAGCTGGATGACAGAATCGCGCGTGATGCCGGGCAGGATCGTGCCGGAATCGAGCGGCGCGGTGATAACTTCGTCCGCGATGCGGAAGAAGGCGTTCGACGTGCCGATCTCCTCGACATACTTATGCTCCGCCGCGTCGAGCCACAGCACATCCTTGCAGTTATATTTCATCGCGTCCTGACTGGCGCGCATGCCGCCGCCGTAGTTGCCGCCGACCTTGGCATAGCCCGTGCCGCCGTGCGCCGCGCGGATATATTCGTCCTCAACATAGATTCTCGTTGTGCTGAGTCCGCCGTCGTTTGCCGCATAGTAAGAACCCGTCGGGCTGAGAATTACCATAAATTTATAGTGCTTTGCGGGAAGAACGGAGAAAGACACCTCGTCTCCGAAAATAAAAGGTCTGATATAAAGCGCCGTGCCGGGTGCTTTGGGAACCCAGTCCGCATCTTCTTTGATAACCGCCTCGACCGCTGCAACAAGCAGGTCGTCGGGCAGATCGGGAATGCACATTCTTTCGTTCGTCCTCTTCATTCTTTTAACGTTCATGTCGGGACGGAACAACTGAATAACGCCGTCGGGTCTGCGGTACGCTTTCATGCCCTCAAACATCATCTGCGCATAGTGAAGCACGCAGGAAGCGGGTTCTATCGCAAACGGTTCGTGAGGAACCACTCTGCCGTCGTGCCAGCCCTGTCCCTCGTCATAGTCCATAACGAACATATGGTCGGTGAAATACTTTGCAAATCCGAGTTTTGTCTCGTCCTCCGGACGCGGCTTCGGATGGGTCGTTCTTGTAACGGGAAAATTGTAAGACATAATATCAGAACTCCTTTTCAGAATATGTTTTTATTTTTTTATATCGTAAATGTCTTCGCGTCTGTCCGCAAAGACGTTTATTGATCTTCTTATGCCGTCAAGTATGCTTTCGTCGCAGTCTGCGGTGATTATCGTTTCTTCGCTTTCCGCGGAAGCGATAGTTTCGCCCCACGGGTCGATAATGCGTGAATGCCCCGCAAATACCGTGTCTCCCGCCGTGCCGCAGGAGTTGCAGCAGATCGCAAAAGTCTGATTTTCTATTGCCCTTGCGGTGACAAGAGCTTCAAGGTGCGTCACACGCGCCGTCGGCCATTGAGAGACAACGAACAGAAAATCGACGCCGTGAACAGTCATCGTTCTTGTCAGTTCGGGAAAACGTATGTCGTAGCATATCAGCAGTCCGCATTTTTTTCCGTCAAGTTCAAACCGAACGGCACGCGAACCTTTTTCGAAAAACTTATGTTCGCCCATCGGCGTGAACAGATGCGTTTTGTCGTATTCCGCAACGGTGTTTCCGTCACGGTCAAAAACATAAGCGGTATTGTATATCTTTCCGTTCTTCACATTTGCCGCGCTGCCCGCAACGATGTTTGTTCGGAACTCTTTCGCCAGTCCGCCTATCTCTTTTTTTACCCTCTCTCCGTCTCTGTCGCAAAGGCTTTCAAGATTTTCTCTCGGAAAAAAACCCGTGTTCCACGTTTCGGGCAGAACCACCGTGTCGGGCGCGCTTTCTTTGACTGCGCGTTCGATGAGATTTTTTGCTTTTGCAAAATTTTCGTCGGGTCGGGCAAAGAGCATATCCATTTGTATGCAGCTTATTTTCACTTTTTATCTCCTCACAGCAGATGTCTGATTATCTTTCCGCTTACCGTTTTCGGCAGTTCGTCTTTGAATTCTACGATACGCGGATATTTGTACGGAGCGGTCTTGTGTTTGACGTAATTCTGTATCTCTTTTTTCAGGTCTTCCGTGCCCTCTGTTCCTTTGGTCAGAACTATGCTTGCCTTTACCACCTGACCTCTTACGGGGTCGGGCGCTGCCGAAACGCCGCATTCGAGAACGAACGGCAGTTCCATAATAACGCTTTCTATCTCGAAAGGTCCTATGCGGTAGCCGGACGACTTGATAACGTCGTCAACTCTGCCCACATACCAGAAGAAGCCGTCTTCGTCGCGCCACGCAACGTCGCGGGTGTGGTAATAACCGTCGTGCCATACTTCCGCAGTCTTGTCGGGCTGACCGTAATATCCTGTGAACAGTCCGCACGGCGCGCCCTGCGAAACGTCGATACATATTTCTCCCGTTTCGCCCACGCCCACCGGTTTGCCCTCGGGTGAGAGGATATCAACTTTATATATCGGCGCGGGTTTGCCCATCGAACCTATCTTGAACTTGTCGCCGACAAGGTTTCCGATTATCTGCGTTGTTTCGGATTGTCCGAAACCGTCCATTATCTTCAATCCCGTCAGTTTTTCAAACTGATAGTAAACTTCGGGGTTCAGCGCCTCGCCTGCCGTGGACATATGTTTTACGGACGAAAAATCATATTTGGACAGGTCTTCCTTTATCATCATTCGCAGCATTGTCGGAGGCGCGCAGAATGTGGTTATATGATATTTTGCGAACATCGGCAGAATGTCCGCCGCGTCGAAACGGTCGAAGTCGTAAACGAACGTCGCCGCTTCGCACAGCCATTGTCCGTAAAGTTTGCCCCACATGGCTTTTGCCCAGCCCGTGTCGGAAATGGTGAGATGCAGTCCGTCGGGGTCTACGCAATGCCAGAATTTTGCGGTGTGGAAATGACCGAGCGGGTATTTGTGGTTATGAACCGCCGCTTTCGGATACCCCGTCGTGCCCGAGGTGAAGAACATCAGCAGCGGGTCGTCGCCGCACGGCGAATCTTCGGTTCTCTCAAATGTTTTGCTGAATCTGATGTATTCCTCGTCAAAATCGCGCCAGCCGTCGCGCTTGCCGTTTACTATTATCTTTGTTTTCAACTGCGGACATTTTTCCGCCGCAAGTTCCGCCTGATGCGCCGTGTCGCCGTCCGCCGTGCAGAGAATCGCGCTTATGCCCGCCGCGTTGAAACGGTATTCGAAATCGTGTTCAAGCAGCTGGTTTGTTGCAAGAATGGCTATCGCGCCGAGTTTGTTCAGCCCGAGCATAGCACCCCAGAATTGGTAGTGTCTTTTCAGAACGAGCATTACGCGGTCGCCTTTTTTGATTCCGAGGGATCTGAAATAGTTCGCACAGCGTGCGGAGAAATATTTCATATCGAGGAACGTGAACCGACGCTCCGTTTTATCTTTTGAAATATGAACCATCGCGGTCTTGTCGGGGGCTTTTTCCGCTATGGCGTCAACAACGTCGAACGCAAAATTGAAACGCTCCGTATTCTTGAATTTTATCGAGGTCGGAGTTCCGTTTTCGTTCGTTTCGTAATCGATGAAGTTGTGGTAAACTCTCTGTTTATGTTCCGTTCGGCTGTCCTTGGGTGCGGTCTGCGTTGTCGGCCGCGCTTCCGCAAGTTCGGGAACGGGTTCGCCCGTCGGGTTCAGAACTATCGCATAGAAAAGGCAGTCTCTGCCGTCAACCGCGATCATTCCGTGCGGGGTCGAACTGTCGTAATAAATGCTGTCGCCGGGGCCGAGCACCGCAATGTGTTCGCCAACCTGAACTTTCAGGTGTCCCTCTATTACAATATCGCATTCCTGTCCCGTATGCGTTGTCAGTTCTATGTCCCTGTGCGCGTTTTCCTTGTCATATTTGCTGATAACGTAAAGCGGGTCGGCGATGCGGTTTCTGAAAGCCGCCGCCAGATTGTAATATACCATCGAGTGGGCTTCCGAAATTTGCTGTCCCTGCCCTCTGCGTGTAACGACGCACGCATTCAGTCTCGGGCTTGAACCCTCGATTATATCCGAAACATCGACGCCGAGCGCCAGCGCGCAGCGGTATATAAACGCAAAGGTCAGGTCTCCCGTGCCCTCTTCGCAGCGGATGTAATCTTCTTCCGAAATGTCCGTCTTCGTTGCCATTTCCGCTGTCGTGAGACCCTCTATCTGACGAAGTTCACGAATACGGAACGCCATTTCCCGTATCTTGAAATCAAGACCCGTGATAGTCTGTGCCATGTCAAAACCTCTTTTCCGGGGCGGAATGTAAAAAAACGGCATCCGTCCCAAAGCTAAAATGACTTTGAGACGAATGCCTAACTTCTTCGTTTGCATCCGCGGTACCACTCAAATTGCGGTCTTCTTATATAAAAACCGCCGCTCAGGGTCTATCAACCCGTATGTATTAACGCAACAATAACGGGAAAGTTCTACTCACGCTTTCGCGTTTTCTTCTTTCCGGCTCGGAAGTTACATCACGAACGACTTGCCGACGACTCGCACCACCCGTCGCCTCTCTGAGGACTCGTACCTGTTCGCAAACTCTTCGTCTTTGCCTTTATGCCATTTTAGCACGGATTTTTTCGTTTGTCAAGAGGTTCACAATAGGTTCACAGTTTGTTACGCTGAATTTTTCCGCTGATGGTTTTCGGCAGTTCGTCTTTGAAAACGACTATACGCGGATATTTGTAAGGCGCGGTCTTGTGTTTGACGTAGTTCTGAATTTCCTTTTTCAGGTCTTCCGTGCCCTCTGTTCCCTTTGTCAGAACTATGCTTGCCTTGACCACCTGACCTCTTACCGGGTCGGGCGCTGCGGAAACGCCGCATTCGAGAACGTAGGGAAGTTCCATGATAACGCTTTCGATCTCAAAGGGCCCTATTCTGTAACCCGAAGACTTGATAACGTCGTCAACACGGCTGACGTACCACAAAAATCCGTCTTCGTCGCGCCATGCAACGTCGCCCGTGTGATAAAATCCGTCGTGAAGCACTTCGCGGGTCTTTTCTTCGTCGCCGTAATAGCCGTCAAACAGTCCGCAGATATGTTCGTCGCCTGTCTTTATGCAGATCTCGCCGTTTTCGCCGACGCCGACCTCTTTGCCCTCGGAATCAAGCAGATGAATGTCATACAGGGGCGTGGGTTTGCCCATTGAGCCGAGTTTATGCGGCTGACCGATAAGGTTTGCAACGGAAAGCGTCGTTTCCGTCTGACCGAAACCCTCCATAAGGTGAAGTCCCGTCAGTTTGAGGAACTGATGATATACCTCGGGGTTCAGCGCTTCTCCCGCCGTTGTCGCACGTTTTACGGACGAAAAATCGTATTTGGAGAGGTCTTCTTTTATCATCATGCGCAGCATTGTCGGAGGTGCGCAGAATGTTGTTATATTGTACTTCTTGAAAAGAGGAAGAATGTCCGCCGCGTCAAAACGGTCAAAATCGTAAGTGAAAACGCAGCCCTCGCAGAGCCATTGACCGTAAAGTTTGCCCCAAAGCGCTTTGCCCCAACCCGTATCGGAAATGGTGAAGTGAACGCCGTCCGAATGAACGCCGTGCCAATATTTTGCGGTGATGTAATGTCCGAGCGCGTATGTATAATCGTGCTGTGCTATCTTCGGATAGCCCGTTGTGCCCGAGGTGAAGAACATCAGCATCGGGTCGTAGCCGCACGCGGTATCTTCCGTTCTTTCGAATTTACTGCTGAACAGTTTATATTCGGTGTCGAAATCGTGCCAGCCGTCACGGTCGCCTCCGACAAGTATCTTGCGGGCAAGCGTCGGACTGTTCTTCTGTGCCGCGTCTACCTGCGCCGCGACGTCGCCGTCCGCCGTGCAGACAATGGCGCTTACGCCCGCCGCGTTGAATCTGTAATCAAAGTCATGCTCCTGCAACTGACTTGTTGCGGGAATCGCAACCGCACCGAGTTTATGAAGCGCGACAATGGCAAACCAGAACTGGTAGTGACGTTTGAGAACAAGCATAACGCGGTCGCCCTTTTTTATGCCGAGCGATTTGAAATAGTTCGCCGTTCTTGCGGACTCGACTTTCATCTGCTTGAACGTGAAGTGTCTTTCGACCTTGTGTTTGTCAAGATGTATCATCGCGGGCTTATCGGGATATTTGTTTGCGAGCTCGTCAACCACGTCAAAGCCGAAATTGAACTTCTCCGCATTTTTGAACGAGATTTTTTGAAGACGTCCGTGCGAATCTTCCTCCGCTTCGATGAATTTATGACAGACGAACGGCTCCGCCGTTCTTGCGGAAGCGATGGTGTCGCGGATAGTCGTTTCGGGAATGTTTTCGCCGTTGAATACAACCGCGAGGAAAAGGCAGTCTTTGCCGTCCACCGCGATCATTCCGTGCGGAGTGGAGGAATTATAGAAAATGCTGTCTCCCTCTTCAAGAACTTCCGTGTTGTCGCCTACGCGGACTTTGAGTTTGCCGCTCAGCACAAGGTCAAATTCCTGCCCGGCGTGTTTTGTGGTATGTATCGGACTGTTTTGAAGGGATTCGTTGTATTCGTATTTTACCCAATACGGTTCGCCGAGTTTGTTTCTGAAAAGAGGGGCAAGGTTCTTTATCTCGATGCCTTCCTCTTTTGCCGTTTCGCGTCCCTTGCCCTTTCTTGTAACCGTGTAGGACGAAAGGTGCGGGCTTGAACCGCCGAGCAGGTCGGAAAGTTCGATGCCGAACGCAAGCGCACATTTGTGAATGAACGTGAATGGAAGATCCTTTTGACCCGATTCGTACGCCTTGTACTCTTCGACGGAGACTTCCGTTTTCTGCGCAAGTTCCTCTACGGACAGTTCTTCTATCTCGCGCATCTCTCTGATACGTTGAGCCATTTCCAAAAGTTCGTTTGTTGCCGTGTTCATTTTTGACACTCCTTTTCGTGGGGACGGTAAAAAAACGCACCCGTCCCAAAGATGACTTTGAGACGGGTGTTAATATCTTGTACATCCGCGGTACCACTCAAATTGCGGCTTTTGCCGCCACTCACAGGCTCTGACAAGCCCTTTACACTAACGCTGCAATTCTCGGAAAGGACTACTCGCCCTCGAGGGGCTTTCGCGCCTTTCGGCTCGGAAGTGATAGGTGCTTGGAGACTCCCGTTATCTGCTCTCACCAACCGCAGACTCTCTGAAACTTCTTTCTCCGACCGTCTTCGTCTCAGCCGTTAAGTTGATTATACAACCGAATTTTCAAAAAATCAAGTCCGTTCAACAAAAGTTTACAAAGTTCCGAAATTTCCCTAATTTCGGTGTTCGGAACGGACTGAAATCCGCAGACGGCGAAAGAGAGTTGCCTACTTATTAAAGAAGAAAAAAGCTTCAAATACAGAAAAAACTTCTCCTCATTTTCCGAAACGGGAAATGAGGAGAAGCCTTGATATTTAACGCAAAAACATCTTTTGCGCAGTATTTTTCTTTTTGGGTTTTTGCTGTACGGGAACTTTTATGTTCCGATTTTATTTTGCTGCCGCACGGTTACGCATCGTGATTCTCATACGCTCCGCGTGGTCGAGTATCTTTTTGCGCAGACGTATGTTTTTCGGCGTAACTTCCACAAGTTCGTCGTCCGCGATAAATTCAAGCGACTGTTCAAGGCTGAATTTTATCGGCGGAACGAGACGGAGCGCGTCGTCGTGACCCGATGAACGGACTGCGGTCATGTGCTTTTTCTTGCAGACGTTGACCGTCAGGTCGTCGCCCTTGTTCGCCATTCCGACAATCTGCCCCGCATATACGGGCGTCGCGGGATCGATGAACATCGCGCCGCTGTCCTGCGAATAGAACAGACCGTAGGTCGTCGATTCTCCCGTTTCGAAAGCGACGAGAGAGCCGTTTGCTCTTCTCGGGATCTCTCCTTTGAATGGCTGATAACTGTCGAATACGGAACTCATAATGCCTTCGCCGCGCGTGTCGGTAAGAAATTCGTTTCTGTAACCGAAAAGTCCGCGGGAGGGGATAAGAAATTCAAGTCTTGTTCTCGAACCTATCGGGCTCATGTGCAGCAGTTCGCCTTTTCGTTCGCCCATTTTGCTCATAACCGCGCCGACCGCAGATTCGGGCACGTCTGCGATAAGTCTTTCAAACGGTTCGCAGCGAACGCCGTCTATTGTTTTGAAAAGCACTTTCGGGGGCGATACCTGGAACTCGTACCCCTCGCGGCGCATGGTCTCCATAAGTATTGATATGTGCATTTCGCCTCTGCCACAAACGCGGAACGCTTCCGTCGTGTCCGTGTCCTCAACCCGGAGCGAAACGTCTTTGAGCAGCTCTTTGTAAAGTCTTTCACGCAGATTTCTCGATGTTACGAACTTGCCCTCTCTGCCCGCGAACGGGCTGTCGTTGACCATGAACGTCATTTCGACCGTCGGCTCGGAGATTTTGACGAACGGGAGCGGCTCGACCGCTTCGGGTGCGCATAGGGTGTCGCCTATCGTAACGTCGGGGATGCCCGAAACGGAAACGATGTCTCCCACGGTCGCCGTCTGCACGGGAACTCTGTTCAGACCGTCAAACTGGTACAGGTTGACCGCCTTTTCTTTTTTCGGGGTCATTTCGGAATGGAAGTTCGTCCTCATCAGATCCTGACCCATTTTTATCTGACCGCGTTCTATTCTGCCTATCGCTATTCTGCCCACGTATTCGTTGTAGTCGATAGACGAAACAAGCATTTGCAACGGACCGTTTTCGTCGCCCTGCGGCGGGTCGAGGCGCACGGGTTCGCCCTTTTCGTTCGTGAGCGTGTCGGTGAGCGGGTTGAAAGTCAGGTCGCCCGCGATCGTAAGTGCCGTCACCAGTTCGGGCGACGCGACGAAGGCGTGCGT
>ERZ780195.1480-NODE-1480-length-18984-cov-3.238734_pt1 | contig 18984 bp, 17 predicted proteins | sample MGYA00511017_ERZ780195 | MGnify/ENA primary metagenome ERZ780195 (study PRJEB29588, sample SAMEA2159974) | human gut metagenome | biome: human gut; feature: human-associated habitat; material: faeces | place: Denmark | collected 2008/2010 ...
CGCCCACATTCCAGCAGGCCTTTTCCAGTTCCTGAATGGTCTTGCCGTGCTTCTCGCACCATTCGGTGCAGTCCACGAACAGCATGTAAGTGCCCTCAGGCTTGGAGACGGTTACACCCTCAAAGTGCTTTGTGATGTAATCGCAGGCGTAATCCACATTGCCGGTAATGGTCTGACGCAGCTCATCGACCCACTCGTAACCCTCGGGCTTGTAAGCACCGATCAGGGCGTGCATGGACAGGACGTTCATATCGTTATAGTGGGGCTTGCTGCTCTTGGCGACCACACGGTCACGGATGGTGGGGTTATAGATGATATGATAGCTGCCCACCAGGCCGGCCAGGTTGAAGGTCTTGGAGGGAGCATAGACGGCGACAGTGCGCATCCGTGCATCTTCGCTGACAGACTGGGTGGGAATGTGCTTGTGGCCTTCCAGAATGATGTCGGACCAGATCTCGTCAGAGATCACGATACAATCGTTGGCCTTGTAGACTTCCATGGCCTTCTCGATCTCCCAGCGTTCCCAGACACGGCCGCAGGGATTGTGGGGGCTGCAGAACACAGCAACGTGGATGTGGTTTGCCTTGATCTTGGCATCCATGTCCTCGTAGTCCATCCGCCAGATGCCGTTTTCGTCCTTGACCAGCGGGCTGTGGACGATCTTATAACCGTTGTTCTCAATGCACATGGTGAAGCCGATGTAGGTGGGGCTGTGCAGCAGCACGGCATCACCGGGGGCGGCATAGCAGGTCAGTGCAGAGACAACACCTCCCAGAACGCCGTTTTCGTAGCCGATGCACTCTTTGGTCAGACCCTTGACATCGTTGCGGGTCTCGTGCCACTTGATGATGGAGTCAAAGTATTCATCAGTGGGCTGGAAGTAACCGTAGGCGGGATGCTTTGCGCGCTCGATGATGGCCTCGGGGATGGTGGGCACGGTGGGGAAGTTCATGTCTGCCACCCACATGGGAATAGCATCATAGCCTTCCTTGGGCAGGTCGGGGGTGAAGCCGGGCATCGAGCCCAGACCATCGATAGCGGTTGCGTCCTTGCCATGGCGATCCATGATAGAGGTGAAATCGTACTTCATAGTAAATTCTCCTTTTCCGGCAAATGCCGATTTCTTACAGTGTGTATGGGATTGAATCTTTCTAACAAACATCGAAACATCAGAAAACTCAGGCAGCTTTTGCCTCGTCAGCAGTGGTATCTGCAATGGCCTGACGGACGATCTCCTCTTTCTTGGCGGCCAGATCTTCAGCCTTGACAGCGCCCTGCTTCAGGCGCAGGATGCTCAGCGCACACAGAACGACCACGATGACCACTGCGAACACAGCATCGTTGAAGGTTAGATCCTTGAACAGGTTGTAGGCAACTACACCGGCGCAGAAAGCACCCAGCACGCAGCAGATGTTGTAGAACCACAGGGGCATCTTGATGCTGCGCTGTGCCCACTGCTCCGGGTATTTCTTGGGCAGTGTCAGGCAGGCCAGGTTCATGTAGATGTTGATGAGCATGGCAGGAATCATCACCTGAGAGACGATGGCATCCAGGCTGCGGCCGGTGACGATGGGGAAGACACTAATGACGTAGAACAGCAGATAAATGGCGTAGGGGTAGCCGTTCTTATCGGTTTTCTTAAAGACGGAAGGCAGCCAACCATCGTTGGCCACTTGCAGCAGGGGATAACGGAACATGCCCAGACCGCCTAGAGCAGAGCTTGCAATGGCACCGATGCCGCCGCCGACCACGAAGAATACATACAGTGCATTGGGGAAGATGGCCCGTGCGGTCACACTGATGTTCTGGCCAGCAGTCTCAGCGTAGGGGAGAACACCACCGGCAACGATACCCATGGCACCGTAGATCACGGCCAGCAGCAGGGTGATGATGATAATGCCCAGAGGAATGGTGCGCTTGGGGTTCTTGGTGACGGCTGCCATGGAGACGGGAGCCATCGTAGTGCCCTGGCAGGCAAAACCCATCACGGCCAAAGCGGAGACGAAACCAGTGAAACCGCTGTGGAAGAAGCCGCCGTCAGCGCTGGTAAAGGTGCTGGCAAAATCAACCTTGGGAATGCCGAAAATAATAAACAGTGCAAGAGAAGCTACCAGAACCAGAGTAATGATGTTTTCCAGAATGGTGATGAAGCGGGAACCCTTGATGGTGGAAAGGAAAAATAGCGTGATTGCAATGAAAGCAACGAGTGTCTGATGATTTTGCAGGGCTGGTACAGCGATAGCCAAATACTGTGCCAGAGCTACCGCATAGCTGGACATTGCCAGACCATTGACCAGGATCATCCAGGCACTGACACCGCTCATGAACGGGTTAAACAGCATGGCCTTCATGCTGTAATCACCGCCCTTCAATACGAACATAGAAGGCATGATCAGATTATACCAGTAGGCCAGCAGCATGAAGAAGCAACCGATGGTAACAACCAGAGAAATGGAGCGACCGGTGTAGGCAACGCCGTAGCCCAGCGGCACGAAGACACCGGTGCCGATGGCACCGCCAAGGCCCAGACCAATAATGTTCCAAAGGCCTAGTTTTTTGCCTTTTTCTTCCATAATGAAATACCTCTCTTTTCTTGGCACCGTTTATTGAGGTGCTCGTTGTGATCTATGGGAAAAGTGAGAAAATCGGCAGGGGGAGGGGGCAGAATGTTACTTGACTGCAACGGCTTCGATCTCTACACGGGCACCTTTAGGCAGTGCAGCCACCTGGAAAGCGCTGCGGGCAGGGCACACACCGGTAAAATAGGAAGCATAGACTTCGTTCATTGCGCCAAAATCGGCGATGTCCTTGAGTAGGACGGTGGTCTTGACCACATCGGACAGCTCGTAACCGGCAGCGGCCAGCACAGCCTTGATGTTCTCAATGGACTGACGAGTTTGACTGGTGATGTCCTCACCGGGGAAAGCGCCGGTAGCGGGGTCGATGGGCAGTTGACCGGAAACATAGACGGCTGTGCCGGTGGCGGTGATGCCCTGAGAGTAGGGGCCAATGGCTGCGGGTGCTGCGGGGGTAGATACCTGATTCTTTGCCATGATAGAAACAACTCCTTTGAATTTAAGAATACCGAAATCACTGTGATAATTTATTTATCACTTGTTGATGCGATTATACAATACCACATCACAAATGTAAATACTTTTTTACAAATATTTTTATCATCGTGAGTAAAATTTTATCACTCTAAATTGTGCAGATTGCTAACTTGCGCTATGCCGCAAAATTCTATATAATAAATAATAATAGAATAATTACGGTGAGAAACAGGAGGACAACGATGTGACAGATCAGGAATTGCTGAAGTGCTACACGGATTTCGTTCCGTTTCTGGCGGCTGTGTGCGGACCGGGGTGTGAGATCGTCATCCATGATGTGACCAACCCGGAACAGTCTATTATCGCCATTGGAAACGGGATTTCTGGCCGTGAGCTGGGTGACCCCATGACCGACCTTGCACGGGAATTGCAGGAAAAGGGAACTTACGCTGATACCGAATGCCTGTTGAACTACAAAGGAAAGACCAAGAGCGGGGAATTCCTGTCCTCGACATACTTCATCAAGAACGAGGGACGGCTCATTGGGATGCTCTGTGTCAACAAGGAACTTGCCGCTGCACAGGAACTGAATCTTGCTCTGCGCGCGCTGTTGGATCGGTTCAATCTCTCGGCCCCGCCGGAAGATTCGCCCTCTGAGGATCTGAGCAGCCCGCTGGAAAGTGTGATGCACTCCCGTATTGCGGAGATCATCAGCAGGGAAGGCACTGCCCCGGCCCACATGTCCATGCAGGAAAAGATCCGCGTAGTACATAAGCTGGATGCAGACGGTATCCTGATGATGAAAGGTGCGGTCGCAGAGATCGCAGACCAGCTTTCGGTTTCAGTTCCTACGATTTATCGTTATCTGAACAAACCGCAGGCCTGAGAAAAAAAGCGGACAAAAAAGCAGAGACGCTTCGGAAAGCTCCTAAGCGTCTCTGCTTTTTGTGCTTTTATCTTACCACATTATAACCCGGTTGGAAAGGGTAAAACTGCACAAATAATAAAATAATTATCAACTGACTTTTTGATTATCAGATAGACTGCAACTCTCTCCGCTGGTACGAACGAACTGCCCGCTGCAAAACCTTTGATACGCAAAAAACTCCCCTGCATTCCGGTAAAATGGAGTGCAGGGGAGTTTTTATGTTACAGGCTCAGGCCTGCGTTTTTTTACTGCTCCGGAGCGGTGAAGCTGATGGGGGTAGCACCTGCAGCAGCATCAACGCTCAGCAGGGAGATGGGAGCAACCTCGTAGCTCAGGGTGTCGAAGCTCTGGGTGTCGCCGCCCTCGGTGGTGAACTCCAGGACATACTCAGCGCTCTTGTCAGCGTCCTCGGGCAGGGTCAGCACAACGCTGTCGCCGTCAGCCAGGCCGTCAGCAGCCAGGTTCTCGCCCTTGTCCTCAGAGCCGGCAACGTACAGGTACAGCTCGGTGACGTTCTCGCCGGTGGTGTTGTAGACAGTGTACTCGGCGGACTCGACCTCGGCCTCGCTGGAAGCTGCCTCAGAGCTTGCAGCCTCAGAGGAAGCGGCAGCGGAAGAAGCAACGGAAGAAGCAGTGGTGGAAGAAGCAGTGGTGGAAGAAGCAGAACCGCCGCAAGCGGTCATACCAACAGCCAGTGCCAGAGCAGCGGCAACAACAGCAACATTCTTGAGTTTCATTGTGTAATCTCTCCTTGTTTGTGACGAAAATCTTTTCTCGTGGGCAGCTCTCGTGAAAAGTTGCCCACAAGCAACTATTATACAAGGATGTGTCGAAGAATACAATAACAAATCCTTTACAAAAGTGTGAAAAGTATGACAAAGACCCTCTCCGTCCTGCTGATGCCCGCCAGCACCTCCAAAAGGGAGGGGCGGCATTGCGAAGCAATGACGGAGAGGGTCTTTTCTATTTCGAGGTGCTTTACTTACTTGGGCTGCTTGCCGATGTAAGCCAGGATGCCGCCATCAGCGTACAGGATCTGGCCATTGACAAAGTCGGAAGCATGGGAGGCCAGGAACACGCAGGGGCCGACCATGTCCTCGGGGGTGCCCCAGCGGCCTGCGGGGGTCTTGGCGCAGATGAAGGTATCGAAGGGATGGCGGCTGCCATCGGGCTGGATCTCGCGCAGGGGAGCGGTCTGAGCGGTGGCAATGTAGCCTGGGCCCATGCCGTTGCACTGGATGTTGTACTCGCCGTACTCGGAGGCGATGTTGCGGGTCAGCATCTTCAGTGCGCCCTTGGCGGCAGCGTAGGCGGAGACAGTCTCGCGGCCCAGCTCGCTCATCATGGAGCAGATGTTGATGATCTTGCCCTCGCGCTTGGCAATCATATCGGGCAGAACAGCCTTGGAGCAGTTGAAGGCACCGCCAACGTGCACGTCGATGACGCGCAGGAAATCGGTGTGGCTCATCTCGATCATGGGCACGCGCTTCATCAGACCGGCGTTGTTCACCAGAATGTGAATCGCCCCATGTGTTTTTATTACATCTGCTGCCATTTTCTGCACAGCCTCTACATCAGTTAAATTGACCTCATAGGCGTGTGCTTTTCCTCCCTGGCAGCAAATCTCCTGGGCGCTGGCGCGTGCCCTTTCCCCATCTAGATCTGCCAGGATGACGGTTGCACCTCCCATCGCCAGTTGCCTTGCGCACTCTTTACCGATGCCCTTGGCTGAGCCAGTGACAATTGCAATTTTGTCTTGAAATTCCATTTTGATGTTCCTTCTCTCTGTTTTTTGGGTGCGGGAAATAATCACTTGGCCAAATTTTGTCCAAGAGCGCTTATTTCTCTCTTCCCTATTGTTTTGTCATTAGGTAGATTGCCTGATAATTAATTCTGGCTGTAACACCACTTTGAGCAGTTCTCCATAGGATTTTTCAGCTTCTAGTGAGTTGATGATATACTCTGCTGCCTTTGACCCTATAGTATATCTGGCGTGGTGTACCGAAGTGAGTGGGATTTCCAGATATTCTGTAATCTCTATGTCGTCACAACTTACAATGCCGACCTGGTCGGGAATGGATACCTGATGGTTCCTAAGCGCTTTGAGCACCCCTATGGCAATATAGCTTCCCAGACAGACAAGAGAGTAAGGCGGCTTTTTTTCCTTGATCAACTGCTCTGCCGCCAAAAAGCCTCCACGGCTGGTGTTTTCTGTATAAAGAGCCATATCGCTTTTAAACTGCCTATTTTGGCTTTTCAATATCTCCTGAAATGCATTTAGGCGAATCTTAGTAGGCAAAAGTTCTTTTGGACCACCCACAAAATAGATTGGTCGGTCATGGTAGCGCTCCAGTAGATGGGTCGTAGCCAGTTCAATAATTTTCTTATCGTTGTTGATCACAAAGCTCACATCGTCCAGCTGTGCGGTATCGAACTCTCTGGCCATGAGGATACAGGGCAAAGTGAGATTGCGGTAGTTTTCTGGCTGAACAGGTACAGCTAGTATCCCATCCACTTGTAAACTGATGGCTGTATGAATCGCCTGTCTTTCATCTTCTTCATTTTCATTGGTATTCATGAAGATGACGATGTAGTTTTTCTTTTTGGCGGTTTCCTCAATCCCTTTGATGAGTAATGCATTGTATGGATTTGCGTTATCCGGCACCAAAATACACAGGGTTTTGGATTTGCCTGTCCGCAACACATTGGCAAAATAGTTGGTCGAATAGTTCATCTCCTTTGCTGCTTTAATCACCTTTTGTCTGGTCTCTTCACTGATATCAGGACTTCCCTTTAGGGAACGGCTCACAGCAGCAGTAGAGATGCCCACTTTGTTGGCAATGTCTTTTAATGTTACGCGATTTGATTTTTTTGTCGTTGTCTTGCTCACTATTCCACCTCAAATACTACAAAAGATCCATACAGAATTATGCTACCATATTTTATTGTAAATTGTCACCATAATTGTATTATTTGACTATTTATTTTCGGTCTGTGCAATGATCTCATCCACATTTTCCTGAGTAACTAGCACGAAAGGCACCATGATATCATGTTCGGTCTCTTCGCCTTTTGCCCACTGAAGCGCCACGTCAATGGAGGTTTCTCCCTGGGTTTTAGCATCTTGGAACACCGTGCAAGCAAGTCTCCCATCCTTTACAGCTAGCAGCGCATCTGCAATGGCGTCTACGCCTACTACGATGATCTCATCTTGCCTGCCGCGTGCCTCTACTGCCTGTAAGGCACCCATTGCCATATCATCGTTTTGGCACAAAATCGCATCAATGTCTGGATATTGGGTGAGCCAGTCCTCTGCCAAAGTCATCGCTTGATCACGCTGCCAATCGGCGTTTTGTTCTGCCAGCACCTCAATTTCCGTGCCATCTAACAGGCCTTTTTGCACGCCTTCTCTTCTCTCGTTGGTAGCAGATTGGCCAGCTAGGCCCTGCATAATGCACACTTTGCCTTTGCCACCTAATAGCTCTTTCACATAGTTTCCTTGAATGTAGCCAGCTTCCACATCGTCCGACCCCACATAAGCCTGGTAATCTTTGGATTCTGTGGGCAGGTTGCACTCAATGATGGGAATCCCCTTTTCGTTGCAAAGCTCTACTGCTGCATCCAGCCCCTTCGAATCGTGTGCATTCAAGATCACTGCATCCACACCCTGGGCTACAAATGTCTCTACTTGAGAGATTTGAGTCGCAATATCAGCAGAGGCATCTTGCATGATGATCTCCAGCCCCGGAATTTCCTCAGCGTGTTTCTGCATCGCATCTGCAATGTTCTTGGGGAATTCATCTTGCAGGTTCTTCATGGTGATGCCAATGGTGTAGGTCTCTTCCCCTTCTGCAGGCGCATTGCTATCTTGCGTTGTCGCCTCCGGCTGTTGGGCGCACCCTACTAGCATGAGAGTTACCATCATCACACACAGCACAATTGCTAACCATTTTTTCATTCTTTTTTCCTCCTACTTTATTTTTTATTAGCTATGCGCTAATATTTTCCATAGATTCTCTTCCGTCTTTCTTCACCTTGCCTATATTTATTTCCTGCCCCGCTTATTGAGCATATCGAACAACACTGCTGCCAAAATGATCACACCTTTACAAATATCCTGGTAATAGGAGGATACGTTGAGCAGCGTTAAGGCGTTGTTGAGAATGCCGATGACGATAAAGCCCACTACCGTACCGGCAATCGTTCCCACGCCACCAGAAAGGCTAGTGCCACCGATGACTACGGCAGTAATGGCATCTAACTCATAGCCTTCGCCAATGGCCGGCTGCCCCGAGCTGATTCTAGCCGCTAAGATAATGCCCGATATCCCAGCAAACAGGCCATTGATGGAATATACCGCGATTCTCTTCCTCTTGACTTTTACTCCAGACATCACTGCAGTGTTGGCATTGCCGCCGATGGCGTAAATCTCCCTGCCAAAGGTGGTATGATGCAGCAGTACATAGCTGAAGATGATAAGCACCACCAGTATAATCACCGGAATGGGAATAATCCCTAGATGTCCCTGGCCAATCTGCCGAAAGGATTCGGACGATAGAATATAAGGCCGTCCATCCGCATACACCAATCCAAAGCCACGGGCAATGGTCATAGTGGCCAGCGTCACCACAAAGGGTGGCATGTTAAATCCTGCAATAAATGCTCCATTAATGAGTCCAAAGATTGTGGTCACCGCCAGCGCCGCCAAAATTGCCAACCACACCAAGCTCTCATCGATGGTGATAATACTGCCTGCAATCGTCCCCGCTACCGCTACCAACGCGCCCACAGATAAATCAATGCCGTCGCTTATGATGACCAATGTCATGCTCAGGGCAATAATTCCATTAATCGATACCTGACGCAGAACGTTTAGTATGTTATCTGCCGTAAAAAACACATTGGATATAATGCTCATCACGATGATCATAATTAACATTACAATCAAAAGACCATATTTTCTCAAAAGATTACCCAAATTTTTGTTGCTGGATAGCACAGCTTCTTGTTTTCCCATGTTCATGTTTATACTCCTCCCAATGCATAGCGTATAATCGTCTCGGAATCCGCATCATCCCTAGAGCATTCGCCCCGAATACGGCCGCCACTCACAATGATAATCCTGTCACTCATCCCCATAATCTCCGGCATCTCTGAGGATATGAGTATGATTGCGATGCCCTGGCTTGCCAAATCGCAGATCATTTTATGGATTTCCGATTTCGCCCCTACATCAATTCCTCTGGTCGGTTCATCCAAGATGAGCACTTTGGGGTGGGTGAGCAACCACTTTGCCAAAACCACCTTTTGCTGATTGCCGCCCGATAGATTCTCCACAAGCTGTTGCGGTCCGCTCATCTTGACGTTGAGGGATTTTGCCATTTCTAGTACTCTCTTTTTTTCCTCTCTCCGATTGATAATGCTCCATTTGGATATTTGTTTGAGACTTGCTAGGGAAATGTTCTCCAAAATAGACCGGCATACCACTAAGCCTAGTTCTTTCCTATCCTCGGTAACCAAGATAACGCCTTCACGAATCGCATCACTGGTGTGTTTAATAGAGAGTTTTTTGCCGCCTAAAAAGATCTCACCTGCATCCAAAGGGTCATATCCCACAATAGACTTGACAATTTCACTTCGCCCCGCACCTACCAGGCCAGTAATCCCTAAAATCTCGCCCTTTTTTACTGAAAAACTCACATCCTCAAAGACGCCTTTATGCGTAAGCCCTTTCACTTCAAAAATCGTCTCCCCAATGGGTACTTGGTATTTCGGGAAGATGTTATTGAGTTCTCGCCCCACCATCATGGAGATGAGCTGATCTTTGGTAATCTCACTGGCTTTTTCCTCACCGATAAAACACCCATCTCGAAATACTGTGATTCTATCGCTAATTTGGAAGATTTCATCCATTCTGTGAGATATGTACACAATGCTGACGCCTTTGCTCTTTAAATTTCGAATCATTCGAAAGAGCACATCCACTTCACTTTCTGATAGTGCAGAAGTGGGCTCATCCATGAGAATTATTTTCGATTCTCTTGACACAGCTTTTACGATTTCCACCATCTGCATCTGTGCTACACTCAAATCCCGTAGCAACGTCTGAGGAGAAAACATTTCGCCAATCTCTAACTCCTCAAACAGCTTTTTCGTCTGTTCAAATTGCCTTTTCCTGTCAATAAATGGCGTGTGTTTATATTTCATTTGCCTTCCTATAAATAGGTTATCCGCCACCGTCATATCGAGAATTGGGCTTAATTCCTGGTGAATCATGCAAATACCTGCATCCAAAGACTCCTTAGGGCTATTTACCTTTAGGGGTTTTCCTTCAAAGAAAATTTCGCCACTGTCCTTTTTATTGAGGCCTATCAAAATTTTCATCAAAGTGGATTTACCTGCACCGTTTTCACCCATAAGTGCGTGCACTTCCCCCTTGCGCACTGTAAAATTCACATTTTTTAGCGCCTGTACGCCCGGGAAAGATTTCGACACTCCCTTGACTTCCAACAAAACATCATTCATCTGATCGCTCCTTTAATTATCAGTTTCCATTTGTTTTGAGTATTTTGTTTTACGAATTCCTTGGATGTTACTAGTGAGATTTTAGCTAAAAATTTACTATAACGTTATAGTTAAATAATATGCTAATATTTTCATTATGTCAATACTTTTTTTAAAATTTTTAGAACATTTCTATTATATTTACGTTTTTTCCGGCTTTTAGCCCATATTTCGCTTACTCTTTTTCGAATATTTACTATAACGTTAAAGCAAATATCCTGCTCTTCTACATTTTATTCCATTAACCTTTGATGGCCTCCACTCTTTCATCCGCATTGTCCTTTGGTCGGTATCAAGCTACTCTTTTTACATTCATTGAAGTACTAATTACCCGGCATCATCACAGTGCAATCATCTCACACAAATTGTAGTTTTTATCGCATTTTTTCGCTTATTCTTTACAATCCCCCATCTTTTAGTCAAAAAAATATCACAACTCCCTTTTTGTGAATTGCGATATTTCCTCGGGCCGTCGCCCATAGTGTAAACTGCCAATATGGATGTTTCCTTTCGGGCATAAAAATACCGCAACCCATCAACGTGAATTGCGATATTCGCTCGGGCCGTCGCCCGTGGTGGGAGCAACAGGGCTCGAACCTGTGACCCCCTGCTTGTAAGGCAGGTGCTCTCCCAGCTGAGCTATGCTCCCATCCATATTCTTTTACAGTGCTCTTCTATTTTAGCGTGTTTTTCCCCAGTTGTCAATGGTTTTGCCTGTAACCATGTCTCCACAGAGAAATTTCAAGAAAGCCAGCAGATCCGATCTCTCCACTGGCTTTTTATATTTCCTATCTTCTGGACTTGAGCTCTTCAAAAATAGCAGCTGGCCGCAACTCTCGCTGCTTGAGCAGTACCAGCAGATGGTATAAGAGATCTGCCGCCTCGTACTGCAATTCCTTTACATCGGGGTTTTTAGCGGCAATGACCACTTCTGTGGCCTCCTCCCCAACCTTTTTGAGTGTCTTATCAATTCCCTTATCAAAAAGATAGTTGGTATAAGAACCCGGCTGAGGATTTTCCTTGCGATCTTCTATGACCGCAAAGAGCTCATTGAGAATCTCCGCTGTAGCAGGCTGGCTTTCCTTTTGCATAAGGTTAGTATAAAAGCAACTTTGATTTCCCGTGTGGCAGGCTGGCCCTGTCTGTGCTACCTGAGCCAGCAATGTATCTCTGTCGCAATCCACCTCTATGCTGACGATCTTCTGCACGTGTCCAGAGGTCTCTCCCTTTTTCCAGAGCTGCTTTCTGCTTCTGGAATAATAATGCATGTATCCTGTCTGCTCACACAGTTTGAGAGATTCCTCATTGACGTAAGCTAGCATCAATACCTGTCCTGTATACGCGTCCTGTACAATACAGGGCATCAGCCCATGCGCATTAAATTTTAATTCCATATCCTTCATATGCTTCCCCTTATCTAAACTGTCACAATTTTTATGGAATGGATTTTGTCCTTCCCTTTTTTCTCAGGGTTTCTACTGGCGATTTCTCGCAAAGATCCCTGGATTTTCACCTGTTAAACTTTCTTCATTGCCGTGAGGCTTTTTCGCCCTCAGCTTATAGCCGCACTGGAATATTTTGCGATTTCAAATACTGCTTTAATTCCAAAATGGAGATCTCATTGTAGTGAAACAGTGATGCCGCTAATACCGCACTGGCATCTGCTTGCTGTATGACATCTCGAAAATGTTCTAACTTTCCCGCTCCACCGGAGGCGATGACTGGAATATGCAGTTCACTCGTTATGGCCCGGGTCAGCTCAATATCATACCCCGCTTTGGTGCCATCAGCATCCATGCTGGTGAGCAAAATCTCTCCCGCCCCCAGTTCCTGTGCCTGTTTTGCCCAAGCAATAGCGTCTTTTCCCGTGTTCACCCTTCCGCCATTTAAATACACTTCGTACTTTCCTTCTGCGGTTCGCTTGGCGTCAATGGCCACTACTATGCACTGGTTTCCAAACCGCTTGGCCCCTTCGCTAATTAGGCTAGGGTCTAAAATGGCAGCGGAATTGATAGATATCTTATCCGCGCCCGTTTTAAGCAAAGTGCGCATGTCATCCACACTGCGAATTCCCCCACCTACTGTGAGGGGAATGAATACCTGCTCAGAGGTCTTCTGTACCACATCCAGCATGATATTTCGCTTGTGTGCAGAGGCCGTGATATCTAAAAATACGATCTCGTCTGCTCCTTGCTCGTTATAGGCTTTGGCAATCTCTACAGGATCTCCTGCATCCTGTAGATTGACAAAGTTAACGCCCTTAACCACCCTGCCTGCATGCACATCCAGACAGGGAATAATGCGATGTGTTAACATAAGCCTCCTACTTTCTGTTTTCCAACGCCTCTTTAAAGTCCAGCGTTCCCTCGTAAATAGACCGGCCCAAAATCACACCACAGGCCCCTGTATTCTTAATAGCCTCTAAGTCTTTTAAATCTTTCACGCCACCAGAGGCGATGATGTTCATCCAAGTCTTTTTCACTAGTCGCTCAATCCATTCGATATTTGGCCCACTGAGCATGCCATCTCTTAAGGTATCCGTGTAGATAATCGTGTCTATACCCATGTTGTGCATCTGCAGTGCCAAATCCACTGCATCTACATCCGTCTCTTCTACCCAGCCCTTGGTAACGACTTTGCCATTTTTCGCATCAATACCTACAGCAATTCTATCGCCAAATTTGGATTTCGCCCATTTGAGCAGCTCGATGTTTTCCACTGCTGCAGTGCCAATGACCACCCGAGAAACGCCTACTTCTTGAAGCCGTTCCGTGATATCCTCCTGGGTTCTAATGCCACCGCCCATTTGGACAGGAATTTTTACCGATCTGACGATTTTTCTTACCGTCTCTTTATTTTCAAATACGCCGGAAAACGCCGCGTTTAAGTCTACAATATGAAGGTAATTGGCTCCCATGTTCTGCCATTTGAGCGCCATTTCCACTGGATCTCCATAATCAGTAAATTGATCCTTTTTTCCCTGTATCAGCCTGACACATCTTCCATCTAAAATATCAATTGCTGGATAAATTTTCATGATTTTATACCTCCAAATTTATATAACATCGCAAGCCCGGTTTTCCCACTTTTCTCTGGATGAAACTGCAGGCCATACATTTGGTCCCTGTTTACCGCGCACACAAATGGATATCCGTAATTGGCTCTGGCAATCACGGATTCCTCCGGTACTTTGCTGGCATGAAACGAATGGACAAAATAGACGTACTGTTCTTGTTCTTCCTTGCAAAACAGTGCGTTATCTTTTATGCTCTCCAAATTGTTAAAACCGATGTGTGGAATTTTCAGCCCTTCTTTGTGAAATAAAACCACTTCTCCTGGAATCAGCCCCAAGCACTCATGCTGGCCCTTTTCCATACTCTGTTCAAACATCAGCTGCATCCCTAGGCAAATGCCTAGAAACGGTTTCCCTTTGGCCGTTTCTTTTAAAATCACGTCAAAAAGGCCCGTTTCCCTGAGCTGATGCAATGCATCTCCGGCTGCGCCCACGCCCGGTAGCACAATATGACTTGCATCCTCTATTTTTTTGCGGTCATCTGTGATAATTGCATCGTATCCCACAAACTCAAAGGCCTTTTGGACACTTCGCAAATTTCCCATTTTATAATCGATAATTGCTATCATTCTATCTATAGAACTCCTTTGGTGGAAAGCACTCCTTGAATTCGCCGGTCATATGTGGTAGCCATGTCCAACGCTTTTGCCAGCGCTTTAAAGACACCTTCAATAATATGATGGGTATTTTTGCCGTAAATCAGATTCACATGGAGGGTGATCTTTGCATTCATGGCGAACGCCCTTAAAAATTCCTCCAATAGCCCTGCGTCAAAATCCCCTGTCTTCTGCTCCTGAAATTCCACCTGGTATGCTAAAAACGGCCGGCCGCTGATATCCAGCGCCACTTCTATGAGCGCCTCATCCATGGGCAATCGCAAAAAACCATAGCGGCGGATTCCCGCTTTATCTCCCAGTGCTTTGTCAAAGGCCTGACCAAGGACGATACCCACATCTTCTACTGTGTGGTGCGCATCCACCCAAGTATCTCCATTGCAAGTTAAATCCAAGTCCATTAGGCCATGTCGGGCAAACAAAGTGAGCATGTGGTCAAAAAATCCCACACCTGTCTCTATACTGCTGGCGCCCTCGCCGTCTAAATTCAGATGTAAATCAATATCCGTCTCTGCCGTTTTTCGCGTCAAACTGGTACTTCTCATCTTTTGTCTGCTTTCCTTTCCGGTCTCTGCCTTGTTATCCCTATCTCAACATTTAGAAAAGGGCATTTCTTTCCCCATTTTCTAAGCGTTTTACTGCCTTTTGCGCCTCTACTCAAAAACGCAAGCTACTTCCGTATTGCCTTTACCCTTCTCCCTTAGATATCCTCGAAGCGTATTTTAACCGCTCTCGCATGAGCCATCAAATCTTCCATTTTAGCAAATTCATAAATTTCCTCGTACACTTCCTCTAGTGCCTCTTTGGAATAACAAATCACGCTGGACTTTTTGATGAAATCGTCCACAGAAAGAGGCGAAGAAAACCTCGCTGAGCCATTGGTAGGTAAAATGTGGTTTGGCCCTGCGAAATAGTCACCCAGCGGCTCGGGAGAGTACTCTCCTACAAAAATAGAGCCGGCATTTTTGATCTGCATCAGATAGTCTTTGGGATTTTTGAGGCAGATTTCCAGGTGTTCCGGGGCAATTTCATTGGCAATTTCCACCGATTCCTGTGCACTTTGGGTTATTATTATTGTACCATAATTTTCAAGAGATTTACATACTATTTCTCGTTTTGGCAATTTCTCTATTTGAACTGCAATTTCCTCCTGCACCTTCTGAGCCAACTCCACGCTGTGTGTTACCAGTACACAGGCCGCCAGTTCATCATGCTCCGCTTGAGACAGAAAATCCGCTGCAATCCGTTTGGGAGTTGCCGTTTCGTCTGCCAAGATGAGTATTTCTGAGGGGCCGGCGATCATGTCAATGCCCACCTGCCCGTACACCTCTTTTTTAGCCAATGCCACAAAAATATTCCCCGGCCCTGTGATTTTATCCACTTTGGGAATGGACTGTGTGCCATAGGCAAATGCCGCCACAGCCTGCGCTCCTCCCATTTTGTAGATGCGGGTCGCCCCGGCAATATCCGCCGCACACAAGGTGAGGGGATTAATGTTTCCCTGTTTATCCGGCGGCGTGGCCACGAATATCTCCTTTACCCCTGCCACTTGCGCGGGTATGATGTTCATGAGCACACTGGATGGATACACCGCCTTTCCGCCCGGTACATATACCCCTGCCTTATCTAGCGGTCGAATCAGCTGGCCCAACATTTTCCCATTTTCTTCGTAGGTAAAGGATTGACGCTTTTGCCGTTGATGAAACGCCCGGATGTTTTCTGCTGCGTGTTTTACCACTTCAAGGATTCGTTCATCCACCTGCGTATGTGCCTGTTTGATCTCCTGCTCAGAGACCACAATGTTGCTTTCATTGACTGCAAAGCCATCTAGCTTCTTTGTATAGGCAAAGAGCGCTTGATCTCCCCTGGCAGCCACGTCTGCCACGATCTCTTTGACGATCTTTCCCTCTTTTTCAAAATCTCCATTTGCCCTTTGCAAAAGTCTCTTTTTCAGTTCTTCTTTTTCCTGTCCATTAATCACTTTTAACATTTGCATACCCTCATCTTATAGTCCGTCTGCTTTTCATCGGCTCCCTATTTTTCTCTCTCTTCCCTTTGAGCCAATACTTTTTTCATCTTGTCGATCAGTGGCCGAATCTGTCCCGCCTTGGTCTTTAGACTCACCTTGTTGCCAGCCAGTCTGGCGGAGATGTCCATCACATCCTCCAGCACATCCAGGCCATTCTCTCGGAGCGTTCTGCCGCTCTCCACAATGTCCACAATGACATCTGAAAGCCCCAAAATGGGCGCTAACTCGATACTGCCATTGAGTTTGATCAGCTCAATATCCTCCCCCTTGGAGGCATAATACATTTTTGCCACTCTCATATACTTGGTAGCCACTCGTTTAAGGCCTGATGTTATGGGCTTTTTCCTGTCTTGAGCATATCCACAGACACATAATTTGCACTTGGCAAAATTGAGATCTAACATCTCGTATAAGGGAAGGCCCGCCTCCAGCAGCGTGTCCTTGCCCACAATTCCCATATCGGCAATGCCACTGTCCACGTATACCGGCACATCGGATGGCTTTACCATGAGAAAGCGAAACTCTTTTGTCCGGTCAAAAAACACCAGTTTGCGGGAGTTTTCCTTGAGTTCTGTCAAATCCAGTCCACAATCCTCCAACAGCTGAATGGCAAAATCCGCCAGTCTTCCCTTGGCCAGGGCGATGGTTATTTGCATGTCCCTTCGCCTCCTTCATACTCTTTTTTTCCCTCTTTGCCAAAAACAATAGCCCTTTCATATTCCGCCGGGCAGCCATCCGGCAAAACCTCTTGCTGTTCCAGCACAGCTGAGATGCCTTTCTTTCTCTGTTCATACACATAGGCAATCGCCTGGCGTCGGGTCTCTCTTTCACACACCACCAGTATTTTAGGACAAACCGGCGCGTATAGGTTCCCCTGTTTTTCCAGGGCGATCATCATCCGTTTAATGCCCATGGCAAACCCCACGGCCGGGGCAGAACGCCCAAATTCACTCAGCAGTGTGTCATATCTGCCTCCAGAGAGCACAGGCACGCCAATCTCGTTAGTGATGCCGCGGAAAATCACGCCAGAGTAGTAGTTCAAATTGTGGAGCATGGAGAGATCAATGCTCAAATACTGGGCAAATCCGTAATCCTCCAGAATGTCTAGGATTCCCTCCAGGTTATCCAGCGCCTTCTGGCAAGCTTCCCCTTTGCCGATTTCCCGCGCTTTAGCGATCACTTCCCGCTCTCCGAACAGTTCAGGGAGTGCCAAAATCCGCTCCTTATCCTCTTTTGCCACTTTCAAGCGGGTGAGAGCGAACTCCAGATCCACCGTATTTTTGGTGTCGATCAGCTTTCTCAGCTCTTCAATCTCCTGTTCGTTTAGACCCAGTCCTTCTACCAGGCCTTTAAAGTACCCGGCGTGGCCGATATCCAGCTTAAAACCCTGGAGGCCTGCGGTCAAAATGGAGTGAATGGCAAGGGAGATCACCTCTGCATCAGCGCTACATCCTCCTAGCCCTAGCAACTCCACCCCGGCTTGGGTGTATTCACTTCTGGAGCTCTCATTGTATTCCCGTACGCCAAAGGCATTTTGCACATAGCACAGCCTTAAAATATCCCGCTCGTTCATCAGTTTCGTCGCAGCAATTCTGGCGATGGGCACTGTGATGTCCGGCCGCAGCACCATAATCCGGCCCTTTAAGTCAAAAAACTTGATCATATTCTCCTGTAAATAGGAACTGGTATCCCCTACAAATACATCGTAATACTCAAACGTAGGGGTTTCAATTTCATCGTATCCCCATAGAAAAAATTCTCTTTTCAGTTTTTGGATTAGCTCTCTCTTTGCCCCACACTCTAGGGGAAGACAGTCTGAGACTCCCTCGGGCAACCCCTTTTTCAGTTGCATATCTTATTCCTCCTAAATAGCCATTTGCCTTTCACACATAAAGGCCGCTATCATGCTTATTTGGGCCAATTCTCCGCCCCGCTATATTTTATCGTATTAAATCACTAATATGCTAATATGATATATTATTTCTCCGCAATTGTCAATTCCCCAACCAAACAAATCCTATTTTCTCTTTTCTAACACACATTTTTCCCCTCAAATTATATATACCCAAAGTACGGGAACATTCTTGAAAAAATCCATCTGCAAAGTATTTCATAATCTTATGATCACAGTTCGCTGTTCTTTGGGAATTTCCACGCCTTTCCCTCTGCCCAATGATATCGAAATACAAAAAACCCTGCCAACCACAGCAGGCCAGCAGGGCAATTCATCTTTACAATAGTGTCCGTCTCAGCTCTTCCGCCGATTTGGCCGAAAGATAGCAAGGTGGGATGTCAAACACCGTTTTGGCTCCAACCTCTCCCTGCTCTTTGAGCCGTGCAACAGCTCTTGCATAGCACACTAAAATGCTGGCAGTAAATTCCGGGTTGCTCTCCAGCGCCAGAGAGTATTCGATCTTTTGCTTGGTCTTTTTATCCGCTCCTGTTCTGCCTGTGCGAATGACAAATCCTCCATGGGGCATACCCGTGTGATTGGCAAAGTACTCTTCTTCGGAAATAAAGTGGACATGGGTGGTGTAATCTGCAAAGTAGTTGGGCATGGTCTTAATATCCTGCTCCACCTGATTGGCGTCTGCGCCCTCTTTGAGCACCACGTAGCACTCTCTGAGATGTTTTTCTCCCGTAGAGAGCTCAGGATTTTCCCCACTTCTCACCCGCTCCACAGCCTCTTCAATGGGAACGGTATATTGGCAGGCGTATTTCAC
>ERZ780195.1482-NODE-1482-length-18944-cov-3.387792_pt1 | contig 18944 bp, 9 predicted proteins | sample MGYA00511017_ERZ780195 | MGnify/ENA primary metagenome ERZ780195 (study PRJEB29588, sample SAMEA2159974) | human gut metagenome | biome: human gut; feature: human-associated habitat; material: faeces | place: Denmark | collected 2008/2010 ...
ACCGGGACTTTTGATGGCAGCAGCCAGAGTCAATGTACCGACCGTATTTGTGTCCGGTGGACCAATGTTAGCAGGTCATGTGAAAGGAAAAAAACGCAGCCTTTCTTCCATGTTTGAGGCAGTCGGCTCTTATGCAGCAGGAACCATGAGTGAAGAGGATGTATGCGAATATGAGGAAAAGGTATGTCCAACCTGTGGCTCCTGTTCCGGTATGTATACGGCAAACTCCATGAACTGCTTAACAGAAGCCCTTGGAATGGGCTTACAGGGCAACGGAACGATCCCTGCAGTATATTCCGAGAGAATCCGTCTTGCAAAACATGCAGGAATGGCAGTCATGGAAATGTATAAAAAAGATATCCGTCCAAGAGATATTATGACAAAAGACGCAATCTTAAATGCATTGACGGTAGATATGGCACTTGGATGTTCCACCAACAGTATGCTGCATCTGCCGGCCATCGCGCATGAGGCAGGCGTAGAGCTGAATCCGGAGATGGCAAATGCCATCAGTGAGAAGACCCCGAACCTCTGCCATCTGGCTCCGGCAGGATACCACTACATCGAGGAGCTGAACGAGGCCGGCGGTGTTTATGCCGTTATGAACGAGCTGAATAAACTGGGACTTCTGCACACCGAGTGCATGACCGCAACCGGAAAGACCGTAGGGGAGAACATCAAAGGATGTGTCAACAAAAATCCTGAGATCATCCGTCCAGTTGAGAATCCATACAGCAAAACAGGCGGTATCGCTGTTCTGAAAGGAAACCTGGCACCGGATACCGCAGTTGTCAAACGTTCTGCTGTTGTTCCGGAGATGCAGGTTCATGAAGGCCCGGCCAGAGTCTTTGACTGCGAGGAGGATGCCATCGAGGCAATCCGCGGCGGCAAGATTGTGGCAGGCGACGTTGTTGTCATCCGTTATGAGGGACCAAAGGGTGGTCCTGGTATGCGTGAAATGTTGAATCCGACTTCTGCCATTGCAGGTATGGGACTTGGTTCTTCCGTAGCCCTGATCACGGACGGCCGTTTTTCCGGCGCATCCCGCGGTGCGTCCATCGGTCATGTAAGCCCGGAGGCAGCAGAGGGCGGTCCGATCGCACTCGTTGAGGAAGGTGATCTGATCCGTATCAATATTCCGGAGCACAAGCTGGAGGTTGTCGTATCGGACGAAGAGCTGGCACGCAGAAAAGCTGCATGGACTCCGAGAGAACCAAAGGTAACGACAGGCTATCTGAAACGCTACGCAAAGATGGTTTCCAGTGCAAATAAGGGAGCTATTCTGGAGTTCTAATTCAGAAAAACTATGAGAAACACGCTCTGCGAGTTTCTCATAGTTATCGCGGCAGTCGCCAAGGTCTCGTGCAAGCACGGACTTTGGCTCGTTGCCCGCGTAAATCATAAAATCATATCAGCCGTCCGAACGCGCTTTTTCTCGGATGGCTGATTTCATAAACAGATTTCATACACAAAGCGAAAACATAAGGAAGGAATCATACAGACATGGAATTAACTGGATCACAGATTGTTATCGAGTGCCTGAAGGAGCAGGGTGTGGATACCGTGTTCGGCTATCCGGGCGGAACCATTTTAAATATCTATGATGAACTTTACCGTCATCCGGAAATCCACCATATCCTGACCTCACACGAGCAGGGTGCTGCGCATGCAGCGGACGGATATGCGCGTGCTACCGGAAAAACAGGCGTCTGCATGGCTACAAGCGGCCCGGGCGCAACGAATCTTGTCACCGGAATTGCAACCGCCTACATGGATTCTACACCGATGGTAGCGATTACCTGCAACGTAGGAAAGGCACTGCTTGGAAAAGACAGCTTTCAGGAGATTGACATTGCGGGTGTCGCAATGCCGATCACAAAATACAGTGTGATTGTAAAAGATATCACCGTTCTTGCAGATACGCTGCGCCGTGCGTTTACGATCGCAAACACCGTAATCATTATGACTTCAAACGCCGGTTCGACAGACCAAAACACAATGGGCTTCGGCAAATCGCAGGACGATATTACAAAAGATGTCACAGCGGCAACGTATGAGTACGAGCCGAAGACTCCGGAGAAAATTGAACCGTTTACTGAGAGAATTACAGAAGAAGGCCTGGATCACGTCGTATCCCTGATTCAGGAGTCGAAACGCCCGTATATTTTCGTGGGCGGCGGCAGTATCATCTCCGGCGCGTCCGAGGAAGTGCGCGAACTGGCACACCGCATCCAGGCACCGGTCTGCGACACCCTGATGGGAAAAGGTGCGTTCCCGGGAACGGATGAGCTGTACACCGGCATGCTCGGTATGCATGGAACGAAAACATCGAACTATGGCGTGACAAAGTGCGATCTGCTGATCGTGCTCGGCGCAAGATTCTCCGATCGTGTCACCGGAAACGCTGCAAAATTTGCCAATAACGCAAAAATCGTTCAGATCGATGTGGATGCGGCAGAAATCAACAAGAATGTTGTTGTCGAGTCGAGCATCATCGGAGACGTCAAAGAGGTCTTAAAACGGCTGAATGCGAGGCTGGAGCCGATGCACCATGACGAGTGGATTGCCGAGATCGAGGCGATGAAGGAAAAATTCCCGTTAAAGCATGAAGAAGGCCTTACCGGACCGTTCGTGATCGAGGAGATCTATAAGGCAACCGACGGCCAGGCTGTCATCACGACCGATGTCGGACAGCATCAGATGTGGGCGGCGCAGTATTATCGGTATACGAGCCCGAGAACCCTTTTAACCTCCGGCGGTCTTGGAACCATGGGATTCGGTCTTGGAGCTGCCATGGGTGCCAAAATGGGACGCCCGGACAAAACGGTCATCAACATCGCAGGTGACGGCTGTTTCCGTATGAACATGAATGAGCTGGCAACACTTTCCAGACACAACATTCCGATCATCGAGGTTGTTGTCAACAACCACGTACTCGGCATGGTACGCCAGTGGCAGACGCTGTTCTACGGAAAACGGTATTCCAATACCGTTCTCCAGGATCAGGCAGACTTTGTCAAGGTTGCTGAGGCGCTCGGCGTAAAGGGCATCCGCGTGACGAAAAAAGAGGAGATGGGTCCTGCCATCCGTGAGGCAATTGAGGGCGGAAAACCGGCGCTCATCGATGTCTGGATCGACTGCGACGAAAAAGTATTCCCGATGGTACCGGCAGGAGCTCCGATTGAGGATGTCTTCGATGCAGAGGATCTGGCAAAAAAGGAACAAGAAAAGGATTGACAGATTTCTGACAAAGAGGTATCATGGTTTCAACGTGGTAAAGCAATACCGTATTACCGCACGAATCGCACAGATGTGATTACAATGGAAACCATCGGTCTACTATCGGTGGTTTCCTAGTAAGATAAAGTAACACCAGGGGCAAAAGTTCGAAAGTCTGACGCAAGCAAAGCTTACAGGAAGATTTTTGAACTTGGGACCCGTAAAATATGAGTAAGTAGCCATTTTTCGGAGAAAAATGAGCGGAGTACGAATATTTTGCAGATTACGGGAGCACAAAGTGCGGAGTAATCTGGTGCAGAAAAGAGAAACAGGAGGATGAGAAAAATGAGCAGAGTCTATAATTTTTCCGCAGGACCGGCGGTTCTGCCAGAGGAAGTGTTGAAAGAAGCCCAGGAGGAAATGCTGGATTACCGCGGATGCGGCATGTCCGTCATGGAGATGAGCCACCGTTCCAAAGTATTCCAGAATATCATCGATGAGGCAGAAGCAGACCTTCGTGACCTGATGGGAATTCCGTCAAATTACAAAGTTCTGTTTCTTCAGGGCGGTGCCTCCCTGCAGTTTTCCATGATTCCGATGAACCTGATGAAAAACGGTGTCGCTGATTACATCGTAACGGGTCAGTGGGCAAAGAAAGCATATGCAGAGGCGCAGAAATACGGAAAGGCAAACAAAATTGCCTCCTCTGAGGACAAAACATTTTCCTACATCCCGGACTGCAGCGATCTTGCCATCAGCCCGGATGCCGACTATGTTTATATCTGCGAAAACAACACCATTTACGGCACCAAATACAAAAAGCTGCCGAATACCAAGGGTAAAACCCTGGTGGCAGACGTCTCCTCCTGTTTCCTCTCCGAACCTGTCAATGTCTCTGATTACGGCATCATCTACGGCGGTGTCCAGAAAAACATCGGACCTGCCGGAATGGTGATCTCCATTATCCGTGACGATCTGATCACCGACGATGTCCTGCCGGGAACACCGACCATGATGAAATTCAAGACACACGCAGACGCAGGATCCCTGTACAATACACCGAACTGCTACTGCATCTATATGTGCGGCAAGGTATTCAAATGGCTGAAGAAAATGGGCGGCCTGGAAGTTATGAAACAGCGCAACGAAGAAAAAGCAAAACTTCTGTACGATTTCCTGGATCAGAGCAAGCTCTTCAAAGGAACCGTTGTACCGGAAGACCGTTCTCTGATGAACGTTCCGTTTATCACCGGAAATGCAGATCTGGATGCGAAATTCGTCAAAGAGTCCAAAGAAGCCGGACTTGAGAACCTGAAAGGCCATCGCACCGTCGGCGGTATGCGTGCAAGCATCTACAATGCAATGCCGAAAAAAGGCGTAGAAACACTCGTAGCCTTCATGAAAAAGTTCGAGGAGGAAAATCTCTAATGTTTCAGTATCATTGCTTAAATCCGATTGCAGGCGTAGGCCTTGCAAATTTTAATGAAAACTATCAGCAGAGTGAAAGCCTGGAGGGAGCCGATGCGGTTCTCGTCAGAAGTGCAGCCATGCACGGTATGGAGCTGCCGAAAAGTATTCTTGCCGTAGCAAGAGCAGGAGCCGGTGTCAACAACATTCCGCTTGCCGACTGCGCAGAGCAGGGTATCGTGGTCTTCAACACACCGGGAGCCAATGCAAACGGTGTCAAAGAGCTCGTGCTTGCCGGCATGCTGCTGGCATCCCGTGATATCGCAGGCGGTATCGAATGGGTGAAGAGCGACAAAGAAGACGGCGATATCGCAAAGACAGCAGAAAAACAGAAAAAGAAATTTGCCGGCTGTGAGATCAGCGGAAAGAAACTCGGTATCATCGGCCTTGGTGCCATCGGCCAGCTTGTGGCAAATGCAGCCACCCATCTTGGTATGGAAGTATATGGATATGATCCATACATCTCTGTCGATGCAGCATGGAACCTGTCCCGCGACATCCATCACATCCAGAATGTAGAAGATATCTATCGCACCTGCGATTATATCACCATCCACGTGCCGCTTTTGGACAGCACCAAGGGCATGATCAACAAAGCGGCGATCGAAGAGATGAAAGACGGCGTGGTTCTTCTGAACTATGCAAGAGATCTTCTCGTTGACGAGGATGCTGTTCTCGCGGCTTTAAAGGCCGGAAAAATGAAGAAATATGTGACCGACTTTGCAAATCCGAAGGTAGTCGGTGCAGAGGGAACGATCGTTACCCCGCACCTTGGAGCATCCACCAAAGAATCCGAGGACAATTGTGCTGTGATGGCAGTCAAGGAAATCCGTGATTTCCTTGAGAACGGAAACATCAAAAACTCCGTCAACTTCCCGAACTGCAGCATGGGCGTATGCACAGGCGCAGGCCGTGTGACGATCTGCCACAAGAATATCCCAGGTATGCTGGGAGCCTTCACAACCGTTATGGGTAATGCGGATGTCAACATCAGCGATATGACAAACAAAGGTAAAGGCGATTACGCTTACACGATGATGGATCTGGAAAGCGAAGCAACCGAGGAGATAGTAAAAGCCCTCGAAGCAGTTGATGGTGTATTAAAGGTTCGTATCATTAAATAAAGAGAATCAAAGAAAATCAAAAAGTGACAGGAAAAGGCGGTGCCCGAAAACAGGGGTACCGCCTTTTCTTGTCAAGAACGGCAGAAGTTACTGCTGTTTGACTTCCTTTGGGTAAAGAATAGCACAAAAAAGAGAACTGCCCTGGGACAGTTCTCTTTGCCTGTAATGTATGGTTACGAAAAGATTTTCAGATCCGTTTCCAGACGGCTCCGCCGCGTACATCGGTAACTTCAATGCCCTGTGCTTTCAGATCGTCACGGATCTTATCTGCTTCCGCAAAGTTTTTGGCTTTCTTTGCTTCATATCGTTTTAAAACGAGCGCATCAATCTCCGGATCTCCCTCGCCGGTAATCTGATAACCGGATGCAGTGGAAGCGGAAGTTGTCTTTGCGGCCTCTTTTCTCTTTGCTTCTGCATGGGAGAGAAGGGCAAGACCGAGCACCTGATCGAAACTGTCGAGAAGCGCCAGCTTTGCAGCATCATGCATGTCTGCTTTTAACACATCGTACAGCGTTGTGATAGCAAGCGAGGTGTTGAGGTCGGCATCGAGCGCTTTCTGGAATTTCTCTTTTAAAGCAGTCATAGAAGCTTCCTCGGCCGGTCCGTCTTTCGGGTCTAAAGCGGCGATGCGGGCGATCAGCTTGTCATAGGCAATTTTGGCGTTGTCCAGGTTTTCCCAGGTGAAGACAAGCGCCTTACGGTAATGAGACTGGAGGCAGAAGAAACGGTAGACGAGAGGATCATAACCTTTTTCCTCAAGAAGAGAAACGGTTAAAAACTCACCTTTCGATTTCGACATCTTTCCAGTCGATGTATTCAGGTGATGCACATGGAACCACTGCGGGCACCAGGCGTGGCCGAGGTAGCTTTCGGACTGTGCGATCTCGTTCGTGTGGTGCGGGAATGCATTGTCTACGCCGCCGCAGTGCAGGTCAAGGTATTCGCCATTGTATTTCATGGAGATACCGGAGCACTCGATGTGCCATCCCGGATAACCGACGCCCCACGGGGAATCCCATTTCAAGGCCTGGTTCTCAAATTTGGATTTCGTAAACCAGAGAACGAAATCATTTTTGTTGCGTTTGTTTGTATCTTCCTCTACGCCTTCACGCACACCGACCGCGAGGTCATCCTCGTCGTGATCGTTGAATACGTAGTAGTGGTCGAGACGGCTGGTGTCAAAGTAAACATTTCCGCCGGCAAAGTAAGCGTAGCCGGTGTCCATCAGTTTTTCAATGATTCTGATATATTCGTCAATGCATCCCGTTGCCGGCTGTACGACATCCGGGCGCTTGATGTTCAGCTTTTTGCAATCCGCAAAGAATGCATCGGTGTAATACTGTGCGATTTCCATGACTGTTTTGTGCTCGCGCTTTGCACCTTTGACCATCTTGTCCTCGCCGGTGTCCGCATCGGAGCTTAAATGGCCGACATCGGTGATGTTCATGACACGGTTGACGTCGTAGCCTTCATAGCGGAGTGCCTTTTCCAGGACATCCTCCATAATATAACTGCGCAGGTTTCCGATGTGCGCAAAATGATAAACGGTAGGTCCGCAGGTGTACATTTCTACACGGCCCGGTGTGTGTGTCAGGAATTCAGCTTTTTTATGGGTTGCAGAATTATAAAGATACATAAAAGAAGTCTCCTTTTTTCTTTTCGTGCGGATACGGATGCAGAAGTGATGATACACAAGAAAGCAAAAAAGCGTCTGCTGTATCCGACAAGGATATCAGAGACGCCGCGTGCGGTGCCTGTTTTCCGTGTACTGCACTGGTTCCTTATTAAAATTAATATTAGCAGGATTTTTTTTTGATGTCAATAGTCCGGAGACTGTCGAAGACAAAAAGTAAGAAAGTGATTTCGGTGTGAGCGGTCTTCATGGAAGGCTTTGCTTTGTAAAAGAAGGAAACGAAAGTAAAAAACGAAAGTAAAAAACAGTATGACGCTCTTAAATAAGAAGAAATGTGATTTTCAGAAGTCTGTTTTTGCGTCCGGCAGGATTCTTTCCCGGAGCAAAATCTGAAACAAATACAAAAAGACAGTGCTGCAGAACGCAAATGGAAAGAAACAATTATTTGTGTAATCTTTTTTTATTCTAAAACCGAAGAATACAGGAAAATAGAAAAACGGCATCAGAACAATACCCAAAAAGAGGAAAATAGAGGATTTTGATTACTTTAAATGCAGTTTATACACTTTTCCCCTGCATCGGATATTGACAAATGGAGCGAGTTCTGGTTATAATGAACCCAGTTGTTTTTGGACAAACGGACAAATGTACGGGCATGAGGGATGAAGAAAACAAATCTTGTTGGACGCATCTCCTTTTTGTACTATTCGTTTTAATGTGGTAAAGTGCCAAAATGAAAAACGGTGGAATGGCGAAGCCGTTCCGGTAAATGTCCGGATGATGCAAAACAACGCGAATCCATGAAAGGAGTTAGGAAGAAATTATGAAAAGAAAAATTGTAAGCGCATTACTTGTTATGAGTATGACTGCAAGCCTGGTTGCCTGTGGAAATTCCGGCAGCGGAAGTTCTGATCCGGCGGATGAGAGTGTAAGCGTAAGCAGCAGCGCATCTTCCGAAAGCGATGCAAGCGCATCTGCAAGCAGTGAGAGTGAAGCCGAGGCAGAGGAATCCGAAATGCCAGAGGGATACGACGAGACCAGCACAGAGCTCTACAATGAGGCACTGGGAGATTTCAACGATGCACTTGCTACTGCAAAGGAAGCAGAAACGGTGGATGAGAGATATGCCCTGATGGCAGTTGCCGAGGGAAAACTGATGGAGTCTGCCATGATGTACCCGCTCACCTCAAGAGGTGGTATGTACGCGATGTACAGAATGGCTCCGCGCACCAAGGACTATACACTTTGGGGAAGCGATAACGACCGTTATCATCAGTATGTTGTAACAACTGACTTTATCAAGGCAGAAGATTACAACGAAATGAGAGCAAAATGGGATGAGCTTAAAGGAACAGGAACCTATGAGAGCTGGGTAAAAGAATATCTGGCAGGAAAAGGTTACACCTTAAAAGACAGCTTCTCCATGCCGTATGCGAGCGATCCGGTAACATGGGACGGACTTGCAACTTCCCGTGCGGCAGATAATGATGCGATCATCAATACTTACGATGGCCTGATGGAGTACGACGTAGAGGGAACTCTGCAGCCGGCACTGGCAGAATCCTATGAAGTATCTGATGACGGACTGACCTATACCTTCCACCTTCGTAAAGATGTAAAATGGACCGATTCCCAGGGACGTGAAGTGGATACTGTAAAAGCAGATGACTTCGTGGCCGGAATGCAGCACATGTGTGATGCACAGGGCGGTCTGGAATACCTGGTACAGGGCGTGATCAAAAACGTATCCCAGTACATCAGCGGTGAAGTTACCGATTTTGACGAGGTTGGTGTAAAAGCTGTTGATGACTATACCGTAGAGTACACACTGGAAGAGCCATGCAGCTACTTCATGACCATGCTTGGCTACACCATCTTCATGCCGATGAGCAGAAGCTACTATCAGTCCCAGGGTGGTAAATTCGGTGCTGAGTACGATTCCTCCGCAGCAGATTATCAGTACGGAAAAGATTCCAACTCGATCGCATACTGCGGCCCGTACCTGGTAACCAACGCTACAGCGAAAAATACCATCGTATTTAAACTGAGCGATTCTTACTGGAACAAAGACAACGTAAACATTAAAACCCTGACCTGGCTGTTCAATGAACAGTCTGATGTTACCAAAATGTACACAGATGCAAAAGCAGGTACCGTTGACTATGTAAACCTGAACACCTCCACTATGGAGACAGCAAAATCCGAAGGTCTGTACGACCAGTACGCAGTAGTTTCAGATACCGACGCTACTTCCTTCATGGGATTCTACAATATCAACCGTACTGCGACTGCAAATGCCAACGACGGAACAACAGCAAAGAGTACAAAGTCTGACGAAGAAATCCAGAGAACAAACAAAGCACTGCAGAACGTTCACTTCAGAAGAGCGATCAGCTTTGCAGCAGATCGTGGCGCTTACAATGCACAGCAGGTTGGCGAGGATCTGAAGTATACTTCCCTTAGAAATACCTTTACCCCGGGATATTTCGTAAGCCTGTCAAAAGACACTACCATTCAGATCAACGGAACCGACACAACCTTCCCGGCAGGCACCTACTATGGTGAAATCGTACAGAAACAGATCGACGCCGACGGCGTGAAGATCAAAGTATGGGATGCCGAAAACAAGACCAGCGATGGTTTTGATGGATGGTACAATCCGGAAAACGCAGTAGAAGAACTGAATACCGCAATCGAGGAGCTCGCAGAAGACGGTATCACCATCGATGAGAGCAACCCGATCCAGATTGAGTATCCATATCCGTCTGCAGTAGAAGTTTACACCAACAAAGCAAACTCCTACAAGAAATCAGTAGAGGCTGCCCTTGGCGGAAAAGTTGTGATCAATCTGGTTGATGCCGTAGACCTCGATGGATGGTACTATGCAGGATACTATGTAAACTATGGTTATGAACAAAACTACGACGTATATGATGTCTCCGGATGGGGTCCGGACTTTGGTGATCCGTGCTCTTATCTGGATACCATGCTTCCGGACTACGAAGGATACATGACCAAATGTTTCGGTATCTTCTAATTTTGGAAAAGGTAAAATTGGAAAGACCAGAACAGTTGAAAGCCAATGAATAAACCGGCAGGGGGATGGGGACAAAAAAAGCCATTCCCCTGTCATATTGTGTTAAGGAATGAGAGAATATGACAAAATATCTTTTTAAGCGTTTGTTGCATGGCCTTGTTTCCGTAGTAATCGTCGTTGGATGCGTTATGACTATGATCTATTCTCTGATGGACCGAAATCTGATTTTCGCACAGGATACCACCTATTCCCATCAGAGCAATAACCAGAAAAAGGTGTACAAATATCAGAAGTGGGAGACATACGGATATCTTGATTATGTAACCTATGCAGATTATTTGAACGCTCTCAAAGCAAAAGGCGAAATTGACGAGGATACGAGATCCAAAGCAGTAGCATTCGGAAGAACGAAAGACCAGGATTCAGAACTGGTATCTGAATATGTAAAGGAATTTACAGCTTATTATAAAGCAAAAGGTTACACCGTAAGAAGATACGATGCGATCATGATGGGTAAGAAAAAATATGCCAACGGCGGACAGCAGCAGCTGTTTGCATACAGGGATATTCCGCTTGCAACGCGTCTCGGAAAATATTTTTCCGGTTTGATTGACATCGACAGCATTCACGATGCTGCAAAGGTAGAAGGTAAGAGGGGGATTACATTTACCTTACACGATCCGGTATATGGGGGAAAGAAATTTTCACCGGCCATCATGGGAAATGGCACAACACATAAGTACCTGATGTATTTTGACTCAAAATTCCCATATTTCCATCAGAATATAATCACCATAAATTTAGGAAAGTCCTATTCCGTAAATGAGGGTGTGGATGTAGCACTGACCATGACCCGCGCACAGGGATCCTACGTAAAATCGGAGATTACCTATCCAAGCGGTCTGGTGGAATACAGTGCAGACGATCTGCACAGCGCAACGTATATGAGCGAATCTCAGGATGCAAGCGCTGTTCATTCCGATCGGTTCACAGATGACTATACCAACGTGGATACAGTTAAGAGTGGTAAATCAAAAATCGGCTATTCCTTTGTAATCGGTATCATTGCCGTAATTCTTTCCTATCTCATCGCAGTGCCGCTTGGCATTCTGATGGCGAGAAAGAAAGACAAACTGGTTGACCAGCTTGGAACCATCTATATTGTATTTATTATAGCAGTACCTTCACTGGCCTATATCTTCCTGTTTAAGGCAATCGGAGGAAAAATGGGTCTGCCGACCACCTTTGACATGGATTCGAAGAGCAAGCTGATGTATATTCTGCCGATCGTTTCCCTGGCACTGCCGCAGGTGGCAAACCTGATGAAATGGCTGCGTCGATACATGATCGACCAGATGAACTCCGATTACGTAAAATTCGCAAGATCCGGTGGTCTGACAGAGGGAGAAATCTTTACGAAACACATTTTGAAGAACGCAGCGATTCCGATCGTGCAGGGTGTTCCGGCGAGCGTACTGTTCGCACTGACCGGCGCCATCATCACCGAGCGTGTGTACGTAGTACCTGGTGCCGGTAATCTGCTGACGGAAGCAATCAGCAAATACGACAATGGTGTTATCGTAGGTGTTACACTGTTCTACGCAGTGCTCTCCGTGATTTCCATCATCCTGGGCGACGTTTTGATGTCCATGGTGGATCCGCGAATCTCATTCTCAACGAAAGACAGGTAGGGACTTATGAATTATGATTTAGATAAATTCGGTCTGTCTGAGGAAGAACTGTTTTCTCCTGTAGATAACAGCTCTCTGGAGTCTGAGAAAATTACGGCTCCGAGATATTCCTACTGGCATTCCGTGTTCCGCGTATTTTTTAAGAAAAAAATCAATATTGCCGTACTTTGCCTCCTGGGTGTGATTCTGCTGATGACGTATGTGTATCCGCTCTTTGTGGAGTACGACCGTTTCGCCAATCTGATGAACGGCGCGACAAAACATCTGTCTCCAAGCAAAGCATTGCAGCAGCTTGGATTCAATATTCACTGGATTTTAGGATCCGGTGCTTCCGGACAGTCGACCTTTGATGCTGTCTGGTTTGGTTCCAGAATTTCAGTTTCCCTGGCGTTTATCTGTGCGCTCATCAACCTTTCGATTGGTGTGATTGTCGGATCTGTCTGGGGATTTTCGAAGAAGGTTGATGTCTTCATGATGGAGGTTTACAACATCATCGGAAATATTCCGTATGTACTTCTGATCTCCGTCCTGGTGCTTATCTTTTCTCCGAGCTTCTGGACCATGGTATTTGCACTGACCGTTACCGGATGGCTCGCCATAGCGTATTTTATCCGTACACAGGTCGTTATCATCCGTGACAGAGAGTATAATCTGGCATCAAAATGTCTCGGAACCTCTATTTTCCGCATTGCGATGAAGAATATTCTTCCGTTTATGACATCTGTCATTGTTACTCTGGCGGCAACTGAGATTCCGTCCTACATCTCTTACGAGGTGTTCCTGGCTTACATCGGTATGGGACTTTCTGACATGTCTCTGGGAAGACTGATCTATGAGGCTGAGGGTGCCATGCTGACACCGGGATGGGGATTCGAGTTCTGGAGTCCGGTTGTTGTCGCTTCAATCATCACCGTAGTATTATATGTAGTTGGACAGAACCTTGGAGATGCGTCCGACCCGAGAACACATATGTAGGAAGGAAAGCCGCATGGAAGATAAAAAAGTATTATTATCGATTAAGGACTTACAGGTAAAATTCCGTGTCCGCGGCCGTATCCTGACGGCAATCCGGGGCGTAACGCTGGATATTTACGAGAATGAGTCCATTGCTATCGTAGGAGAGTCCGGTGCCGGTAAATCCGTATTCACAAAAGCGTTTGCGGGCATGCTGGACAGCAACGGCTTCATTGACCAGGGAGATATCATTTTCAACGATGCCGAGCTGAGCGATACCGTTGTGCCGCTGAACTCTTATGCGAAAAAGACCATCGCATCCACCTGGGAAAAACTGAATGAGTATTCCAAACTGGAATATGGTTCAGAAGTATTCCTGAAAATGAAGGCGCTGGAGCAGGAAAAAGAAGAAAAAATGACGCTGAGCGAGGAAGAGCGTGAGAAAGCAGATGCTGAAATCAAGGAACTTGTAATAAAGAGAACCGAACTTTTCAACTATAAGCAGACACTCGATACTTCCAAAGAAAAAGCGAAAATCAAAGAGACATCTGCCGAGATTTCCAGACTGGATGGAGAGATCAAGGCTCTGCAGAAAGCAAAAGAGGAAAAAATCAAGGCACACAAACAGGCTGCCATGAACGATACGGCCTACAATCAGGCGTATGATGCAAAGATGGCAGAGTACAAAAAAGAGTATGCCGGCCTGACAGCAAAAGAAATTACGGACGAGACAAGAAAGAGAAATGAGATTCTTGCCAAAGAGATCTATCTTTCTGTTGGACGTTACAAACTGCGCAAAAAAGTCCGCATGATCAAAAAGCTGCACGAGGCATTCAAAGCTGCAATGGAGCGCGGTGTGGATCTGAACGATGAGCAGAAGCGAAACGGCGTTTTTGACCAGGCTACCTTCCGCGTACGCTATCTGGATGAGACACCGGAGCAGCTCCACGGAACCTGCATCATCAACCTGGCAAAAATCCAGGACCCGAATGACTGGGGCCAGATCCGTGGTAAGAAAATTGCAACCGTATTCCAGGACCCGATGACTTCCCTGAACCCGATCATCACGATCGGAAAACAGATCACTTCTGTTATTATGAAACATCAGGATGTCAGCGAGGTGGAAGCGAGAGCACAGGCGCTTGAGCTGATGGAAAAGGTTGGTATTCCGAACGCAGAGCAGCGTTTCGATGATTATCCGTTCCAGTATTCCGGCGGTATGAGACAGCGTATCGTTATCGCGATTGCACTTTCCTGCCGTCCGAAGATCCTGATCTGCGATGAGCCGACAACTGCGCTGGACGTTACGATTCAGGCACAGATCCTGAAGCTGATCAAGGATCTTCAGAAAGAGTACAACTACACTATCGTGTTTATTACCCACGACCTTGGTGTCGTAGCGAATATCGCTGACCGTGTTGCCGTTCTGTACGCAGGACAGATCATCGAGTTTGCGAATGTAGAAGAGCTGTTCTACGACCCGCGCCATCCGTACACCTGGGCACTGCTTTCTTCCCTGCCGCAGCTTGCGGAGCGGAATACAAAGCTGTTCTCGATTACCGGTACCCCGCCGTCTTTGTACAACAAAATTATCGGAGACCCGTTCGCGCCGCGTAACCAGTACTGTCTGAAAATCGACACACTGGAAGAGCCGCCGATGTTCAAAGTAACGGATACCCATTACGCCAAAACCTGGCTGCTGGATCCGAGAGCACCAAAGACGGAGAAGCCGGAGGCAATTCAGAATATTCACGAAAAATTATTAAAAGCATACAACTTGTAAAACCAAGGGGATCAAGGTCGAAAAGCCGACGCAAGCAAAGCTTGCACGAGGGTTTTTGAGTTTGAGACCTGCAAAAACATGAGCAAGTAGCCATTTTTCGGAGAAAAATGAGCGGATTGCGAAAGTTTTTAAGATTGCGAAGCAATCTGGTGTTACAGGAATCAACTAATAGGAGAGTTTGAAAGTGTCTACAAAGCAGGAAAGCAAGACCACTGTTTCGCATCTGCCGGAGCATGGTCCGATTGACGAAAATGGAAGAGAAATCTTACTGCAGGTAAAAAATGTAGATATCACTTTCGGCAAGGGCGATGACGCAGTCAAAGCGGTAAAAAATGCTTCTTTTGACATCTATAAGGGAGAAACCTTCTCCCTCGTAGGCGAGTCCGGTTCCGGAAAGACCACGATCGGCCGTGCGGTCATTCGTGTCAACCCGTGTTCCGCAGGAGAGATCCTGTACAAGGGTGTTAAAATTTCCGGCAAGATTCCGCATTCCCTGGACCGGGAGGTTATCCGAAACATTCAGATGGTATTCCAGGATCCTGCCGCATCGTTAAATGAGCGTGCGACGGTCGATTACATCGTATCCGAGGGTCTTTACAACTTCCATCTGTACGAGAACGAGGCAGACCGTGTGAAAAAGGTAGAGAACATGATCAACGAAGTTGGTCTTCTGCCGGAGCACCTGACCCGTTACCCACATGAGTTCTCCGGCGGACAGCGCCAGCGTATCGGTCTGGCCCGTGCCATGGTTATGGAGCCGGAGCTGGTTGTAGCCGATGAGCCGATCTCCGCACTGGACGTATCGATCCGTGCCCAGGTCCTCAATCTGCTGAAGAAATTCCAGAGAGAAAAACAGGTTACTTATCTGTTTATCGCCCATGACCTTTCCATCGTACGGTTTATTTCCGACCGTATCGGTGTTATCTACAAAGGAAATATCGTAGAGGTTGCGGACGCAGAGGAGCTGTTCAACTTCCCGCTGCATCCATACACCCATTCCCTGATCTCTGCGATCCCGATTCCGGATCCGCAGCTTGAGAAGAACAAAGTGCTGTACACCTACGATCCGTCCATTCACGATTATTCCGTGGACAAACCGGAGTTCGTGGATATCGGACACAACCACTTTGTATACGGAAACAAGAAAGAGATCGAAGAGTACAAGGCACTCCGTGAAAAGGGAGAGCCGCTGCAGCCGATCACCATCCGCAAGCCGGGTGAGGAAGTAAAAGAGGAGGACCACGAGGTTCATTTCTCCAAGGCAGAAGATGAGTTCCTGAAAACTCCGCTTCACGATACCGGAAGCATCTGGTACAAAGTGCTGTCGTTCTTCTTCCCGATCATCGGTATTATCGCAGCAATGGTATACAAAAAGAAACAGTACTATCACAACTATAAAGCATGTAAGCAGGGCGCGCTGTACGGATTCGCCGTACTGGCCGTGATTCTTCTGATCTTTATCATTGCATTGATATTGGTTGTCCTATAGCAGATTGTGAAAAGCAAAGCAGTGTCAGAATCGAAAGTCTTTTGATTCCGGCGCTGCTTTTTTGTGCCGTTTTACTTGACGGGAGACATATTTTCTGGGACAATAAAACACAGTGCGAATGAAGGGGAGAACTTAAAGTAAGAGGAGTAAAAGAATGGGAAGAACAGTAAAAGATCCAAACAGACGGCAGCCGAAGCCGGTGCAGAAAGTTCAGCTCTCTGAAAAGAATGTCGGATGGCGCATCGTGCTTGTGGTACTGTTTCTGGCGATCGGATCTGGTTTTCTGGTATATGGTTTTATGAATTTTCTGCGCGGCGATTCCGGCTGGCGCGAAATCAGCGTGAAGGCGGGCTCGGAGCTGAACTGCAGCGAGGATTTCACACTGAAATATAATGTCGGTGCAGGCGGCGTATCGGCGGGCGGGGAGGCAAAGGCACTCTCGCTGATTTATACCGATGCGGCGGTGAAGGGCTACCGGCTTTTCAATATCGACGAGAGTTTCGATGATGTGACAAACCTGTACGATATCAACCAGCATCCAAACGAAGTGATGACGGTAGATCCGGTTTTGTACGATGCCCTGAAAAAAGTATCCGATGCCAACTGCCGGGAAATCTATCTGGGACCGCTGTACGCGTCACTGGAAAATCTCTGCATGAGCAATGATGATGCGGTCGCAGCACAGTTCGATCCGGAGAAGGATGATGATGCGGCAGAGGAAGCGGCAGCCGTCGCAGCCTTTGCGCAGAACCCGGATGACATTTCCATGGAATTCCCGGGAGAAAACCAGGTCTGCCTGCATGTGTCGGATGCGTATCAGGCATATGCCGCAGAGATGGGCTACACGGCGTATCTCGACTTTTTCTGGATGAAAAATGCTTTTTTGATTGACTATCTGGCGGACACGATCCGCGGCGAGGGCTATCAGCTCGGCATTATTTCCAGCAAGGACGGATTTGTGCGCTGTCTCGATGAAACAGGGGAAAAAGAGTACCAGTACCCGCTGTACCATCTTTCCGGGAATGAAATTCAGTCACATGGAACGATGACGTACGAGGGACCGAAAAGCATCGTATTTTTCCACGCTTACCAGGCGGGCAGTCCCGATACGTACCGCTATTACCAGTATCAGGACGGAACGATGCGCACACCGTATCTTAGCGCGGCAGACGGAAAAGACCACACGGCAGCATCCGAACTGATCGTCTATTCCGGTGAATATGGCTGTGCTGATACGCTGCTTGCAGCATTTTTCGATTATCAGGCCGAATCGCTTTCCGGGGAGTCCCTGAAAACACTGGCTTTACAGAAAATTTACAGCGTCTGGTTTGAGAACAATGAGATTCAGACCACAGACGAAAAGTTTTCCGTGACAGCGGTGAATAAATAAAAAACAGAATAAAAAACAAACCAGATTTGCATTGTACAATCGCGGTTAGGATGGTAGAATAAAATCAGAATTTGAAAAATCATTTCCACAATCTGCAAGCCCCACTTCGCGATCTGTTTTGACCTTATCCGGTTGCTGCAGACCGTTTGGGCTGAAAATGGGACTCGCAGCTCACGAAAAGCTTTTTTCAAACACGCTCTGGCATGAATGAGTGCTTTTTTATGCGATTTTGTATGGGGGAAGCAGCAGCGAGAGCACGTAAAATAAATAAGGAGGGGTTACAATTTTGAAAATGGAAGAAAAATTATACGATTATATGGATTGGGCAGAGATTGAAGCTGTGGTCTATTCTGAGGAGAATCATCCAAGAGATATCTTAGGACCGCGCGTAACGGAGGATGGTATTTTGATTCAGGCGTTTTTCCCGGGTGCAACCCGTGCAGCCGTACATACGATCCGCGACGGAAAACAGACCGAGATGGTTTGCGAGGATGAGGCGGGATTTTTCGCTGTACTGCTTCCAGGGAAGAAAATTCCGTCCTATACGCTGATCTACTGGGACGGCGACGGAAACCAGATGGAGCATTACGATCCGTACGCCTATCCGATGCAGTTCACCGAGCAGGAACAGAAACAGTTTGAAAATGGCATCTGCTATTCGATCTATGAGAAGCTGGGTGCACATCCGGTAAAAATCGACGGCGTCAGTGGTGTTTACTTCGCAGTCTGGGCACCGAATGCGATCCGTGTCAGCGTTGTCGGAAACTTCAATAACTGGGACGGAAGAGCATATCAGATGAATCTTCTGGAGTCCGGGATCTACGAACTCTTTATTCCGGGTGTCCGCGCGGGCGACATCTATAAGTACGAAATCAAGGCCAGGGGCGGTCTGACGTATCTGAAATCGGATCCGTACGCAAATGCGGCACAGCTGCGTCCGAACAATGCGAGTGTTGTGGTTGATCTTGGAAAATATGCGTGGCAGGACGAGAACTGGATGAAAAAGCGTGGCGTTGCACAGAGCGACAAAGCGCCGATCTCTGTTTATGAAGTGCATCTTGGCTCCTGGAAAAAACCGGACGATGGCCGTGAATTTTATAACTACCGCGAGATCGCTCCGATGCTGGCTTCTTACGTCAAAGAGCTCGGCTACACCC
>ERZ780195.1485-NODE-1485-length-18881-cov-5.165569_pt1 | contig 18881 bp, 18 predicted proteins | sample MGYA00511017_ERZ780195 | MGnify/ENA primary metagenome ERZ780195 (study PRJEB29588, sample SAMEA2159974) | human gut metagenome | biome: human gut; feature: human-associated habitat; material: faeces | place: Denmark | collected 2008/2010 ...
AAGCCGTAAACGGCGCGGATTTCGATGTCCGCCTGCGCGTCGTGCAGCCGGCGGCGCAGGTTTTTCATCTGGGCGTAGACGAAATCGAAATTGTCGGCTTGGTCGATGTGGTCGCCCCACACGGCTTCGGCCAGCGTCGTCTTGTCGATCATATGGTTCGGGCGGCTCATGAAATAATAGAGTATATCGTACTCCTTGCGCAGCAGTTCGACCTCCCGGCCCGCGATTTCCACCCGGCGGCTGTCAGGAAACAGCCGCACGTTTCCGGCATCGAGACTCTCCTGACCGCCGCGCTGGTGGCGGCGCACGACGCTCCGGATCCGGGCACTCAGCTCCGCGAGATGGAAGGGTTTGGGCAGGTAGTCGTCGGCCCCCAGTTCGAGTCCCTCGATCTTGTCGTCGAGCGAGTCGCGGGCCGAAATGATGATGACTCCCGCCTGCCTGCGCTGCCGCTTCAGTTCTTCGAGCAGTTGCAGGCCGCTCCCGTCGGGCAGCATGATGTCCAGCAGGATGCAGTCGTAATCGTATCCGGCGATCTTGTCGAGCGCCGACGCATAATCGGCAGCCTGCTCGACCACATACTGTTCGCGGCGCAGCGTCTGCACCATGATCTCCCGCAGGGAGGGTTCGTCTTCAACAATGAGTATCTTCATAATACACTCCTTTTTCTCGGGACAGGGGGAAGGGCGAAAATCCGGTCTTGAAACCCGCGGCCCGCCACCGCCCTCCGAAACCCGTCTTTCAGACGGGCGAAATTACGGCCCGAATCCGAAAGGAAACTGAAATGCCGGGAATCAGCGCTGCCCGGTGCGCCGGAAATAATTCTGCAAGACCAGCAGTGAAATGATCTTTTCGCGCCGGCGGTCGCGGAACTGCGCGACGTATTCGTGCGCATGCGCGATGATCGCCTCGGCCTCGTCCGGATGCTCGATGTAGTAGCGCATCCGCTCTTCGAGGTCGGAATAGTCGGGCCGGATCTCGACGTAGTGGTAACCGGGGATGAGCGTGCCCTCCATGAACCACGTCTCGTAGGTCGGACGGGGCATCACGGCCAGCGAGTTCGACGACATGATCCACTTGAGGTTCGTCGCCACGTCGTAGCCCTCGATCGCCAGAATGAACTTATAGTTCAGGTGGTCGTACATCGAAATATGGGGTTTGGTCCACTCCGGGGGATATTCGGGACGGGGCGTCGAGATGCCGGCATCGCAGCACTCCGAACCGAAATACATGCGCATGAAACGTTCGCGGTGGGGACGCCGCGTGATCGCCAGCCGGAAAATCGCCTTGTCCGACTTCTTCCGGAACGGAATGTCGTCCCGCAGGAAGATGAAATGGCGGACCTTGTCGAGGTTCAGCAGCACCGAATTGGCGTTGTCGCCGCAGATCGGCCTGCTCTTGACGATCGACGGCACGTCGGGAACCGTCGTCACGTCCCCGGGAACGGTATTCCACAGCAGGCGGTCGCTGAACCAGCGGGTGAACTCGTAGGTATCGAAGAAATAGGCCGTCTTGACGCCCCGGCGGAACTTGTGGTCGCCTAATGGACGCAGCCCTTCGCGGGGGGGGGTCGCAGGCGCAGGCGACAGTTTGTTGTAATAATCCGCCCGCCGGCAGATGTACTCCCAGTCGGGGCGGCGTTCCGCCTCGGCGAGTACCCGGTCCAGACGGGACTGCAACAACCGTTTCGGCGTAAGGTAACGCGCGAAACTCCGCAGGAACCAAAACAGTTTGATCTGTTTGTTGTGAAAAATACGGTTCAGACGGTTCATCGGCAATGGGTTTAGCTCAACAAAGATACGAAAAAGTCGAATGGGTTGCAAAACGGAATCGTACAAGATTCCATAAAACCGCCTACTGATATAAAAGGGGCGTTACGGCTCCAAAGATAAAAAAATTCCGCGAAAACGAACAAAAAAAGGCGGAAACCGATGTTTCCGCCTTTTGCCGGGGATCGCCCCGCTTATGCCTTCAGGCCGTCGTAGGCCCACTTCACATAGGTCGCACCCCAGGTATATCCGCCGCCGAAAGCCGACAGAATGAGGTTGTCGCCCTTGCGCAACTGGCTCTCGTAGTCGCAAAGACACGAAGGAATCGTGGCGGCCGTGGTATTACCGTTGCGGTCAATGTTGATCATGCACTTGTCCTGCGTGATGCCCATACGGCGCGCCGTGGCGTCGATGATGCGCAGGTTGGCCTGATGGGGAACCAGGAAACGGATGTCCTCGCCCTTGAGGTTGTGACGCTCCATCATCTCCACCGAAACGTCGGACATCTTCGACACGGCAGCCTTGAACACGGCGTGGCCGTCCCACATGATCGTGTGCCAGTTGTTCTGCACGGTTTCGACCGAAGCCGGGTAGCGCGAACCGCCCGCCTTCATGTAGAGCTGCATCTCGCCCGAGCCATCGGAATGCAGGATCGAATCCACGATTCCGAGACCTTCGGTATTGGCTTCCAGCAGCACGGCGGCAGCGGCGTCGCCGAAGAGCGGGCAGGTCGAACGGTCGGTATAGTCGACGATCGACGACATCTTGTCGGCGCCCACGACGATGACCTTCTTGCTCGTGCCGGCCTCGATGAACTTCGCGCCGGTGGTCAGGGCGAACAGGAAGCCGCTGCAAGCTGCCGAAACGTCGAACGCGAAGGCGTTCTTGCAGCCAGCCTGGTCGGCGATCAGGTTACCCGTCGAGGGGAAGAACATGTCGGGGGTCACCGTGGCGCAAATCACCACGTCGATCTCCATGGGGTCCACCCCCGTCTTATCCAACAAATTGATGACCGCACGGGCGCCCATGTAGGAGCTGCCGATACCCTCGCCCTTGAGGATATGGCGCGTCTTGATACCCGTATGCGACATGATCCACTCGTCGTTGGTGTCGACCATCCGGCTTAATTCGTCGTTGGTGAGGATATATTCCGGAAGGTACTGTCCCACACCCGTAATAGCTGCTGTTATCTTACCCATTAGCTTTGGCTTTTCGTGTTTTGGTTAATTTTGAAACGCACGTTGCAGTTTCGCTGTCAGATCGGCCTTGATGACCTGTTCGGTCGAAAGGATCATGCTCCGAATCGCCTGGGGCGAAGAGCATCCGTGACCGATGATAACGGGCGCGTTGACGCCCAGGACGGGTGTTCCGCCCACGTTTTCGTAATTCATGGCGTCCCAGAAGGCATTGCGGCAGCCCAAGGCCGTGTTGATGCGGTAGAGGCCCTCGGCCATTTTAAGCGCCGTGTTGCCGACGAATCCGTCGCAGACGATCACATCGGCGACCTTGCCCGAAAAGAGATAGGAACCCTCGACATTGCCCACGAAATTGATCCGGCTCTCCGCCTTCAGCAGTTCGTAGGTGGCTTTGGTCTGGGCGTTGCCCTTGGTCTCCTCCTCGCCGATGTTGAGCACCGCCACGCGCGGACGCTCGATGCCCAGCACCGCCTCGGCGTAAATCGAGCCGATCAGGCCGTACTGCGCCAGCACCTCGGGCTTGCAGTCCACATTCAGGCCCACGTCCAGCAGCAGCGCAGGACGCCCTGCGATGGTGGGAACGATGGATGAAATCGTGGGACGCACGACACCCTCGATCGGTTTGACGGCATACATCGAACCGACCATCATGGCGCCGGTCGAACCTGCGCTCGCAAAACCGTCGACAGCTCCCTTGGCCAGGTAGCCGAACCCGACCGTGATGCTCGAATCCGCCTTGGCCTGGAAAGCCTTGGCCGGATGGTCGCCCATCTCGATCACCTCGGTGGTCGCTACGATTCCGAACCGCTCGGCGGGACATCCCTCCGAAGCGAGCACGGACTTAATTTTCTCTTCGTCGCCGAACAGCACGATACGGCTGTCCGACCCGATCGCATCGAGCGCCATGACGGCTCCCTTGACAGCCGCTTCGGGTGCATAATCGCCGCCCATGGCATCTACGCCAATCTTTATCATACTCGTACGAGTGTTGGTTTATATCCTGTCCCGCTCCCGACCCGCCCCCGGAAAACATGCACGACCGGGGATTCAGGCAGCCGGAAGGGAACCTTCATAAATTAAAAAAGAGGCACTCCCCGCGGGGATGCACTCTTTTGAGCGCCGGAATTATTCGGCAGCTTTCTTCTCGATGGCGAGCTTTCCGCGATAGAAGCCGCACTCGGGGCATACACGGTGATAGAGCACCGCTGCGCCGCAGTTCGAGCAGGTAACCACCGTCGGAACGGTAGCCTTGTAGTTGGTTCTGCGCTTATCGCGTCGCGTCGACGAGACTTTGTGTTTAGGATGTGCCATTTTACAATATAAATTATAAGTTTAACGTATTTCCTGTCCTAAATATTTCCCGGCCCCGGGACAAAAGCGCCTCCCGGCCGGAAATAGCTTATTCCTTTTGTTCTGTTTGCGTCCCGTCGGCCTCCATCTGTTCCTTGAGCGCGGCCAGCTTGGCCCATTCGCCCTCGTTGCGGCCCTCGGCCTCGATCCTGTCTTCGAGACGGCCGAACTCCTCGTCGGAAACGATGCGGAAACGTTCCAGCATGTCGGGATTGCACTCCCCGTCGGGATGCACCCGCTGGTAAGGCAGCGACAGCACGATGCTTTCGTAGATGTACTGCGCAAGCTCCACGCGGTCCTCGCCCGGCAGCATCCACATCACCTCGCCGTCGTATTCGTGCACCTCGTCGGAGAATTTCACCACCAGCTGCCCCTCGAAATCAATGGGCACACGGCAGTCCTCCAGGCATCGGTCGCATTCGACGACGACATGGCCCGTGATCCCGACATCGAGCGTGAGCTGCTTCTCCGAGCGGTCCACACCGACCGAGACCTCACACCGTCCGTCCTTGATCTCCGTGCTTTCGAAGGCTTCGAACAACGCCTTGTCGACCTCGAAACGGAAGTCGTGACGACCGTTTTTCAGCCCTTTCCAGGCAATCGAATATCGTTGAGCTACCTCCATTTACGCACATTTAGTGCGCAAAGTTACGAAAAAATAAGACATTTGCAAAGAAAACCGCGAGTTTTAGCACTCCCGGCCCGGCGGGGCGCAAATAAATTTGGCGTTGCACGACAGTTGTATTATTTTTACGGAAAAATAGTCCGCGCACGGACCGCCGAACCGATCCGGCGCTGCATCCGGCCCGCGCGGCCCCGACAGAACATGGACGAAAAAGGATTTACAATCGAAGTCACGAGCCACTACGAAGGGTGGTGGCGGTACAATGCGGCGCTGATGTGCGGCTGTTTCGACGCCGCCGGCCGGCGCATCGGATTCGCCTCGTCGGCATCGACCGTGGCCGACGTCGGCTCGAACCTCACCGAACGCCCCGCAGACATCGCCGCTGACCGCACGGCCGCGCTGCAAACCATGCCGTGCGACCACCTCGTGCTCTACCTATATATAATTCCCCACACGCTGCCCGCGGACAACGAAATCGACGCGACCAGGCCCTTCGGGATCGAGGTGAGGATCTCCTATGCCGGACGCCGCCTGCGCACCGAAAAGCGGGAAATCAACCAATGGTCGGGCGCCTCGGTCGAAATGCGGGTCGATTCGAAAAAATAGGCTCCCGACCGACCCGGAAGCCGATATAAAGAAAAGAGGAAACCCTCTGTGGTGTGGGATTAAAGTGATGTAACGACCTGATTCATCGGGTCGTTACATTTTTGTATAAGATAGTAGGTAACGAAAAGGCAACGGTTTGTTTTCAGTCTGTTGCGCTGAAATACCGCGTTTCAAATAACCTTTTGCAAGATACGGAAAATTTTCGCGATAGGCAAATTATACTGAAAAGCATCAAGGGTAATAAAATTAGATAATATTCTTTATAACAATATAACAGCTGAGACGATTACAAAGTGCTGAACCTTGTACTCGTCTTCTGTTTTTATTTAAGATGAATAAAATATATCGATGATAAAATGGCAAGTCAATATATTATCAAATTTAAGAATTTTTCGATATAATTTTCTTTCAGAAATAGATGTCAAAAAATATATGTATTTTTATGATTAGATTTGACAATTATGAAATACTTATTATCTTTTTTAACGGGTTTTCTCCTATTCAGCTGTGGCAACAATAAGCAAGTCGAGCAAGAATTGTCTATTGCGACAAGATTGTTACGCATCGAACCGGACAGCTCATTGCGCATTATCGAGAATATTGACCCCGACCGGATTCTGCGGCGCAGCACGCGGGCAAAATACGCTCTCTTGTATTCCGCGGCACTCGATAAAAATTATGTGGACGCCGATGATGATTCGCTGATACGTATTGCATACCGGTATTACGACAACCGGATTTGTTCGGATTCGGTGAAGTTTCTGATTAACTATCACTATGGGCGAATCTATCAAAACGGCGACGATTATCAGGAAGCCATGCGCTATTATCTGACTGCGGAAAAATACGCTTTCGCGGCGCATAAGAATTATTATCTGGGTTTGGTATACTCCCGCATCGGGGAGGTCTATTCCGAGCAGATGAATTTTAACGGAGCGCTGGAATATTATCGGAATGCTTATGGCGCTTGGGAAAAACTACGCAAGCCTGCGTTTATGAATAATGCGACACTTAATATCGCTAATGCCTATTCCAGTTTGGGCGATAACGACAATGCCGTGAAATACTATTCACAAGCTCTGCAAGCAGCCGTACAGCAGGAAGATAACGATATGGTTATTGCTTGTTTAAGCAATTTGGGGGATATTTATGTAAATGAGGGCGATTATCCCAAAGCCTTGAAAGCCGTAAAGGAAATTGAGCGGACCGCTCCAGATGGTCTTTCAATTTATCAATATAGAGTATTAGCCAAAGTATATTATCTGCAACACAAGATAGACAGCGCACGATATTATTTCAATATCGCTTCGGAGTTGGCGGAGGATATTCGGGACGATGCACAACTGGCATATCTATCTATTCAAATTGAATTGGCATCCGGAAATTCAGAGGAAGCAGCCAATTCGATCAACGAATATATCTGGTTGAGCGATTCCATATCCCGCATGGTGGTATCTCAATCAGCAACCGCCGCCGAGGGGAAATATTATAAAGAGCAAACTGCTTTTGCGAGTTACCGCCTGAAAGTACGAACTTACTTTGAATATATTGTCGGACTGCTGATCTGCACCGTCGCAATTTTCCTAATCTACTACTATCGGGAACGCATGAAACGAAAACAGCAGCAGGTTGAACGCTACATGTTGGCTGTTGACAGCATCCGGGCATCGAAAAACCGCATCCTCGAACATCTTGCCGTCAAGGAGGGACAGGAGGTGCAACTTAAAGAATTGGTGTTGTCCCGCTTCGAGTTCCTCGACCAACTCGGCCGGGCGTTCTATGAACGAAACAATACAAAAGCGCAGCAGGAGGTCATTTACAAACAAGTGAGAAACTTCTTTACGAACCTTGCATCCAATCCCGCGACCAAAAAAGAATTGGAGGAGATCGTAAACACGGTAAATGACAATATCATCGTGAAACTGCGGAAGCAGTTCCCGAAATTCAAACCTGCGGATATAGATTTGCTATGTTACATCTACGCCGGATTCTCGGCGCAAATCATCAGCGTTATAATCGGCGATTCGGTATCGAATGTCTACAACCGCAAATCGAGATTGAAAGCCCGAATTGCGGCATCGGATTCGGCCGAAAAGGACTTTTTTATTCAAAAAATGTAGTAACATGCTGATTGTCAAATAAATTACCCCCCCCCGTTGAAAAATCCAAAAAAAATCAACATGTAATATTTTGTTTTTCAGGCAATTATCGCATACATTATAAAAGCTGCGAGATTTTTGCAATTCTTGCGGTTTTTATTTTGTTGTATATCAATCATTTATTGACTTCGTGTGATAGATTTTATAGGCGCTGATTTTGCTATCGGAAGAAGCCGAAAGCCTAACTTTGCTATTGTCTAACCCACATATCTTATCACATAAAAAAATTACTTTTATTACTTGTGCTGTGCTGCATCGGAGCCGGAATTTGCTTTGAAGCGTATGCAAATCGGAAACGGCCGAAAATCACGTCCGTTTATCTGGAAAAGAAAATGACGGTTAAAGGTCCGCGCAGCGTCATGCCGCCGATTAATGCGGTGCTTTCTCCGGATGGCAACACCATTACGCTCCACTCTCCGGAGAATTGCGACCGGGCATTCGTTACGATCTCCGGCAATGGAACCTATCTTACGGAAATGGTGAATTTCACCGACCAAACTGCGACGCTCGACGTGTCGGACCTCGACTGCGGGGTTTACCTGATTACCGTCGAATATGAAAACGGTACGATTTACACCGGACAGATCGAGTTTACCGAATAATTTCTTAGATTTACCTTTAAAATTATGATTATGAAACATATTTCTATCGTTTTACTGGCAGGTCTTGCGGCTGTCGCTTTTGCCTGCACGAAAGAAACGACCCCTGAACAGACAGCACCGGAACCGCAGGAAATGGGCGTCGGAGGTGGTGATATTGTCTGCATTGACGGCACACTGCATTTTTCATCAGGTGAAGTTTGCCTGAACACTTTGGAATCGCTTACTTCGGAAGAATCTCTGCACGCTTTCGAGAAAGCGCATAATTTCACCTCGTGGCGTTCGTTCACGGATAGTATGTTGGATGATATTATCGCCTGTGAAACTCCGGAGGAGTACCAAGCGGTTCTTGAAACCTGCGCAGGCTATCTTAAAATGGATAATGACCGCCTGATGCCTGTTATCACTTCTGTCGGTTATGCCAGCATTGCAGACATTAATGGTGTTTTTTATGTCGGTGATGTCAAACATACCGTGAACGCGGAATCCGTAACTATCGAGAGGACCGATGCAAAAACAAGGGCTGTTGAAGTTGAAGAAATAGGTTATGTTGCGCCTGTATTCGATGAAACCCAGACCAGAGGAGAGATTTCGCAGAAGTATACGGATCGCCGTCGTGAAACAAAAAAGTACAAAGTTTTCTCTCGCACCAACGTATTGCGTCACTCTGTTGTACAAGAGGTAAATGGACAGAAATACTATAACACCTCCTTTGCTATTCAGGTGCATGTTTCGGGACAAAAGAAGAAGACCCTGATAGGATGGAATACCTACAATGACCGCTTTTATATTGAGAATCTGCATTGGGATTTAACCATCGCCGGGAAACGAATTTCTTTCGAAACATACAGAAATAATTATTCGAAAACGGAATCCACAAAGAACCTGTATGCGACCATCGGTTTCGGAAACGGTCAATTCAACATGACCCCTACGGAAGTACCTATGCCGAGCGGATTCAACTGCATTGTACATAGGGCACGAAGCCGTGAGATGGGTAATTGCGGTGCTTTGACAGACATCAACTGCTGCATGCAATTAATTCAGTTGCCTGTGTCTGAGTGTATTTAACTATACTTCATCAAGGAAACAGAGATAGAAAGTCTCTGTTTCCTTTACTATTTTAACCCCTTTTGTTATGAAAAAACTTCTTTTCCTGCTTGCGTTTACCATCGGATTCATTTCTTGCAACGATGAAAAACATGTTTGGAGCTTCGAGGACATGTTTTATTTCCTGCATAACGATCCATCGCAGGAGGGCTGGGTTGAACCTGTTACGAAAATAACTGTCGGACCCGGTGCGCAGGTGGATTTATTGGTTACACGCAATGCTTTTGCAGCCAAAGCTCATCCCAAACAGACGGTAAAGGTCGTTGTCGAGGAGAATCTTTCCACGGCAAATCCCGGAGGTGATTTCATCCTCAGCGAGCAGGCTTTCAATTTCAAGAATAAGGATGCCCTGCAACTTCCTTTACGAGTAAATATCAGCGGCGGCACGTCCGGTAAAAAAATCGTGCTACGTCTTGATTACGGCTATTATGACGAATGCAGTCCGGAAAGCCGTAAGGGAGATAAGTTGATAATTAAGGTTAAATAAACCATGCTGCGCTGCATTTCGGTATTCTTTGTAGTTTTTATCTGCTGGGCCTGCGAGGTCGATTATTCGTTCGGCGAAAAGGATTTTAAGCCCCGCGTGGTTGTCAATGCGTTGATCTCGCCGCAGGAACCCTTTGCAGTACGCCTGCATTGGAGCCGCAGCTACTCGGCTCAAAGCGGGTTCACTCCCGTTGGGGAAGCCGAAATCCGCCTGTATGAAGATAATACCGAGGTTGTGCGCTGCCCGGCCGATCCGGAGGGTACGACCCAAACAACGTTCCGGGCTGCTGCCGGGCGCTCTTACCGTCTTGTTGTGTCGGTCCCCGGTTATGGCGAGTTGTCTGCCCGAACGACGATTCCCGAAGCGCCCGCAGCCCGCATATCGTTCGCGCACCAAAAGGGATGGTATCGGCATTTCGACATGACTGACCTTACTGCTGGCGTGGATGCCAAAGCTATCTGGCTCCGGGGTACGGAACGGGACAATAACGGAGAAAAAGATATATATGCGTTCTATACGACTTCCGTATTTGTCGATCAGGTGAACGGCGCGAACGACGCCTACGAATCCGACGAAAAAGGAAGTACCATAGATTTCGAATATTTTCTGCGTGTCGCCCGCGAAAATCTCGGCGCAGCATTCCCGCTCCGTTTCTCGGTTTTCGGAGCCGTTGAAAACAGGCACACATTTCAGATTATTGCGGCATCCGATACCTACGACCGCTATATGCGCTCCCGATATAAACATGAGCTGAATACGGGGGAAAGTGCGCAGGAAAATCCCTTTATCGAGCAGATCACGGTCTACTCGAACATTGACAACGGTATCGGCATCTTCGCCGGATATAACTATTACACGACGCCCGAATTATGAGGAAACTGCTCGCAGGCTGTCTGGCGCTTTGCATTCCCGCCTTACTTACGGCGCAAACTCCCGCCGACAGCATTTCACGCACCGAAGCGATAGATTCGGTAGTCGTCACCGCCCGCAGGCCGTTGATGGTCTACAAGCAGACGGGCAATATCGCCGTGGACATCGAGCAGCTTAAATACGCCCCGCTGTTCGCGGGCGAAAAAGACATATTCAAATTCCTGCAACTGCTTCCGGGCGTATCGGCCGGAAAGGACGGCATGTCGGGTCTGCTGGTACGCGGCGGCAGCAACGACCAGACATTAATTCTTTACGACGACGTGCCGATCTACAATCAGGCGCATGCCTACGGCATCCTCTCGATTTTTAGCGGCGAAACGGTCCAATCGGCCGAGGTGTCGAAAGGTTACATATCGCCCGCCTACGGGTCCCGGCTTTCGGCCATGACGCAGATTCGCACACGCGAGGGCGACCGACGGAATCACCGCCAGTCGCTCACGGTGGGAACCTTGTCGTTGGCCGGGACCCTCGACGGGCCTATCAAACGCGATAAGGGTTCCTACCTCATTTCGGCCCGCTACTTCTTTCCCGAAGCGGTGCTTGCAATCGCCGATAACGATATACGATACGGTTTCAACGATATAACGGGGAAACTGACTTATGACATTCACCGGAATCATACGCTTTCGCTGGGCGTCTATTCGGGCGACGACCACATGAAGAACAAGGAAGATCACGCAGAAAACGGGTTCGGCTGGGGCAATACTACGGCATCCCTGCGGCTGGAATCGCGTTGGAATGATAATCTGCGCTCCTCGGTGGTGGCCTACTATACCTACCTGCAAAACCGTCAGGAAACAGAATTTAAAGACGACGGTTTCAGTAATTGGGGCAAAACGACTTTCAAAACCCACGAGTTCGGAGCACGCATGACGTTCGACCAACGGCTTTCGCGTGTCTGGTCGCTGGAATACGGGGCTACGTTTTCGCACCAGCGGTTCGAACCGATGCACACAAAAAGCATCATCAACGGACAGCACAAGGACCGCGGCTATTCTTCCGAGCTGCTTGTTTCGGGGGCGCTGTTCCTGAACAACCGCTTTCAATGGGGCGGCTGGCGGGCCGACGTGGGCGTGCGGGGCGCGGCCTATGACAATTCGGAGCAGACAAGATATGCAGTAGAGCCGCGTGCGCAGCTATCCTATGATTTTGGCCGCGACAATTCGGTCTGGCTTTCGGGGACGATAAATTCTCAGGCGCTTGTTCAATTCAACCGCTATTACTACTCGATGCCGATTGACTTCTGGACTCCGTTTCGGGACGGCAGGTTACAACACGCATGGCAGGTATCGCTCGGAGGTCGTGCGAAGCTGCACGAAAACCTGACCCTTTCGGTAGAGGGCTATTATAAACGAATGCGCAACCTGCCGCTGATCTACGACAGCGACGATTTTCTGCTGAATAACGGTGGATTCATCTACGGCACGGGACGAGCGTTCGGCATTGAAGCAATGCTCCAGTACCAGACCGAACGCCTGAGCCTGACGGCTTCCTATACCTATACCGATTCCCGCCGCCGCTCGGACGGCGTAACCTACCCGTTTGAGTATGACGTACCGCACGATTTCAATGCGTTCGTCAGCTACGACGTGGTGAAGCGGCCGGGCCGAAAACATACCTTTTCACTCAATGTTGCATGGCGTTCCGGGCTTCCGTATCGCCTGACGAACGAAAGCTATCCGGATACGGACGGTAATCCGATCATCGGCATTACGGCCTATCCCACGATGCGGATGCGCAACTATTTCCGCGCCGATGTCAGCTACAACATGGAGCGCCGCAAGCGCAACGGCGTGCGCAACTGGCAGTTCTCGATCATCAACGCCACATGGCACAAAAACCCCGTGAGCATTTACCCTTACCGGGGCAGCTATAAGGCAACGGTGCTGATACCTATCATGCCGTCGGTTTCATATACCCGCACGTTCGGAAAATGATCGTGTCCACAATATTCAAAACGCCAATTTCCAAACCTCAAAATAACTTTTAACCCTTAAAATTTTGTCTTATGAAAAAAAACGATCTTCACCATTCTGTTTGTTCTTTCAGTTACGATTAACTGCTTGGCCCAAATGACCTACAAGGACGGCAAACTCACCGTAGGACGAGGTATGTATAAAACCTATACGACGAGTTGGGCGGGATGGGCGCACTATTGGGGGGCCACGGACCAGAACGGTATCAAAATGCACATTCATGCAGCCGATCCCCGTATGTCTACTACAACCAATAAACTTGTGTTTTTGGATAGCGACAGGTCCTTGTATATCGACCTTTATTGCCGCACGATGTATCAGACTTCGGATGAAAAACTGAAAACCAATATTCGCTCATTGAAAACGACACCCGTTTCCCGGTCTGCTTTTTCCATTAACATAGCGCCTGCACAATCTAACCCGTCAACGAATATGGTGCTGAAATTGAATCCCGTGAAATATCATTGGAGGGATGAAAGCGAATACGAAAGATTCAATATTCGTCCCGTGCAAAGCGGTGTGGAGGAATACGGTTTTTTGGCGCAGGAATTAGAAGCTATCATTCCCGGAGCAGTCGCCATGACAGAAGAGGGTGACCGTCTTGTCAATTATTCCGCCCTTATCCCGATTCTGACGGGCGCCATTCAGGAATTAACCGCGCGCGTCGCTGCATTGGAAAGTCAATTAAAAGCTGCCGGGAAATAGGAAATCATTGAATTTTGACGGAATTACATAAAACTGTTTTATGAAGAAAATATATTCGGTGATATTATTATTGGCAGTGATGCTGTCCTCTTGTACCAAAGACGAAACAGACATTATGACCGATGATAATTCCAACGCGCCGGCACTCGCAAAAACCCGTTCGGATGGAAGTGATATGGTAGAATATGAACTTTTACCGAATCCGTACACGGTTGATGTCATACAGGGAGTTTACGATTCGTATAATGTTTCTAAAACTATTGAACCGACGGATTTGTACGTCAGATTCTTACCGCAGGACAGTTTACAACTTATTGCCCTGAAAAACGATTATGACCTCGAACTGTTCGACTATCCGCTCAATATCGAACTTCCGGAAGATGCGGTTTATCAAGACACGACTATTCCGGAGGGTAGTTTTACTTGGTTGTATACAACCGTAAAGCCAGACTTCGCATTTCCCAAAGAAATACCTTATGAGGTGATTGAAGAATGCTATATTCCGGCAGAAGATGAAACAATCTCACCCACTCGCGGGGGTATTATAAATGTGGAGGAAGCTGCTTTTTTAAGTCTTGGCTACCCCCTTGAAGAACAGGAACCGGAAACTCGCGGAAAACGCAGACCGGAGGGAACTATCAGAGTTTATGATGATTATGCAGGTACTTTTGTTCCGGTAAAAGGAGTTAAAATCAGATGCCATAGATTTATTAAATGGTCTACGACATTTACGGACGAAAGCGGCCATTATACAATGGACAGCAAATTCAGATTCGGACCGCATTACGCGATTGTTTTTGACAACAGGAAAGGTTTTGACATCTGGGGTAATTGGGGGCCGATTGCACGGGCCAATCTTAATATGGGGTGGCATAGTAACCGAGGACACTCACGCGATATAAATGCTGGAAGTTTTGCTTGGGATTGGGCGGCTGTTAATAATGCAACCTACGATTACTATAAAATGTGCGAGGAAACAGGAATTGCCAAACCGCCCCGTAATCTTAAAATTTGGGTTTTCAAACGCTGGACGACATCCTCGACACCTATGTTGCGCCGAATCGTACATCCTATTGGGTATAACGGTAATTCATCGTGGAAAAACTTTTTTATCAATATCGGTTACGGTACTCTTGCAACGGTGCTGAATCAAATGCTAAAAAAGGTTCTACCTGATATTACGATAGGAACAGGTGGACACTCTTACCGGAAGGTTTATGACGTTGTAAATCACGAGTTGTCCCACGCCAGTCATTTCAGTCAAGTAGGAAGTGCGCATTGGGCGAAGTATATCAGCTATATTATGACATACGGTTCTTATGGAAACGGGACGGGTAAGAATGCAGAACTTTGTGGAATTGGTGAAATGTGGGGTTACTCAATGGGACATATCCGGGCCTATGAAAAATACAATCCGTCAGGTCTTTTGGATGATTATCCGGATGTGCATACTTGGCTTAAACCTCATGTGTTTTGGGACCTGCAAAGGGATAAAGTATTAACTAAGAAGCAGATATATGATTGTTTGGTCGTTGGGGTCGATACCTATGACAGATTAGTCGCAAAAATGTACGAAAAATATCCCGAAAAGGCTGATGAGATCGAAAAGGCATTTACGGACAACGGGATTACCCCGAATGTCCCCAAACCTGATACCGGAGATTTGACGCATGATGCCTTTTATACCAACAAAACGGTTTCTTCGTCTTTCGTTTTTTCAGGGAATAATATTCTTACGCGGAATGTTACTGTAACGAATAGTGCGAAACTGACCTTTCGGGCCAACAAGTCTGTTACTATAAACTCTCCGTTTACAATTAATCAAGGCGCGCAGCTTGAAATAACTTGCGGTAATTAATATATTTAACAGGTTCAGGGACATTGTTCCCTGAACCTTTGTATCTTTACACGAAAACTATGGTCTATGAAAAAAATAATTTTTGCTGTTATCAGCCTTACTTTGTTCGTATCATGCAGAATATTTCATACTACCGAGCCGACCAATAGTGCACATTGGTACGTAAAAAATATGACTTGGAAACCAATTGTAATTAAGAAGCGTGATTTCAGGACGGAACGGCTATTGAATCCGGGAGATTCTATATCTGTTTTTCATAGATTACCTATGCAAAAATTGGGATTTCCCTCTTTTGATCTATTTTATGAATTATGGAACGTGAACGGGAATGGGGTGGAACAAAATCTGGATGTCCTGTCAGAAAATGGGCAATTACTTAAAACTTGGAAAATTTCGGATAAAAATGATCCGTCAGTAAGAATATTCCAAGAAACTTCATGGAGATTTTATCAAAAACCACAACTCCAACATGTATCTACTTGTGAGGTTGCATGGGTTTTTGACATTCTCCCCGCAGATATTGAGTAGTTCACAAATGCCATGAGTTTGTAATAAATTAAAATCAATCTATTTTGAAAAAAATATTCGTCCTATGTATAATCATTCTGGGTGGTGTCTCATGTGATCCACCTGAGCATTTAAAGACTCATTATACCTACTGGTATGTGAAAAACGCAACTAATGAGCCAATAAGTATAACAACTGTTCCCGGACATTTAATGTCGATATTAACAATTATTTCGGGTGATTCCGTCTGTTTTCATTCATTTTGTCCTCCGCAACATTGGGGTATTCCGTCTTTCAACGGCTTATATGACATTTGGAAAAAAACAGCGGTCCAAGATCAGCATACTGATATTCTTTCGAATGAAGGGAGCTTATTAAAGAGTTGGAATTATGCAGACCGAGACGCAGAGGAGCGGCAATTCTTCAATGAATCTTACTGGCGGTTATATATGAAAAAATATAGCCATAGCGACGAATTAAACTTTACATGGGTTTTCGATATTTACCCCACAGACATTAAGTAACTTACAAATGCCATGAAAAAGATTGCTTTCATATTTGCGATTACACTAATTAGCATATCATGCGACCCGAAGAAATGGGTGGCTACGCATGCAACTTCATGGTATGCAAAAAACAATACCGATCAGATTTTAATTATTACTACGTCACCGTTCATTGATACTGATGCTGTTGTCGATCCCGGAGATTCGGTATTAGTTCATAGCTTCAGTCCGTTTCAATATTTAGGAGAACCCACTTTTGACACATTTTACGATGCGTGGAACGGTAAGCCGGAACAAGAATGGTGTATAAGCATCTGTTCCAAAGATGGTCAATTACTGAAAATATGGAAATATATAGACCGGAACGCAGAGGGCAGACAATTCTTCAATGAATCTTATTGGCGGCTATATACGAAAAAATATAGTCATAGCGATCAATTAAACTTCTCGTGGGTTTTTAATATTCTCCCGGAGGACATTGCTCTTTTGTAGCTCCTCCGTTGATGACGCACACTTCACATTAGCAACAGGCCGGAATAAATGTTCCGGCCTGTTCATTTAGCGTGATATAGTCCGTTTTCGCCGTGGCTTTCGCTTGCGTGAAAGATTTCGGCGCATGGCTTCGAACTCCTCCTGTGACATGGGACCGTCCTCGGTGATCTGTCCCAGCAGGTCGTATTTGCAACCACTCCACAGTATGTTTCGCAAAGCTCAGAATCTCGATACTCAGAGCCTTTAATTCTCTTGTTCGCTGCTCCAACATAGCGATCTGATGCGGGATAGCGACGTTGGAAAAGTGCGAATTGACAGCCTTTACAATCTGATTATAGTTATTGCCGAGTTTCTGAAACTGAAAATAAAAGTCGTTCAGCCGGGCGATAAACTGCGTCTTTGACGGGTCGCGTTTGATGACGACGAACTCTTCTCCGAAAATGCGTTTTACGATAAACTGGCTCCTGTTATGCTCCAATCCGGACTTGCAGAGTAGCTTCTTGAAGCGGATGTGCTCTTCATTGAACCAGAAAGAGTACTTGTAGCTTGGTGTTTCAGATTTCCGGGCATTTCTGTTTGTCTGTTTTGGGTCGGTATTCATGATATCGGTTAAAAAGGCGTTCGACTCGGGAGAACGCCCGGCCTCGCAGAGCGAGCTCCTTTCGTATGCCGAAAAAATTTTCGGCATACAAAGGTACAGCTCGCTGTTTCTTTGCAGAAACAAAAATCCGCGCCGGAGAATTTCTATCGAAAGTTTGAAAACTCCTCCGTTACGGCTTCCGGGGACGGGTCGGTTCCCGGTGCAATATTACAACCGTACGGGCGCAAAAAAAAGCCATCGGTGCGGACTGGAGCGGTCGTGAGCGGACAGCGGAACCGAGGTATTTCACCCGGTTGTATCTTGCAGCATGAAAGGCAGGTTTTCTTATTCCGTTCATTATTCCGATATAAACTGCATTAAACAGAAAACGGTATTTTGAATGGTTTAAAACATAAAACCGGACATACACGCCTTACGACCGTATAGCTAACAATCAATCTCAAAAAACGTTGCACCATGGATTCATTGAAAGAAACAGACAAACCTGCACCCAATCCTTCTAAACATCCCCGTATCGAAGTCGACGAGGAGTTGATGCGTCAGATGATCGCCGACAGGCCCCTTTGGATTCGAAAGTCGTCCGCCAGATTCCCGAACCGGAAGAGGAAGATATGGACGCTCTTGAGGAAAACACATCGGAAACGGTATCCGGAGCATCGGCACCGACTGCTGAGAAAACAGACGTCGACACCCAAACGACTACTGGAAAGGAGTCGGCCGGATTCCGGCGTAAAAAGATCGCGCTGCCGGATTTCGAACGCACGTTCTTCGCGCCGGTGGATTGCCGTAACCGCTCGGCAATCTATGTCAGTGCGCAAACCAAGCATAAAGTATCGGAAATACTCCACCTGTTAGGAAATGAGAATACAAGGCTTACAGCTTTGGTCGACAATATGCTGCGCTTTGTCATGAACATTTACAGCGACGAACTGAATTATCTCCACGAGAAGAAGAATAGCAGAAGGCCGTTTTGAAAAAGCGGAGGTATTTCGACGGCAGATAGCAGGACGGGAGGGGGCCGTCGAACGGACAGACCGATTGCGGCTGAACATCAGACCCGGATCGTCAGGAGCTACAGAATGTCGCCTTTTCCGACGGTAGCGACCAGCAAAACGCCGGGGATGGAAATATGCAAGGCTCGCCCAGGCGATTCGCATGGCCTTGCGGATTTTCATCTCCGGCATTTAATTCCCTGCCGGCGGAAAGAGATGACGATATTCCGGGATCGAGGGGAGCGTAACTCAAACTGAATCCTATTCTCCCATTTACACAAAATTATGGACACTGCCTATTACTATATCTTGCAAAATCATTATACGACTGACTCTTCCAACTTACCCATAGCTATCTCATTCAATTATTTTCGTTCCACTTCTTACACTGCTCCATAATCGTATTCAAAGCA
>ERZ780195.1502-NODE-1502-length-18739-cov-3.295868_pt1 | contig 18739 bp, 16 predicted proteins | sample MGYA00511017_ERZ780195 | MGnify/ENA primary metagenome ERZ780195 (study PRJEB29588, sample SAMEA2159974) | human gut metagenome | biome: human gut; feature: human-associated habitat; material: faeces | place: Denmark | collected 2008/2010 ...
AGGTGCGGATCGAGTCACCCAGCCAGGCGGTCAAGCTCGGCATCGGCATGGTGCATCAGCACTTCATGCTGGTCGAGGCGATGACCGTGTTTGAAAACATGATCCTCGGCGACCGGAATTCCAAGGGGATCTTTATCGACCGGGAGGCGCGGCGGAAGGAGATCCTCGCGCTGTCGGAAAAATACGGGCTGGACGTGGAGCTGGACAAGCTGATCACGGAGATCTCCGTCGGCGCGCAGCAGCGCGTGGAGATCCTGAAGGCACTCTACCACGGCGCGGAGCTGCTGATTTTGGACGAGCCATCCGCGGCGCTGACGGACATCGAGGTCGAGGGTCTGTTCGCCATCATGAAAAAGCTCGTCAGCGAAGGAAAATCCATCATCTTTATCAGCCACAAGATGCGTGAGGTGCTGCACATCTCCGACCGCATCACCATCCTGCGCGCGGGCGAGGTCGTCACGACGGTGGACGCGCACGGCGTCACCGGGCAGGAGCTGGCCAACATGATGATCGGCCGCGAGCTGCAGCAGTCGCAGTACGAAAAGAAGGACGTGGAGGCCGGAGCGGTCATCTCCCTGCAGAACATCGATTATCATAAGGAGTCCAAGCACGCGGGCCTCAATGACGTCAGCCTCAGCATCGGCCGGGGCGAGATCGTCGGCATTGCCGGTGTGGACGGCAACGGGCAGACGCAGCTCGCGCAGCTGCTGACGGGCGTGCTCTCGCCGGAGAGCGGCGAGTTCCAGCGCAAGGGACAGAAGATCGCGGTCTTCAGCCCGCGGGCCTCGATCGAGGACGACGTGGCGCTCATCCCGGAGGACCGGAATCTGCAGGGCCTGATCGGCAACATGTCGATCGCGGACAATCTCGTGCTCAAGCAGACCGACGAGCCGCAGTTTTCCTCGCTGCACGGCCTGCATATGAAAAAGAAGACCATCTCGGCCTATGCCCGGGAGATGATCGGCAAATACGACATCCGCTGCCAGTCCTCCGACCAGGAGGTCCGGAATCTCTCCGGCGGCAACCAGCAGAAGGTCATTCTCGCCCGCGAGCTGGAATCCGATCCGGATGTGCTGATCGCCGTACACCCGACGCGCGGACTGGATATCGGCGCGACGCGCTTCGTCCACGATCAGATGATCGCCGCGCGCGACCGCGGCGTGGGCATTTTGCTCATCAGCGCGGACTTCGATGAGATCCTTGAGATGTCCGACCGGATCCTTGTCATCTTTGAAGGTCAGATCATGGGCGAATATTCCGGCAAGAACCCGCCGATCGAAGAGATCAGCCTTGCCATGACCGGAAAGTGAGGGGAGCGCGCGTATGAAATTCAAAAAATCACTCGGGGCCTTCCTTGTCCCGCTGCTTTCGATCCTGCTGGCGTTTGTCATTGGCGGGATCATCATGGCCGCGCTGGGCGCGGATCCGTTCCTCGCAGTCAAATACCTGTTCCAGGGCGCGTTCGGCTCTAAGGCCGGCATCGGCACGACGCTGGCCAAGGCGACGCCCCTGATGTTCACGGCGCTGTGCGCGTGCTTCGCGTACCGCTGCGGCGTATTCAACCTCGGCGGTGAGGGCCAGTTTCTGATGGGCTCCATCACGGCGTTTCTGACCTGCTACTTTACGGGCCTGACCGGCTTCGGCGGCATTTTGCTGGCGCTGCTGGCCGGCGCGGTGGCCGGCGGCTTCTGGGGCATGATCCCGGGCGTATTGAAGATCACGCGCGGGCAGAACGAGATGATCATCTCCATCATGCTCAACTATGTGGCGACGCTGTTTATGGGCGTGATCTACACCAGCTGGATCCGCGACGCCTCCGTGCCGCAGACGCCCGCGATCGACGATGCGGTGCACCTGCCGCGGATCATCAGCGGGATGCGCATGACGTGGGGGCTCGTGATCGCGGTGGTCGTGGGCCTGCTCCTGTACTACTTCCTGTTCTGGACCAGCCCCGGCTTCAAGCTCCGGGCTGTTGGCCTGAACCAGACCGCCAGCCGCTTCAACGGCTTCCCGGTCCGGCGGTATATGCTGATGAGCTTCATCGTCTCCGGCGCGATCGCGGGTCTCGGCGGCGGCGCAGAGCTGCTCGGCACGCAGTTCCGCCTCATCAACGGCTTCGGCGCGGGCTACGGCTTTGACGGCGTGGCCATGGCGCTGATCGGCCAGCTGCATCCGATCGCGACGATGGTCGTGGCGCTGTTCTTCGCCGTCCTGCGCGTGGGCTCGACCACGATGCAGGCCGCCACGGGCGTGCCGACCAGCGTATCCGATATCATCCAGGCGCTTGTCATCGTCTTCTCCGTCGCCGGTATGGCGCTGACGAAGCTGCCGGAGTTCCAGAGCTGGAAGAGCCGCGTGTTCGGCAAGAGAAGGGCAGGTGCTGTGTAATGGATTGGATCTTGAGCTTACTGCTGGCAACGGTCCGTCTGGCCATTCCCGTGCTGCTGATCTCCCTCGCGGAGCTCTACGGCCAGCGGGCCGGTATGGTCAACATCGGTCTGGAGGGTCTGGCGTCCATCGGCGCGCTGGTGGGCTTTCTGGTCTGCTATGTGACGGGGTCGAACTGGCTGGGGCTGCTGTGCGGCGCGCTGGCCGGTATTCTGGTCAATATGATCTACGCGTTCTCCACGGTCACGCTCTGCGCGGACCATACGGTCTACGGCATGGCGGTGAACATCTTTGCGCCGGCGCTGGCGTCGTTCATCTACCGGGTCTATTTCGGCACCGGCTCCGACCTCAAGCAGATCACCACGATGGCCTCCATCGCCATCCCGGGGCTGAAGGATATCCCGGTGATCGGGCCGCTGCTGTTTGACCAGAGCCCGATGGTGTATCTGACGTTCGTGCTCGTGATCGTGACGGCCGTCTTCTTCGGCAAGACCCGCGCGGGCCTGAGCTACAAATCCGTCGGCGAGCATCCGCAGGCCGCCGCCACGCTCGGCATCCCGGTCGTCGGCGTGAAGTACCTCGCCTGCGTGATCTGCGGCGCCCTGTCCGGCATCGGCGGCGCGTACCTCACGACCTGCTACTCCAGCACCTACACCGACGGCATCGTCGCCGGGCGCGGCTTCATCGCGCTGGCCGCCGTCATCTTCGGCCGCTGGAACGCGGGCGGCATCCTGCTGGCCTGCCTGTTCTTCGGCTTCTGCGACGCGCTCCAGATCCGCCTCCAGGTCTCCGGCATCGCCATCCCGTATCAGTTCTTCCAGATGATCCCCTACGTGGCGACGGTCGTCGTCCTCACGCTCATCGGCGCCCGCCAGGCCGGACCCAAGGCCAACGGCAAGCCCTACCGCCGTGAACAGCGGTAAACCGGTAATAACGCTTCGGCGTTGTTATAAACTTATGGCAGCACCGCATTGTGCGCTGCTGCCGAATCCTAATATTCTATGGAGGACAAAAAATGAAAAAGATCATTGCAATGCTTCTGGCGCTTGTCATGCTCCTGTCGCTGGCGGCGTGTGCCGGTACTGCGAAGACCGACACCGCGGCTCCTGCGGACGACACCAGCAAGACCGACACGACCGACACCGCCGCCGAACCGGCTGACACCGCCGAGCCTGCCGATACGACCGACGAACCTGTCGTCACCGATGAGATTGTCCCAGTCATGAAGGACGACGGCTCTGCCTACAAGGTCGCCATGATCTGCGACTCCAGCATCAACGACGGCGGCTGGGGCGCGGCCTGCTACAACGCCATGATCGCCGCGGCCGAAAAGATGGGCTGGGAGACCGAGGTCACCGACTCCATCTCGCAGGACTCCTACTATGACTCCATCGTCGCCTACTGCGCGCTGGGCTATGACATGATCTACGCCCCTGGCAATCAGTACACCGACGCTGTCCTGCAGGCAGCTGAGGAATATCCCGACGTCGCCTTCGCCCTGCTCAACGGCGCAGTCGACACCCCGGAAAAGGCTGTCAACAAGAACGTCTCCTCCCTGCTCCCGAACGCACAGCAGATCGGCTGGATCGCCGGCGCGCTGGCGGGTCTGATGACCGAGACCGGCAAGCTCGGCTTCATCGGCGGCATGGAGCTCGACACCACCAAGGGCAAGATCGCGGGCTTTGAAGAGGCGGCCAAGTACGTCGCCGAGCAGGAAGGCAAGACCGTCGAGCTGCTCAACGTCCCCTATGCCAACTCCTTCTCCGACGCCCCGAAGGGCAAGGAATTTGCCACTGAGCTGATCGCCCAGGGCGCTGACGTCTTCTTCGGCGACGCTTCCGCCGTTGACTCCGGCGCGCGCGAGGCCATCGATGCCGCCAACGCCGCTGCAGGCGAGATCAAGATCTACGACATCGGCCAGCCGGCAGACATCCTCGGCCAGAACGAGTGCATCATCTGCTCTCAGGTCACTGACAACTCCGCCATGATCGTCGCCTCCATGCAGGCTGTCATCGACGGCACCTTCGGCGGCGCGACGCTCTACGGCACGCTGCAGAACAACACCCTCTCCGCCGGCGCGCTGAGCGACCTCGTTCCCGCCGACGTGCAGGAGAAGTACCTCGCCTACATCGACCAGATGATCGCGGGCACGTTTATGCAGTAATCTCTTGCGGAACTCCCAAAGCGCCCGGCGGACCCTGTGTCCGCCGGGCACTTTCCCGTTTTCGGGCATTCTCGCCGGGAAATGCGGCTGCCGACCGGGGAAAACTGTCGATTTCTCCGGTTGACTCTTTTCCAATGTGTGTTATAATGTGGGCTGTCTGAAACAATATAAAATTGTAGCGCCAAGGTGTCCACCGCAAGGCGGGTGAAAAGGGAATCCGGTGAGAATCCGGAGCGATGCAGTCACTGTGTACGGGAGCGGACCTGCAAAGGAAGCGCCGGACCGGCCAGATGGCCGGTGTGTGCGTCCTTACCACTGGGAAACCGGGAAGGGCAGGGCCGCGAAGAACGAAGTCAGGAGACCTGCCTTGGCGTGGAATCTCAGATCCGCTGTCCACGGGTCGGCCTTCCTGCAAGTTTGTATGGTCTTCCGCTTTGGAAGACGACATTCGATACGGCTAGGAAGAACGGCTGCGCCAGCGCAGCTGTTTTTATATTTTTCAGAACATTTTAGAAAAGAGGTAGACCTCACATGAAAAAGACCCTCGCGCTCGTGCTCGCAGCCGTGATGCTGCTGAGCCTCCTCTCCGCCTGCAAGAGCAGCGCGGACGAGACCCCCACGGTCGACCCGGCTGAGACCGAGCAGACCACCACGGAAGAAACCACCACCCCCGAAGAAGAAACGCCGGAAGAGGAAGCGCAGCCGTCCCAGGAAGAACTGGATCAGGCTGCTGCCGATGAGGTCGCGGCCATGATCGACGCCATCTATGTGCAGGAGCGCACCGATGACACCGATGCCCAGTGCGAAGCGGCCAAGGCCGCGTGGGACGCTCTGACCGACGCACAGAAAGCGCTTGTCGAAGGCGACGAAGCCAGCCCTGACTATTTCGGCCTTGACACCGCGCAACCAGGACGACATCGGCGAGAACGAGCTGCTCGTCGTCTCCTTCGGCACGTCCTACAATGACAGCCGTGTTGCCGACATCAAGGGCATCGAAGACGCCCTGCAGGCCGCGTATCCCGACTGGTCCGTCCGCCGCGCCTTCACCGCGCAGATCATCATCAACCACGTGCAGGCCCGCGATGGCGAGAAGATCGATAATATGCAGCAGGCGCTTGAGCGCGCTGTCGCCAACGGCGTCAAAAACCTCGTTGTCCAGCCGACGCACCTGATGCACGGCGCAGAGTACGACGAGATGTGCGAAGCCATCGAGCAGTATAAGGACAAGTTTGAATCCGTCTCCATTGCCGAGCCGCTGCTTGGCGAAGTCGGCTCCGACGCTACCGTCATCAATGCCGACAAGGAAGCTGTTGCCAAGGCCATCACCGCTGCCGCCGTCGCCGATTCCGGCTTCGAGAGCCTTGACGCCGCGAAGGACGCGGGCACTGCGTTCGTGTTCATGGGCCACGGCACCGCACACGTCGCCAAGGTGACGTACAGCCAGATGCAGACCCAGATGCAGAACCTCGGTTATGAGAACGTCTTTATTGGCACCGTCGAGGGCGAGCCGGAAGAGACTGCTTGCGAAGCCGTCATCGAAGCTGTCAAGGCTGCGGGCTACACCAACGTCATCCTTCGCCCGCTGATGGTCGTTGCCGGTGACCATGCCAACAACGACATGGCCGGTGCCGAGGAAGACTCCTGGAAGACCATGTTCGAAGCCGCTGGCTTCACCGTCGACTGCCAGATCCACGGCCTCGGCGAGATCGCCGATGTGCAGGCGCTCTACGTTGCCCACACCAAGGCGGCTATCGACGCCCTCAATGCCTAATTTGACCTAGACAGCACCGCATAATTGCGCCTGCACGCTTCGACGGATCATTTCCGTCAATGCTGCCTGCCAAATCGTGCGGCGCTGCCTCAGAACCAAGCTCCGGGGTAGGAAAAACCTGCCCCGGAGCCAAGCCATCTCAGGAGGAAACCACTATGAAGAAGTTCATCGCCCTTGTACTTGCCGTGCTGATGCTGCTTGCGGTTCTGGCCGGCTGCGCGCAGCAGTCCGCACCGGCTGAATCCACCGAGTCGGAGCAGACCGAACAGACCGCCGAACCGGAAACCCCGGAGCAGTCCGCCGAGGAGGAGACCCCCGCGGAACCGGAAGCCGAGGAAGAACCTGAGCAGCCGGCGCTGCCCGACGGCGTCTATACTGCCGACTTCAACACCGACAGCTCCATGTTCCATGCCAATGAGGCCTGCGACGGCAAGGGCACGCTCACCGTCGAAAACGGCGAGATGACTATCCACGTCAGCCTGGCCTCCACCAGCATTCTCAATCTGTTCCCCGGCACGGCCGAGGACGCACAGAAGGAAGGTGCGGAGCTGCTCCAGCCCACCACCGACACCGTCACCTATTCCGACGGCCTCTCGGAGGAGGTCTATGGCTTCGACATCCCCGTTCCTGCGCTGGATGAGGAATTTGACCTCGCGCTCATCGGCAAGAAGGGCACGTGGTACGACCACAAGGTCTCCGTCTCCAACCCCGTTCCCGTCGAGGAATCCGGCAAGACCGTCGACGATCTCGCCCTGGCCGACGGCACCTACACCGCCGAGCTGACCTTCGCAGGCGGCTCCGGCAAGGCTTATATCCAGTCTCCCTGCACGCTGACCGTCGCGGACGGCAAGGCCGTGGCTACCGTCGTCTGGAGCAGCAGCAAATATGACTACATGCTCGTGGACGGAGAACGCTATGACGTCCTCACGACCGAGCCCGGCTCCACATTTGAGATCCCCGTCGCGGCCTTTGACACCGAGCTCACGGTCATCGGCGACACCACCGCGATGAGCACCCCGCATGAGATCGAGTACACGCTGAACTTCGATTCTGCGACGCTGACCGCTGCCGAATGAAGAAGCTCTTTATAGCGCTCCTCGCCGCGCTGCTGCTGGCCTTCGCGGCCTGCGCCGCGCCGCAGCAGGAGACCGCCGCGCCGGAACCGGCGCAGAGCGAGCCGGCAAGCGCGGTTTCGTGGGACGACCTGACGTTTGACCGGACGCTCCCGCTTCAATACGCCACGCAGTTTTCTGTTTCCTACGCGGGCGAGGACTATACGCGCCTCACGATCGGCGACGATCAAACATTCCTCGTCGTCGCCGGGGACGCGCCCGTGCCGGACGGCGTCCCCGCGGATGTGACCGTCCTGACCCGGCCCCTTTCGCACATCTATCTGGTCGCGACCGCTGCGATGGACTATTTCCGGCAGCTGGACGCCATTGACGCCATCGCCCTCAGCGGCCAGAAGGAGGCGGATTGGTATATCGACGAGGCCAAGGCCGCGATGCAGGCCGGGATGATGGTCTACGCGGGCAAATATTCCGCCCCGGACTATGAGACGATTTTAGCTGCGGGGTGTGACCTTGCCATTGAGAACACGATGATCTACCATACGCCCGAGGTCGTCGAGCAGCTGGAGGCCGTCGGCGTGCCCGTGCTTGTGGAGCGCTCCAGCTACGAATCCGATCCGCTTGGGCGGCTGGAGTGGCTGAAGCTCTATGCGGCCCTGCTTGGCAAGGAGGACGCGGCCTGCGCATATTATGATGACCTCATCGCCGCGCTCGCGCCCGTGCTCGACCAGCAGCCGACGGGCCAGACCGTCGCGTTCTTCTACATCACGACGTCCGGCGCAGTCAATGTCCGCAAATCCGGCGACTATATCGCCAAGGCCATCCGTATGGCGGGCGGCGAGTATGTCTCGTTCGACGAGAGCGGCGAGGAAAACGCCCTGTCCACAATGACCATCCAGATGGAGTCCTTTTACGACACCGCCCTGGACGCCGACGTCCTCATCTACAACAGCACCATCGACGGCGAGATCACCTCCATCGATGAGCTGCTCGCCAAAAGTCCGCTGTTTGCGGATTTTAAAGCCGTCCAGACCGGCAATGTCTGGTGTATCACGAAAAACTTCTATCAGGAATCGCTCGCCCTCGGCGACATGATCCTCGACGTCCACGCCGTTTTGAACGACCCGGACGCCGCCGATCTCCGGTTCCTAAAAAAATTATCATAACAGGAGGAGCAGCATGGAACATACCCGCAAACTTCGCACATGGGGCGGTTTCCTGCTGCTCCTCGTCCTGCTTGTTACCTTTTTGATCTGGAATCTTCTCGCGGGCAGCGTCCGGCTCCCCGCGTCTGAAATATGGGCGGTTCTCCACGGCGGCGGCGACCTCACGCAGCGCCGCATCCTGCTGAATATCCGCCTGCCCCGCTTGCTTGCGGCAATGATTCTCGGCGGCGCCCTCTCCGTCTCTGGCTTCCTGCTGCAGACGTTTTTCCACAATCCGATCGCCGGGCCCTTCGTCCTCGGCATCTCGTCCGGGGCCAAGTTCACGGTCGCGGTCACGATGATCCTGCTGCTCAGCCGGGGCGTCACGTCGTCCTCCGCCGCGCTGATCGCAGCGGCCTTTGTCGGCGCGATGCTCTCAATGAGCTTTGTCCTGCTCATCTCGCGGCGCGTCCGCCGGATGAGCCTGCTCGTCGTCTGCGGCGTGATGATCGGCTATATCTGCTCCGCGCTGACGGACTTTCTCGTCACGTTTGCCGACGACAGCAACATTGTCAACCTGCACAACTGGTCCCTCGGCTCCTTCTCCGGCATGAGCTGGGACAATGTCCGCACGATGGCCGTGGTCTGCGGCGCGGCCCTGATCCTGACGTTCCTGCTCTCCAAGCCCCTCCGGGCCTATCAGCTGGGCGAGGTCTACGCGCAGAATCTCGGCGTGCCGCTGCGCGCGTTCCGTGCGGCGCTGATCTTACTTTCCAGTGTGCTCTCCGCCTGCGTCACGGCCTTTGCCGGCCCGATCTCCTTCGTCGGCATCGCCGTGCCGCACCTGATGAAGTCCCTTTTTAAGTCCGCAGAGCCGCTTTTGATGATCCCGGCCTGTTTCCTCGGCGGCGGCGCGTTCTGCCTGTTCTGCGACCTCATCGCGCGCACGGCCTTCGCGCCCACCGAGGTCAGCATCAGCTCCGTCACAGCGGTCTTCGGCGCGCCGGTCGTCATCTATATGATGCTCCACAGAAAGGGGGCGCAGTGATGGATTATCTGCAAACCGATGCCCTGTCCGTCGGCTACAACGGCAAGACGCTCATCTCCAAGGTCGCCCTCTCGGTACAGCGCGGCAGGATCGTCACGCTCATCGGCCCGAACGGCTCCGGCAAGTCGACCATCCTCAAGACCATCGCCGGGCAGCTGCCGCGCATCGGCGGCACCGCGTATTTGGACGGCGAGGAGCTGCGCGCGTGCAGCCGCAACGCCATCGCCCGCCGCATGGCCATCCTCATGACCGCCCGCATGGACCCGGAGCTCATGACCTGCCGCGACGTGGTCAGCAGCGGCCGCTATCCCTATACGGGAAAGCTCGGCATCCTGACCGCGGAAGACAGGAAGATCGTGGACGAGAGCCTGCGCCGCACCGACGCGGAGGCCTTTACCGACCGGCCCTTCCAGGCCGTCAGCGACGGGCAGCGGCAGCGCATCCTGCTCGCCCGCGCGCTCTGCCAGCAGCCGGAGCTCATCGTGCTCGACGAGCCGACGAGCTATCTCGACATCCGCTATAAGCTGGAGCTGCTGACCATCCTCAAGCGCATGGTGCGCGAGGAGCACCTCGCCGTCCTCATGTCCCTGCACGAGCTGGATCTTGCCGCGCGCGTCTCTGATACCGTCGTCTGCGTCGCGGGCGACCGGATCGACCGCGTCGGCCCGCCCTCGGAAATTTTCACGCCCGACTATATCGCAAAGCTCTATCGCATGGAGCCGGGAAAATACGATCCCTGCTTCGATTCCTTGGAATTTGTCCCCGGAGGTGCCAGATGAGCGAACAAACCGGAACCTTCCATGCCGTCTCCGTCGGGCCCGGCGACCCGGAGCTGCTGACGCTCCAGGCCGTCCGCGTTCTGGAGAACACGCCCGTCATCGCCGCGCCGCAGACGGCGTCCGGCCAGATGCTCGCGCTCGACATCGCGCGCGGTGCGGTCGATTTGACCGAAAAATCCGTTCTGCCGCTCCGATTCACGATGTCGCATGACGCTGCCGTCCGGGCGGAAAGCTACCGCGCGGCGGCGTCCGCCGTCGAGGCCGAGCTGCGGCAGGGAAGAGACGTTGCGATGGTCAACCTCGGTGACGTCGCGCTCTATGCCACGGCATATTATATCTTTGCCGAGATTGAGCGGGACGGGTTCCCGGCCGTGATGCTCCCGGGCGTGACGAGCGTCAGCGCCGTGGCCGCCCGCCTCGGGCAGAGCCTGACCGAGATGGAGCAGCCGCTCCACATCCTTCCGGCGAGCTGCGATCTGGATGCGGCGCTGGCCCTCCCGGGCACGAAGGTGCTGATGAAATCCGGCTCCGCCATCCACGAGACCGTTGCAGCGCTGGGGCGCGCGGGTCTGTTGAAGCGGGCCTCGATGGTCGCCGACTGCGGCCTGCCCAGCGAGCGGGTCTTCCGCGATCTGCGGGAGATCCCGGAAAATGTCAGCTATTTTGCCACCATTCTTGTCCGATCGGAGTGAGCCTATGCAGCAAAATCTTCCGCGTCTGATCCTCGCCGGGACGAACAGCGGCTGCGGCAAGACGACCGTGACCTGTGCCGTTTTGCAGGCGCTCGTGAACCGCGGCCTTTCAGTCGCCGCCGCGAAATGCGGCCCCGATTATATTGACCCGATGTTCCATAGCCGCATCATCGGGGCCAAAAGTTCGAATCTCGATCCGTTTTTCTTCGACGAAAATACGCTTCGCTTCCTCCTCGCGCAGAATGCCTCCGGCTGTGATGTCACGGTCATTGAGGGCGTCATGGGCTATTACGACGGCCTCGGCCTGACCAGTACGCGCGCCAGCACCTACGAACTCGCGCAGAAGACGGTCTCGCCCGTGGTCCTCGTTGTGAACGCGCGCGGCGCGGCACTCTCGGTGCTGGCGTCGGTACGCGGCTTTCTGGACTTTCTGCCGGACGACCGCATCTGCGGCGTCATCCTCAACGGCTGCACCGCGATGACCTATGCGCCGCTCGCGCGTGTGCTGGAAGACCGCCTTGGCGTCAAGGCGTGCGGCTTTCTGCCGAATCTGCCGGACTGCGCGCTGGAAAGCCGCCATCTCGGCCTTGTGACTGCGGCGGAGGTCGCAGATCTGCGCGAAAAAATGCAGCGCCTCGCCGCTGAGGCCGAGCAGACGATCGATCTGGACGCGCTGCTGACCATCGCGCGCGAAGCGCCAGCGCTGGACGTTGTGCCGCCGACGCTTCCGGCGCCCGGCGCACCGGTGCGCATCGGTGTTGCGCGGGACAATGCGTTCTGCTTTTACTATGAAGACAGCCTCGGCCTGCTCCGGACGGTCGGCGCGGAGCTCGTGCCGTTTTCCCCGCTCTCTGACAGCGCCTTGCCCGCCGGACTCGACGGCCTCTATCTCGGCGGCGGCTATCCGGAGCTCTATGCCGCGCAGCTGAGCGAAAATCGCTCCATGTGCAGCAGCGTCCGTGCCGCGCTGGAGGCGGGGGTGCCCTGCATTGCCGAATGCGGCGGCTTTATGTACCTGACAGAGGCCATCGGGGAGCATCCGATGGTGGGCTTTCTGCCGGGGCGCTGCTTCGACGCCGGGAAGCTCGCACGCTTCGGCTATGTCACGCTGACGGCCGAGCGGGACAACCTGCTCTGCCGCGCGGGCGGATCCATCCCTGCACACGAATTCCACCACTGGGATGCGGAGCAGACCGGAGACGCCTTCACGGCGGCGAAGCCCTCCGGCCGCAGCTGGCCGTGCGTCTTCGCCACGGACATCCTCTACGCGGGCTATCCGCATTTCCATTTTTACGCGAACCCATCCTTTGCCGTCCGCTTTCTGGACGCGTGCAGAAAGGGGAAACACCATGCTGGAACAGATCAAACCGATGGACATTGAGCGCCGCAGCTTTGAGATCATCACCGAGCTGCTGGGAGACCGTAAGCTCGACCCTGAAAACGAGCTCGTCATCAAGCGCGCCATCCACACGACTGCCGACTTTGACTATGCCGACAATCTCGTCTTTTCCGACCATGCGGTCACGAAGGGCATTGAGGCGCTGCGCGCCGGCTGCGACATCGTCACCGATACCCAGATGGCGAAGGCCGGCATCAACAAGACCATTCTGGCCTCCCTCGGCGGGGAAGTCCACTGCTTCATGTCCGATCCGGACGTTGCCGCGGAGGCAAAAGCGCGCGGCGTCACTCGCGCCATCGTCTCGATGGAGCGGGCCGCACAGCTCCCCAAGCCCTGCATCTTCGCCATCGGCAATGCGCCGACGGCTCTTGTCTCGCTGGAGACGCTGATGGAGGCGGACAAGCTGCACCCGGCGCTCATCATCGGCGTACCGGTCGGCTTTGTCAACGTTGTTGAGAGCAAGGAGCTGCTGATTGCCAACCACCGCGCACCGTATATTGTTGCGCGCGGACGCAAGGGCGGCAGCAACGTCGCCGCCGCGATCTGCAACGCTATGCTCTACCAGATCCGGCGCTGAGATGGAAGAATACGTCATCAAGGACGGGAAACGACTCCGTCTCGGCTATACGACCGGCTCCTGCGCGGCTGCTGCGGCAAAAGCTGCGGCGTGGATGTTGCTGACCGGCCACGAAAAACGAACCATCGATCTGCTCACGCCAAAGGGCGTCTCCCTGACGCTGGACGTGCTCGAGATCACGAGAACCCCCGATGCCGTCTCCTGCGCCATCCGCAAGGACAGCGGCGACGACCCCGACGTGACGCGCGATACGCTGATCTTCGCCCGCGTGCAGAAGACCGACGCGCCCGGCGTCACGATCGACGGCGGCGCGGGCGTCGGCCGCGTGACAAAGCGCGGGCTCGACCAGCCGGTAGGCGCGGCGGCCATCAATTCCGTCCCCCGCCGTATGATCGAAGAGAACGTGCGGGCGATCATGCGCCTGTGCGAGTTTCCCGGCGGATTGTCGGTCGTCATTTCCGTGCCGGAGGGCGAGGCACTGGCCCAGAAGACCTTCAATCCCCGCCTCGGCATCACCGGCGGCATCTCCATCCTCGGCACGACCGGCATCGTCGAGCCCATGAGCGAGCAGGCGCTCGTCGATACCATCCGCGTCGAGCTGCGCCAGCGGCGGGCGGACGGGGCCGACTATATCCTGCTGACCCCCGGCAACTACGGCGCGGACTACATCCGCGGCGCCATCGGCCTCGACCCGAAGACGGCCGTCCTGACCAGCAACTTCATCGGCGACGCGCTGGAAAGCTGCCGGGAGCTGGGCTTCCGGGGTGCGCTGCTCGTCGGGCATATCGGCAAGCTCGTGAAGCTCGCGGGCGGGATGTGGAACACGCACTCCCGCTTCGGCGACTGCCGCATGGAGCTGCTGGCCGCCCACGCCGCGGCGCTGGGGCTGCGGCAGGAGAAGACGCAGGAGCTGTTGTCCTGCGTCATGTGCGACGACGCGCTGCGCATTTTGCAGGAAGAGGGGCTGTATGCGCCGCTTCTTTCCCGGCTGGCAGAGCGCATCGAGGTCCAGCTGCAGCACAAATGCGGGCCGATGGCCGCCGGCGCGATCGTTTTTTCAAAGGAATACGGCTGCCTGTGCCAGACCGCACAGGCGCAGGCTCTGTTGGAGAAAATAAAGGAGAACTGAAATGGTACATTTTGTCGGCGCCGGGAGCGGCGCGGCCGATCTCATCACCGTGCGCGGGGCAAGGCTCCTCGGCGAGGCGGACGTGGTCATCTACGCGGGCTCGCTGGTGAACCCGGCGCTTTTGTCCTACACGAAGCCGGGCTGCGAGATCCATAACAGCGCGAAAATGACCCTCGAGGAGGTCATCGCCGTCATCCGCGCCGCCGAAGCAGCGGGGAAGACGACCGTCCGCCTGCACACCGGCGACTCCAGCATCTACGGCGCGGTACGTGAGCAGTTTGACGAGCTGGAAGCGCTCGGCATCGCCTATGACGTCTGCCCGGGTGTGAGTGCCTTCTGCGGCGCGGCCGCGGCATTAAAAGCAGAATACACCTTGCCGGATGTCAGCCAAACGGTTATTATAACAAGAGCGGCGGGCCGCACGCCCGTCCCGGCGCGCGAGTCCATCCGCGCCCTGGCCGCCCACCGGGCGACGATGGTGCTCTTCCTCAGCACCTCGCTTACCGAAAAGCTGCAGGAGGACCTGCTCGCGGGCGGCTATGAAGCGCAGACCCCGGCCGCCGTCGTGTACAAGGCGACGTGGCCGGAGGAGAAGATCTTCCGCTGCACCGTCGGCACGCTCCACAGGACCGTGACGGAAAACGGCCTGACCAAGACGTCTTTGATCGTCGTGGGCGGGTGTCTGGGAGACACCTATCTGCGGTCGCTCCTGTACCACCCGGGCTTCACGACCGAATTCCGGGAGGCGACGCAATGAAGCTCGCCGTCTTTGCCTACACCCGCGCGGGCTGCCGGACGGCCGGGCGCGTCTGCCGGGCTCTGCCGGAGGCGGAGCGCTGCTGCTATGCGCCGCCCCGGCTCGAAGCGCCGGGCTTTGCCGCGCTGGACGCGGGCGTCTATGGCGAGGCCTTTGCCAATATGGACGCGCTGATCTTTGTCGGCGCCTGCGGCGTCGCGGTGCGGAGCATCGCGCCCTTCGTCCGTGATAAAAAGACGGACCCGGCCGTTTTGTGCCTCGACGAGCGTGCAAGCTTCGTCATTCCGCTCCTCTCCGGCCACATCGGCGGCGCGAACGCGCTGGCCGCGCGTCTGGCCGGCGCCCTCGGCGCGAAAGCCGTCATCACCACCGCGACGGACGTGAACGGAAAATTCGCCGTTGACGCCTGGGCCGCGCAGAACGGCTGCGCGATCGAAGACTTTGCGCTTGCCAAACGCTTCGCGGCTGAAATTTTGGAGCACGATCTGCCGCTTTGCAGCGAGTTTCCGGTCTGCCCGCCCCTGCCCGGCGGCGTGGTTGCCGCGGAGGAGGGGCCGTTCGGCGTCTACATCGGCTGCCGGACCGAATCGCCGTTCGGCGTGACGCTCCGCCTCATCCCCAGAAAGCTCCGCGTCGGCCTCGGCTGCCGCCGCGGGACCGAGCAGGCGGCCATCGAGACTGCCGTCCGGCAGGTCTTCCGGGAGAACCGGCTGGCGCTGGCCGCCATCTCCGGCGTCTCGTCGATCGACCTCAAGCAGGACGAGCCGGGGCTGCTCGCCGCCTGCCGCGCAAACGGCTGGCAGGCCCGGTTTTATTCCGCGGCGCAGCTGCGCGCCGTACCGGGCAGCTTTACGGACTCGAACTTCGTCGCCTCCGTCACGGGCGTGGATAACGTCTGTGAGCGCGCGGCGCTCTATGGCGGCGGGCGGCTGCTGGTGCAAAAACAGGCGCTGGGCGGCGTGACCGTCGCCGTCGCCGAGGAACCTTGGGAGGTACGCTTTGGGTAAGGTACAGATCGTGGGCATCGGCCCCGGCAACTTTGAAAATATGACCATCCGCGCCGACCGCGCGCTGGCCGCGTGCGACGTGATCGTGGGCTACCCGGTCTACGTCGACCTGGTCAAAGACCGCTATCCCGGCAAAGAGCTGCTTGCCACCCCCATGACGCAGGAGGCCAAACGCTGCCGCATGGCGCTCGAGCTGGCCGCGGCAGGGAAAACTGTCTGCCTGGTCTGCTCCGGCGACAGCGGCATCTACGGCATGGCCGCGCTGGTCTATCAGCTGCGCGGCGAGGCGCAGGAGCCGGAGGTGGAGGCCATCCCCGGCCTCACCGCCGCGTGCAGCGGCGGCGCGCTGCTGGGTGCGCCGCTGACGCATGATTTTGCCGTCGTCAGCCTTTCCGACCGCCTCACGCCGTGGGAAACGATCGAAAAGCGGCTGCTGTGCGCCGCTGAGGCGGATCTGACCATCGTCTTGCATAACCCCGCCAGCCACGGCCGGCCGGAGCACCTGCACCGCGCGTGCGGGATTTTGCTCCGCGTACTGCCGGAGGACCGGCTCTGCGGCATCGTCCGCTGCATCGGCCGCGAGGGCGAGAGCCGCCGCGTGCTGACGCTCGGCGAACTCAAAACGGCGCAGGCCGACATGTTCTGCACCGTCTTTATCGGCAACGCCGCCGCGCAGGCGGTCGGCGGGAATTTTATCACACCGAGGGGATACCGCGATGTATAAGCTCTGTGTCTTCGGCGGCACGACGGAGGGCCGCGAGCTGGTCGAATTTTTAAATACGCAGCCCTGCCGCGTGACAGCCTGCGTCGCCACGGAATACGGCCAGACCCTCCTGCCGGAGGGCGAAAACCTGACCGTCTCAGCCCGACCCCTGCCGGTCGGGGAGATCGGAGCTCTGCTGCAGGCCGAACGCTTTGATCTGGTGATCGATGCCACGCATCCCTACGCCGCGTCGATCACCAGGAGCATCGCGGCCGCCTGCGAAGCGGCCGGAGTAGAGCACTGGCGGCTGCTGCGCGGCGCGTCTGAAGCGCCGGAGGACGCGGTGTTCGCAGAGAATACGGACGAAGCCGTCCGCTTCCTGTCCGGCACGGAGGGGAACATCCTCCTCACGACCGGCAGCAAGGAATTATCGAAATTTGCCGCTTTGCCGGACTTTGCCGCGCGCTGCTGGGCGCGCGTGCTGCCGCTGCCCGCTTCGCTGATCAAACTGTTTTCCATCTTCCGTTCCAGTGGGCGGCTGTTCTGGCCAATCTATTACCTGCTGATGCTGCTAACCCTTGTGGGCCTTGCCCGGCTGAAAGGCCGCTGGCTGCTGGCGGGTGCTGCCCTGCTGGCTGTGGTACAGGTTTGGGATGTAAGCCCCGGCATGGTGCAGCGCAGTGCGGCAATGCAGCAGGCCATGCAGACCGATGCGTTTCCCACCGAGATGGAGAGCGATTTCTGGCAGGCAGCGCAGCAGTATACAGCGGTTGTCTCGATGGATGAAATTCAAGATGACGCGTTGCATCTGGCCCTGTTTACCGCGGACAACGGCATGACGACCAACGACCCGTTTGCCGCCCGCTATGATGAAACGGCACTGGTCGCCCAACGGGAAACGCTGCTGGCGGAACTTGCCGACGGAACCGTGCGGGAGGATACGCTGTACCTGTTTGCAGAGGAAGGTGCCTTTTTGCCGGCCGTGGAACCGGTGAAGGACAATGCCTGGTGCGGCAAGGTAACGAGTACGGACGGCACATGCAGCTGGTATGTGATTGCGCCGGGGCTGCAGGGGCAGAACTTTGATGCGCTGTGCACCCCCTATGACGAAAATTATCCCCTGCGCCTTGCGGATTACACTGACGCCCTGTGGAACCGCGGTGTGCTGGACGAAACGAAACAGACGGTATGCTTTGCAGATTCCCCCTTTGTGCGCCGCAAGCTGGAACATGCCAGTGTGCTGTGCGCCGATGGGAAAGAATACACAATTAAAACGATTGACGACCACGATGCAGGCTGGCTGATGGTGACACTGGATATCCCGGACGCGACCGTTTTGTGGGATAAAGAATTGGAGAGTAAATAATGCAGGAACTACATGTAAAAAGCCTTTTGCCCGTGCGGCTGGACAAATACCTGATGGAGCAGTTCCCTGCCCTGGGGCTGGGGCGGCTGAACAAGGCGCTGCGGGAAAACAAAATTAAGCTGAACGGCAAAAAGCAGCCCCTTGCCACCCGTGTGCAGAACGGCGATGTGATCCGCGTTTACCTGCTGGACGACCAACTTGGACTGACCTCCCAGGAGGGGCCGGAGTTTTTGCAGGCACGCGCCCCGGCGGAATTTATTTATGAAAACGATGATTTGATCGTGGCCAACAAGCCCGCGGGTATCCCGGTGGATGGCGACGAATCTGATACCCTGCTGAACCGCGTACTGCGCCGCCTGTATGAGGAAAAGCGATGGGACGCCGTCCATGAGCCGCGCCTGTGCCACCGGCTGGACACCGGCACCAGCGGCCTGGTGATCATTGCCAAGACCCCGGAGGCCGAGGAGCTGTTTCTGGCCGCCATCAAGAACCGTGACGTGCAAAAGACCTACCTCTGCGTCACCTTCGGCCGCCCTGTGCCGCCGGACGCCACCCTGGGCGGCTACCTGCTCAAGGACGCCGACCGCGGCATCGTGAAGATCGTGGAGGACAAGCAGCCCGGTGCCAAGGAAGTGGAGACCCAGTACGAGACCATTGCCGTTTCCGGTCGTCTGGCCCTGCTCAAAGTAAAGCTGATCACCGGCCGCACCCACCAGATCCGTGCCCACATGGCCAGCATCGGCT
>ERZ780195.1503-NODE-1503-length-18733-cov-7.099743_pt1 | contig 18733 bp, 18 predicted proteins | sample MGYA00511017_ERZ780195 | MGnify/ENA primary metagenome ERZ780195 (study PRJEB29588, sample SAMEA2159974) | human gut metagenome | biome: human gut; feature: human-associated habitat; material: faeces | place: Denmark | collected 2008/2010 ...
AGCCGGAAAAGAACGGAACGCGAGCAATAGGGCCTTTTTTATGCGATTTCAGCGGTTTCCCATTCCAATACCGCTTCCGCCCGCAGTTCATCTCCGTGCATGAGGTGGTGGGAGGTGAGGGAGTCCCGGAAGAACAGCAGGGATTTCATGGAATCTCCCGCATGGGTTTCTTTTCTGAAATGCAGGTGAATTCCCGTCAGTTGGTGGTTCTTTAGCCAGGAGTCCGGAAGGGAGTCCAGAGCCCAGACCAGGTAGGCGGCATTGTTGATGTGGCGGTTGAAATCCGTATCCCGGCGTTCCGCCGTCCATTCCCTGATCATCGGCAGAAGTCCCGAAATGTCCATGGATACCGGAGCCACCGTTTCTTTGCATGGGGTATTCGGGAAAGAGCTGATATGCCTGTTTAATGGCACAGGACGCCTGCGGCGTATGTCAATGACAGCCCACAGACAGCTTGCTGCAACGATGCAGTTGCCTTGGGCATCCCTCATTTCCAGGTTGCGGCGCGCCAGCAGAGGCGTTTCCTGGGCCGTCCAGGTTCGGAGTTCCACCGTTTCCTTCCACCGGGGAAGGCGGCTGACGGCCGCATCCATGCGCACTTCCACCCAAGCCAGGCTGCGGGACGTTACGAAATCATAGCCGAAACCCAGGCAGGAGGCATGGGCTTCCGCTATTTCCTGAAACCAGTGCAGAACCGTTTCCGGTTTCATCAGGCCATTCGCACCGCTTTCGTAAGTGCGGACGGTTGCCTGAACGGAATAGATTTCCTTGTTGCTGGCATGTTCCATAACATCTTATGCTAGCGGAGCCGTTCTTTCGGAGCCAGTCAAAAACGGGTAATATCCGGCTGTTTGGCATGCCGCACCCCCGGTAAATGAATGGCCCCGTAATTTCCGGGCTGTCTGCCGTGGGGCATGGCATGCAATAGAAATTTTGTCAGCAGCCGCTGAGATTGACTTACCTTATTTCTAGAGAATGCTCCGGAAATAGGCGATGGTCTTTTCCAACCCTTTTTCCAGCGTAATATGAGGCTTCCACCCCAGCTTTTCTTTTGCCAGCCGAATATCCGGTTTGCGCTGGGTCGGGTCGTCCAAGGGCAGAGGGCGGAATACTGTTTTGGAAGAAGAGCCTGTCATTTCAATGACTTTTTCCGCCAGTTCCAGCATGGTGAATTCTTCTGGATTACCCAGGTTGACCGGGCCGGAAAAACCTTCCGTATCCATCATGCGCACCATCCCCTCCACCAGATCGTCCACGTACTGGAAACTCCGGGTCTGTTTGCCCGTTCCGTAAATGGTGATGTCTTCCCCCTTCAGCGCCTGGACGATGAAGTTGGAGACTACTCTTCCGTCGTTAGGGTTCATTCGCGGTCCGTAAGTGTTGAAGATGCGGATGATGCGAACGTCCACCCCGTTCATGCGGCGGTAGTCCATGAACAGGGTCTCCGCGCATCTTTTGCCTTCGTCATAGCAGGAGCGGACGCCCACGGGGTTGACGTTTCCCCAGTAGGTTTCCGGTTGGGGATGGACCATGGGATCTCCGTATACTTCGCTGGTGGAGGCCTGGAGGATTCTGGCCTTGCACCGTTTGGCAAGGCCCAGCATATTCAGAGCGCCCAGCACGGAGGTCTTCATTGTGTGGATGGGGTCAAACTGATAATGGGGAGGAGAGGCGGGGCAGGCCAGGTTGTAGATTTGGTCAACTTCCATGACATAGGGAACGGTAACGTCATGGCGTATTACTTCAAATCCGGGATAATCCGTCAGGTGGAGGATGTTTTGTTTGCTGCCCGTGAAGAAATTGTCCATGCAGATAACTTCATGGCCTTCCCTGAGAAGCCGTTCGCTGAGATGGGAGCCGATGAAGCCGGCGCCTCCGGTAATCAAAATCCTTTTGCTCATGATGGCATGTCCGTGCGTTTGTTCGTTCCGCCGCGCCGGAAGGGAAGCAAGCGGAAAGTTTTCCCCTGTCCGTGCGTTGCGGTTCAATGTCACATATCCGTCACGGGAAGGCAAGCGCATAGCATCCCGGACGGGATATTACAGGGATGTCCGGGAAAGGCAGGGGAGGAACCAGGAAGGTTTTTCCGTACGGACCGGGAGGCGAATTCCGGTTGGTTCCCGGCTGTCCCGCTGGCAGGTTCAGGATTTGGGAATCGTCAGCAGAAAGCTGGCTCCCCCCAGGGTGCCGAATTCCAGTTTCAGGTCTCCCCCCAGGGAACGTGCCGTGTCCCTTGCCAGCGCCAGCCCCAGGCCTACGCCGGGTTTCCGGCTGTTGGTAGCGTCTTTTGTGCGCCGGAAGGGCTTGAAGACAAGCTTGCGGTTTTTCGGGGAAATTCCTGGGCCGTTGTCGCGGAAGCGGATGACGATGTTGTGGCGGTCCGCCTGGACGGTGAGCTGGACTTTGGCGTTTTCCCCCTTGGCGTATTTAATGGCGTTGGAAGTCAGGTTGTCCATAATCTGCTCTACGGAAACGGCATCCGTATGAATAGGAAGGATGCGGATGGGCTGGGCCAGGGCAAAGGAGAAGCTGATGTCCGCCTCCCGGAGGCGGCGTTCTATTTTTTCCGCAATGGGTTCAAAAAGCTCCTGACAGGTGAGCGTGTCCCGCGCGCGGCGAATAGCGTTCCGCTGAAGCCGGGAGTAGGAGAGTACGTTTTCAATCAGGTGTTCCAGACGGCGGCATTCCCGCTGCATGTTGGCATAGTATTCCGGCTTTTTCTGTTCCGGCACCATGCCGTCTTCCAGCATTTCCGTGTACAGGGAAAAGGACGTGAGGGGCGTCCGTAGTTCATGGGTGACGGCGGAGACGAAGTCCCCGCGGCGCTGTTCCAGGCGGAAGGTTCCCAGCATGAGCCAGATGACCCCAGCCGCACCCAGGAGCACCATGCTCCAGATGAGGGTGAGCGTCCAGGTCAGCATTTTTTTGTGGTCCTGAAGAGGAACGGCTCTGGTGTCTCCCGGAAGGAAAATCAGGGGGGCGTTGGCAAAGGGGAGTGCGCCCGCCTGCCGGGTTTCCTCCGGGGGCGGCGAGGACGGGTCGAAGGTTGCCAGGCGGCTGTGGGGAAGCAGCATCTTTACCTGGCCGGGCAGGCGTCTGTTCAGGTTGTCCATGTTCATCAGGGCCCCCTGCAAATAAATGCCGCGGCTGGTGTGCACCTGGCGCAGGATGTAAAGGTTCCCTCCGTCTTCCACGGGAACGAAGGAAGTGACAGTTTCCACTTGTGCCGGAGAGCCGGATACCGTTGGCTCCGGTTCCGGAGATTCATGCAGAATTTCATTCCGGATATCCGTCCAGAGGTTTCCGCTGGACGGAACGGAGGTAAGGGAGGAGACCTTGCCGTTCAGCCGCTGGTAAAGGTCCTTCTGTTCATTCAGCCGCCCGGCAAGCTCCGGGGGAAGAGCGGGGCCGGTTACGCGCCCGGCAGGGGAAATCTGAATGAAGGCTGTAACGTAGTCCGGCAGGTAGGCGGCGAGATTGGAACCACGGGTTGCTTCCCCGGGGGCCGGGGCGCCCATCCTCAGGTCATAGGGGCGTTTGTAGGCGTAAACGGGCTGGTATTCAAAATAGCCGCGGGCCTGTTCGAATGTGATGAAGGAGGTCAGAAGGCGGTCCATTTCCAGCTTGGCTTCATGGGCCAGGGCTTCCACCCTGATACGCTGTTCGGAATGGCCTGTTTCTTCCGCCTGCACCAGCAGAACATGGGTGAGCCATCCGAGCGTGCCGATGACCAGCAGCAGGCTGATTGCCAGCAGAATGATGCGTATGCGCCGGTTCACGGATCAGGAAACGAAGGATGAATTCCAGCGGTAGCCCTGGCTTCTAAGCGTCTCCAGGGGGGAGGCGGAGGCGGCCCCGAGCTTGTCCCGGAGACGCATGACGGTCATTTCCACGGAGCGCGTATCCGTCAGGCGCGGGTCCACGTCCCATACGCGCCGGAGCAGTTCGTCCCTCGTGATAACGCGGTTGGGGTGGGTGGCCATATAGGTGAGGAATTCGAATTCCCGCGCGGTCAGGGAGGTTTCCCTCCCGTCTTTAAAGGTGATCAGGCGGTTGGCGCTGTCCAGGGTGGCGCCGGGGATCCTGATTTCCCGGAGCTGGCGCGGCCGTTCCGGAGACCTGCGCAGAACGGCCTCGATGCGGGCGAGCAGTTCCCGGATGCTGAACGGCTTGACAATATAGTCGTCCGCCCCCAGCTTGAGCCCCTGCACGCGGTCTTCCTCCTCTCCACGGGCCGTGAGCATGATGACAGGCGTTCCGGGGCGTTCCTCAGACATGACCTGCAGCACCTGGAATCCGTCCGCGCCCGGCATGGCCACATCCAGCAGGGCGAGGTCGAAATTGCGTTCCCGCACGGCATGGATGGCGGCCAGGCCTTCTTCCAGAGCCAGCACTTCGTAGCCGGATGCGGTCAGAACGTCCGTCAGGGCATGCCTGATGCTGTCGTCGTCCTCCGCAATCAGAATGGTATAGGCTGAATCACTCATCGTTTGATTCTATAAAACCACAATATTTCCCCTGTTGTATAGAGAAACCTGCGCCCTTTCAGTAACAATGCCATAACAGGCCGTCTTCCCGGGGGGCCTTAGTGATGCCGGAGTTCTCGGAAGGGGGGAGGAAGGCTGCCGGAGGGAATTTCAATGGCCTCCATGGGACCGGGGACAATTCCTTCAAAGAACGGCGTACCTTTGTAGGAAAGGATGATTTTGGAATGCACCATGCCGCCCGTAGTCTGGCGCAAGAAATCCGCATCCCGGAAGACCAGGAGCGTCTTTCCGTTTTCCCCGGGTACAGGACGGCACTGGAAGTCGCCAAGCGGTGTTCCGTCAGCCGCCGTCATCTGGACGGGCAGTATATAGGCTTCCGAAAAAGAAGGAGCGTAAACACCCCAGAAGGAAGTGAGCGCCATAACGACGACGATCACGATGCCGACAATGATTTTCGTGGAGGTGGACATGCGGAGGGCGGTGTTCTGACCCGTACGTCCACCTCCGGTACGGTGGCCGTGCGGCGTCAGCGTTGTTGAAGCCATTCGGCGGCCTGGGGGGCGTAATACGTAAGGATCATATCGGCCCCGGCGCGCCGGATGGATATTAGAGTCTCCAGAACTGTTTCCCGTTCATCCAGCCAGCCAGAAGCTGCGGCGGACTTGATCATCAGGTACTCCCCGCTGACATGGTAGGCGGCTATGGGAAGGGTCACCTGCTTCCGCATGGCGGCCATAACGTCCAGATACAATGTGGCGGGTTTCACCATCAGGATGTCCGCTCCCTCAGCTTCATCCAGCTGCGCTTCCCTAAGGGCTTCCCGGATGTTGCCGGGATCCATCTGGTAGGTTTTTTTATCCCCTTCCTTGGGCGCGCTCTCCAGAGCTCCGCGGAACGGCCCGTACAGAGCGCTGGCGTACTTGGCGGTATAGGCCATGATGGAGACATCGTCCAGGGCTTCGGAATCCAGGGTGGCGCGGATGGCGGCCACGCGGCCGTCCATCATGTCGCTGGGGGAGACGATATCCGCCCCGGCATCCGCGTGGCACAATGCCTGGCGGCAGAGAACCTCCACGGAATCGTCGTTAAGGATTTCCATCGTTCCGTCGGAGCGGAATTCCACCAGGCCGTCATGGCCGTCGGAATTGTAGGGATCCAGGGCTACGTCCGTCATGACGGTGATGCCCGGCACTTCGCTTTTGAGCGCGTAAATGGTGCGCGGGATGAGGCCGTCAGGGTTGCAGGCTTCGCAGGCGTCCGGCGTTTTTTTCTCATCCGGAATGGCTGGAAAAAGATCCAGCGTCCGGATGCCCAGATCCATCAGGCGCTTAGCTTCCTCCACCAGTCCCTTGACGCTCCAGCGCGTGCAGCCCGGCAGGGAGGGGATGGGCTGGTTCCCGGTCCCTTCATGGACGAAGACGGGATAGATGAGGTGTTCCGGGGAAAGGGAGGTTTCCCGGATAAGACCCCGGATGTTGGCGGATTTTCTGTTGCGGCGAGGCCGTATCGGTAGATTCATCATGGTGTGGTAATGAAAAGGTTTTTAGGAAGGCATGGCGTTCCGGGACGGATATGATCAGGGAGCCTTGGGGGCCTCCAGTTCCAGCGGCTGTTCCGCATCGGCCCCGGCGAGCATCCAGCCGACGTCTGTTTGGATGAAGTGCAGGTTGTTGACGGAGAATTCATTTCCAACTGCTGTACGCACGCCGATGGTGGCCTTGATTTCGGCGCAGCCGTCTCTGGCGGCGGGAATATACGCCGCTTTGACTTCGGGAACGTCTTTTTCCCTTACCCCGGTGTGCGGGGTGGGAATCCTCCCCATGACTGTTTTCAATTGGGAGAGCGCGTCTTCAAATTCCTTCACGGAGGCGAAGTTGGACGGGGCCAGCATGCGCATCATGGCCAGGCTGTCCCGGTTCGCCAGGGCGCGGCCGGCGGCGGTTACGGCTTCTTCCGGCGTGGGAAAGGACAGCGGAGGATACGTCCGGTGGAAATCCGCTATGATGCGGGCGGTGGTGGATTCGTCCGGTTTCAGATTCCAGGAAGCGAAAGCGTCCGTCAGGTTCATCTTGAAGACGGGAAGGCCGTCTGTGGGATCCTTGGTTTTTTCCAGCGCATAGCGGTAAATGAGAGCGGGTTTGTCTATGTCCGGCATGCTCATGCGCGGCGGCAGGATGGTCATGGCTCCGATGCTGTGGATGTCCTTGCCGTTCTTCTTCGCGTTGTTTTTATTGGCTTCCTCCTGCTGGTCTTCTTCACGGCTGTTCGGGGCCATCTGGTCGTCCGGATGGGGGCTCAGGGGAACCAGGATGGTATTAGGAAAGGTCATGAAGCTGAGGTGGGTAGGCTGGATATAGCGGTTTTCCTCCCTTCTGTCCTGGAGGCGCATGGCCTTGACCACGGGAATGAGGCGTGCGCTCTGGGTAATGGCGGATTCCGTATAATACGGGGAAACGAGCAGGGCGGCGATGAGGGCCGGGTCATCCCCCTTCACGGCCCGGATGAGCAGGTTCTTGAGTTCGTCGTCCGTTGTTCCCCTGACGTTTTCCTGGCGGAAACGCTTGATATGTTCCAGGGCGGCTTTAACGGCGGCTACGGAGTACTGGTGGGCGAGGCCGAAAATTTTCTTCTTGGCCTCCGAGGATATTTTTTTCGCTTTCTCACGGATGCCGTCGTCAAAGGGAAGAAATGTGTTGTCGAAGCTTCCGGGAGTCAGGGAGGCCTTCCATTGGCCTTCTTTCTTCACCAGGGCCACGGCGGTGGCCGCATAAACGTACGGGTTGGCCTTGTCCGGCAGCAGGATGTAGGCCATCGCCAGGTCGCCTTCGGCAATGATGGAGTCTTCATCCACAAAGGGCGGACGTTCCGGGGCCGCTCCGGTGACATACCCCTGGACCGCCTCCATGCGGGAAAGGATGCTTTTCAGCCTGAGTTGGCTTACAAAGGGGGAAGTGGCGGCCAATGACTTGTACGGCTCGTGTTTCCAGTCCGTTTTTTCCTGAAGGGCGCGGAGCAGCAGTTTGGCCGCGTTCAACGGCGTGCTCTGGTCCGGAACGGGTCCCGTGGACGGAGCCTTGTTTCCCGCAGCCTGATCCATATTGATCCGGAAACGGACAGGAGCGCCTTCCGGCGGCTGGCCGCCCCGGGAAAACCCGCAGCAGAGGCAGAGGCAGAAAAGGGAGAGGGGGAGGATGTTCATGACCGCTGGCCGCCACTATGGCATAAACGGCTGCGGGTGTAAATCATTCGTTGGGAATGTTGACGCGGCCGTTGCCGCAGGGCGGACAACCCTGGACTCCGGGGAAAAGCGAACAAAAAGGGGGGAAAGGATGCGTTCCGGAAGAAGAATCCGGAAGCCGGAGGAAAGGGCTTTCCCGCAGCGTTCATGCCTTGAATTTTCGGGAAGAAGGTCTTTTTGCATTTGCCAACAGCGTTTAAGAGAGGTTTACTGATGCGCGTATGTCCGAACACAAGGAAAGAAAGACTCTTGAAGAACGCCAACAGATGTCTGATCTGGAACGGCTGCGCCACTCCTGCGCGCACGTTCTGGCTACGGCCATTTGCCGCCTCTGGCCGGATGCCCAGCTGGCCGGCGGGCCTGCCGTGGATAACGGTTTTTATTACGACGTGGAGCTGGACCACCGCATCAGCACAGAGGATTTTGAACGCATTGAGGAGGAGATGAAAAAAGTGGTGAAGGAAAACCAGGTTTTCCAGAAGGAAGTCATTTCCCGCGCGGATGCCATGAAGATGGCGGAATCCGGGGAGCTGGGCGCCCTGGGCCCCCGCAGCGAGCCTTCCCGCTTCAAGATTGACCTGCTGAACGACATCCCGGAAGACGAGGAGATTTCCCTCTACCGCAACGGGGATTTTACGGACTTGTGCGCCGGTCCCCACGTGGGCCGCACGGGCAACTGCAAGGCATTCAAAATCATGAGCGTGGCGAGCGCCTTCTACAAGGGGGACAAAAACCGCCCCATGCTCCAGCGCATTTACGGCACCTGCTTCCCGAACCGCACCCAGCTTGACGAACACCTGGAACGGCTGGAAGAGGCGCGGCGCCGCGACCACCGCAAACTGGGCCGCGAACTGGGCCTGTTCTGCATTGACGAATCCGTGGGGCAGGGGCTCATCCTCTGGAAACCCAAGGGGGCTCTCATCCGCCGTTCCCTGCAGGACTTCATCACGGAAGAGCTGGACAAGCTGGGCTACTCCCAGGTGTACACGCCCAACATCGGCAAGCTGGACCTGTACCGCACGTCCGGACACTTCCCGTATTACCAGGAAAGCCAGTACGCGCCCATCCCGGAACGGGACGCCATGGAAAAACTCAGCCAGGAGGGGGCTTCCTGCGCGGAACTGTTCAACGGCCTGGCCACCGGCACCATTGAGGGCTATATGCTCAAGCCGATGAACTGCCCCCACCACATCAAGATTTACGCGAATGACGCCCACTCCTACCGGGACCTTCCCGTGCGGCTGGCGGAATTCGGCACGGTGTACCGCTGGGAACAGAGCGGAGAGCTGGGCGGCATGACGCGCGTGCGCGGTTTCACGCAGGATGACGCCCATATCTTCTGCACGCCGGACCAGCTTGCCGGGGAAATCCGCCAGTGCCTGGGCATCGTGAAAACCATTTTCGGCACGCTGGGCATGACAGACTACCGCGTGCGCCTTTCCATGCGCGACCCGGAAAGCGACAAATACGTGGGTTCTCCGGAAAACTGGGACAAAGCGGAACAGGCTCTGCGGGAAGCTGCGGAATGGCTGGGGGCGGACTACAGCGAGGAAGCAGGGGAAGCCGCCTTCTACGGCCCCAAGATCGACTTCATCGTGCGCGACGCCATCGGCCGCGAATGGCAGCTGGGAACCGTGCAGGTGGACTACAACCTGCCGGAACGCTTTGACCTCCATTACACCGGAGCGGACAACAAGCCGCACCGGCCCGTGATGGTGCACCGCGCCCCCTTCGGCTCCATGGAACGCTTCACGGGGCTTCTGATTGAACACTTTGAAGGCAAATTCCCCACCTGGCTTTCCCCGGAACAGGTGCGCGTGCTTCCCATCTCCGACAAGGTGACGGATGTGGCCGCCGCGCATCGAACCGCCCTGGCCGCCAGAGGCGTGCGCGTCACGGTGGATGAAACGCCGGACAAAATAGGCGCCAAAATCCGCAATGCCCGTCTGGACCGCGTTCCCTACATGCTGGTGCTCGGCCAGCGGGAGGCGGAAGACGGCACCGTCTCCGTCCGCCACCGGGACAAGGGGGACCTGGGCGCGATGCCCTTTGAGCAATTCGCGGACCTCGTAGCCCGGGAAATCGCGGAGCGTCATATTTCTCCCGTGATTTGAGTTGCCAAGTTATTCCTTTTAGTTTAGTAGTATCCGGACGTGCCAACCAAGCCAACGAAGAATAATGACGGAAATCGCCGCCGTGACCGCGGCGATCAGACTCGGATCAATGAACGGATTCGCGCGCCCCGCGTGCGGGTAGTGACTGCCAACGGCGACCAGCTGGGCGTCATGAACACGCGCGACGCGCTGGAAAAAGCCAAGGCTCTGGGTCTGGACCTGGTGGAAGTGGCCGGCAATGCCGATCCGCCCGTATGCCGCGTGGTTGATTACGGCAAGTACAAATACCAGCAGGCCAAGCTCCAGAAAAACAACAAGAGCCGAACCGTCAAGCTTAAGGAAATCAAGCTCCGCATCGGTACGGATACCAATGACTATAATGTGAAAATGGCCCGTACGGAAAGCTTCCTGGACCATGGCCACAAGGTCCGCTTCCAGCTCCGTTTCCGCGGTCGTGAGAACGCCCACCAGGAGCTTGGCTACGACGTCTTCAACAAAGTCATCGCGGACATGAAGACCATGGCGCAGGTGGACCAGGCCCCGCGCCTGGCCGGCAACACCATGCACATGGTGCTCTCCCCGCTCCCCGCCCAGCAGCGCGTGAAGAAATTCACCGCCCACCTGGATAAGGACTTCGATTCCGAAGACTCCGCCTTTGACGCGGAGGATGACGAGTAAGACGGCATTTTTCTTTTTCAGGCTTTCCACCCTTATAAGGGTGGAAAGCCTTTTTTACGGGCAGATGATTTTCCATGGCTCTTTTCTATAATGATACCAGGGAATTTTCCCCGGAGGCGCTGGAGGAATTGTTTCTTTCAGTTCAATGGGAATCCGGAAACCATCCGGAACGCTTGGCGAAGGCATTGCGCCATTACGGGGCAGTGTTCTCCGCTTGGGATGGGAGCAGACTGGCGGCCGCCATGGATGACGGAACCATGACGGCTTATGTCCATTATCTGCTGGTGCATCCTAGGTACCAGGGATGCGGTGTTGGTTCGTGGTTGCTGGGTATGTGCAAAAGACGCTATGCCGGGTATTTGAGCATAGTTCTCACTTCCTGCAGGGAAAAGGTTCCTTTTTACGAAAGGAATGGTTTCCTTCCGGACCGGACGCAGGAGGCTGTGCGTTTGATTCCTCCTACGTTCGGAGAAACCGGGATTGAACAGGAAGAAGGAGAGTAATATCTTAATTTTTCTGGGAAATCCGCTTGCGGAAGGGCTGCATGCGGCACATGGTGGCGGTGCGCCAGAGCCATTCCAGGGGGCCGTACAGGAAATGGCTTAGCCAGAGGCGGCAGGCCCAGGCCTGGAGGAGGAAGACGGCAACGGCCGCGCACAGGCATGGCCACGGCCCCATGTCCTGGGCCAGGCCCAGCCCCCACCCGAAGAAGAGGAAGGTGAAGACCAGCGTCTGGGTGACGTAGCAGGTCAGCGTACATTTGCCGGCGCTGCTGAGCAGTCTGGCAGGCAGGGGAAGGCCGGGATGGGTGAACAGCAGGACGGCGGCGGAGACGAAAGCCGCGGTATAGGCCAGGTTTTCCCATTGGTGCAGAAGGTGTCCTGCGTCCACTTCCAGCGCGGAGTCCAGCCGGGAGGGGAGTAACAGGCGCGCCGCCAGTAGAGCCAGGAACAGGGTTCCGGAGATTCCCAGCATCCGCAGGAACAGGCGGCGTTTGTCGGGCGCGTCTTCAAAGGTGCGCCATCTGCCCGCCAGCATGCCCAGGATGAAGAGGCCCAGCGTTTGCCAGAGGCGGCCGCTGAGCAGGAAGAAATGCCATTTGCCCGTCTGTCCCTGCGTCAGGTTCCACAGGGCCGCCTGGCCCCAGCTGCCGTGGGCGTACAGGAATTCCCGCGTGGGGCCCGCAGCCGGGGAGGCCGTATGGAACCAGCCGGAGGAGTGGGGCCACCAGTCCGCCAGCCCGGCATGGTTCAGCAGGTCCATGGGCATGACCGGCTGGAGCAGGCACAGGGCGCAGAGGGTGATGAGCAGGGGTGTCCCGCATTTGTAGAGCATGATCAGGGCAAAGCCCAGAATGCCGAAGAGGGTGAGGATGTCCCCGTCATAGAACAGGGTATGCGCCAGCCCCAGCAGGAACAGGAGCGTCAGGCGCCACATGAAGCGTTTCCGGAAGTCGATTCCCTGCTGCTCCCGCCTGTCCAGCTGGATGAAGAAGCTGAGGCCAAACAGGAAGGAGAAGAGCAGGAAGGATTTGCTGACAAAGAGATGTTCATAGGCCCAGTCCGCCGCACTGTTGGCCGCAGCCTGCCATCCTTCCGCCGGGGGCATGGGAAGATAGAGGTTGAAGTGGTCGTGCGTGTGGACGATGACGATGCCCAGCAGGGCCAGGGCCCGGAGGATATCCAGAATGGTGATGCGCGCGGCCGGGGGCGGCGTTCCGGCGGGATTCCGGGCGGTCATGGCGTCAGCAGGAGCGGGAAAAGGATGGGAGCAGCTCCGCCGCGCGCCTCCTGGCCCATTGGTCCGCTTCCAGAATGGGGGCCAGTTCCCCGCGGGGATCCGCCGGGGTGTGGTCGTCCATGACGGCCTCCACCAGTTTCCAGATGCCGGGGAAAGAGATTTGGCCGTGGATGAAGGCATTCACCGCCGCTTCATTGGCGGCGTTGTAAACGGCTGCCAGGGTGCTGTTGCCGGCTCCGGCCCTGCGCGCCAGGTCCAGGGCGGGGAAGACGTCCGTGCGGGGGGCCTCGAACACCAGCCGGCCGATTTCCGCGAAATTGAGCTGTTTCAGGGAGTTGGGAACGCGGTCCGGCCACGTGACGGCGTACTGGATGGGAAAGCACATGTCCGAGCTGCTCATCTGGGCCAGCACCGTGCCGTCCCGGTATTCCACCATGGAGTGCACGATGCTCTGCGGGTGGACGATGACGTCCACTTTTTCCATGGGGACGTCAAAGAGCCAGCGGGCCTCAATCATTTCCAGCCCTTTATTGAACAGGGTGGCGGAGTCTATGGTGATTTTGCGGCCCATGCTCCAGGTGGGGTGCTTGAGGGCCTGTTCCAGCGTGACGTGTTCCAGATCTTCCCTGTTCCAGGTACGGAAGGGGCCGCCGGATGCCGTCAGAATCAGGCGGGAGACGGCTTCCGGGCCGCCGTGGCTGCCGTTCAGGCATTGGAAAATGGCGTTGTGCTCGCTGTCCACCGGAAGCACCTGCACACCGACCCGGCGGGCTTTTTCCATGACGATTTGCCCGGCCATGACCAGGATTTCCTTGCTGGCGATGGCGAGGTCCTTGCCTGCTTCAATGGCGGCCAGAGCGGGTTTGAGCCCGGCGGTTCCCACGATGGAGATTAATACCATGTCCGCCTCCGGGAGCTGCGCCAGGCGGCACAGCCCCTCTTCTCCCGTTTCCACCTGCGCGCCGGGGAGGGAGGCCGCCAGACCTGCAGCCCCGGACGGGTCATAAATGCATACGTTGCGGACGTTGAATTCGCGTGCCTGGCTGGCCAGCGCCTCCACGCTGGTTCCTGCGGCCAGCCCCACGATTTCCATTCTGTCCGGAATGTCCCGGGCGACTTTCAGGGCGCTGGTTCCGATGGAACCTGTGGACCCCAGGATGACAACGCGTCGTTTCTGCATAACGGAGAAGCATGATGCAAAAAATACGGCCTCTTGACAAGCCGGGGGATGAAAATCTTCCCCGCGCCGCGTGGACCGTTTTTTCCGTCAGTACGGCTTCATTCCGGTGGGCCGGGAGGAAGGCCGCCACGCATTCGTGCCGCAGGCGGCAGGTGCCTGGGTTGATACGTTCCTGCTGACTTGTCAGGCAGAGAACCCCGGAAAAGAGCGGGATTGGACGTGAAGTAAAGTTTCGCCGCATGGAAAAGGGTTGTATTTTCCTCCGGAGGGCGTATAGGATGGCACGAATGAAGCGTATCGCCGTGTATGCCGGTAGTTTCGACCCTCTGACCAACGGTCATTTATGGATGATCAGGCAGGGGGCGAGGATGTTTGATGAACTGATTGTGGCCATGGGCGATAATCCGGACAAGCGTTATACGTTTTCCCATGAGGAGCGCATGGATATGCTGCGGGTGGCGCTTTCCGACATGCCGGATGTGCGCATTGCCGAGTTCCACAACCGCTTTCTGGTGGATTTTGCCAATGAACACGGGGCCACGTTCATGCTGCGCGGCATCCGTTCCACGCAGGATTACGAGTATGAACGCGTGATGCGCCATATCAATGCGGATATGGCCCCCAAGGTCTGTACGGTGTTCCTGATGCCTCCCCGGGATACGGCGGAGTTGTCCTCCAGCATGGTGAAAGGGTTGATTGGGCCGGAAGGCTGGGAGGGCCAGGTGAGCCGCTATGTCCCCCACAATGTATTCGCCATGTTGAAGGAGAAATACCGTGAGGTTTTTCCGCGTTCCTAGCGGAGATTCCGGATTTCCGTTCCGTTATTCGCTGTCCGGTGGAGAGGGGGCAGGGGCGGAACGCCTCCGCCTCCTCCTGTCTTTCTGCTTTCTCATGCGCTGGATGACGCGGGCTCTTGCGGCGCATCGGCCCGTTTGCATTTGTTCCACAGCATCGCACAGTTCCCTGCGCGCCAGAAAGCGGTTGAGTTCCCTGGATCTGTCCGCATGGCATTTGACGGCGATGCCCGTGGGCGTGTGCCTGAGGTAAACGCAGTTGTTGGTTTTATTTACTTTCTGGCCGCCTCGCCCGCTTCCGCGGACAAAGCTTTCCTCCAGATCCTGTTCACGGATGCCCAGGGCCTCCATCCGTTCCCGGAGAGCTGCCAGTTTTTCAGGCCTGACCATAGCCGGAGGATTGCAGGGTGTTAACGCGCTGCCGGACAGCATGGGCCAGCATGTCCCGGCTGGCGGCCGTCATGGGGCGAAGGCTGACGGCAACGGTTGAGCCGTCAGCCAGGCGGAGGTTCAGCCGTCCGCCTTCCCGGTCCGCGGAGCGAATCTGCTGCCAGAAGAACCATTGCATGGTGCGCTGCGTTCTCAGGAACGGCAGGATTTCCACTCCCACCGGGGTGACGATGACGGCCGCGTGTTTCAGGCAGCGGCTCCCCGCAGCCAGGCAGAGGGCGGCGGGAACAAGCGCCGCGGCCTGCATAGCCCACAGGGGGGCGGGCAAATACGGGGTAATTGTATCATATCCCGTGAGCTGGAGGAAAGCGGCGGTGGCTGCCAGAAGGAACCCCGCCGCCGTCAGGATGGCGCCTGACCGGTTCCGGGTGAAGCGCAACTCCCGTTTCCGGATGGGAATGTGCCGGATGTCCTCCACGCCCAGACCGGCCTGAACCGGACGGGGCGCGGAAGCGGGAAGATGGCGTTCAGGCTCCGGCATAGACGCCCGGGAGGATTTCCTTCGTTTCGTCGGAGTCGTTTTCCATCAGCAAGGTGCCCCGGAGAACGGCTCCGTCCTGGAAGTGGAAGCGGCCGCGCAGGGTCAGCTTGTCCATGCCTATCAGGGAGGGCAGGCCCAGCCCGTCCAGGGAATCCACCAGCTTGTACAGTTTGGAATCCAGGTCCACCACCGGGGTGTTGCCCTGCCGTTCCGGCGCCAGGGCCACGTTGCCGTGTTCATCCACGGCGATGGCGTCCGAACGGAGCAGGAACAGGTCGGAAGTGGTTTTGACGGGGAAGAAACGGGAACGCGGGACGTTGACGGCCCTGGCGCCGGGGAAGCATTCGATGCCCGCGCCCATGGCCGTTTCCAGCTGGTACACCGGGGCGGATTCCGGATCGCGGGGGTTGAGCGTCTTTTTATTACGGATCATGGGCAGCGGGAGTACGCCGCCGTTGGCGTCCAGAATTTCCTTGAGGGCGTCCAGGCGTATCCAGAGCGTATTGGTGTTGAAATAGCGGTGCCTGGAAATGTTCTGGAATTCAGGAATGTCCTCATCCGGGCACTGGGCCACTTCCCGCAGAATCAACTGGCCGTCCGATTTCCTGACAGCCAGGTGGCCGCCTTTCCTGTCCGCCTCCGTGCGGCGGGTGACTTCCATGACGAAGGGGGCGCCGCTTTCCGCAAACCAGCGGAGGAAGTTCATATCAAGCTGGGCGCCCAGATTGTCGGAATTGGAGACAAAAGCGTATTTAACGCCATCCTCCAGCAGGCGGTCCAGCCAGCCGGACCCCAGCAGGGCCGGATACAGGTCCCCATGGCCGGGCGGGCACCATTCCAGCTCCGGCTGTTCCGGGCAGCTGGCCGGGGAGAGGCCGTCCGCCAGGATTTTGGGAACGCGGTTTTGCAGCAGCTCCACTTCGGCGCGGTCCGCAAAGCCGTCCGCCGCGTATTTTTCCAGGTAGGCCAGCGTGTCCGCGCTGGTGGAGAAAGAGTTCATCAGCAGAAGGCGCACAGGCGTGCCGGAGATGGAGCGCAGATGCTTCACCTGCCTGACGATCAAATCCAGGAACGTATCCTCTCCTTTTACTTTCAGCAGGCTTTTCGCTTTCTGGAGGCCCATGCTCGTGCCGAGGCCGCCGTTGAGCTTGATGCATACGCAACGGGAAATCAGGTCCTTGTCCGCCGCGGGGGTGGAGGCCGTGATGTCCTGCCAGTCTTCCACTTGGTCGGCGGGCAGGATGTCCGTTTCCGGAATCATGCCGGAGTGGTTGGAAACAAGGGCTTCATAACAACGGGAGAAAGCGTTGACGGCCGCGGCTGAAACGCCGGCGGACTCCATCTTTTCCGCAAAAGGAGTGAACGTACTCATTGGCGGCTTTTGTACAAAATGCCCGGAGGAGGCTCAAGCATTATCAGCGTATCCGGAATGCCCGCGCGTTTTCTCTTTCTTGCAGGGACTGCTCCGGGTTATCTGGCTGCCGTCACCCGGATCCGCCGGTAGTCCGCCACCCATTGGGAACCGTCCCATAACTCATCTTTCAGGGAATCCTCCATTTCCTTGAAAATCTGGATGCGCTGTTCTTCGCGGAGGTTGTTCAAGTCTTCCCGGAAGAATTGACACGCCCAGTTGCGCAGGCCGTCAGGACCGCCTTTCAGCGGCGTAGGGCGGTCAAATTCCTTCATTGTTTCCGGGCGGAGCCCAGCTTGTTCCAGAACGCTGCCGTATTCTTCCGCGGCGGGAAAGTAAAAACGCGTTGTGTACGGGAGGTTCCTGCGTTCCAGGGCTGTCCGGAAAGCTTCCCTGATGCGGAGAATATTGAGGCGGGCTTCCGAATTCGCAGACCAGTTTCCCCTGCGGTTTCAGGACGCGGGAAACGGCATTTAAGAGAGTCCCATGATCCGGTATCCAATGGAAGGCCGCATTGGAGAAAACGATGTCAAACCTGTTGCGCCAGGGCATGAGGCGGGCGTCCAGCACGCGGAAGTCCATGCCGGGATAGAGCTGGCGGGCTTTTGCTATCATTTCCGGAGAGGAGTCCAGGCCGGTGACGGACGCCGATTTCTCCAGCAGAGCGTGCGTCAGCGTACCGGTTCCGCAGCCCAGGTCCAGAATGGACTGGTCTGGATTTTCCGGTACGCAGGAGAGCAGTTCCCTGCCGTATTCCGCGACAAAACCGTGTTTGTTTTCGTACCATTCAGCGTTCCAGTCCATTACCTCTCCATCGTAGGGAAAAATGGGATTTTTTTCAAGAAAGACCCTGCCTTTTTTTCATGGTATTTTTCCCGGAGGGACTCTGTCCATTTCTCCGCGCCGTGCCGGGATTCTTCTTGCGTTGGCGGGCGGGAAATGGTTAAGATAAGCTTACTATGAAAGCAACAGCCCTGTTCCTGGCGGCTTCCGCCCTGGCCGCGGTTTCCGCCGTCGCCTATGACGGATACGGTTATGACCCCCGGCCCGCGAGTTTCTATAACAATACCATCAGCGGAGCGGCCCACATCGGCTATGATTCCCGGTATGCCTATAAAGACGTGGTGGCTTCCTCCCTGCTGAACCGCAGCGGCGTGTTTAACATCGGCGGCGAGCTGAACCTCAACCTGGCCAGAGACTGGAAGCAGGAAATCGGCGCGGAATACATGGCTTTCTGCGACGGGCTGCTGAGCGACAAGGACGCCTTTGACGCCAGCTGGAAGGCTGTCAAAGAGCTGTTCCCCAATCTTTCCTTCCGGGGCGGGTATGAGTTGAATTACGGCGGCCTCCCGGGGTATTTGAGCAAGCACATGGGGAAGGCTCCCCATTCCCTCGCCCAGGCCGTCACGGCGGGGCTGGCGTATGACGATCCGGGCCACGGCTATTTTGGCTCTCTGGATGTGCAGTACGGCTTTTACGGCATGACCGGCTGGCGCATTGACCTGAACGCGGGCAAGCGATGGAGCGGCCTGATTCATGAAAAGGTGGATCTGGAGCTGAGCGCCGGAACAGGTTATTCCTCCAGTTACTGGGGGCCCGGCGTAGCCGGGTTTGACCAGGTTAACATCAAACTGGCGGCTCCCGTGCGCGTAACGGGTGTGGACTCCAGCCGCGGGTTCCGGATTATTCCTTTCATCCAGCTTGACTGGGCGGGAAACACCCGTTCCGAAATCCGCCGCTACGCCGGCATGAACGCGATTGAGGATTTCCGCATCCGTGTGGGCGTGGAAGCCGTTTACCGTTTTTAAGCGGCTGCTCCATACTGAACGAGAGCGACTGCCCGCGAACGTATTTTCTGAACTCGCGGGTTATATCGTTATCGCGGTTGAGCACCGTGCGCGAAAACGCGTTTTGGTGCAGAAGTATATTTTTCTTCGCCTCAACATATTCGTCCATATCCTTATGAATATCAAGGTGATTGGGCGCTACGTTGGTAACTACCGCCACGTCGGGGCTTTTGCGCATTGATATAAGCTGGAACGATGAAAGCTCGGCTACCACGAAGTCCCCGGGCTTTATGCTTTCAATTTCGGGAAGTAACGGCTTGCCTATATTGCCGCCGAGGTGTACAGTGTAGCCCTGAGCCTTTAACAGCTCGGA
>ERZ780195.1507-NODE-1507-length-18710-cov-29.655696_pt1 | contig 18710 bp, 18 predicted proteins | sample MGYA00511017_ERZ780195 | MGnify/ENA primary metagenome ERZ780195 (study PRJEB29588, sample SAMEA2159974) | human gut metagenome | biome: human gut; feature: human-associated habitat; material: faeces | place: Denmark | collected 2008/2010 ...
TGACCGCGCCCTTCGCGCCGTTCAGCTTGGTCTGCGCCGCGGAGAATGCGTCCGCAGCGTTCTGCGTAGACTTTTTCAGCGCGACGTTCTGACCCTCCAGCTTTTTGACTTCCTGAACCGCAGCGCGGTATTCACCCTTATAAGCGTCCAGATTTGCCTTTGCGGCAATCGTCGCGGAGTCCGTTTCGCCCAGCGTATTCTTATAGTGCTTATACGCCTGCGCGGCGCTGGCTACTTCTGTTTTCAGCTGCTGCTGTTTGTCCTTCGCGTCCGCCAGCCGCTGCGCGTAGTCGTTCTGCCGTGTATAGCACTCCTGCAGCTTGTCGCTGGCCTGCTGGAGCGCGCGCTCATACTGCCCGACCGCGTCCTGCTGAAGCTGAAAGGTTCGCTGAAGCGTAGATAACTTGGAGGACAGACCGGCCGTGGTCGTCTCGAAATTTTCCACACCGGCAGAGGCCAGCCGGAACGCCGATTCCGCTTCCTGGATCTGCTTGTTGATGGATTTGATATTGCGTGTGAAATTATCGCTGTTCAACGACAGCGATACCACGAGATCGCGGAGCGTCTCGCTCATGCCGGCTCACCTCATTTCTGGGCATAATGAAAGCGCCTTTGACGGCGCTGAACATAAAAAGAGCAGCTTTTCGCTGCTCCTGAAAAAATGTTATTTTTGATTCACCTTACTCGCTCATGCGTTCAATCAGTTCACTTGGTTTGATCGCCATGACCTTGCTGTTCTTGAAATCCTTCAGATTCCGTGTGATGATAAAGTCTGCTTTGATGCGACTGGCGCAGACGCTCTGCAGAGCATCCTCATAGTCGACAATCGGCTGGATCGCAGCTTTTTTCAAATCGACCGCTTTCATATCGGCAATGGTGAAAATTGCACCCAGCTTGCCGATCACCTCTTCGATCTGGCTGCGATCCAGTTCTTTGCGCATGATATACGCAATATTGGCGATGGACAGGGCGTAAACGAAACCCTGAACCTGACCGACTTCACACAGCTTGAAAAGCTGAGACGCAGGCTCCGCAAATCCTTCTCGGTTGGCGAGAACATCCATGATGATGTTGGTATCAATTAAAACCTTCATGTACCGTTGTCCTCGCTTATCGGTCGTATTTGGCGGTTCTGGCATGCTTTGCTTCATCGTCGCTGTACTGCTTCTTGAGTACGCCGAGCAGGGAATCGGTGAGGTACCCCGCCGTCGCTTCCTCGGAAATGATGCGGGCTACCCGCTTTCCGTTGCGCAAAATAACGACTTCTCCCTTTTCCATGGCGTACTGGAGATACTTTCCAAAATTATTTTGAACGTCTGTTGCCGAAACCATTTTCATCGCGGTCTGCATAGAATCAACCTCCTTTAGCTAATTCTATTATATGCAATTTCAGCGATATTTGCAAGCAAAATCGCTAATTTTAGAAAGGATATTTTCGCTAATTCAATTCTGCGCAGGTTTCAGGCTCGACCACACCTCGTCAATGTATCGTTGGCGGGGTTCTTTCTTTTTCTGCTCCTGCCTGGCATTCCATGCGCGTATCTTCAGAAATCCCGGCATGTCCATGCGGTCGATTTCATCCATGCGCCAGCCGGATTCCAGAAGCGAATTGTAGGTGGAATAAATGAACTCAGGCAGCGTCAGAACAGCGGAATCTCTTCCGCTTCCGTCGCCGGCTGCGGACTCGCCGGTTCCTTCGCCGCCTTCGTAGGGAACTGACTGATAATTTCGGTGGTCTGGGTCTGCACGGCCATCAGCGCCAGCGCAATGTCGTGCATCAGGCGATCCACGGGATAGCCGTCCAGCACGCCTCGATTGCGCCGGCGACCAGCTGAAGTTCACCGTAGGTCAGCGTCTCCTCGGTATCCACCGTCAAGGGCGCAATAACCATATTTTTAAGGCCCACCGTAGAGCTTACAGCGGGCGAAGCAGCGGGATTGGGCATAGATTTGTCCTCCTCGTATTTATTTCAGTAATTCATCCTTCAGGACATTTTTCATAATCTGATACGCCTCGTCCTTGCGCACATCGAAAGCCGGGCGCACGAAGGGATGCGCCGGAGCGGGCGCAGGGCCGCCGTGGCCTTTCTCGACTGGATTGGCATAGTACGCGCCCTTTTCGGAATGTTTCACGCCAATGGTGATGTACTTGCCACCGCTGCGGGATTTGCGGGCACTGTGGGTGCGAATGGAATCGTGCAGCGCGCCGGTGATAATTTGAGGATCGGAAGCGGCGTTGTGGAGCATCTGTTCTTCGATGGGCTTTGCACCCTCCTGCAGCGCACGGTTCACGCCTGCGCCGAACTCCAGATTGGACGCCATGTTGGTCAGGTCGTCCTTCAGGTTATCAAAGCCCTGCAGTTCCATCGGCATGTGCATTTCCTCCCAATGGCGCCTCCTGCCAGTAGACCCATGTCCACTGCACGGTATAGGTGCGCGTGGCCGGGTCGTAGGCAGGCTGATTGTAGCCTTTATCGCTCTCTTCCAGCATCCAGAAATCCGCATCGTACATCGCCTGCCGGATGCGGTTCGCCATATCGGTGGGATCGATATCGCTCCACAGGTTCAGATAGATGTAGGTGCGGTATCCCGCCGGACGGTCGTCCTGAAAGGCCGTTCCCGTGGTAGTACTGGAATAGACCACATATTGCAGCGGCGGATTCTGATTTTCGGACGTTGCGCGCCATATGCCGGCGATGACGGGGATGCCGATGTTCTTGAGTGCTTCCTGCACCTGACGCATTACCCGCTTACCCCCTTCGCAATGGATGCTTTCAGACCGAGATATGTTTTCTTGAACGAATACTCGCCCAGCGTGGAGATGATCCACTTTTCATCCTGAAATTTCGCCCACATGCCGGGCTTCACGTCCCTGCGATAACGGATGGTGAAGTTGATGACCTGCTCGGTATTCATCACATCCGCAGCCCGATAATGCTGGTTGCCCGCATCCACAGCGGAAGCCCATACGCGGCAAACCACCACATCCTTCGGCTCGGGATAGCCGTTTGCGTTGATGGCGTTTTCGGTATAGCCGATCTCCACCAGATGGCACAGATCCCCGGGATGGGGCGTGCCCTCGAAGTTTTTATAGCCGCGCATGAACCGTCACCTCCTTTGTTGAAGCACAACATATTCACATGTTCCACAGCTTTATCCACAATATGCTGTGCCTTGTTTCTCGTTTCAAAACATCTTCTCGGGATCGCGATAGGGATACAGCAGACTGTCGAATGCCATCCGCATGGCCTTGTAGGTGGTCATGTCGGGAATATCCCGGTTTTCATAGTAGAAACCCACCATGAGCAGAACCGCCAGCCGCACAGGCTCAGGCGTGGGATCGGGAAACTGCGTCCGGCAGTAATCCTCCGCCGCGGCCTGCGCCTGCGCGATCAGGCCGGTCAGGTAGTCGTCCTCTTCGTCGCATTGAATGCGGAGATGCGTTTTCACCTCATCCACGGTAAACTATATTATTCCCACAGTGAACAGTTTCTCTAATTTGGGCAGCAACGTTGTATGACTGTATAACGCGGACGTTAACTGTCTCATCTGACTGGAGCAGCGACCTTGTGCAGTAGTGTATTGCGTTCAATCGTGGGTTCCCTCGTTGCTGCCATACAAAAACATATCGTAGTTGTTCTGGAATATAGCAGACAAAAATACCGGTGACAGTCGCTGTAAACCCCATGGGATAAGCGGAAACTCAACCTCCATGCGGCTCTAAAATCATCCTACCACGGCTTTAATCCACTAAATGAAACGCCGGCTTTAGCAATGGATAGAGCATGCTATATCGCTTCATCAACTCAGAATAAGCCCGTTCATTTGCGCAATCTGGGGCTGTTAAACACAGTCTCCGAATGTTCTTGCTCGCCGTTGGAATATCTTTATACATACCCACTGCCACGCCGGCAGCAGCAGCGGCACCCAGCGATGTTGCCGCTGCTGCTGAAACATCCACATCCCATATCTTCACATGTCCCACATCCGCAAGAATCTTCTTCCACAATATGGATTTTGCACCGCCTCCGACGACTCTCATATCCGATATAGGTATCTGCTCTCGCATGATGTTCAACACACTGCTCAACGCACAGGACACACCTTCAAATACTGCGCGCGCGAAGTGCCGTCGAGTATGCGTCGAATCTATACCAAAGAATACCCCTCGCGCTTGTTCATCAAAGATCGGCGATCTCTCGCCCTCTAAATATGGCAAAAAGATCAATCCGTTGCTGCCCGCTTCAGTTTCAGCTGCCATCTGGTTAAATGCCGCCATTCCTTCCGGTGCAAACAAGCGCTGCGCCCACGCGATGGCTTTCCCCACGCACTGTACTGTGCCAAATACCCCGCTATGTTCACCGTCCAGCGACAGAATGTTAAATACACGGCGAGCCTCGTCAACAACTGGCGTGACCATATTGCAGGCGATCCAACCCGTAGTTCCTAGTGAACAATACACATCTCCATTGTTGCCGATTCCCGCACCTACACTAGCGCAAGCGCCATCGCCGCCGCCTGCAATCACTGGAATACCGCTGTGCAACCCAAGCTTCTCTGCGGCATTCCTAGTCAGACATCCAATGATTTGTGTAGAGGAATGTAACGTGGGGAAATGCTCCGCCTGCAAACCGAGCTCCGAAAACACATCCAGCAGATATTCCTTTTTTCGGATATCAATAAGCATAGCATGTGAGGCATCCGAATAATCCGTGCTATCAAGATCGCCCGTCAGGCAATAATTCAGATAATCCTTACTCTGCAAAAAACGCGCAGTTCTTTTATAGATGCTCGGTCGGGTCTGTCTCAGCCACAGAGCCTTACATAATGGTGCCGCCGGACTGAGTACATTGCCGGTGAGGTTATACAGGGCATCTGCACCGACAACGCTTGAAATCTCCTGCATCTGCATGGACGCACGAGTATCCGCATGAATCATTGCGCGCATCAGCGGCACCCCACTGCTTGAAACCGGCAGCAATCCCAGCATATGCCCACTCACGCCGATACATGCAATCCTGTCCGAACATATGGACTGGTTATCAAGTACGCAGTGCGCAGCCATACAGGCCGCACGCCACCAATCTGTTGCACATTGCTCCACCACACCCGAACTTGCCGTATATGTAGGGTAAGTCTCAGCAGCTTCAGCGACAACGCGCATATCTTCGGAAACCAGCGTGGCTTTCACCGCGCTGGTTCCAATATCAAATGCCAATATGTATTCCTTCATATCTACATCCTTATAGCAATCTTCTTCGCGTTTTTATGAGCTTTGAAAAACTCTATGGCCTTTTCAGCTTCATCCAAGCTGAAAACGTCAGAAATATAGTCTTCTCCCCTCAGTACGCCCGACTTCATCATCTCAATGATTTCACCATGAACAGCTGCTTCTTCCTTCTTGGATGGCCACTGTGCAAACCGCAGATTAAAGCTATATGGCGCTTCCTGCCAATTCATCAACAATTCGTTTTTGGGTGTGACGCCATACACGCATACGTCGCCATAATCTTTCACAAGCTTTAGGTTTTCATTAATCAGTGCCGGCACGCCCGCTGCATCAAGCAGAATATCCACGCCATTGGGAAACATCCCGCGCACTTCAGCCGCGACATTGCACACCGTGGAATTAAGCGCAATATCCGCACCCGCATCCAAAGCCTGACGCCTTTTATCCTCTCGAGTATCTACGCTAATAATCGGCCCCATCCCAATGTACTTTGCCAATCGTATAAAAGTGAGTCCCACCGGACCTGCACCGTAAATCACGATGTTTTGCCCTTTTTTGAATCCTAGACGCAGCATTGTAGAATAGACTTCGCGGAAAGTCACTATCATCGTGGCGGCCACTGGATCAAACATGTCTGGAATCGTACACTGCGCAAAATTAAACTCATACAACGTTTTATCATCAATCTCAAGCCCATCTTCAACCATCGCCTGTGAATCACCAACTGTAGAGTATTCGCATATTGCTCCCCATGTAGAATAGTATTCTCCACAGGTTCCCAGAATGTAAGGCAGTACCACAGAGTCACCGACTTTAAAATTACGAACCTTACTGCCAACAGCCACAACTTTGCCCACACCTTCATGTCCCAGAATAGTCGGATAGTCGGTAAAGCCTTTCAAATTGTTATGCAGGATTTTCATATCCGTACCACAGAGCGAGCTCGCCTGGACCTTTACAAGCGCTTCATACTCACCGTATTTCGGCACAGGAACCTTTTTCAGTGCGGCTCTGCCATCCTCATATACAACCAACGCTTTCATGGTATTTTCCATAGTGCCCTCCAAATCAGTCATTTTTGTAAAGAACAATCGTCGCAATTAGAATACCTGCCGAAATAATAGTCTGCCAATAAGCAGATACGCCATTAATTGTCAAGCCACAATTAATTACCGCCAGCATCAACGAACCAAGTGCGCTTCCAACAACGTTTCCTCGTCCACCGGTCATAGCTGTACCACCGATAACTACCGCTGCAATAACATTCATCAACATTGTGGATGACGGTGTCGCCTGTGCGGAAGCTACACGAGATGTTGCTATCAATCCTGCCAAAACCGCCAGTATACTGCAAATCACAAAGTAAATTACCTTGTAGCGATTTACATTTATACCTGACAGGCGTGCAACATTCTGGTTTCCGCCAATCGCATATACACGACGGCCAAACACCGTTTTTCCAAGTACAACGGCGCTGAGCGCCACAACAGCGAGCATAATCAATACCTGTACCGGCAAAAAGCCCACATAGCCGCGTCCCAAAGTCATAAAACTCGCAGGAAGATTATAAACCGCCGCGCCATTATTTAACAGCAACGTAGCGCCAGTAGCGACGGAGTTTGTTGCAAGCGTCACAATCATCGGTTCCAAATGATAGCGAGTTACTAAAAATCCGTTTACAATTCCGAAAACAACACCCACTGCAAAGGCTGCAAGTACAGCGAGTAACACTGGTATCTCTGCTTGCATCATCAACCCTGCGACCATGGACGCCACCAGCGCAACGCCAATTACTGAAATATCAATCATTCCTGCAAGCATGATGAATGTCAGACCCGTTGCGTAAATAATCATTACGGAAGCCTGCCGAACAATATTCATCAAGTTGGATCCTGTCAAAAAGATCGGGTTCATGATAGAAAAGATGACGCAGATTACCACAATGATCCCCACTAGCGCGTATTTTGAAACAATCGCCTTTAAGTCGAACGATCTTTTTGCTCTCATAAAATCAGTCCCTTCCTATTGCATAAGCCATAATGCGTTCTTCTGAAAAGTCCCCGCGCGCAATCTCACCTGCAATGCAGCCTTCATGCATGACGATGATGCGATCGCTCATACCCATCACTTCCGGGAGTTCTGAAGAAATCAGGAGTACAGCCATGCCATTTGCTGTCAGTTCATTGAGCAGGCGATAGATTTCCACCTTCGCGCCAACGTCTATGCCCCTCGTTGGTTCATCCAAAACCAGTATTCCGGGGTTGGCGGCCAGCCATTTAGCGATAACAACCTTCTGCTGATTACCGCCAGAAAGGAACTTCAGTTTTTGCTCTGAACCGGTAGCCTTTACCTTGAGTATATTCATGTACTCATCTACCAGTTTGCGTTCTTTACGACGATCTACAAATAACCCACGTTGCAGCTCTCGTAAAATCGGCAGCACAAGATTTTCGCGAATAGAAAAGTCTAGAATTACGCCTTCATTCTTGCGATCTTCAGTGACCCAAATCATCCCGTGATCCATTGCATCATGACTATCTCGAATTGAAACCGTTTGCCCATTAATCACAATTCGCGAACCCGGCGCTTTTCTATCCATTCCGAAAATCAGCTTAACCATTTCCGTTCGCCCCGCGCCGACCAATCCAGCAACACCAAGAATCTCGCCCTGATGTAAGGTAAAGCTCACATTCTTAGGAGGATAGGCACTAGAGTAGTCCTTTTTATCCGCTGACGCGCTCAGTCGCTCAACGCGCAATATCTCCGCGCCGTGAAACTTGCGAACACGATTATAGAAATCTTCATAGCTACGCCCAACCATATTGCGAATGATGTCATTTTCGCTGCATACAGCCGGATCCAGTTCTGTCACGAGTTCACCATCTTTCAACACGTAAATTGAATCGCATATTTCCATCAGTTCTTCAATCCGGTGCGAAATAAAGATGAACGCGGTTCCCTGTTTCCGTTGCCGTCGAATGATTTCAAACAAACGCTTTGCTTCTGTTTCCGACAAAGATGACGTCGGTTCATCCAGTATAATCAGTTTTGCCCCAACACTATTGGCCCTGGCTACTTCCACCAGTTGGCGAGCTGCAATGTTGATATTTCGAACAATCGTTTGTGGTGGCAAATCAAGGCCGACCTCGCGTAAGAGTATTTCTGTACGCCGATACATTTCGCGCTGATTGATAACGCCATGTCTGGCCACTTCATTACCCACAAATATATTTTCCGCAATACTTATATCAGGGAGAACCTGCAACTCCTGATATACCATTCGCACTCCAGCAGCCTTGGCCTGCTTCAATGTAAGCTGGGAAAATTTACCGTTCTGCATTGTGAACTCGCCGGCGCTTGGGGCATAATTGCCAACGATCAAATTGCATAGCGTTGATTTTCCCGCCCCGTTCTCTCCTGCGAGTCCATAGACCTTGCCCGCCTCTATTTTCATATTGATGTTCTTCAATACAGAGACGCCCGAAAAATCCTTAGCTATCCCTTCCAGTTCCAAAAAAATCTCAGCCATTTTCCCTACCCTATTCTCTATGTTTCAAAACAGTGCGGAGGGCAGGCCTCCGCACACCAACAATCCTCGAAAAGGCTTATTTGTAGGCCTCGATTTCCGCTTTAGCCGCGGTATCATTTGCAATGTACTCTTCAACATTTGACTTCGTTACAAGATTTGCCTTTACAGATACAACCTGGTTCACTTCTTCTCCGGCAAAAATCTTCGCCAGCGTTTCCGTACAGATACGACCAATAGCAATCGGATCCTGCGCCAGAGTCGCCACATACACGGAATTCGGATCCTTCAGTGCGTTCAGTTGGCCTTCCTCATCGTCAATGCCCATTATCACCATATCCTTGCGGCCAGCAGTTTCGGCGGCAGCCAACGCGCCCAACGTCACGCCAGAATTAGAACCGAAGATCACGTCTACCGTACCATCAGGCATAGCGGTCAGCGTATTCTCCATGGTAATGTAACTCTCATCAATGAACTGGTCCTTGGGGATAACTTCAATCAGGTTTACATTTTCATAGCCTTCAAATGCAGAAACAAAGCCCGCACAGCGATCCAACATAGATGAAATGGAGAAGTTCATATAAATGACATTACCCTTCACTTCACCATCATACTTTTCCTTCAGAAGCTCCACGGCATAATCGCCCACTTGCCGCCCCATGGCCACATTGTCGGAGGACACGCGCGCGGTCACCTTCTCAGAACCGCACCAAGCGTCATAATTGATAACCACAACGCCCTTATCCACCGCTTCCTCAACAGCTGGAATGATTGTCTCGTCCGAACCAACCATCACAGCGTCGTACTGCGCCGCGACTGCCTGAGAAATATAGTCCGCTGCGTTTGCAGGCACACCCTGAGCGTCCACACAGGTAACATCCCAGCCATATTGTTCTGCTTCTTTCAGCATTGCAGCTTCAATATTCACAAAGAATTCAAGCGCTCGAATACCATTGATAAACATTACCCTTTTAGGCTGTTCAGCGCTTGCGCCAGTAGCAGCAGTCAGCACCAAAACCAATGTAACCATGAAAACCAGAAGTTTCTTCATTGTTGTATTTCCCCCTATTAGCCAATTATTTTTGGAGGTCTTGCCTCCTGACGCTTTTATTCTAACCTCGCATTCATCGAATATCAATGAATAGATTTTATAGAAATTAAACGATATTTGGATGCTTCATAGAAAGAAAATATATCTCAGAAGCTTCGCTTTGCCGACGCAAGCGCTTCGCCCTCCAATACAGTAAAGCGAAATTCAAAATCCATATGACCGTAAGGCGCAATCATATCAAGCGTGCCATTTTTCTTCGCCGTTACACGATCGCCATTGAGTGCGTTGGTGGGTTCAATACCCATCACATAATCCCCTGCACGAGGGCATTTCCAAAAGCATACCGCAGGTAACGTATCTTGCCTACACTCTACCAGCACTCCTAGCCCCAGCGAATCATTTACCACCAACACGCGGTTAAAGCCGTAAGCATCGGTAGGCATACGGTTGATGCTCACCTGTTCCACGCCATTAACAACAGGTTCCGGCATTATGCCATAGTTTTCCGAAAGATCCACCGACCGTGTGAGCGGCTCAACGCGGTTCCCCTTTGGGAAGATCGCATAGCTTCCTTTATCAATAAAAGGATATCCCAAATTCATATGGTAGCAAATCTGCACCCCTTCTGGTTCACCGTCAAGATTCTCAATTCTATCAAAAATTGTTACCGTATTTGAAAAGCCCTGTGTTTCAATCCTGCGATTGAGTTGCAAATGATAGCCCAATACTTTAGTCTCCGTAACTTTGCCGCCTAATTCAATTTTGTAATCATCGGCATCAAACCCCTGTCGCACATACACTTGTTCGGCCTGACGATGCTGTGCCGCTCCGTGCTTCTGAAATTGAGTTCCATCCACATCTTCGCAATGCGCCATTACATTCATCAGGCCGCAGGTGAAAAGTCCACCTCCCGTAAAAAGCTTCATAAATTCTCCGGGAATTACGCTTGCACGTTCGCCGTGAACAAGTCCGTTTTTGCAAAAATATGCCAGATTAATGCCCTTGTAGCGCAAATCGTAAATATCCAGACACTTATCCTCCAGTACTGAAAACTCCAGCCCTGATCCCGTCTTAACCTCCGTAATCAACATATCTCCGGCAGTTCCGCCCTCAATACGCATACAACGCGCGCCCATAATCTGGTTGAGATTCCCTGCATATTGGTACAGCTTAATTCGATCCAGACATTTCATATTTCTTCCTCCTGTCGTTTCAGTTTTACATATGCCTTTGGTGGTAAGCCATACTGTTTTTTGAAGCAACGAATAAAATAGTATTCATTATTATATCCCACACGATCCGCTACATCTCTTACCAGAACTTCGGGATTCCGGTCAATCATCGCCTTTGCTTCCTTCAGGCGCAGCCGATTAATATACTCCACCAACGTGAGCCCCGTTTCTTTACTAAAAATGGAACTGAGATATGAAGCATTCAGATAAAGCTCGTTGGCAACCGAGTTTAGCGAAAGCTCTTTATCGGAATAGTGTTCTTTAATATAACGACATGTCTTTCGCACACGTTCAGATTTACCCCCGTCTGGTTGAAAGAAAACGCTTTCGAGCACCTTTTCAAATAACATCATGACGTAGACTTGTAAATCTTGGATAGTCTTGCGTTGATTCACTTCGATATTCACATCCGACAGGCAAATTCCCGGTAGTCTAACGCCCACCTCATCTGTGAATTGAATGAGCAGCGACAGTATCATCAGCGTAATATACACAGCGTTTTCCTTTGATGATGTATGACAATTCAATCTATAAAACGCTGTCTCAATGCCTGCACGCACACCGTCCACATTATTCAGGCGCAAATCCAGCATAAGCGTTTCAGGATCAATATACTGCTCCAATGCACATTCCACCTCGCGTCCAACCTCAGTAAAGGTGAGTACATGTCGGTCAAAGAGCGTATACGTTGCTGCACATGCTCTCGAAGCTTGTATGTACAACTCATGCAAAACTCCCGTTTGGCTGTTCAGATTTTTTCTTTCGCTAATTCCGAAGCAGACGTCTGCCGTTAGCCGTTTCTTCACATCGTCGCAATACTCATTTAACGCTTGAACAACTTCTTCCGCTTCGCCACAAATCAGCGCCACAAACTCTTTTCTGCCATTTGCAAACGTATCGTGTGAAAAACCCTGCAATGCGTAATGATCAAAATCATATCCGCTTTCAAACACGGCAATCTGTTTTCGGGAAACAGTCTCACCGGAAGGCCATTGCCACCTCATCACAGCCACTACCAATTCCGCGATTCCTTCTCGATATACAGACCCCTTCCCAACCGAATGTAATTCGCAGTTATCCAACCGTTCAAGCACGCTGCTAAATTGAGGATAGTTCTGCTCATAGATATGTACGCTATCGCGCAATACATTCATTTCTTGTTCATCATGCTGACGTTCCAGTATCTCATCTCGCACAGCTGCCAATTCCGTCGAATAACTCTGCGCATCCACTGGCTTGAGCAAATAACGATCCACGCCATATTGGATAGCCTTGTGGGCATATTCAAACTCTTCATATCCGGTCACCAGCAGCACACGTACGTTTGGGTAATCTCGGCGCAGTAAGCGCGTAAATTCGAGACCGTCCATAGTCGGCATATTAATGTCTGTCAATACGATATCCGGAAGTAGCTCACGCACACAGCGCAACCCCTCCGCGCCGTCTCGCGCCATGCCCACAACTTCCATGCCCAATTCATTCCAAGCAATGCTTCGACGAATGTGCTCGCAAAGCAAGTATTCATCATCCACAATCAACACCCGAAGCATAATGCTCATCTCCTTTCTCCATTTTCACCTCGTCTGTGAATTGGAATCCGAATGAAAACAGTAGTACCCTTGCCCGGCTGACTCTGAATATATACGCCGTACGCTGCGCCAAAACAGGATTGTATGCTGCTCTGCACATTTGAAATACCATAGCCATGGTCTTGTGCTCCTCTTTGCTGTGAAGCGGTCACATTAAACCCATCTCCGTTATCAGAAACCGTTAGTATAATGGTTTCACCATCGTGGCGTTCGCGTATCTCAATCTTTCCATCCCTACCGCCATTTTTAAGCCCATGATATATGGCATTTTCAACCAATGGTTGCAATGTCAATTTAGGAATCAAGCAATCTTCCACGTCTTGTGAAATATAGTACAGCACATCTAGCTTCCCAAAATAACGATAGGATTGAATTTGCACATATTGCCGGAGAATATTAATTTCCTCCGCAAGCGTAATTTGATAGCTTCCTTTGCTAAGTGATCCCCGATAGAAGCTTTCGATGCTCTTGAGCATCTGTATGGCGTCATCATTGCGAGTCATCTGTACCAACGCGCAGACGCTTTCAAGTGTGTTGTACAAAAAATGTGGCTTAATCTGCGTTTGCAGCGTTAAAATCTCAAGTTTTGATTTCTGCTTCTGCTCAAATTTAATGCGTTCAATCAGTATACTGATCCGCCGCTGCATGTTATTGAAACTGTTAATTAGACATCCTATTTCATCCTTCGAATTATGCTCGACGTTCTTAAGAAAAGCTTCGTCTCCGACTTCAACGTTATCCATCGCACGGCGCAATTCAATAATTGGCGCTATGATACGGCGTGTAAAATAAAAAGTCAGTATGCCCATTACAATCATAACCGACATACTTGCAAGCAACCTGAAGCGCAGCGATGCAAAATAATTGGCCATAATTGTGTCATATCTATCAAGCCGTATAATCGTCCAGTTCAACTTACCCACAGGCACGGAAGAGAACATACACTGTCCGTTTCCTGAAACAAACTCATTTCCCCGCACAGTTCCTATTTCTGAAAAAGACTTATACAGCTGTTCTTTATCTGAAGAAGAAACAATCCTGCTATCTCCATCAAGAATCAAGATACGCGTATCCTCGCTTTGTTCTTCCAAATAGCATTTGGCCAGATTAAACTCATTCACGTTAATCGCCATCATGCCAATGCGCTGCCCTGTATACAGCGATATGATATTCCGATATAGCGTTACCGCAGCACGCTCGCTTGGAAAAATTGAATAATCACTGTCATGCATGTTTGTCCATACGCAACTCGAGTTTTTATTCAACATTTTCTCGAACTGGCGCTCAAAGTCAGCTTCAACCAGTTTAAGCGCATTAGTGTAATTGGAAGCCACCATTCCTCCGTTGGCGCGATAGAGAACAATGTTTGAAACACCTATAGAGTTATCCAGCACATGTTCAATAAAATTCCGCAGGGTGTATTCGGTTTCCATCTGACTACGGACATTATCTATGGGCAAATTCGTCTGGATATTGTTATTATAGGCAATCAAAGCAGACATATTCTCGGCATTATCTAGCATCTCACATATGCGCTGGGCGACAAGGTGATTTTTCTTTTCAGAAATTTCCGTCATATATCTCATCGTCTCTTTGTGCCATGCTGTCATATCTATGAGCGTAACCGAAATCGACGCAAGCACCAGCAACAGACACCCCAACAGCGGTATTTTCAGACCGATGCTCATATCTCGAATTGCACCGCGTATATGTTTCAATGCAAATCCTCCTTCACCGACTGTCGCTAATTATAGTTATGAAGCCGTCTTCATAAGCGACGAAGCAGCACAGCGGCGCACGAAATGATGTTCATCATTGCGTCCTTTTGTTTTTCCTCCATCAATGCCGCGCTCTTCGTTGTCCGCAACCGTTTTTACGCCTTGCGAATCAATCAGCGCATAGTGCAGTTCGGCACTCTTCCCCGCATCTTTCCGAGTCTTTTCAACCAGACGAGCGAGGATTTTCTCCCATAATCCCGACTTTGCTCCACGGCTGAAAAAGCTATAAACCGCTTGAAACGGTGGAAAATCATGCTAACGCCACTTACAGCCGGTCTTTACAATGCACAGCACGGCATTTGTCAGTTCGCGCTTGCTCCACTTCCGATTCCGCATTCCCGAATATAGTGCCTCTATTTCTGACCACTGCGCGTCTGTCAAGTCCGTCGGGTACGGCTTGCGCTCGGCTCTTACTTCTTTCTTGCCGCTATTATACCGCTTCTGCATTATGAAAACAAGTTCTCAGTAGTGGCTCACTTGCAGCAATGACTTATGAGCCATGTTCGATAACTTTTTTACCGGTTTGACGATATATCTGCGTTAAGCGTTTCATCTTTTCGCCGTCAGGTGCCTCAAAGCACTGCGCTTTGCGCCCCATATCTGCATATTTGGGTTCGCCGAAACGATGATACGGCAATAGCTCAATCTGCTCTACGCCGGGCAGCCGACTCAGGAAATCTGCCGCACGCTCCGCTTCCTGACAAAAGTCATTTACGCCGGAAATCAACGGCATGCGTACAAACAAACGTCTTTCTTTCGCGAGCTTTTGTAGATTTGCAAGGATACGATCATTGCGTACTCCAGTATTCATCTGATGACGTTCAGAATCGAATCCCTTAAAATCAAATAATACCAGGTCGCACTCCGCTGCAATTCTTTTCAAAACAACCCACGGCGCTTCACCAGCCGTTTCGATTGCGGTATGTATTAATTCCGCATGTGCAGATCGCAGCAATGCCAATGTAAACTCAGCCTGCATCAACGGTTCACCGCCAGTAACGGTAAGCCCTCCGCCTGAATAGTCATAAAGATCGCTATCCTTGCGCACGACCTCCATAACTTGTTCCACGCTCATATTGCGGCCGACAACTTCCAATGCATGCGCACTGCAAGCTTCTGCGCACCTTTTGCATAGCTTGCATTTCACGCGTTCATACATGTGCATTCCCATGCTGTTCAGCCGATGCGCATCGACAGGACAAGCTTCAATGCAAAGCCCGCAGCAAATACATTTATCGGCAGTATAGCGTATCTCTGTGTGAAAGGCCTGTGATTCCGGATTATGACACCACGCACACCGCAGATTACATCCTTTTAAAAACACGCTGGTACGCACACCCGGCCCATCGTTTATTGAAAAACGTTGGATATCAAAGACCTTTCCCACATTCACGGTGGCACTGCTCCTCTCTACCGTTTCACGATTCGATGAATAATCTCATCCTGCATATCCCGCGTCAAGGTTACAAAGTAGGCACTGAATCCCCAAACGCGCACAACAAGATTACGATAAGAATCCGGATCCAGTTGTGCAGCCCGCAAATCATCGGGGTTCATTACATTAATATCCAGAATATTCCCTCCTGACGAAATGAAATAATGCAATATAGCCGAATATAGTTCAGCATTCCCCTTATCCGGCGTATACGGCATGTCCAAATACAGGACGGCACCAGCCGGAAATCTGGAAAGATCCAATGCCTGCATGCTGTGAATGATTTCGCTGACGATGCTTGCACCACTCTGATCTGACGGCCCCATTCCCCTAGACAGGATTTCTCCCGACTTGCGGCCGTCCGGTGTCGCGCCGTAGTCCTTCAGCCACAAATAGCCCAAATTAGAAAACAAACCCGGTTCATATATGCCCCCGCGACTGTCGCGCATCCCCTGTGCATCGTTCGCAATATCATTTAAAACGGACGCTGCAAACGCTGTTTGTTCCGTATCGTCTTCGCCATACTTTACCACACAATTAAGCATGTATTGCCGCAGTTCTTCATAGCCTTCAAAGTTATTTACCAACGCCTGATGCAGTTGTCTGAGCGAAACTTTCTTTTTATCAAACACTGCACATCTGATTGCATACAGCGAATCAATATATGTACCCACACCAACGGGGGAAAGACTTGAATAGTTTAATCGAGCACCCCCCTCTGTCATATCTTTTGCGCTCTCAATACAATTATCCAACGTAGCTGAATACAATGGACACGGTGAATACTCTGTCCAGTCAGATTGCAAGCGTCCATAATCCATCACAAGCTGATCAAAAGTAGCCTTAACGTTGTGACGCACCGCCTTATAAAACGCTTCGTAGCTCGCGCAGACCGATCCATCCTGCACTGCGACAGATTCTTCTCGCCAATATGTGCACTGTTCTGGTGCAAGCGTATCATTTAGTATTTTAGGCAGATTAATATAACAGAAGGCTCGAACATTTAATTCGCAGTTTGGCAAAACTGGTTCCTGACATCCGCCACCTACATAAAGCCGACTGTCTCGAAGTGGTTTACCCATGCGCTGTTGCGCCGGAATCATCACATCATCGTTAAAAATGGACATTACATTCAATCCATCCGCCGCTGCATGGGCTACCAGCCTATATAACTCATCCGGCGACTGCGTACCAAGACGTACCTGTAATTTAGGATCAACCAGTTTATACTCTCTGTAAATTTCAAATACCATGCGGGTAATATCATTGAATACCGGCATGCCATCCCGATCACAGCCACCTACAAACACCGCCGTATTCACACCACCCAGCGCTGTTTCATCTACAATATCCCACTTTGCATCTGTAATCGCTAGAAACTCAGCCAACAAGTCTTTGGCCTCTTCGCGTGTGATCCTGCCGTCCGCCAAGTCTTTCGCATAATATGGATATAACTGACGATCAATATGGCATACGATCGCCTGCCCGATGCCTTCCATAGTAATCGTCATTTCCTTCATGTACCATATCATTGCCAGCGCTTCATAAAAACTGCAAGGCGCATTTTCAGGAACATGTCGCGCCGCCTGGGCAATACGCGCCAAACGTCCTCTTACATCTGCATCCGTTTCAGTCTTTAGCTGCTTTTCAGCCTCATCTGCAAAGCGATGCGCAATACATATCAATGATCTTAACCCCGTAATTGCCGCATTCAGGAAGGCCCGTTCGCGAGAAGCTACGGTAGTTTCCAAACGTTTTTGCGCACGCTCAATCAGAGCCTTCAATCCCCCAGAAAAGAAATTATCAACATTAACCGGATAGTGAGAAAAATCCGTAAAAAACAATCCAAGAATACTCTGGTCGCCTTTTTCAGCATAAGGTGTGCACCAGTCAAAAAATTCTTTCTCCTTCTGGGAATTCTTGCGCATCAGCCAGCCGCCAATCCCCGGCTCGGGCGGGAAACCCGCCGTAACGCCATTGCGTGCGCGCCCCGCCTGAACTTCATAGAAAAAAGAGCCATTCCGAAACAGATGCACTACACATTTTTCTGCTGCAGCCTGATAAATGAAAGCTTTACGTTCATAGGAAGTCGCGCCCGGATGTGCCTGATCCAACTGATCAATACGCGCTTCTACTTGTGCTACCGGGATAGGGTATTGGGAATAATAATCCTCATACTCTTTGGTAAATTCTGAATATATATCGATAAACCTTTTGTAAGCAGTTTTCCCCATCTGAAATCTTTCCTTTCTTTCTTTTATACCATAATTCTAGCATTTCAAACGTCAATGAAAATGAAGAGAAATTGGATAAATTAGAAATCCTTTGGTTTGTTTGTTGCTGAAATAACGTTCCCTAATAGCGAACACCTCAATAAATGCAGGATGACCCTCCACCCATCAAGTAGTGACCTTGCAGCAAAAATCCATTTACTCCACCGTTGTTCAGCACCAGACAGAAAAAGACAGGCCACTGGTTATAGTTCTGGTATTATTGCCAACACAGATATAACTTATGATAGAATCGTTAAAAGGCTGTTCTTTAGGTTGTGTCCACACGATGCAAGACTGCACTTCTCCAGCACTACGAGGAAGAGTTTGAAAATGGTGATCGAAAAAGAGGCATCAGCATGATCCTCTGCGAAGCACTGACAAGCAAAGAGTGTGAAATGTCTGCAACATGGAATGTCGCACAAAAGAAGGTTGCAGGGCACAAGCCCTTCGATAATCCGCTATTTATGGACACGCTTGGGCTTGTGTTCCGAAAGCTCAGAGATAACCTTGTAAAGATCGACCGGGACTTCATCCTTGAACTTGGTTCCCTCTATTTGTGCCTCGCCACACAGTTGGAGATCAGAAAACTGCAAAAAA